>Ga0265342_10000656_pt1 | contig 36240 bp, 35 predicted proteins | sample 4CB327metaG_FD_203125 | JGI IMG/M metagenome (GOLD analysis project Ga0265342, IMG submission 203125) | Rhizosphere microbial communities from Carex aquatilis grown in University of Washington, Seatle, WA, United States - 4-CB3-27 metaG | ecosystem: Host-associated > Plants > Roots >... | reverse complement strand
TTGCGATACGTCCAGGACGCCCTGCGGTGTTTGCCACATGCCGCGATAAGCTTGTTTTCGGACTGCCCGGCAATCCAGTCTCGACGATGGTGACATTCGAACTGTTTGTATTGCCAGCGATTGACGTATTGAGTGGGGGCATACCGCGTTCTTTGCCGGTATTTCGAGCCACAGCTTCATCGCCGATTCACGAGAAGGGACCCATGACCCATTTTCTACCCGCGCGGATCGAATGGGATGGCCGGGAGGCTCGAGTCACGCAGTTGCCGTGGCAAGGCTCCGGGGATATCGTGGCGCTGGCGCTCGCAAATGGATATCTGGTGGTTGGCCCGGAGCGGCCGTACATTTCCGTGGGAGAATCGGTGGATGTGTTGCCACGAAGAGGATCGATTTAAATTCGAATTTGGGGGGTAGGAACCCGGGAACGCCAATCTCCCGATTGGCGTCATTCGAACCGCCAATCGGGAGATTGGCGTTCCCAGGCGGTAATCGCACAAGGATTCACGTGAATATGCCCAAGCTGACGCATTTCCGGAAACGCGGTGAAGTAGCGATGGTCAACGTGACAGCGAAACCCGTCACGGAGCGAACCGCAGTCGCGCGGGGGTTCGTCAAAATGTCAGCGGGAGTGTTGCGGGCCCTTCGACAGCAGAAAGTCCCCAAGGGCAATCCCCTGGAAATCGCGCGAATCGCAGGAATTGCCGCCGCCAAGCGCACGTCCGAGTGGATACCTCTTTGCCATCCGCTGCTGCTGACGCACATTGATGTGACTGCGCAGCTATGCAAGAATGGCGTGGAGATCGTTTCGCGCGTCACCACGACGGCGCAGACCGGCGTCGAAATGGAGGCGCTGGTGGCAGTCTCGGCGGCGGCGCTGACCGTTTACGACATGTGCAAGGCCCTGGACAAGGGCATGGAAATTACCGACATCGTTCTGGTGGAGAAAGTCGGTGGCAAGAGCGGCCATTATCTGCGCGGCAAAAGCAAAGTTTCCCGATGAAAGACCCCTCACATTCCGTTCAAGTGCTGATTGTGGACGATAATCCCATTGTCCGCGACTTGATGTGCCGTGTGATGGAACCGCTCTGTACCGTGATTCCTGCAACCGATGGCGCCGACGCTCTGCTCAAAGCCATCGACAACCGTCCCGACTTGATTATTTCCGATTTCCGGATGCCCGGTCTGGATGGGCGTCAGCTCTACGAAAAGCTCAGTGGGCGGGAGAATACGCGCAACATTCCATTTGTGTTCGTGGCCAGCCGGGGCGATATTGAGGAAAAACTGCGGCCTGCCGTGGGCGCGGGCGTCGAGGATTTTGTTCCCAAGCCGTTCTTCGTAGCTGACCTGGTGCGCCAGACCAAAAGGATTGTGGACCGCCTGCATCTGGAAAAAATGCAGAAGCGCGCGTCGCGGCCCGGCGTTATTCAGGGTCGACTCGAGGAAATGAGCGTGACCGAGTTGATGCAGTCCCTCGAAATGGGCCAAAAATCATGCCGCCTTTCGTTGCGGCGCGGCGGGGATTCCGCCGAATTGTTTTTCACCGTCGGGCAGTGCAAGCACGCGCAACTTGGCGCAACAGAAGGCGATAGGGTTGTGTATCAGGTCATTGGCTGGACCGACGGGGAGTTCGAAATCGATTTTGGCGCCAGCTCCGACCGCGAAACGACCACACACTCCACCACCGGCCTGCTGATGGAGGCCATGCGATTGATGGACGAAGCCAACCAGAGCCAGGTGGAAAGTTAGCGCTCCACCATGCGTGTAGCCATCCTCACGATCAGTGATTCCGTTTCACAGGGCACGCGTTCCGATGCCTCAGGCCCCGCGCTGCGCGAACATTGCGTTCAGCTTGGCTGGCACGTCGTTTCTGAGGCGGTGTTGCCGGACGATCCAGTTGCCGTCTGCGAGCGGCTGGTTTCCCTAGCGGATGGCGGCGCGGCAGATTTGATCCTGACAACCGGCGGCACCGGAATCGGTCCCCGGGATTCGACGCCCGAGGCCACCGCGCAGGCCTGCCAAAAACTCCTACCGGGAATCCCCGAAGTCATGCGCGAATACGGCCGCAAGAAAAATCCACGCGCGGCGCTGTCCCGCGCCGTGGCGGGAGTCCGTGGACACACGCTGCTTGTCAACCTGCCGGGAAGCCCGCGTGGCGCGGTCGAGTCACTGGACGCAGTAGCAGAGTTATTGCCGCATGCGATTGCTGTGCTGGGTGGCGCACGCCACGACTAGTCGCAATCACTTTTTTTCAATTCAGGACGCAACTAAGGAACAATGTTGACGGACGGCTTTGCCTCGTCAACAATGCAGACACTATGAAAACTATACTTTCAGACAAACGGCTGGCCGTGCTTGGCGCCGGGAAGATCGGCGGAATCCTGCTGCGCGCATTTGTGGAGCAGAAGCTCGTTCAGCCGAAGCGAGTGCATGCGACAGTGCGCCACGCGGAAAAGGCCCGCGCGCTGGGAAAACAATTGGGAATCGTGGCGTCCACCGACAATCGCGCGGCGGTGCGCGATGCGGACATTATTCTGCTGGCCGTAAAACCCCAGGCGGTGCGCGAAGTGCTGGAAGAAATTAAGCCCGAGATGAAGTCCGGGAAGATGATCGTCTCGGTGGTGGCTTCGGTACCCACGCAATTGATGGAGAAGCATCTCGGGCTCGACATGCCAGTGGTCCGCGCCATGCCGAACACGCCCTGCGCGATCGGGTGCGGGATGACGGGCCTGGCCAAGGGCGTACACGCGGGGGAAGAGCATCTGGAAATCGCGCAGGCGATGTTCGAAGCGGTGGGCCGCGTTGTCGTCGTGGATGAAAAGCAGATCGATGCGGTGACCGGGCTTTCCGCCAGCGGCACGGCGTTCATTTACATTATTTTGGAATCGCTGGCCGAGGGGGGCGTGAAGGTTGGCTTGCCACGCGATGTCTCCACGCTGCTGGCGGCGCAAACCATGATGGGCGCGGCGCGCATGGTGCTCGATACCGGGGATCATCCCGCGCTGCTGAAGGATGCGGTGACAACCCCTGCCGGGTCCACGATGGATGGCATCCTCGAACTAGAGGATGGCAAAGTCCGCGTGACGCTGATCAAGGCGGTGATGAAAGCCACACAGCGCGCCAAGGAATTGCTGCTCGATTCCTAGTAAGCGATTGGCTCTTTAAGGATTGAATATGAAAATTGTCCTCAACATCGTGGGTACACTGCTGGTGCTGATCGGCGCGATCTGGTTCCTGCAGGGAATCAATGTCTTGCCGGGAAGCTTTATGACCGGGCAAACCAAATGGGTAGTACGTGGAGCTATTGCATTCGCAGCAGGCATTATTGCCCTGGTAGGCGCTAACTCGATACGGAATAACACTAGAAGCTGAGGACCACGCTCGAAACCGCTTGAAAGCTTCGCTGGTACATGGAAAAGAAGTGTGATTCCAGGACGTCGCCTTCCACCCGGAATGAGGTATGCGAGCTGAGCCGTACGTCTATGCCTCCGCCACCGAGACCGGCGAATCCCGTGTTGCCTCCCAGAACGCCCGCCGTCTGATTGAAGCGGAAATGCTCCATGCCCGCGACAGCGTGTATCCAGGGCTCGATGCGGCTATGGCTGCGCAAAGCCAATCGGGGGCCGACACCGAGGAATACCGAACCGACTTCCAGGTTGGAGGGGTTGGTCGTCGTCCCGGTATTGCCGAATCCGAAGCCTGCCTGGCCTTCCACCCCGAACCAACTGGCGAAATAGCGCGTCGCAGAGACGTTTAAACCACTGGTACTAAATGGATTACCGGTAAGATTAATCCGGTTGTACTGATAGCCCATCGAGAGTTGCCATTGGCTTAAGTCGCCGGCGTATTCGGAGCCGGAACGAGAAGTCGAGCGGGATTGGCTCCCGCCCGCGCCCACTCCGGCCGGACCTTGGGCGCGCGCGGAAATCGAAAGTAACGCAAGGCAACCAACCAGGACCAGAAATCGCCTCATGAAGTCCCCCTCCTCGGCACTCGCCTGTTTCAGGATGGTACAGTTCATTGTAAGATGACATGGCTCAGGGGGGCTGGATTTCAACTGCGAACATGCCCAATTTCATACTTCTATTCCGATGACGGGCAGCCCATGCAACTAGCCTACAGGGCACTATTGCTAGCCACCTCTTGACTCGTGTGTTAGGATTTCGAACGAAATTGCGATGCCGACCCAGTACATCCCGATTCTGATGTTTGCCGTGCTTGCGGCGGCGTTTCCAGCCGTTACTCTTGTTCTCTTCCGTTTTATTCGTCCTACACCTGTTCCAGTGGGGGCGAAACTGAAACCATATGAGTGCGGTGTGGAGGCCGAGGGCGATACGCGAGGGCGCTATTCGGTTCGTTTTTATATCGTTGCCATTCTTTTCGTGATTTTCGATGTGGAGACAACGTTTCTGTTCCCGTGGGCCGTTTTGTTTTCCACTCGTGAACCGGGATTTCGGCTCGGTCCGGTCTATGCGCTGGCCAGCATGTTTGTTTTTCTGGGAATTCTGATCATCGGCTATGTGTGGCTGTATCGTAAGGGCGCCCTGGAATGGGTGTAAGAGGCCCGTCACACCTACGCAGGTACTCCCGACCGCACCGGCGGCCGGGATTTTTTTTGCCTGAATGCGGGCTTGGATTTTAACACGAGTGGATGCACACCAAAATTGTGGCGGAATTGGTTGACTGTGTTTTCCGCCCTGTGCTAAAAGCTACAACCTAATATTGGCTGCACGCGAATTGTGCGGCCCGCACTACTTCTAATTCATGGCCAACGATCCGGAAGAGAAGCAGCCTTCTGCGAGTTCACCGGGTGAACCGTCCGCGCCGAAACCACCGGCGACGGAGGGGGAAGCCGCACCCAAACCGCCAGCTGCGCCGGCCGTCCCCGCAGCGAAACCTCCTGTTGCGGCTGCGCCACCGAAACCTCCTGCTGCTCCGCCCCCGCCCAAGGAAGGACCCGTCGCGCTGGATAACGACATTGTTAAGAGATACAAGGCCAAATTCGGCGAGGCGATCCGCGAGGCGTGGATCGATCGCAAGCAGGCAATTCTGGTTGTGTCCCGCGAGCAATTGGTGGAGATCGCGATGTACAGCCGCGACGAGGAAAAATTCGATTGGCTGAGCGACCTTACGGCCGTGGATTGGCCCAAGCGCGAGAAGCGGTTCGATGTGGTCCTCAACATGTATTCGATGGAGAAGAATGAGCGGCTGCGGCTGAAAGTTCACGCGACCGCGGACGAGCGCGTGCCGAGCGTGCAGGGCGTGTGGGCGACGGCGAATTGGGAAGAGCGGGAAGTTTATGACATGTTCGGAATTGTGTTCGAAGGGCATCCCGGACTGACGCGCATTCTGATGCCTGACGAATGGCAGGGACATCCGCTGCGCAAGGATTACGATATTTTGACGCAGGACACGGCCTGGGTTCGCGAAAACCTGGGGATCGAGAGCGGACAATAGATGGCCGACGAGCGCATACCGTTTGCCACCCATGCCGAGACCACCGTGCTCGGCGCGGACGAAATTGTACTGAACATGGGGCCGCAGCATCCCTCCACGCACGGCGTGCTGCGCGTGAAGCTGCGGCTGGACGGCGAGAAGGTGATCGGGTCGGAATGCGTGATCGGGTACCTGCATCGCGGTGTGGAGAAAATTGCCGAACATCGCTCCTACACGCAGTTTGCGCCTTACGTGGACCGCATGGACTACGTTGCGGCGGTTTCGAACGGGCTGGGCTATTGCGAAGCCGTCGAAAAGCTGTTGGGTGCGGAGGCGCCGCTTCGCGCGCGCGTGATTCGAACGATTCTTACTGAGTTGCAACGGATTGCGAGCCATCTTTTTTGGCTGGGCACTCATGCGCTCGATATCGGGGCGCTGACGCCGCTGTTCTATTGTCTGCGCGAGCGGGAAGAGATACTAAAAATTTTCGAAAAGTATTGCGGCGCGCGGCTCACTACTCACGCGTTTCGAATCGGCGGCCTGCAGTATGAGGCCTACGATGAGTTCGAAAAGGACGTCGAGCGCTTCTGCAAGCCGTTTGACACACGCGTGGACGAGTACGAATCGCTGCTCACCGGAAACCGCATCTGGGTGGGGCGCACTAAGGGGATTGGTATTCTGACTGCTAAGGAAGCGATTGACTATGCGGCTTCCGGGCCGGTGATTCGTGCTAGCGGCGTGAAGTGGGATATTCGGAAGGCGATGCCGTATGCCGCCTACGATTTGTACAAATTTGAAATTCCAGTGGGGAAGAACGGCGATACGTTCGATCGTTACATCGTTCGAATGGAGGAGATGCGCCAGTCTCGTTTGATCTGCCTGCAGGCGATTGAAAATATGCCTGCTGGGCCGATCATGGGCAAGGTCGGGAAGGTGCTGAAGCCGCCGCCGGGCGAGGTGTATCACGCCATTGAAGCGCCGAAGGGCGAGCTTGGGTATTACATTGTCAGCGATGGGACGACGCAGCCTTACCGTGTGCGGATTCGCCCGCCGTCACTTATTAATCTGGAAGCGTTTGACAAAATGATTCGCGGGCATCTGGTGGCGGACGTGGTGGCTATCATTGGCACGCTCGATATCGTGTTGGGAGAAGTGGATCGATAGAATGTTCTATACCTTCCTTAGCCTCGTGATCAGGTATTGGGTGCAGCTGTTTTGCGCCGTGATCATCGTCGCGGTGTTGCCGCTGGTGGCTGGCTATATCGTGTTAATGGAACGCAAGGTCATGGCCGACATGCAGGCGCGGCTGGGGCCGATGCGTGTGGGGCCGCATGGATTGCTGCAGCCCATTGCCGACGCGGTAAAACTCCTGATCAAGGAAGACATTATTCCGGATGAAGCCGACAAGGCGATTTTCTGGATCGCGCCACTGATTTCGGTTACGGCGGGAATGCTGGCGATGTCGGCGCTGGCGATTGGGCCGTGGTTTCAGATTGCGGATTTGAATGTCGGGCTTTTGTTCATCGTGGGGATTGGCGCGCTGGGAATTTTCGGGATTGTGCTGGGGGGATGGGCTTCGAACAGCCATTACTCGCTGCTTGGGGCGCTGCGCAGCGCTGCGCAACTGGTGAGCTACGAAACGGCGGCAGGCATGGCGATTGTCGGGGCGCTGCTGCTGGCCGGAACGCTTTCTACACGAGAAATTATTCAAACGCAGGACGATTATGGGATGTGGTTTGTTTTCGCCGCTCCCGTGGGATTTTTTATTTACATTGTGGCTTCAATCGCGGAAACCAATCGCGCGCCGTTCGACTTGCCGGAAGCGGAGTCGGAACTTGTCGCCGGCTACATGACGGAATATAGCGGCTTTCGCTGGGCGCTTTATTTTCTGGCGGAATACACGAACATGGTCGTGGTGGCGTCCATCGCGACGACGTTATTTCTTGGCGGGTGGCTGCGCCCGTTTGCGGGCACGCCCGCGTTCAACTTTTTGGATTTTCTGCCCTCTGCGTTGATGCTGCTGGTTGGCGTGTACTGTTTTTATCGCGCGCCGAAGCAGCCGGTGAAAGTGCAGCAGATGTTTATGGTGGTGGTGGGGCTGGCGTTCCTGGGGGTTGCGGCACTGCTTGCCGCACCGCTATCCGCGACTGTGAATTCCATGCTTCCCGGAATGAAGCCGGGATTGCACGGGGCTTTCTGGTTTCTGCTGAAGGTGGGTCTCTATATCTATCTCTTTATGTGGCTCAGGTTCACGTTCCCGCGGTACCGGTTCGACCAGTTGATGCGCCTCGGATGGCAATTTCTGATTCCGCTTTCTATCGTCAATGTGATGGGGATTGGAATCGCGCTGGTCTTGCACCGGCAATGGGGATGGGGGCACTTGCCGGCATTCGGGCTGACGACGATTTTGACGCTGGCGGCGGCTGGATGGCTGGGCTGGGCCGGGGAAAAGAAAGGTAAGGAACATGTGTTTGTCGGCGACGCATAAGGAATAGCGCGGTAGGAACTGCAGACGATGCTCGATCACATCGTATTTTATTTTTTCGCCACGCTGGCCGTGATCTCCGCGGTCCTGGTGGTGACGCGCCGCAACGTGGTGCAGAGCGCGATATTTCTGATCACGGCGCTGCTGGCGACGGCGGGCATCTTTCTGCAATTGCATGCGGAGTTTTTGTTCATCGTGCAGGTGATCTTGTACGCGGGCGGCATCATGGTGCTGTTCGTGTTCGTCATCATGCTGATTAACATGGATGTTTCGTTGCACCAGGTTCAATTTAACCGGCAATGGTGGCTGGGACTGCTGCTGTCACTGGTACTGGGCGTGCAGTTGACGATTGCGGTTGCCGTGGGGCGCGCAGGGCTTCCGTTGGGTGAACCGGCTCCGGCGACGTCGCTGGAACCGAGCACGCAACTGGTGGGGCGTGTGCTGTTTACCGAATACATGCTGCCGTTTGAGATTGCTTCGATCCTGTTGCTGGTGGCGATGATTGGCGCTGTCGTGATGGCCAAGAAAAAAGTTTGAGATTGCGTGGATGAAAGAAAAACGATGATTCCGACAAGCCATTATCTGTTTCTGAGTCTGGGGTTGTTCACCGTCGGCGTGATCGGCGTCGTGACACGGCGCAACGTGATTATCATTCTGATGTCCATCGAGCTGATGTTGAACGCGGTGAACATCAATTTGGTGGCGTTTTCGAGGCTTGTTGGTTCGGCCGAGGGGCATGCTTTTGCGATTTTCATCATCACGGATGCGGCCGCGGAAGCTGCGGTTGGCCTTGGCATCATCATTGCGTTTTTCCGGAATCGTGAGACATTGCTGGGCGATGAAATGGATTTGCTGAAGTGGTAGGCCGTAAGACTGGTGCTTCTAGATCATGATGCCGACTGAATATTTTCTGGCGCACATCTGGATGATCCCGTTGTTCCCGCTGGCGGGCGCGGCGCTGATGCTGTTTATCGGGCGCAAGCTGTCCAATGCCGGCGTGAACGTGATCTGTGTTGGTAGCGTTTTTCTTTCGATGTTCTTTGCTTTTGCCGCGATCTGGCAATTGATCGCTCGGCCTGTTGCTGAGCGTGTGGTGAATTACAAGTTATTTGACTGGGTCCCCGCAGGAGCGATGCACACCAACGCGGGCACGTTCATGAATTTCAGCGTGCCGTGGGGCGTGTTGATGGACCCGCTGACCGCCGTGATGCTGCTGGTCGTTACTGGCGTTGGATTCCTGATTCACGTTTATTCCACCGGCTACATGGGGCATGAGGGCGGCTACTACCGCTTCTTCGGATATTTGAATTTGTTCATGTTCTCGATGCTCACGCTGGTGCTGGCGAATAATTTGCTGCTGCTGTTTGTCGGATGGGAAGGCGTTGGGCTTTGCAGCTACCTGCTGATCGGGTTCTACTTCCTGCGGAAGTCTGCATCGGATGCGGGGAAGAAAGCGTTCATCGTTAATCGCATTGGCGACGCGGGGTTTCTGCTTGGACTGTTCCTTATGCTGGGCACGCTGGGGACGATTCAGTTTACCGAATTGGGGCCGGCGATTGCGGCGGGACACTTTGCCATTGGCAACGGCACGCTTACGGCGATTGCGCTGCTGCTGTTTGTTGGCGCTACAGGCAAGTCGGCGCAACTTCCTCTTTATGTGTGGCTGCCGGACGCTATGGAAGGCCCGACACCTGTGAGCGCGTTGATTCACGCGGCGACGATGGTGACTGCAGGCGTGTACATGATCGCTCGCACAAACGCCGTTTTCTCGATGGCTCCCAAGGCTCTTGCGGTCGTGGCTGTGGTCGGCTGCGTCACATCGCTTTTTGCTGCGACGATGGGCCTGGTGCAGAACGACATTAAGCGCGTGCTGGCTTACTCGACGGTTTCACAGCTTGGATACATGTTTCTGGCGTGCGGCGTTGGCGCGTTCACGGCGGGCGTTTTCCATTTGATGACACACGCGTTCTTCAAAGCATGCCTGTTCCTCGGATCGGGCAGCGTGATTCACTCGCTTTCCGGCGAGCAGGACATGCGCAAGATGGGCGGAATGTGGAATAAGATTCCGACGACCGCGCGCACATTCGTCATTGCTTCTGTCGCCATTTCAGGAATACCGCCGCTGGCTGGGTTCTTCAGCAAGGACGCTATTCTGGGTCACGCGTTTGAATACAGCCCGATACTTTGGTTGCTTGGATTTATCACCGCGGGGATGACGGCGTTTTATATGTTCCGCCTGGTGAATATGACGTTCTTCGGGAAGTCGCGCGTCGATCATGAGGTCGAGCACCACATTCATGAGTCGCCCAGTTCTATGACTGTGCCGCTGATGATTCTTGCAGTTCTCTCCATCGTTGGCGGCTGGGTGGGCTGGCCGGAGGCGCTGGGTGGCAGCGACCGGTTCGCGCAATTTCTGGCGCCTGTGATGGCCAAACACGCGGAAGCAGCGACGGAGATGGCTGGAGCGGCGCATGAGACGTCGGGTGGCTCGATGGAGTACATCTTGATGCTTCTTTCTGTGCTGGTCGCCTGCGGAGGCATCTGGCTGGCGTATCGCTGGTATATTCAGCGGCCGGAAGTGCCTGCGAAGATCGCTGCGGCTAGCCCGTTCCTATACAAATTGCTGTACAACAAATATTACGTGGACCAGATTTACGACGCGATGTTTGTAAATCGCATGAAAGATCTCGGGCTCACATTGGGCGCATTCGATGTGGGTATTATCAACGGCTTGGGCGTCGATGGAGCGGGATGGCTGACGCGCATCGTATCGCGCATTTCGATGGTGTGGGATTCATGGATTGTGGATGGGCTGGTGAACCTGGCGGCGCGCATCGTGTGGGTGTTGAGCTATCCGGTGCGCATGCTGCAGACTGGGCGCGTTTCGCGGTATGCGCTATTCATGTTGCTGGGCGTGCTGATTTTCCTGGGCTATTACCTGCACGCGTCGGGAATTACGTTTACAAATTCGAAGTAGTCGGGCGCGGGCTCCGAGCGGAGCCTGCCATTAAGAAGAAGGCGAGGCGGGCAGATGGAATTTTACAATACTCATATCCTGACGGTGGTGCTGTTCACACCGCTGGTGGGGGCGTTGTTGCTGCTGTTTGTGCCGCGCGACAGCGAAAACGCGCACCGCGTCATCGGCAATCTATTTGCTTTCCTGGGGCTGATTGTTTCGTTGCCGCTGATGTGGCGGTTCAGCCTGGACCCGGGCGCGCCACGCTATCAGTTCTTTGAAAATCACGAGTGGATTCCCTCGATCGGCGCGCACTACACGCTCGGAATTGACGGCATCAGCCTGTGCCTGGTGATTCTGACGACGATGCTGGGCATGATTTCGATCCTGTCGTCCTGGAGCGCGATCAAAATTCGACGCAAGGAATATTACATTCTGTTCCTGCTGCTTCAGGTGGGCATGCTGGGCGTTTTTATGTCGCTCGATTTCTTCCTGTTCTATATGTTCTGGGAAGTGATGCTTGTGCCGATGTATTTCCTGATCGGCGTGTGGGGCAGCGACCGCCGCTTGTATGCCGCGATCAAGTTTTTCCTGTACACCCTCGTAGGTTCCGTGATCATGCTGCTGGGAATTCTGGCGCTGTATTTCAAGGCGGGCGGCGGCACGTTCGATATCCCCACGCTGCTTGCAACTGCGAATCAGTTTGACCTGAAAACGCAAGTGTTGCTGTTCTGGGCGTTTTTCTTCGCGTTTGCGATTAAGGTGCCGATGTTCCCGTTCCATACGTGGCTGCCCGATGCGCACACCGAAGCGCCTACGGCAGGCTCGGTCATTTTGGCCGGCGTTTTGCTGAAGATGGGAACTTACGGGTTCATTCGGTTCTCGCTGCCGCTTTTGCCGCCCGATCCTGCGGCGCGGCACAAAATCGTGACGATCATGCTGGTGGTTTCGGTGATCGGCATTCTGTACGGCGCGCTAGTCTGCATGATGCAGAAGGACATGAAGAAGCTGATCGCGTACAGCTCTGTTAGCCACCTTGGGTTTTGTACGCTGGGGATTTTCGCGCTGACTCCGCAGGGGCTCTCTGGCAGCGTGCTGCAGCAACTCAATCACGGGCTTTCGACCGGGGCGCTCTTCCTGCTGATAGGCGTTTTGTATGAGCGGCGGCACACGCGCTTGATTTCGGAATTCGGCGGGCTTTCGACTCCGATGCCGAATTTTGCGGCGGTCTATATGATCGCCACGCTAAGTTCGCTGGGGCTTCCGCTGCTTAATGGATTCATCGGGGAGTTCACTATTTTGCGCGGGACGTACGAAGTTAACGTCCGGTACGTCGCCTGGGCGTCGCTAGGCATCATCCTCGGAGCCGCGTATCTGCTGTGGCTTTACCAGCGCGTGATGTTCGGTCCGGTCACCAATCCTGCGAACGAGCATTTGCCGGATCTGAATGCGCGCGAGTATGCCACGCTGATTCCGCTGATTATTTTGTGCTTCTGGATCGGCATTTATCCCAAGCCGCTGTTCCGCGTGCTCGAACGGCCCGTGCAGTTGATCGTCGAGCAGGTCAATCCCGGATACTACGGGGCTGAGCGCGCGGCTACAACCGGAGTCAATGCTGCTCCCGCGCTTCCTGCAGATGGTATGCCTGAGATGAATATGCCGGGGATGAGCATGCCCGGAATGGCTATGCCGCTGGCTGAAACTCCTGCTTCCGGCACGGAGAAAAAGTAAACGAGCCGATGAGCCATATCCTCAACGCGTTCCGGTCATTCATGCAGGAGGGCGGCGGCGGGCTGCTGCTGCCGGAGATGATGCTTGTCCTGTTTGCGATGGGCATCCTGCTTACCGATTACCTGCTGGAAGCTCGGGATAAATATTTCAACGCGCTGATGGCCATGCTTGGCGTGATTTTCAGCGGCATTTGCCTGTGGCAATTGCGGGCTGTCGCCGAGCGCGGGGCGCTGGGATTCAACAACTCGCTGCTGGTGGACCCTTTCTCATTGTTCTTCGGCTTCATTTTCCTGATTGCGACGGCGCTGGTGATCGTACTTTCCGTTCGCTATCTGAAAATTGAGGATGAAAACCACGGCGAATATTACGTGCTGATCCTGTTTGCGACCGTGGGCATGATGTTCATGGCCTCCGGCTATGATTTGATCGTGCAATTCCTGGGCCTGGAGACGATGGCGCTCAGCTTCTACGTGCTGGCCGGGTTTTTGAGACGCGATAAGCGTTCGAATGAAGGCGCGGTGAAGTATCTGCTGCTGGGAGCGTTCAGTTCCGCGGTTCTGGCCTATGGTTTTTCGATTCTTTACGGCTTGGGAGCCACTGCGAATCTGAGTGGACCGGACGGCGCGGTCCTGCCGCCGCGGACGAATCTGGATGTGATTCAAATTGCCGTGGAATCGCGCGGGCATGGCGACGTGCTGGTGCTGCTGGCGCTGGTTACGGTCATATCGGGATTATTCTTCAAGGTTGCCGCTGTGCCGTTCCACCAGTGGGCGCCGGATGTGTACGAAGGCTCTCCCACACCCATCACAGCATTCATCAGCGTGGCGTCGAAGACTGCGGGCTTTGCGTTGCTGTTGCGGCTGCTGCTCACCGTTTTCTGGCCGATTCGAATGGATTGGGAGATGTTGGTGGCGGGCGTGGCGATTGCTTCGCTCACGGTCGGAAACTTTGCCGCGATTACGCAGACGAACATTAAGCGCATGCTGGCGTACTCCTCGATTTCGCACGTCGGATATATTCTGCTGGGCATTGTGGCGGCGGCATCGAGCACGCAGGGGTTCCTGATTGGGATGAAGGGCGTCGCGTTCTACCTGTTTGTGTACGCGTTTATGACTATCGGTGCGTTCGCCGTGCTGATCGTGCTGCAGCGGCAGGGTATCGTCAGTGATGAACTGGACGACCTGAATGGGCTCTATCGGCGCAGTCCTGCGTGTGCTGTAGCGCTGCTGATTTTCATGCTGTCTCTTGCGGGGATTCCGCCGCTGGCGGGATTTGTGGGCAAGTATTTTATTCTGCAAGCCTTGATTGTGACGGGCCACAATCGCCTGGCATTGTTTGGGGCGCTCTACATTGTGCCGGCGCTGTATTATTACTTCCGCATCGTGGCGCATGCCTATCTGTATGAGCCGGGCAATGCGCCAGTGCCGAGGATTACAATCGGACAGGGAATCGCACTGGCTGTGCTGATGCTGGTTACGGTGGGCGTGGGAATTTATCCCGAGCCGATCATCACGCATCTGGCAAATTATTCGATGTTCTTCCCCACAGGTTTCAGTGGCCATTGAAGATCCAGTTTCGCCGCCCTCCCCATCGCCCGGAAAACGACCGGACTCCGAAAATCGCCAGTTTGCCACGGCGCTGGAATTGCCGATTGTGCTGGTTGCCGCGATTGTGGTGGGCGGGGTGTTCGGCTATTTGCTGGACCGGTGGCTGCACACCAAACCGATTCTGATGCTGGTGCTCGGCGGAGTGGGATTTTACACGGGAGTACGCGACGTGTTGCGGCGCGTGGCGCGTGATCAATAGCGATGACCGAAGAATCGGAGCCGCATGTTCTCACTGAGCGGAGAATCGCCTATCTCACTCTGGTCCTGGGCGGGATTGCAGCGGTTCCGGCGGGATTCATGTTTTCAGTTCGAGTCGGGGCAGGCGTACTGATCGGCGCGATTTTGGGTTGGATTAATTTTCGGTTTCTCGAGCGCGCGATGGATTCGATTACTCGGGCTTCGACCGCGCAGGCGGGATCGCCTGATGCGCGCGTGCCGGTGCTCAGCTATTTTGGGCTGATTGCGCGGTACGCCTTGATCGCGGCGGTGGTGTATGTTATTTTTTCAAGATTCCGAATCCCCGTGCTGAGTATATTGACGGGTTTGTGTGCACTGGGAGCGGCTACCATTACGGCAACTTTAATTGAAGTTCTGAGTCCTGCGAGTGGGAGGAGCGAGTAGATGGAAGAACACGTAAGCTGGCTAACGACCTTCGTGAATCACTATCTGGGCGGAGTGGCCGCGGCGCTTTTGCAGGCCCTGCACGTCCAGCCTTCGCATCCTGCTCTGCCGATTCCTGAATACGTTGTGATGTCGATGGTCGTGTTTTTGATTGGAGCGATTGGATCGCTCTGGCTGAAGCCGCGCCTCTCCGTGGATAACCCCGGTGGCGCGCAGCAGATCGCTGAAATGCTTTTCACCAATCCGCTGGGATTCGGTATCCGCGATTTGCTGATCGAGAATGCGCACGACAAGAAGGGCAAATATACCGCGATGGTCGGCTCGGTAGCGGTGTTTATCCTGCTAGCCAACCTGCTTAGCGTTTTTCCGCTGTTTTCCGCGCCCACGGCGGAAAAGTCCGTGCCCCTGGGCTGCGCGATCGTGATCTTCCTTTATTTCAACTTTCACGGATTCCGGCATCATGGCGTCGGCCACTATCTGCTTACCTTTGCCGGTTCGCCCAAGAATTTCGGCGACGGCCTGCTCGGCATTCTTCTGTTTCCTGTCGAGATCATCAGCACCTGCGCGCGCATGCTTTCGCTGACGGTTCGTCTTTGGGCCAACATTTTTGCCAGCGATCTGCTCTACGTGATTTTCCTCGGGCTTCTGGTCGGACCCTCCATCTGGGGGTGGGAGAAGAATCCTGCGCTGGGCGTGTTCCTGGGAATTTTCCCTGCTGTGATTCCGGTTGCCTTTATCGGGCTGCACATTTTTGTGGCGATCATTCAGACGTATGTTTTCACGCTGTTGCCTTCCATTTACATCGGCATCGCGACGGCGGACGAGCACTAGAGCTTACTTTCATACCGGCATTATGGCTGCAAAGCCGCTCCAAAGTGAGTCCAGTTGCAGTGCGCAGATCTGGAAACCACCTCTTGGCGGTAACTTGATAGGAGGAAACACAATGAGAAAAGTACTCTATACGGTAGGCGCTCTGGCTGGTGCGTTGATCGCGAGTCCTGCGGTGTTCGCGCAGACCTCGGCAACCCCGATGATGATCGGCACGAACTGGGTGGCAATCTCGGCGGCGTTCGGTATGGCCCTCGCGGCGTTCGGCGGCGCACTCGCGCAGTCGCGCGTGGCGTCCGCAGCCTGCGAAGGCATGGCGCGTAATCCGGGAGCTTCTGGGGCGATCCGCGCGGCGATGATTCTCGGTCTGGTGTTCATCGAGACGCTGGCGCTGCTGACGCTGGTGATCATTTTCGCGAAAGTGGCCTAAGGATTCGCGAAGATTGGATTTAGGAGAGGCCCGGAGCCGCGAGGTTCCGGGCTTTTGCTTTTGGTAGAACAGGCTTCACAGCTTGCGGAAAAAATGAAAACTGTTGTCATTCCGAGGCGTGCCTTTCGCCGAGGAATCTCTCCGCGGTTTTAACTGGTGGAAAAGAAAGAGAGATTCCTCGGCGAAAGGCACGCCTCGGAATGACAGAGTGATACCAAGGCGACTTTTTCCGCAGCCTGTTCAGTCCGTTCGGGGTTGGTTTTGGGTTAGGGCTGAAATGTGTATTAGACGGGAAAGAACAAAAACAAAACCAAAAGAAAACAGGTTGAAACCTGTTCTACTTGATGTCCAACGCTGCTTTTGCGGCGAAACTTATGATGCGGGCGGGGAATAGGCCTGCGTAGATCGTGCCTACGGCGGCAATCCATAGGACTACGGAGAGTGTCCACGGAACCGGCTCGGCGGCGATTTCCTGCTTTGGTTCGCGCATGTACATTGCGACGATTACGCGCAGGTAGTAGTAGGCGGCGATGACGCTGTTCAGGCCCAGTAGGACAGCGAGCCAGATCAGGTTGGAATCCAAGTCCGCATTGAAGATGTAGAATTTTCCGAGGAAGCCTGCCGTTACCGGCAATCCCAGCAGCGAGAGCAGAAACAGCGAGAGACACGCTGCGACGGCCGGCTGGCGATGGGCCAGGCCTGTAAAATCTTCGATGTCCACGTGGCGTTCGCCGGGGCCGCCCAAATGGGCGGCGATCAGGAATAGTCCAAGTTTCACCAGCGCATAGCTCACCAGATAGAACAGGGCTGCGGCGATCCCGGCTTCCGGATGATCGGTTGCGGCTGCTGCGGCCAAAGCTGCAAGGATGTATCCCGCATGCGCGATGGAGCTATACGCCAGCATGCGCTTGAAGCTGGTCTGAACGATTGCGCCCAGGTTGCCCACGAACATGCTGAACACGGCGGCGACCCACAGCGCCCAGAACCATACTGAGCCGGCGGCTCCTACATCGGCCAGGATACGCATGGCCAGGGCGAACGCGGCAGCCTTCGGGCCTGTGGAGAGCAGCGCGGTGACCGGCGCAGGCGCGCCTTCGTAAACGTCCGGCGCCCACAGGTGGAACGGCGCAGAGGCAACCTTAAATGCCAGCCCGACTAGAATTAAGCCCAAGCCCATCTTCAGCAGCGTGCCTACGGGCTGCGCTCCGGTTTGCGTCATCAGGTCCAGGTGCGTGGTGCCGGTGGCTCCGTAGGTGAGGGCGATGCCGTAGAGAAAGAAGGCCGTCGCAAAAGAGCCCAGCAGGAAATACTTCATGGCGGCTTCGTTCGAACGCGGCGAATCGCGACGGTAACTTGCCAGGATGTAAGACGCGATGGAACTCATCTCCAGACCGATGAAAGCGGTCAGGAGTTCCTGTGCGCCTGCCATGACGCCCATTCCGGCGGTGGCAAACAAGATCAGTGCGCAGAACTCGCCGGCGTCGAGGTCCTCGCGCTTCAGGTAACCGGTCGAGCCGAAAATGACGAGGAACGCCACGCCGCCGACAATCCAGTGAACGAACAGGCTGAATGCATCGGCGCGGATCAGCCCGGAATAGGCCACGCCGTAGTACACGACGGGAAAGCGCGTCGCAACCAGGGAGAGTGCCGCGCCGATCAGCGCGATGGTGGACAGCACGCCGTGGCGCGCCTTCGGCACGATCGGGGCAAGGAACATTACCAGCATGCCGAAAACGCACAGCACGATCTCCGGCGCGATTCTGTATAGGTCTTGGAGGGGAGGATGCATTTATTTCGATTTCACCGGATTCACGTCGATGTTATTTATTTCGGGATTGCGAATAACTCCCGCGTTATATGCTTGCGGGCGCTGCATCAATTGCAAAACGTTCTGCGCGGATGCTTCGGTGCGGCGCGTAAAGAACGGGGAGCCGATGCCCATCCACAGAACAATCACGGCCATCAGGAACATAATCGAGCGTTCCCTTACACTCGCGTCCGGCAGCGCGGAGTTCTTGTCCTGTGTGATCTCGCCGAAATACACGCGCTGGTAGGACCACAGCAAATACACGGCTGAGAAAATCACTCCCAGAGCGGCCCACGATGCCCAGGCTGCATGTTTCTGGAATGTCCCTGCAAGGATCAGGAATTCGCCGACAAAACCGTTGAGCAAGGGCAGGCCCGCGGAAGCAAAGCACGCAAATAGATAGAGCGCGGCGAGGATAGGCATGGGAGTCGCCAGGCCGCCAAACTCCTTGATCAGGTGCGTGTGGCGGCGGTCGTAGAGCATGCCAACGCCGAGGAAGAGCATGCCGGTCGAGATACCGTGCGCCAGCATTTGATAGACCGCGCCCTGAATCGATAAGGCATGAAACGCGAAGATGCCCAGGACGACGAAGCCGAGGTGGCTGACCGACGAGTATGCGACGAGACGCTTCAGGTCCACCTGCACCATGGCTACGAGCGCGCCGTAGATAATTCCGACGATTGCCAGCACGGCAATGGCGGGCGCGAACCGATGCGCTGCTTCAGGGAACAGCGGCAGGCAGAAGCGCAGCATGCCGTATGTGCCCATTTTCAGCAGCACGCCTGCAAGCATCACCGAGCCGGCCGTGGGGGCCTCGGTGTGCGCGTCCGGCAGCCAGGTGTGAAACGGAATCAGCGGCACCTTAATGGCGAACGCGAGGAAAAACGCGCCGAACAGGTACATTTCCGTTCGCAGCGGAATCGTCAGCGTGCCGTTGGAAAGCAGGCCCTGAATTTCGGCAACGTCCAGCGTGGGATATCCTGCGGCAGCGGCGAGCCGGTACAGCCACAGGATCGCCACCAGCATCAGAATCGAGCCGAACATTGTATAGAGCACGAATTTCAGCGCGGCGTAAATGCGGCGCTCGTGGCCCCAGATGCCGATCAGGAAATACATCGGGATCAGCATCACTTCCCAGAACAGGAAGAACAGGAACAGGTCCAGCGAGACGAAAACGCCGATAACTCCCGTTTCCAGCACGAGCAGGCAGATGAAGAAGCCCTTAACGCGCTGGTCGATCGATTTCCAGGACGCCAGAATCGAAATCGGCGTCAGCAGCGTGGTGAGCAGCACGAGGAACAGGCTGAGGCCGTCGATGCCGAGGTGATAGTGAATCGGCGGCTGCGGGATCCACGCGTGGAACTCTTCGAACTGGTAGCCCGTTGCTGCGGAGTCGAATCCGCGCAACAGCAGCAGGGAAATGGCGAACTCGGAGACGGCGGTGACCAGCGCCAGGCGGCGCAGCCATACGTGATCGTCGCTGCGCAGCATCAACAGCGCCAGCGTGCCCGCCACGGGCAGGAAGGTGAGAACCGATAGCAGAAAAGTTTGTTGCACGTTAGCCCTTCATCCAAAGTAGCAGGGAGGTGAAAACAACAGCTCCCATCAATATCCATGCTGCGTAAGTGCGTATGTTGCCTGTGCTCGCGTAGCGCAGCCGGTCGCCTGTTTCGCGGGAGACATCCGCGACGCCGTTCACCGCGCCGTCGATTACGCCTTCATCCACGACGTGCCACAAAACCTTGTCGGAAATCCAAACTAAAGGACGGACAATGACTGCTGCGTAGAGTTCATCCACGAAATATTTTCCGCTGAGCAGCTTGTAAGGCGTGGAAAGCGATTGGGCAATTTTCTTCGGTGTTTGCGGGCTGCGAATGTACAACCACCAGGCGAGAAGGAACCCGAGAAGGCCTACGATCACCGGCGCGCCAAAAAGCCCTTGCACGATTTCAGCAGCGCCGCCGGAGGATTCCGCCACGGCGGTAGTAGCTTCCGAAGCGGTCGAAAAAACCGGCGCGAGGAAATGTTCAAAATAGTTCACGCCACCCCAGAGGTGCGGCGCGGCCATCCATCCGCCGCCAACGGCCAGAATCGCCAGCACCACCAGCGGGGCCAGCATGTTTTTCGGGGATTCGTGCACGTGAACGTGATGCTCATCGAATCGCTGCTCGCCGAAGAAAGTGAGGAACAGCAGGCGGAACATATAAAACGACGTGAAGCCCGCCGTCAGAAGGCCGAGAGCCCATAAAGGAGTGCTGACGCGCTGGGTGGCCTCCAGAATTTCGTCCTTACTGAAGAATCCGGAAAAGCCCGGCGTTCCGGCAATTGCCAGCGTGCCCATGAACATGGTCCAGAACGTCCACGGAATTTTCTTGCGCAGGCCGCCCATCTTGCGCATGTCCTGTTCGCCGCCCATGGCGTGAATCACGCTGCCGGCGGCAAGGAACAGCAGGCCCTTGAAGAACGCGTGGGTCATCAGGTGGAACACGCCGGAGGTGAAAGCTCCTACGCCGCAGGCCAGGAACATGTAGCCGAGTTGAGAGACTGTGGAGTAGGCGAGGACTTTTTTGATGTCCGTTTGTACCAGACCTATCGTGGCGGCGAACAGCGCCGTGACGCAGCCGATCACCGCGACAACCTGCATGGCGACCGGAGCGTTCAGGAAAATCGCGTGCGAACGCGCAACCATGTATACGCCTGCGGTGACCATCGTTGCGGCGTGAATCAGCGCGCTGACCGGCGTGGGGCCTTCCATCGCGTCCGGCAGCCACACGTACAAGGGAAGCTGCGCCGATTTTCCCGCCGCGCCGACAAACAGCAGGAGAGCGATCGCGGTGAGTGTCCCGATCTGGCCGGCTGGGTCGGCGGCCATTGCGGCGGCGCGCGGCAGCACGGTGGCGAAATCGAGCGAGCCGAAAGTTCGCAGGATCAGCAGAACACCGAGAATGAATCCGAAGTCGCCGATGCGGTTTACCCAGAATGCTTTGTTGCCCGCGTTGGTGGCGGACTTTTTCAGGAAGAAGAAGCCGATGAGCAGGTAGCTGCACAAGCCCACGCCCTCCCAGCCGACAAACATCACCAGATAATTCGCCGCGAGCACCAGCAACAGCATGAAAAACATGAACAGATTCAGGTAGGAGAAGAAACGGCGGTATCCGGGATCGTCATGCATGTAGCCGGAGGAATAGATGTGAATCAGCCAGCCGACGCCGGTTACTACCAGCAGCATGATGACGGTGAGTTGATCGACCTGCACGGCGAAGTCTGCACGAAATCCCGCGGCGGCGATCCATGTGAAGTATGATTTGATCCAGGGAATCTGTTCGGCCGGAAGTGTGAAAAATTCGCGCACCGCTTCGAGTGTCGCCAGGAACAAAAGCGTCGTCGAGGAAAGAGCGACGGCCGTGACGGCGCTTTTCGGCCAGCGTCCGCCAAAAATTCCGTTGGCAGCGGCGCCCAGCAGCGGCAGCAGCGGCAGAATCCAGAGATGAGTCAGAATCGGCATTAGTGTTTGAGCAAGTCCACGCGTTCGACGTCGAGCGTTCCCCGATTACGCGTAATCAGGATGATGATGGCCAGGCCGACCGCTGCCTCCGCGGCCGCGACTACGATCACGAAGAAAACGAAGACTTGTCCCTGCAATTGTCCGAGCGCGCGGCTGAAGGCTACGAAAGCCAGGTTCACGGCGTTGAGCATCAGCTCGATGGACATGAAGATCGAGATGATGTTGCGTTTATAAATAAACGCGATGACGCCCAGCCCGAATAGGATTGCACTCAGCACCAGGTAGTAGGATGTCGGAACCACATCTCCCCCAGAGAAACAAAATCCAGTATGGAAAGTCTTATTCAGTATCTTCGCGCTTGGCCAAAACCATTGCGCCAAGCAGCGCAATCAAAATCAAGAACGATGTCAGCTCAAACGGGAATGTATATTCCCGGAAGAGCAGCGTCGAAAGATCGTGCGTCGAAACCGACTCGGCCGAAGCCTGCGACATTTGCGATGTTGCATGGCCTATCCAATAGGCGGACTCGCAGAGGAAAACAATTCCCACCGGGACGCCAACAAATTTTGCGAGGCGGCTCAGGTTCTCGCGTTCTTCTTCTCCGGCGTTCAGGAGCATGATCACAAAGATGAAGAGGACCATGATTGCGCCGCCGTAGACGATGATCTGCACGGCGGCGACAAATTCCGCACCCTGCAATAGATACAGGCAGGCGATCGAAACCATCACGACGATCAGGGACAGCGCGCTGTGAATCGGGTGGTGCTGGAGGATCAGGCTAACCGCTCCGGCCACTGCCACTGCCGCCAGCACCAGAAACACCGCAATCTGCGGCGTCATCGAATCGTTCCGTTGAAATTTATTCTCATCGTTGTGTCAAAACAATCGCCAAACTTGTGATCACCACATTCAAAATCGACAGTGGTAAAAGTATCTTCCAGCCAAAGCCCATTAATTGATCGTACCGGTAGCGGGGCAGTGTGCCGCGCAGCCAGACGTAGATAAAAATAAAGACCGCGACCTTCATCAGGAACCAGAACGGCCCTTGAACCAGTTCCGGGATGCCCGGACGGGTGCAAAGAAAAGCCAGCGCGCACAAGGCTACGCCCGCGCCGGGCAGGACAATGCGTCCGAAAAACGTCAGATACCGGACGCCGTGAATGACCAGCGCCAGGCCCGCGAGCCCGAAGGCCGCCGCGGGAATGTAGTGCGTCCAAACCCATGAATCTGGCAGGGGAGAGAGCCATCCGCCGAAGAAAAGGATCGTGGCGAGGCAGGACACGGTGATCATTGCGGAGTATTCCGCCATGAAAAACATCGCGAACTTGAAGCTGGAGTATTCGGTGTGAAATCCGCCGACCAGTTCCTGTTCGGCTTCCGCCAGGTCGAACGGAGAACGATTGGTTTCCGCGATCGCCGAGGTGAAAAACAGAAAGAAACCAAGGATCTGGGGCAAGGGCGCAGCGATTACATTCCAGCGCGGCACAATTCCCCAGTGATAGCCCTGCTGCAACTTGACGATGTCGCTCAGGTTGAATGTGCCGGCCATCAGGATGACGCCTACCACGGACATTGTGAGCGAAAGTTCGTAGCTGACCATCTGCGCGGAGCTGCGCAGTCCGCCCAGCAGCGAATATTTGCTGTTGGACGACCATCCCGCGAGCGCCACTCCGTACACGCCCATCGACGTGATCGCGAACAGGACGAGCAGGCCGATATTCAGATTCGTGATGGAAAGCGATGTTGACTGGCCGAAGATCGAGAATTCCTTCGGGCCGAACGGGATTACGGCAATGGACGTACAGGCCAACGCGAGAGAGAGAAATGGCGCGAGAAAATATACAAATTTATCCGCGCCTGCGGGCGTGGGGTCTTCTTTAAATAGGAACTTGACGCCATCGGCCAGAGGCTGCAGCAGGCCGTGCGGCCCTACGCGGTACGGCCCCCATCGCGATTGAATGTGGGCGACGACTTTGCGCTCGAACCACGTCAGATATGCAAGCGCCGTGAGCAGCACGAAGAGAACGATCACAATTTTCGGCAGCGCCACGACTAGCAGCGGATGATTAGCGGCAAATTCGTTCACGGGCGCGCCTCCGCTTCCACCTCATCCGCTGCTTCGGGAAGAGAGAGGATTGTGGCGCAGTATCGGCCCAGCGTGCCGCTGGTGAACAGCGTATCGTGCGCGGAGAAGATCGATCCCGCAGGCACATCGAAGTTCGAATTTCCGTTGAGCTTCGAGACAGGCGACGTTTTCTCAGCTTCACCCAGGAGCAAGGTCGGCATCGACACGCCGTATCCTGCCACCGACTGGCGAATTTCGTCGAAGGCCGCCTCGGGATTGCGTAGGCGAATCGCCTGCCCCAGATTTTGCGCCGCAAGCTGGTGCGACAGGATGCGCAGAATGTCGTAATCCGAGCGCGTGCCCATCACGTCGCCGCCTTTGCGCACGAGTTGAAGTTCGCCGGCGGTGTTCGTCATCGTGCCGTTCTTCTCGTAGGCGGAAGCGGCGGGGAAAACGATATCGGCAAGCTTCGCGGTTTCGGTGAGGAACAGGTCCTGCACGATGAGCAGGTCGAGCTTCCCGAGCTTGTCCTTTGCGTCCACTGCGAATGTTTTCACCGGGTTCGCGCCTACGACGTACAGCGCGTGCAATTTGCCGCTGGCGGCGGCCACAAGCATTCCGCGCGCGTCGAGACCCGGCTTGTCTGGTAGCTTCGTCCCCCACAGCTTGCCGAATTTTTCCCGCGCCTTGGCGTCAGAGACCGGGACGTAGCCGGGCAAGAGATTCGGCTGAAGGCCCATGTCGGAAGCGCCGCGCGAATTCGCGTAATCGCCGAGAGCCATATAGCGCGTCTGGCCGGGCAGGGAAGAGCCAAATTTCACCAGGTCGCGCACTGCGGTGCCTGTCAATTCCGCGCCGAAGACGATTACGACGTTGCTTTCCTTTTCCAGCGCGGATTTTAGCGCGGAAAGATCTTCGTATGCAGAGGCATCGGGCTGGCCTTCCCCGGTGGCGAGCCAGCGTACAGCAGCGGCTTCGCCATTTGCCGGCACTTCTACAAATTCCTTCGCCTTGCGGCGCAGCTTGATCGATTTCGAGTTGATCGCGTACAGGCGAGCGCCGCGATGCCGGATAGCTGTGCGAATCTGCCAGGCCACCAGCGGATTTTGCTCGGTCGGATCGTCGCCTACGAGCAAGATGGCGTCGGCTTCATACAACTGCGTCATCGTGGCAGAGGACGCAGCGGCTTTTTCGCCCAGAGCGGCGACCAGGCTGGCGTAATCGGCGGTGCGATGGTGATCGATATTGTTGGTCCCGATGTTGGCGCGCGCGATCCGGTCCAGCAAATAATTTTCTTCGTTGGTGGTGCGGTTCGAGCCGATGAATCCGATCGAATCCGCGCCGTACGCCCTGTGAATCTCTCCTATGCGCCGCGAAGCTTCCGCGATGGCGTCTTCCCAACTGGATGGCTCAAGATTGCCATTACGTCGAACGAGAGGGAGCTTCACGCGCTCGGCATGCTTTGTGAAGTCGAAGCCGAAGCGGCCCTTCACGCACAGGAAATCCTTGTTGAAGCCGGAGAGGTCACGATTATTGGCGCGCAGAATTTCGTTGTTCCGAACGCTCAGCGTCGTTTTGCATCCATTCGAACAGTGCGTGCAGACGGTGGAGACGTAGGTCATCTCCCAGGGACGCGTCTTGTAGCGATAGGTGCCGCTGGTGAGCGCGCCGACCGGGCAGATGTCGATGCAGTTGCCGCACTCCTCGCAATCGAGGTGATCTTCGCCGTTGGGGATAATCACCGAATTCGATCCGCGGAAGCCCACGCCGAGCGCTTTGACGTCCATGCCTTCATCGCACACTCGGACGCAGCGGAAACACAGAATACAGCGCGGCGCGTCGTAATAGACGGCTTCCGACCATTTCTGTTCGGGTTGATGGCGCTTTTCCTCGGCGAATCGGCTCTTGTCCGCGCCGTAGGTGAACACCATGTCCTGGAGTTCACATTCGCCGCCCTTGTCGCATACCGGGCAATCCAGAGGATGATTCGCGAGCAGGAATTCGAGCATCGCCTTGCGCGCTTCGTGAACCTGCGGGGTTCCGGTGCGCACCACCATGCCCGGCATCGCAACGAGCGTGCACGCGGTTTGCAGTTTGGGCGCTTTTTCGACTTCCACCAGGCACATGCGGCAAGCAGCCTGTAGCGACAGGCCGGGGAAGTAGCAGAACGATGGGACTTCGATGCCCATGCGCCGCGCCGCTTCGATCACCAGCGTTCCCGGCGGGACGGTAACGTCGCGGTCGTCAATCTTCAGTGTGATGTCTTTCGAGTCTGCCATTTGGACCGGGTCCTCAGCGCGCCATCGCAATAATATCAGCCGGCTTGTACGGACATTTGCCGGAAAGATGTTGTTCGAATTCGTGCTTCCACTTTTTTACGATGCTGATGGTCGGCATCGCGGCCGCGTCTCCCAACGGACAAAACGTCTTGCCAAGCATGTTTTTGGCCAGTTCGGCCACCATCGGAATATCTTCCGCTCGCGCACCGCCATCGTGGAAGCGGTCGAGCATTTTGCGCAGCCAGCCTGTGCCTTCGCGGCAGGGGATGCACCAGCCGCAGGATTCGTGCGCGTAAAAATGCATGATGCGGCGGGCGAGATCAACCATGCAGGTATCTTCGTCGATCACTACCAGGCCGCCGGAACCGAGCATGGAGCCAATCTTGGCCACCGAGTCGTAATCCATCGCCACGTCGATTTCGTCTGCGGTGAGCAAGGGGCAGGAGCTGCCGCCGGGAATGATGGCTTTCAATTTTCTGCCGTTGAGCATGCCTCCGGCAACGTCCTCGATCATCTGGCGCAGCGAAAAGCCCATCGGCAATTCGTATATGCCCGGTTTATTGACATGACCCGAGATGCAGAACAGGCGCGTGCCGCCGTTCTTTGGCGATCCCAGTCCGGCGTACCATTCACCGCCGCGCCGCAGAATTTCCGGTGCGCAGGAAAGCGTCTCCACATTATTGATTACCGTTGGCGAACCGTAGAGGCCGACCACGGCAGGGAACGGCGGACGGATGCGCGGATAACCGCGTTTGCCTTCCAGCGATTCCATCAGCGCGGATTCCTCTCCGCATTCGTAAGCGCCGGCGCCGGTATGCGTGACCATGTCGAAATCAAATCCGCTGCCCAGAATATTTTTGCCAAGGTACCCGGCTTTGTAGGCTTCGGCGATCGCGCCGTCCATGATGTCCAGGACGTACCGATACTCGCCGCGTATATAGATGTATCCCTGATGCGAGCCTACGGCACGCCCGGCGATCACGATGCCTTCGATCAACTGGTGCGGCATCATCTCCATCAGCGGGCGGTCCTTGCAGGTTCCCGGCTCGCTTTCATCCGCGTTGCAAAGAATGTATTTGGGCTTGGCCGATTCCTTCGGCACGAAGCTCCATTTCATGCCGGTAGGGAAGCCCGCGCCGCCGCGTCCGCGCAGGTTGGATTTCTTAACTTCATCGACCACCTGTTCGGGTGTCAATTCCTTCAGCGCGCGCTCCATGCCTTTGTAGCCGTCATTCGCGACGTACACTTCGAGCTTGTGCGAATCCTTCACGCCGAAAAGGCGGCTGATGACGGGAACTTCCGCGGGGTGGCGATTTTTTACAGAACCGGAAATCGGCGTCGAGGTTTCCGGCTTTCGTCCGGTTTCGAGCGCTTCGAAAATTTGCGTGGTGCGCTCGACGGTGAGGTTTTCGTAGAAGTCGTAGTTCACCTGCATGGCGGGCGCGCCGGTACAGGCGCCGATGCATTCGACTTCTTCCAGAGAGAAGATGCCGTCTTCAGTGGTTTCCTTGTGCCCGATTTCGAGTTTTTTCTGAACGAAGTCGTACAATTTATTGCCGCCGCGCAGCATGCAGGAGACGTTGGTGCAGACCTGCACATGGTATTTCCCGACGCGCTTGCGGCGCAGCATCGAGTAATACTCCATGGTCTCGATGACTTGGATCGTCTTCAGGTCCAGGCGGCCGGCGATCTCGTCGATCATTTCGTCGCTGACGTAGCCGAACTGGTCCTGCGCGTAGATCAGCATGGGAATCAGCGCGGAACGCTTGACCGGATAGCGCGTCTCCAGTTGTTGAAATTTTGTTTCCAGTTGCGGCGGCAGATTCATCAGCGGTCGATCTCCCCAAGCACGATATCAAGCGTGCCGATGGATGCAACCACGTCGGCAATCAGTCGCCCTTCGACCAGTTTTTTCAAAGCCTGTAGATTCACGAACGACGGGGTGCGCATCTTCATACGGTACGGCTTTTGCGAGCCGTCGCTGGCCAGGAAGCATCCGAGTTCGCCGCGCGGCGATTCAATGCGTTGGTAAACCTCGCCTGGCGGAGGCGCGAATCCCTCGGTGAAAATCTTGAAGTGATAGATCAGCGCTTCCATTTCCACTTTCATCTTTTCGCGCTGCGGAGGAACGATGCCCGGCGCGTCGGCCTTGATCGGCCCTTCGGGAGTAATTTTCCCCATCGCCTGGCGCACGATCTTCAGGCTCTCGCGCATTTCCTCGACGCGGCACAGGTAGCGCGCATAGCAATCGCCTTCGGTGCGCACAGGCACCTGGAAATCGAATTCTTCGTAGCTGGAGTACGGAAAATATTTGCGGACATCGTAATCCACGCCGGAACCGCGCAGCGACGGCCCGGAAACGCCCATGGCAATGGCATCGGCAGCGGTGATCACACCGACGCCCTTGGTACGCCCAATCCAGATGTGATTTTTGGTCAGCAGGTCTTCATATTCATCGAAGCGCGCGGGGAAAGTTTTCAGGACATTCTCCACGCGATCCATCCAGCCTGTGGGAGGCTCCAGGGCCAGGCCGCCAATGCGGAAATAGCTGGTCATCATGCGCTGGCCGCTGACCATCTCGAAAATCTTCAGCAACTCCTCGCGCTCGCGGAAGCAATAGAGGAACACGGACATCGCGCCAAGGTCGATTGCGTGCGTGCCGAGCCAAACCAGATGGGAGCCGATTCGCGTCAATTCGGTGAGCAGCACGCGAATGTATTGCGCGCGCTTGGGAACTTCCAGGCCCAGAAGCTTTTCTACGGCCAGGCAGTAGGCCAGATTGTTCGACAGGGGAGCGAGGTAGTCCATCCGGTCGGTGATCGTAATGGCCTGGGAATAGGTGAGTGCTTCGGCGGTCTTTTCAATTCCCGTGTGCAGATATCCGATATCGACATCGGCGTTGACCACGGTTTCGCCGTCGAGCTCCAGTACAACGCGCAGCACGCCGTGCGTCGATGGGTGTTGCGGGCCCATGTTCAGGACCATCGTTTTTGCGGGACCGGTAGCGGTTTGAACGGTCGTCATGGCTGGATTTCGCCCATTTTATTTTCTGCAGGCCCAATAAATATCCTACGCTCGAAAATTACCGGGGACCCTCCACGGAATAATCCTTGCGGAGGGGGTGGCCTTCCCAATCGTCAGGCAACAGCATGCGCCGCAGATCGGGATGTCCTTCAAAGCGCATGCCGAACAAATCGAAAATCTCGCGCTCGTGCCAATTGGCCGTGGGCCAAACCGGTATCACGCTTTCAATTACGGGAGATTCCCCCGGCAGTCGAACCCGCAAACAGAGCGATTCGCGCCGGGACATCGAGAGGAGGTTGTAGTTTAGCTCAAAACGCGGCTCAATGGGAAACCGATCGATGCCGGTGATCGACGATAGAAAGGTGAACGCCAAATCCGGATCGCCGGCCAGAAATTCGCAAAGCGGGCGCAGATGTTCGCTGGGCAATACCAGGGTCAGTTCGCCGCGGAACGAGATCAGGTGAGAAATCGCCCCGGGACGCCAGGCGCGGATTCTTGCCACAGTCGGATTGTTGTCGAGGTCGGGTGTTTCCGTCACTAAGCGCGGTCCCGGCGTGCGGCTGGGCGATTCCAGTCGAGCGCCCCTTTCTTCCAAAGATAAAAGTACCCTACAAGAAGTATCCCAATGTAGAGGATCATCTCCACGAACCCAAACCAGCGCAACTCACGAAAGATATAGGCCCATGGATAGAGGAAGATGGCTTCCACATCGAATAAAATAAAAATCATCGCAACCAGATAAAATTTTATGGAGAACGGTTCGCGCGCATCGCCGGTGGGCGTAATGCCGCATTCATACGCCTGCGACTTTACTTTGGACGGTTGCCTCCATCCCACTATGGAAGAAAGCAGCAGAAGCGCACCTGAAATCACCATCGCCAGGATGAGGTGTAAAAGAAGAGGCGCGTAGCTATGAAGGTCGTTTCCGGTCATCGGCGCACACGCTATAATAACGGCGAAGCGCCAAGCGGTCAAATGCGACGCGAGAAAATGTTTAAATATTCATTTTCCCGGCGTCGCTTTTGAAACAGGCAGGACGATAAATCGTATGAATTTCGGCTTTAATTCCAACGTGCGCGTCGATAAAGGCGTGTATCACGTCCAGACAGAAGACCGTGGCCCCGCGCATCCCTTTTTGGACACGGTGGTGTACCTTGCCGGCCGCGTGGTCCACAAGCGCAGCACCAGCTATCAGGACCTGGCAGGCGGCGCCATCGAGCCGGAAGCACTGGCAAGGCAACTCCGCGAGCGAATTTCCCGGCAGCACCGGGAAGTGGTCGCGCAACTCGAGGGCGGCACGCTGGCTTTGAATGCTGCCTCGGAGGTCTCCCCGCAGGTGGCCGAGGCCGTTTCGCGCGACGGCCTCGAAGTTCATTTGGTGAACCCGAAATCCTGGCTGGCGTCCGGAAAAGCGACACTTGAAGTGGAACTTTGCCGCAGCGGAACCGCCGAGGCGATTGGCTCCGCCAATGTGGAACTGTACCTGGAAGCTGACAAGTCGCGGTCCGCGCCCGTTCGAACGGTTGCCGACGACAAGGGCCGCGCGACGCTCAGCTTTGCATTTCCCGCGACCGTTGCCGATGGAACCGCACTCGTGATTCGCGCCACCGACGGAGATCTGTACGGCGAATTGCGCTTCCGGCTAAAGGCGAAGCAGGAGACGGCTCCCATTTCGAAATGATTGACGCCATCAAAATTGTGGTGAATGGCGAGTCACACGATGTCCCGGCAGGTCTAGGCGTGCCGGGACTGCTTGCGCACCTGGGCCTGCCCGCGGCCCGAGTCGCTATCGAACGCAACCTCGAAATTCTTCCGCGAGCGCAGTGGGTATCGACCGAGGTGCAGGCTGGTGATCGGTTTGAGATCGTTCACTTGGTGGGTGGGGGGTAGGACCCAAACGTGGTTTGGCTCGTCCGCGTGCCAGACACTTTCGCTCTTAAAGGGTCGGTGCTTAGTCGCTAGTTCGCTTAACTTTTTCGCTGCGAAAAATACTTCTTCCACGGCTCCCAGTAATACTTCTTCCAGCCGTTCGTGACTCCCTTATGGTCGTGCTGCGGCACTCCAACATGCACCAGATGCACTTTCGCTCCCGCCGCGGTTTTCTCGAAGCTGACGACGAGGACGGAATCGGGATCGGCCTTCTTGAACTGGGATGAACGCCAGGCCTGCACAATCATCCGGCCTGGAACGAGCGCGAGATTCTTCCCCCAGATCTTTCCGCCGAATGCAGACCATTTTCCGCCCAACTTGCTGCTGACCTTTGCGGGCATTCCCGTTGCGGCGGAATGTTTTGCGGAATCCATGAAAAGTTCATAGAGGTCCGCCGGAGAGATTTTCTTGAACGAGACGACCTGCTCGATGACTGGCGTCATGGCAATCCTCCAAAGCAGTTCTTAGAATCCAGAATCCGGCGCTAGAGACTATCCAATAGATGGCCCATCTTGGTGCGCTTGGTCTCCATATATGCATGGGAAATGCGCGAAATGCGAGGACGGCAGGGAACACGCTCGACGACGCGGATGCCCGCGCTTTCGAGCTGCTGCACCTTGTCGGGATTGTTCGAAAGCAGGCGTACGCGGCTCACGCCGAGCAGTTGCAGCGCTGCCGCCGAAAAGCTGTAATCGCGCGAATCGGCGGCGAAACCGAGTTCTTCGTTGGCTTCCACGGTGTCCATGCCGCGGTCTTGCAGTTCGTACGCGCGCAATTTGTTCATCAGGCCGATACCGCGTCCCTCCTGCGGCAGGTACAGCAATATTCCAGCAGATGACGCCGCAATTTTCTTCAGAGAAAGCTCGAGCTGAGCGCGGCAATCACAGCGTTGCGAGGCAAGCACGTCTCCTGTGAGGCATTGCGAATGGATGCGCACCAGAGGCGCCTTTCCGCGAAGCCGGCCATGCACCAGCGCGGCAGCGCTTTCGTTGGGCTCTTTGCCTTCGATGCCGAGGATTTCGAACGGACCGAAGCGCGTGGGCAGTTTGGCGCGCGCCACGATTCGGATTCCGGCATTCGGCTTCTTGTGCGACTTCGTGACTCGTCGTGATGTTTTCGGTGGCATGGAGAGCGCCGTATTATAGCAGGGGAGTGCAACGCTGTGATGCTTTACATCGTCCCGGCGATTGGCTAACGTAATCGCGGCACACGAACCCGATGAATACACTCACTTACGGCGGAGACCTGCTGCTTACGCTGTTGCTGCACGTCGGGACGGCGGCGTCGATCTGCGCGTGGCTGGCCCGCTCGGCCATTTTTCGCAAGGTGCTATTCACTGAGGTCCGCGACTCCGACCAAAAATTGAAACTTATCCTGTTTGTCACGCCGCCGCTGGCCTTTGGCGTGATCCTGCGGATCGTAGGGCAGCCGTATCGCGCTGCCGACCTCATGCTCGAAGGGTCATTCCTGCTCGGGCTTCTCGGTGGACGCGTGGTGGGACCGCTGGGCGGCTCCATTATCAGCCTGCCGGCATTTTTTCATCATGAGTGGCTGTCGATGCCTGTGGCGGCGACGGCGGGGCTGGTGGGCGGGCTAATCCGGCAAGCGATTCCTAACACCGAAGAGATTTGGAGGCTTGGCCCATTTACGTTCCTTAGTACGCCGCGAATGATTGTGCGATTTTTCCGCGGGCGGAAATTGAGTTGGGAAATGCTGCCGTTGGCGGCGATCGTTGCGCTGGAACTCGGCCGGCAGGCGCTGGGCCACGCCACCAAGCCGCAGTGGCTTTTCTATTTGGATGTTGGCCAAATCTGGACACTGGCGCTCGTGCTGCTCTCGACCGTAATGGCGGTCGCTGTCCCCATGAAGATCTGGAACAATACGCGAATCGAGATGAACCTCGAGCAGCACCAGCAGCTTTTGCTGAAGGCGCGCATGGACGCGCTCACCGCGCAGATCAATCCGCACTTTCTGTTCAATACGCTGAACACGGTTTCCTCCCTGATCCGTTACGATCCCGATACCGCGCGGGGTGTGGTCATCAAATTAAGCAACATTCTGCGGCGGCTGCTGAGGAAGCATGAAACATTTGTACCTCTGCAGGAGGAACTCGATTTTATCGACGACTACCTGGATATCGAAGTAGCGCGGTTCGGACGCGACAACCTGCAAATTCACAAAGAGATCGAGGAATCCACGCTGGACGCGTTCGTCCCAAGCATGCTCTTGCAACCCATCGTGGAAAATGCGCTTAAACACGGCTTGGCGGCGAAACTTGGCGGTGGCCAGATTACGATACGCACCGCGACGCAGGACTCGCGTCTGATCATCGAAATTGAAGACAACGGCGTCGGTATCCCCGAAGACCGCATGTCGCAAGTCTATGTGGATGGCATCGGAATCAGCAACGTTCACGAGCGGCTGCGTGTTCTGTACGGCGCCGATTTCCGGATGGAGATTACCAGCCGCGAGGGCGAAGGGACGCGCATTCGCATCGAAGTGCCGGAATTGACCACGGTGGAATCTCATACTTCTGCGTTTACTTAGATGATTTTTTCACGTGGCGCCGGCGTCCCGCCGGCGTTTTGGGTTGAGGTGAAATTGAAAGACCGCCGGCGGGACGCCGGCGCCAACAAGTCCCTCTTGCAATTCCGCGTTTTAGAATATTAATTTCAATCCCAACTGAATCTGGCGCGGATTAGTGGCGGTAGTCGTGATTGTTCCTGCGGAGGGACTGATTGTTGTTCCTGAAAATACGGTTGCGTTGGGCGGTCCGAAGTTCGAACGGTTGAATAGGTTAAAAATCTCCGCGCGAAACTGCATCCTTGTTTTTTCCGAGACTGCCGTGTCCTTGAATACCGAAAAATCCATGTTGGCCAGTCCAGGGCCGGTGAGGGTTTCCCGGCCAATGTTTCCATATGTTCCCGCTGCCGGCAGGATGAACGCGGCCGGGTTGTACCACTGATTGGGATCGCCGGTCACGATGGAACCCGTAAAGGATGGGTTCAGAGACACTCGATCCGGATTCCTGATATTGCCGTCACCGGAGCGGTTCGAACCGACCAGCGGTGTAAACGGGAATCCGGATAGGAACGTACCGATCCCGTTGACCTGCCAGCCGGAAACGAATTTGCTTTCCAGCCCGCTGATGTCACTGAGCCAAGGCTTGCCGTGGCCAAACGGCAGTTCGTATGTAGCGGAAATGCTGGATTGGTGTGTGGCATTCAATGCGGACGGGCCCCAGTCCCGGCGCAGGTCATTTCGATCCAACACGAGTTGCGGTTGATTGCTCGACTGCGCGATGGTCAGCGCCGAATTGATGTCCAGGTTTTTCGACCACGTATAGTTCCCGCGCAATTGCAGCCCTCTGCTCAACCGGTGAACGACGTCCACCTGCAATGCGTTATAGCTGCTGTTGCCCTCGGTAAACCAGAAAAATCCGCCGGACAAATTCGAGTTGGGCCGGGACTGCACCGGGATGTATTCCGCGCCTTGCGCGACGGTGCTCGTCGTTGTTCCGGGAGTGCCGCCGGCGGTGCATCCGGCGGCGTTCGAACAAATCTGAGCCGGAATGCTGTTGGGATCGATACTCAAAAATTCATGGGTAGCAAACGATCCTACATAGGCTACGCGAAGCGATGTGTCGTGGCTGAGTTGTTGCTCGATTGACAAATTCCATTCCTGAACCGTCGGGGTCTTCGCGTCCGACTGTATTCCTTGCGGCGAGAAGGTAGCGCAGGGCGTGGAACCCCCGGAAACGCAGGCTGGGAAAGAAACTCCCGGCTTGAAGCCAATAAACGAGAACAGGGACGCGCTTCCTTTTGGAATCGTTCCCCCGGCCGAGACTGGACAAAGCGAACCCGCACTGGGGCATGTAATCGAGCCGTTATAAGGAGACACCGAGTTTAGCAAGAACGACAGGGCATCGATTAGCGAATAGTACATGCCGTACCCCGCGCGGACGGAGGTTTTTCCGTTCCCGAACGGGTCCCACGCCACCCCGAGGCGGGGGCTGAACAATTTCGTCGCGTTATTTTGGGAGAACACGGAATTACCCGTTACGGGCGCCGTCAGAAGGACACCCTGAGAAGTTGCGTAGTTGGAAGCTCTTCCAAATGCTTCATTCCAGCCCGTTGTAAACTCGTGGCGAATCCCCAATTGTAGCGTGAGGTTGTGCCGCAGGCGGATGGAATCCTGAATATACCATGCGCCGAACAGGCTTCTCCAGCCCAACTCGGTGTGAAGCGGCACGACTTGAAACTGGTTCGCGCTCACGATGCCTTGCAGAAATGCCGTTGGGGTAGCAAACGTGACTTGTCCGGCCTGCCGCGAAGCAGTGTCTTCGTTATCCTCTAGCCGCTGAAACCAGACGCCAAGGCTGAGCTGGTGAATGCCTTTGCTGATTTGCAGATTGTCTTCGTAAGTAAAAAGATTTCGGTGATTTACGACGCTCGCGGCATTGTTTGGACCCGCGGAAGCAATTGCGCCGTTGGCAGTCGTTGTAGCTCCTCCACCCACAACGATTCCGCCAGGCCCAGATCCTTGGACAAAGGGAGTGGCGCTGGGAGAAATCATCCCCGGTCCGATCCCTACAGACGGAGCGACCGAGGCTAGGCTGAATGACGCGCGGGAAAATCCAATAGTGACGGTGTTGAGGACTTGGGGCGAAATAATATGAACTTCTCCCAGGCTGAACACCTGCATTCGCAGTGGCGTGTATGAGGCAAATAGGGGATCGGTCAGGGGAATCAGGCTATTCCCATCGTCGATAGTATAGGCCCCGGTGAGAGTGTCCCGAGATCCGATGTTGTAGTCGGCGCGGAGCGTGCCAAAGTCTTCCTGCAGGTGTTCAAGGGGATAGTAAACGGACCTCGCCACGCCTCCCGTTAGCTCTGTTGCCGTCGCGGTGGGCGCAGGCCAGAACGTTTGCACATACGGCAGCATTCTTGGGTCGGCAACATTTGCACCCCCAATGATTCCGTTGCGCATGTTTGCATCCGGGACGTTGGCGACATCGGTGGCGGCCAGCGACTCCCGGAAACCTTCATAGTTGCCGAATAGGAACAAACGATCTTTCTTGAGAGGGCCGCCCAGCGCAGCCCCGAATTGATTTCTCTTTAAGGGAGGAACCGCGCCCTGATCGAACGGCCCCGGAGAATCGAAGATGCTGTTTCGAACGAATTCGAAAACCGAACCGTGCAGCGAGTTGGTCCCGGACTGCGTTACGACGCTCACCTGCGCTCCTGCGCGTTTTCCGTATTCGGCGGAGTAGGTATCGGTTAGAACGTTGAACTCGCGGACGGCGTCGATTCCCAGCAGGTAGCCACTGGTGCCGCCGGGAGTGACCGCGAGTTGGCTCGAGCCCATATACTCGACGCCATTGAGCAGGAAGAGATTCTCGCCCGTCCGTCGTCCCGCCACCGAGAACGTGTTTCCGTTGCTCGTGCTGGTATTCTGGCTTTTCAGGGCACTGTAATTGATGGTCCCGGGGTTCAGTGTGATGAGGGTATCGAAGCTGCGTCCGTTCAGTGGTAAATCCT
>Ga0265342_10000653_pt1 | contig 36400 bp, 34 predicted proteins | sample 4CB327metaG_FD_203125 | JGI IMG/M metagenome (GOLD analysis project Ga0265342, IMG submission 203125) | Rhizosphere microbial communities from Carex aquatilis grown in University of Washington, Seatle, WA, United States - 4-CB3-27 metaG | ecosystem: Host-associated > Plants > Roots >... | reverse complement strand
CTGCAAAGAGCGCCGCGGCGAACACCCAGGACCCGGCCAGAAGCGGCCAGTGCAGAGTTCCGGCCAGAGCCTGCGCGGGCACCGTTACGGCGAACGCAACCGGTACGAGGAATGTCAGCGCGAAGCGAAGCCATCCCGGGTAGATGCTGACAGGCCATCGTCCCGCTTCGTACATGCTCTGGAATACCATAAGGATGTTTTCCACGCGCACGAACCAGAAGGCCGATGCCGCGAGTATCATCCAGAAGCTGTAGACGACCACGCCGCCTGACAGGAGGGCGGCCACGAAACCCGCCGCCTCGCGAATGCCGACATGCTCCCCCATCCGAACAAGGGCATAAACGAGGATTCCCACGCCCAGGGCGACATCGGTGAGCTTCCAGATGTCCACACGCTGGATGCTCGACAGAAGCTGCGCGTCCTCGGGTTTGGTCAGTGTGAAATCGAGCGTTCCGTCGCGCACGGAGGAGATCAGCTGCTCCAGGCTCGGCTGTATTACCAGACGTATACAGCCGCCCATCAGGAAGAAGATGCCGACCAGGGCGAAGATCTGGTCCTGCGTCCAGCCGCCCAGGGTGGTCGTGTAGCTGAATATCACCGCGAGGCTTGCGATTGCCGTGCCCAGCTCCAGAACCGACTCTAGGAGCTGCACGAAGAAGTTCATCCGATATGCCAGCTCTCCCATCACACCGATACGGAAGAAGGTGAAGAACAGACGCATGAGCCTCATGCGCCCACCGCCGTGTACACTCGAAGTCCCGCGCGCCATACGAGCCTCAAGAGTAAAAGACACAAACCCAGCCACGCCACCTGTGCCGCCAGGCCGTACAGTGCGTCGGGAAAGCCGACCCTGCCGAGGAGCAACTCGACGGGAAAGCTCGTCGTCCATCGAAATGGCAGGACCGCCGCGACGGTCTGCAGCGGACGAGGCAGCAGGGACAGCGGTGCCATCTGACCGGAGAGGAACAGCGAGGCGATGAAGTAGAGCTGGTTGACGGCGCTCACGCGTGTGGTCCAAAAGGCCGCTAGCGCCAGTGTCCATTCCATGAGAAAGCGCACGGCAAAGGCCAGGAGCAAGGCCGGCAGATATGCCACCGCGGCCCAGCCGGGGATGGAGAATGCCGGCCGAAAAATGAGACCCAAGACCACGGCGGCAATGACGATCAGAGGCAGGGTGATGATCTTCGAGGACACGTTATCGGCGATGTCGGAATGAATGGGATGAACGGGTCGCAGGAGGGACAGCGACAACGAGCCGTGGCGAACCCTGTATTCGAACTCGAACATGACCCACGTGTAGGTGACGTGATTGGTGAGCATGAGCACGATGAAATACGCGGCGAATTGTGCCGGTCCATAGCCGCCCACCTGGCCGCCGGCACCGATGGACACCGCCGTCCAGACCGCCAGATAGACCACCGGGTCCAGCACGTGACTGATGAGCCAGATCACGAGCTCGGCGCGATACTGGAGCATGGATGCCAAAGAAGTCCTGAACTGTTGGGCGTACAGTCCGGGCAGCACCCTCACACGGTACCCCGGGAAAACACCTCGTCGATGACCTCATCAATAGAAGGATCCTCGACGGTGAGATCGATCACGGGGAGGTCCGCGAGGAGGCGACCCGTTATGCGCGCTGTGTCCTCTTTTGCCACACGCAATGTCGTGCGGCCCTCCTCACATGATACTACCTCGCCGTACCCCGACAGGTCGTCATCGCATTCTCCTAGGCTCACCACGATGGTCTTGTACGCGGTAAAGCGCCGCACGAGGGATGCCAGCTCCCCGTCGAAGAGCAGCTTGCCGTGATGGATGACGATGACCCGCCGGCACAACGCTTCGACGTCTGCCATGTAGTGGCTCGTGAGCAGCACCGTGGCGCCCGTGGTTCGGTTGTACTCGGCAATGAAGGCGCGGATGCGACGCTGCATGGTGACGTCCAGCCCGATGGTGGGCTCGTCGAGGAACACGACCTGGGGCCGATGGAGAAGCGCCGCGGCGACTTCGCACTTCATCCGCTCGCCCAATGAGAGGGTGCGGACCGGTTTTCGCAGGAGCGGCTCGAGGTCCAGCAGTGCGACCAGCTCGTCGAGTGTTCTTCGAAAGTCTGCGCTCGGGATTCCGTAGATGGCCCGGTTGAGCTCGAAAGAGTCCGCCGCGGGAATGTCCCACACGAGCTGATTGCGCTGACCCATGACCAGGGTTATGCGGCGCAGGTATTCCCGTTGCCGCCGCGATGGAACATGGCCGAGCACGTCCACGGTCCCGGAGGTGGGGTGTAGGAGACCGGAGAGCATTTTCAACGTCGTGGTCTTTCCCGCTCCATTGGGGCCGAGAAAGCCGACCACTTCGCCGGGTCGCAGGTCGAATGAGATGCCATCCACCGCCGCGACCTCCTGCGTCTGGCGGCGCAGGAAACCCCGCAGGGCGGCCACCGCGCCGGAATCCCGGTCGCTGACGACGTAGGTCTTGCGAAGGTCCTTGACGCTGATCGCGGACGTCTGCATGCCGGGAGACTGTAGCATGCCGCGGCGGCGCGCAAAAGCCCGAGGCTTCCCCCCGAGGGGTACGCGGGGGTATCGTTGAAGAGTGAAGAAGGGCGACGGATCGGAAAGCCTTACCGGCGAAGCATTGCGCAAGGAGGTCTGTCGGCGCATTCGCCTTGCGCGCAGTTATTGGGACGCCCATAACAACCACGCTTGTCGCGCGGAACGCGAGCGCGCCTTGCAACTCTACAATACCCTCACGAAAGCGGAAAAAGAGGAAATCCCGCAGGTTCTGCGTGTGTGGCTCCGCTATCGGAGCGAGAAATACTTCGGCGAGCACCGGACGCCGCCCGGAGCCAATCGTAAGCGGCCCTGACGCCGGATGCCTTCGCCATGCTATAAACGGGGCATGGACGAGCTTGAATCTCTATTGTCCTCCCTGGTTGCGATTGACTCCGTGAATCCAGACCTGGTGCCCGGCGCGCGCGGCGAAGGAGAGATCGGCGCGTTCATCGCCGCCTGGTTCTCGGAAAAAGGCATGGAGGTTCATCGGGAGGAAACCGCGCGTCCGGGACGCTTCAACGTCGTCGCGGTGGCACGCGGCAGCGGCGGAGGACGGACGCTCATGCTGAACTCGCATATGGACACCGTGGGCGTTGCAGGAATGGAGACCCCATTCGCGGGCCGCCGAACGGAGGGCAGGCTTTTGGGCCGCGGGGCAATGGACACGAAAGGGGCACTTGCCGCGTTCATGTGCGCAACCGTGGCCGCACGCGATGCGCGACTGCGCGGGGACGTGATTCTCACCGCGGTTGTGGATGAGGAATATGCAAGCGTCGGCACCGAGGCCATCGTCAAGAAATGGAAGGCCGACGCCGCCATCGTGGGCGAGCCGACCGGCCTGGAAATCGTCACGGATCATAAAGGATTCGTCTGGTTCGATATTGAAACGACGGGAATCGCCGCCCATGGATCGCTACCGGCCGTAGGTGTGGATGCAATTGCCATGATGGGGCACGTATTGGTGGGGATCCAGGATATTGCAACAAGGCTCGCGCGCGGCGGGCGGCATGCCACCCTCGGTCCCGGTTCCATTCATGCATCCCTGATCAATGGCGGGCAGGAGCTTTCCAGTTACCCCGCATCGTGCCGTCTCAGCATTGAAAGGCGGACGATTCCGGGTGAAACTGCGGATACCGCCGAACACGAGTTGCGCGATCTCCTGCGCCAGATCTCTGCGCGTGATCCGGGCTTCAAGGCTTCATTGAAGCCAGGTCTCGCGAGGCCGAGCCTTGAAACCCCGCGCAATGCTGGCATCGCGCAGGTGCTCGCCCGACGGACTGCCGCGGCGACCGGTCATCCCGCCGTATTTGCCGGCATGGGCGGCTGGATGGACTCGGCCCTCATCGCCGCGGCGGGGATTCCCGCGGTCATCTTCGGCCCGAAAGGCGAAGGGCTGCACGGAATCACCGAGTGGGTCGATCTCGCTTCGGTGGCCGCTTGCCGCGCCATCGTCACGGCTACGATCGAGGAGTTCTGCGCGTGATGGAGAGGATCGGAGGCGCGGCATGCGAGGTCTCGTCCCGTGCATTCAATCGCCGCGCATTTTCCTTTTCATCGCTTCGTACGTTTCGATATACCTGTCTACCGATACACGCGCGATGGTTTTTTCGATCAGGTCAAGAGGGATGTCCTTCAAGGCCTTGAACCTGAGGCACGATTTCCCCATGTCCAGCCTCTTTCCGCTTTTTGCATACTCCGCCTTGAACCACAGCTCCGTCTCTTTGTGGCCGTACACCGCCATCAGGTAGAGAGACATGTAGTTCTTCTGTGAGGCAAGCGCGGCAAGCCCGAGGGGTTCTCCGTTGTGTGTGTCCGCATATTTCGAAAACGGAACGATGTACCAGATCATGCCTCCGTGCATCACCTCCTGGTAGCCGACGGGAAGATTTTTGACGATCAGCGCGCGAAGTGCCGACATCTCGTGCTTTCTCTCCGGTTCGAGCGAGGAGAGATACTCCCTGACGGTTTTTGCGTCACTGTGCATGGACCATTCCTCCAATCGAGAAAAATATAGGAAGGCCGCCGCCGCGTCGGCAAGCATAGCGGCGGCGATGACGTGAGCGCCCACGGAATGGCGCCTTATTCGATGTGTTCCACGCTGTGAAAATGAATATATTCAGCCTGATGTGCAAAAGGAGGATGAATGGCAGGTCTCAAACGCCTTACGCCCGCCGAGCGTGAGCTCTACGCCCGGGAGGGATATTTTACCTTCCACAAGCCGGTGATGGCGCCGGCAAAATTCGCGCGCCTCAAGGCCCATCTCGATCAGATGGTTGCAGCCCTTCCCGCCGGCCAGCGGCCCGAGCAGATGGACGTTCCGCACTTCACCGACATTGCCCTGTTCGAGTGGTTATTCGACTCCGATGTGCTCGATCTCGTGGAGGACATCCTGGGTCCCGACATCGACCTTTTCTCCAGCCACTTCATCGCCAAGCCCGCCGGCGGGAGCATGCGGGTACCCTGGCACGAGGACTCCGCGTATTGGCGGGACATGCTGGATCCCATGGAGGTCGTCACCGTGTGGCTCGCGGTGGACTCCTCCGACGAGGCCAACGGGTGCATGTACGTGATTCCGCGCACGCACGACAAGGGCTTTTCCGAGTACTACAATGTCGACCCCAACAAGAACCTGTTCATGACTGAGATCCGCAAGGGACAGTTCGACGAATCGAAGAAGGTGCCCATGATACTGGCGGAAAACGAGGCGAGCCTTCACCATGCCAAGCTGATCCACGGCAGCCCCGAGAACACCAGCAACCGGCGCCGCGTGGGTTATACCATGCGCTACGTCGCCTCGGACACGCGGTTGAAGCCGGAGAACCTTGCCCGACACCAGCTCTATCACGCGCGCGGCCGCGACCACAAGGTGAATACCTACGGAGACCCTACACGAACGTATCCTCAGCTCATGGAGGGACGCCAGCTCCGCGGTCATTAGGGCGCGCGGGATCGAAGACGCCTTCTCGGGTCGTGGCCGCTAGAGGCGCGAAGCCCTCGTGGCCAGCCGAGCCTGCATGCTTTGGGCATCGCTTTTGAAAAAGAAGTAGTACCCGAAGTAGAGCAGGAACGCCAGCAGGCAGCCCCCGAAGCTGAGCCAAAGTATGGATGACGCGATGCCGAAGCGCGCCACCGCAACCGCGTAGAGCAGGCTCGCGAAGATGGAGCCCAGGGAATCGGCCACACGCCCGATGGCGAACCCAACGGTCCTCACCTCGGGCAGCAGAACGGCCGACACGATCACCCGCGTGATGCTGTACAGGAACTCGATGCAGAACGCCGTCAGGAATGCAATCACCATGAAGACGGGAACCGAGCTCGAGGGAATGCTGAATATGATCCACGAGAGGGCCACGAGAACCCCCAGCACGACATGGCCGGTCGCGAGACGAACCCGCTCCCCGAATCGTTTTCCGATCCTGTCGCCCAGAATGCCGCCGCTCATGCTCCCGATGATGAATCCGATCAGACCGAGGAGCGTGATGAGTATGGCCTGTCCCTCCCTGATGCCCCTTACTTTCACGAAAAAGGTGACGGTGAAGTTGACGAGCATGATTTTCGGGAAGCCCAGAAAGATGAGGTTGACCGCATCCACCACGATGGTGCGGATCCGGAATTGTTCCAGGGCAAGACGGAAATCGAACGAAGTGCTCTTTTTTACGGATTCGGCGGAGAGGGAGGAGAAGGCCTCCTCGGTGCGGCCGCGGATTGGCTCTGCCATCAGGATTCGGATGGTCAGGCTCGCAACCAGGCCAAGCGCGCCGAAACCCCAATAGGCGATCCTCCAGCCGAAACGGGGAACGTAATCGGAGAGAACGCTGAATGACGCCAGCCCCAGGATGAGGCCCGAGTACGCGAATCCCCGCATGAGGCCGAAGGCCTTCCCCCGCTGCTGGACCTTGTAATAGTCGGACAGGACCGAGTTGGTCTGGCCTTCCATGGCCGCGGTCCCCAGGTTGATCAGCATGGTGAACAGGAAGAAGACAGTAGCTCCCGGGGCGAATCCCGTGGCGATGGACGCGAGGGCGCCGAGGAGGGTGGAGGCGGCAAGAATGTCCTTGCGCGTGTAGCGGTCGGCCAGAAAGCCCCAGAACAGAACGCTGATTATCTCCACCCCGCGCTTGATTGCCGTCAGGAAGCCCAGGGCGCTGTCGGCCAGGCTCAAGGCGGTCTGGATTGCTGGATACATGGTGTTCAGGATCTGAGGTTCCGTGAAATCTATGCATTGGGCGAATGAAAGAACTCCGACGGCGCGCTTGCCCGGCTTGTTCACGGTGGGATTGCTTCTGTCAGGTTTGTCTTTTCCGCCTTTGGCGTTCTTCGGGCTTCTTGATGCTGACACTCTGCTCCTCCTTCAGGACCGCGCAGATAGAATGCCATTTTCACGGCCTCGGTCAAGTCGGGAGCAAATGAGTGAAACGCAAAGGCATCGCCACGCCGTGAAGACGCGGCGTAGCTCAGCGGTAGACCTTGCCACGAACCATCTGGGCGAGAATGGCCAGCGTCAACAGGCACAGACCCACGATGGAGACGATGATGACACCCTGCGCGGCAGCGCTGTCCGTTGCAAGCCGCTTGAGAAGAATGCCGAGAACCGCCCAATCGACAACGAGGGCGTGAAAGATGTCCTTGCGGGAAAACGCCATGAACAATCCGAGCGCGATTCCGACGCAGATCATGACGATGGCCCAGAGCTGCTCGCTGGCGCCGAATCGATTCCAGCCGTAGTGGACCAGAAGCGCCGTGACGTTGGCAATGGTCGCTATCGAAATCCATCCCAGGTAGATGCTCATCGGCAAATGAACCATGAATTTTTCCGATGCAGTCGCCTCTGATTCTCCCACGCCCAGTCGTGCATACAGAACGATCAAGGACACCAGCAAGATCAGCATACATACGAGTGACAGCCAAAGGACTCTGTACTGCCACGAGAAAATCCATCCGACGTTCGCCATGCAGGTGAGAAGGAAAAGGAACCCGATTTTTTCCACGAAGCTCTTGCTCGGCTCGGACTTCTTGAGGGAGAAGACCACTCCATAGACGGCATAGATCCCCAGCAGCAGGTAGATGATTCCCCAGATGGAGAATGTCAATCCGGCGGGCACGAACAGGTTCGGGTACAGATCGGAAAGCTGGCCCGTTGTCATTCCACCAAGAGGAATTGTCGTGGCCAATGCATTGACCACCAGGACAACCACGAAGGCAATGAGATTGACGATGGCGAGAGGAAAGCGCGACGACGTGCTGGTCATAGGCTCCTCCTGTAGAGCAGCGTAGGATGCTTTCCGAGCGCGGTCAAGGATGATCCGTCGCGGTAGGAGCTATCGCTCCCCGAGACCTTGAATAGTGGCCCTGCCGCCCTTAATTTGAATCTGGTATGCGCCGTGCACGTCGACACATGCTTTTCGCGGTCATTTCGTTGGCCGTCGTCGTCGGATCCGCCTCCGCGGCCGATACGCGCGAAAGCGGGAAAGCCGAAACCAAGTATCTTGCCTTCCAGCTTTTCACCGGAAGCTCGGTATCCCGAGATGTCGCGGCCAACATTCCGCCATCGTCCGGCAATCTTCTGAAGACGGTCACCGATTTGCGCGAAAGAATCGGCACAACGGGAACGGGCGGGCGCAGGCTGGGCTTCATTCTAGGTCCCCTGAGCTTTGACGACACCGATGAGGAGGCACGTGATCTTGTCCAACAGATGTTCGACATATCACTTCGTACCGGTGTCGCCTGCGGATTTCATGTGGATGACTCCATGTTCTGGGGAAGGCTTACTTCGCTTGATACCGCCGACGCCATCGAGTGGACGGATTGGAACGGGACACCCACCACCGGCCGCCGCCTGGACTGGTCGACCACTCCGAGCAAGATCATGCCCCAGTTGTGCTTCAACAGCGTCCCGGTAAAGGCCGCCGTTGTGGCGCGCGCGGCATTGATAGGCGGAGAAGTGGCAAAAGGTATCCAGAGATTGAAGGCCGTGGACAAGGAAAGCCTTTTCATCGGAATCATCGCGGGATGGGAAACGCAAATCGGGCGGGACTTCGATACGGGGAAGCGGCTCGGTTATCACGCCCTGGCCAACGAGGGCTTCAGCGCCGGTAATCCCCCAGCCGATGTCGACCGGGAGCGGGAGAAAATTGCGGGTGATTTCATCGAGCTCTGGGCGAGCTCGCTCGTGAAATCCGGCGTGCCGGAAGGCAAAGTCTATTCGCACATCGCCTTCATGTCTGAAGCGGCGTATCGCATCATGGGCAGTGCCGGCACGTCGCGGGTGCCCGAGTCATATCTATCAATATCCGGCTTCACCCCGCCCGAGACTGCTTTTTGTGCATTCTGTATCCCCGGCTTTTCAACCTATCCGCAGCCGGGACTCCTTGAACAGTGGAAAGCGGAGCTGACCAAACATAGCAGCCTAGGATGGGCTTCCAGCGAAGGGACGGCAATGGATCCGAGCCAGACCGCTGGTGGCGGCCAATCGATGGAAGGATATCTCGGAAACCTGTTCAATCACGGCGCGGTCCTCGTGAATCTATTCGGCTGGGATGTCGGTGACGCGAATAATCCCTTCAGGAAGGTGGCCGAAAGCGCGGACTCCATTTCTGTCTATCGCAAATTTTTGGGCGGTGAGGATCTCATTGAAGCACCCGACACGGCTCCGCAGATTCCGCCCTCCGACCTTTCCGCAAAGATCCATACGATCCAGGCTCTCTTGCCTGATTGGGTCGAGCACCATGATCCAACCCGCGTCAAGCCTTTGATGGACCGACTGGACGAAGACCTGAAGCTCCAGAAGTTGGAGGACGCATCCTTGGCCGCAGGTGAGATTCTGGCGATGATCACGGAATCACGGTCACAACCGTAAGGCGGCGTTCACCCCTATGCGCCGCTTTGGCGGCTAGTACCTCCAGTGCATGATGGCGAATCCGAACACGTTCATGATCACCGGCACAGCGTAAATGATCCCTATCACGGAGGCTTTTCGCCGGGCCGTCTTCAGCGCGAGCACAAGGTTTATGGCCACGAAGAACTCGAAGTAGCCGAACAGGAAGATGAGCCAGATCCCGCCGATGGATCGGTTCCAGAAAGGATATTCCCAGACGAGCAAGCCGCCCTTGTTGAGCACGCATTCCACGAGCACGCAGAATGCCGAGAAGGCGATTGCCCAGAACCATCTACCGGGGAGCCCGAGAATCTTCTCGTTTCTGTCTTCAGGGCACATGTAATAGAAGACGATTCCTGCAATGGCGAACATGAACATGATCTCGATGTTCCATCCCACCGTCGTTCGAAGCGCCGTTTCACCTGGGGCCGTCCAGAACGCCGACCGACCCGAGATTGCCAGCACCCAGCCATTCCACGTCTCGTTGAAGAAGTCCATTCCGAAAAGGGTCAGCCCCGCGAAGATCGGGTCCCAATTCTTGCTGGAGCGCGCCTTGCGCATCTCTTTGGCATAGATGAAGAGAACGATGGCAAGAAACGGGATCACGTACCACTTGAGCGTAGAGAAATCACGAAGTCCTTGCAGCGCGCGAACCGATGCGTCCGTCATACAGACTCCCTTTCAAGACAGCGGTGTTCGGTGGTGAAGGGTAAAGTGTAGATCAGCCCGGTGACGGGTGCAAGGATCAGTACTTCAGAATGAGGACATCCGTTTGAGGGAAATCTTGCCCCTTGCAGAGGAGCGGCTCGCCCGACACGCGTGCGAGAGCATACGTGCAGCAGTCACCGATGTTCAGGCTTGCAGCGTGCCTTCCTTTTCCGAAGCGCCGCCAAGCGTCTCGAGCGATATCGACGTGTGACGCTGTCAGCGGAACACTCTCCAGGCCAATCCTATGGAGAAGGAGATCGAGCTCGCGGCCGCCCGATTCGCCCTTTCGCGCTTCAGCGACGACAGCGGTCTCCAGAATCGTGAACGAGCATGCAAGCCGGCGAGGATCGGCGGCTATTGCTCGTGCGATGAGCCCGGCATCAGGCTCGTTGAAGAGCACGGCAAGCAAAGCAGATGTATCGATGACCATCAGTGAAGACCGCCGTCGGCGCCATAGCCGAGAATCTCTTCCGGGCTGCGCGTATCCTGATCAGGGAGGGCGGCGCACCTAACGCCAATTCGAAGGATTTCCGATGCAAGGTCCGTGACCACTCTGCGGCCGCTGAGCCTGAGGAGCCGTTCCTCCAGCGCCTTCTGGATTGCTTCAGTAATGGATTCCCCGGCTTCGCGGGCAACTTCCCGGGCCAGACGTTCCGTATCCTTGTTTCGGATGCTGAGGGCCATGAGAAGCCTCCGTATAGAATCAATACGAATATATATATTTTGGCAAAAATCGTCAAGATTCCTCTCATCAACTATCCATTTGACCACCCTGCTCGGTGAGTCGTACTTTTTCGGCACGTAGGGAGGTGTTGTGCATGGAAGACAAAGATTGGGGGGAGAGAGACTCGCGCGGCGAATGGGCCCCTGACGCTCGTCCCGTTCCAAGCCCTCTCTTTGGCCGGCCTTGGAACCTGGCGAAGATCGCCAAGTATCTTTTTGCGCCGGAGGGTTTCCTCTGGCCCATGAACCTTCTCTTTGCCGCCATGGCGGTTGTCAGCTGGCTCTATTTCACGCCGGGGTTCGACCGCACGGCGCACTGGGGATTCGGCTGGGTCGCCGAGATCTATGCCCGCAATGCCGTTCTTCTCTTGATCGTTGCGGGAGGGCTGCACCTGAGATTGTACGCTCTGCGGGGACAGGGGAAGAAGTACAAGTACTCGAGCAAGTGGATGGCAACGCACGACCCCAAGTTCCTCTTCTCGAATCAGGCGTGGGACAACATCTTTTGGAATTTCGTCAGCGGGTGCACGATCTGGACGGCCTATGAAGCGGTGACACTGTGGGCCTGGGCCAACAAGCTGATTCCTTATGTCGATTTCCGCAGCCACCCGGTGTATTTCGTGCTCGTCATGATCATCGTTCTCTTCTGGCGGCAAATCCACTTCTACTGGATCCACCGATTGATCCACTGGAAGCCTCTGTACGACCGGATCCACTTCGTCCATCACAAGAATGTCAACGTGGGGCCGTGGTCAGGAATTGCAATGCATCCGATTGAGCACCTGCTGTACTTCTCCGTGGTCATGATCCATTGGATTCTTCCTTCGCATCCGATCCACGCAATTTTCAACCTCCAGCACGCGGCGCTCACCCCCGCGCTTGGTCACTCGGGTTTCGACAAGATCGTGACCAAGAAGGATCGAGGTCTCAAGAACGAATACTTTTTCCACTATCTGCATCACCGCTTCTTCACCGTCAACTTCGGCACCGAGGCCGTGCCCCTGGACCTGTGGTTCGGCAGTTTCCATGATGGATCGCCCGAGGCGCACGCAAAAATGATGGCCCGCCGGGCGCAGAAGAGGAAGAACAAGGTGCCGGAGGAGAGCGCGGGTGCTCCGGTCTCGGCAGGAAAAGGAGGGACGTGAGGTGGGCCAGAGACCGCCTCATGCCCACTCTTCGGGAAGGGATTCAAGCGGCAGCGCCTGCACCAGCTTGGTGATGGGATATGCGTTTGCCGCGCGGCAGATCAGGGCCGCCCGCTTGACCTTGCCGATTTCATTAGCCACGTGCTGAAGAACCAGGGCGTCTTTCTGGGTCGGCAGCCCGGTCCACTTGGCATCGGCAAGCTCGAAAACGCCTCCGCGATGGAACAGGAAGTCGACCTCCTTGTTGCGGTCACGCCAGAAATGGAGGTCCCAGCCGCCCCTGTTGTTCAGCTGGAGCCGGCGTAATTCGCCGAAAACGAGCGTCTCCCACAATGCGCCCGCCATCGGAGATTCCTGAAGGTCGGCCAGCGATCGGATTCCCGACAGGAAACAGCACAAGCCCGTGTCGCCGAGATAGAGCTTGGGAGATTTAACCAAAGACTTGGTCCGGTTGGAGAACCACGGCTCCAGCAGCATCACCTGTCCCGAGGCCTGGAGAACGCTGAGCCACGCGGCCGCCGTGGGGCCGCTGATGCCGACATCTCGGGCAAGATCGGCACGGGTGAGGAGTTGACCGCTGCGCAGCGCACAGGCGCGGATGAAACGCTCGAAATCACGCAAGCTCGACACTTGCAGGAGTTGGCGCAAATCTCGTTCGAGATAGGTGGCCACGTAGGACCGCTGGAACGCCTGTGCATCGAGACCCGGTTTTTCATAGAGCTCAGGGAAGCCTCCCCTGGCAAGGAACTCCATGACGCTGACCTTTGGGATCGCGGCGCGAACTTCGAGCCAGGACAAGGTCTCGAGCTCGAGAATGTCGGCACGCCCCGCCAGGGATTCTGAGACCGCCTTCATCAGACCCAGCTTGTGCGAGCCCATAAGGATGTACTGCCCGTTTTTCACACGATGTCGATCCACGGCCGCCTTGAGATGACGAAACAAGCCCGGAGCGTATTGCACTTCATCCACTATGAGGGGCGGCTGGTGGCGTGCCAGAAACGACGTCGGGTCGTGTTCCGCCTGCTCCGCTTCGCTTGGCAAATCGAGCGACACGTATTCGTAGGAGCTGAACGCGCGCCGCACGAGGCTCGTTTTGCCGGTCTGTCGTGCCCCGGTCAACACAACCACGGGGCGTTGCGCCGCTCTGCCGCTGAGGAGACCTTCAAAGGATCGGAAGTTTCTCGGGTTCAGTTTCACCAGCGGAGATGTGATCAAAAGGCGCGTCGCGCCCAACGCCATCGAGCGCTTCAAGGAACGGATTCGAGAACTGACACGGCGCACACGCGGAATCAGCATCGAGCGGATGATCGAAGAACTTCGCGGATACATGATCGGATGGCGAGGTTACTTCGGATTCTGCCAAACCCCCAGCATACTCAAAGAATTGGAAGGATGGACCCGAAGGCGTTTACGCTGCGTGATATGGAAACAGTGGAAACACAGGTCGGTTCGCTTCAAGGAACTGAGTTTGCGAGGAATCGGCGTTGCCCTCGCCGCACAGACTTCGGGGAGCGTACATGGACCATGGCGGCTGAGCAACAGCCCTGCGCTGGACCGTGCGCTGCCAAATGCCTTCTTCAACTTCCTTGGATTCCCGTCGCTTGCCACGTGAGCGCCCAATCTTGTCGAACCGCCGTATGCGGACCCGCATGTACGGTGGTGTGACAGGGAAAACCCGTGAGGGTCAACCTATGTCGATTCCAAGCTGGCCGTCCAAGCGAGGTCTGGCTCAAGCACCCCCTGATCCAAGTGAATCATGACCTGGAAGCGCTCACTGCCGGTTCCCGTAACGGGATTGCCGGCCAGGAACGACTCGGCGAGCTTCACCGCGCCATTTGCCCTGGGTGGCCTGCGCGTTTCCTCGGAAACGCAGGGCGCTTGAGCGCTGGGAGCGCTTGGCGTGATCGGCTCGGCCTGCTGGGCGCGCAACTCCCGGGTGCGCTCGATGGCGCGCGGCATCTCTTCCGCTTCCCGATCCTATCTCGAGGACGCTGTCACCCGGCGCAAAGACAAAGTGGAAGAAGTCGGAGATACCGCCCGGGACGCTTTCGTAGCGTCGTGCGATTTCTTCGGCGTTACTGTCGTACCAGTCGATTGTCTGCCGATCCACCTCAGCAAGCCCCCGAACAATGTTGTACCTCGCCTGCAAGGGGCGGGCAAGAGATACGGAGACGAAGTACAACCCGATTGAGTTTTTGCCGTCCATGGGCGCAGAAAGCCCCTCAGCGAAGGAGATCTCTGAACGATTCGCGGCTGAACCCGTTTCCTGCGCGATAGCGCCCATTGTGCAAGCGTTAGTCTGGTTATGACGAGGAACGGTCAGACGCACGTGCCCGTTTGACATCACGGTGTGGCTGCCCTGACGCAATATCACGAAGCCGGCTTTCATGAGGGCACGGATGGCTTGATCCGCGCTGACGCCGGGAATGATGGGCAAAGAGCTACACCGAGACGAATCGTTCTATAACGGAGAGTTTTGATTTCTCTTCTGACTCGGCATCCAGCCGCCCCTGGATTGCCGATTTGATATTTTCCAGCGCCTCATCCAGGGTAGAGCCTTGCGAGTGACAGCCACGAAGCGCCGGGCACCTGACCGCGAATCCCTCTTCGGACTGGACCAGAACTACTCTGTATTCCATCAGCATAAGGCTAATAACTCCCCCAAGTTTTCGTCAAGAACGGATTCAGATTCAAAGAATATTAAGCTTTGCCGTCACGCCGCTTGTGGCTTCCAGTATTCCATTTCTTCAGATTGCCTGCGCGGGTTGATATTCGCCGCCAGGGTGAAGAAACTGTACGAAACAAATCGCATTTGATGGCATGTTCAATCTCTCAGGCAATTCATCTTGCTCGCCATACAACGAGCGAGGGCAGTCAGAAAAGGCTTGGACGTTCGCCTCTTGCCAGAATGTCGCTCTCCCATCTTTGATAGGCTCATTATGGATCTCTCCAAATCCAAGCGGTGTTTAGCTCACCTTCCCCCATTTATCGAACCGCTGCGCAAGCCGGTCTCGATCCGGGCGATCCGCCGCCCGAGCTGGCAGGATGATCCGGGAGCCATCCAGTTCTTGCAAGCCATGTTTGAGCATCGGCCCATCGCGCTCTTCGAGTATTTTCTTGCTGATATGCACCTGATAGTCCGGGCTGATCCCCATGATATCGGTGTCAAACGCTGCATGGTGAATCTTGCAAAGGGAGAGGCCGTTCTGAACAATCGGGACGCCCTTGACCTCAGTGTCGGCAATAATGTGGGCGGCATCTAGAAGCTCGATATGCCCCAGCCGACAAACCGCACACTTGCAGCCGTACGCGTTGATAACGACATCGCGAAATGCTCCCTGGTGAAGACGCTGTCGGGTTAAAGCCCAGGCATAACGACGCAGATCAAGGGGTGAAAGAGCGATGGCAGCTGAATCTGCCTCCGGCCTCAGGTTTGCATACGCCGGGTCCATTGCGGCTCTGACAAAAAGTGATTCGGGATGGTCTTCTAGAATAATGACCGGCCAGATGGCCTGGTAGTAGTGATTGCGTACTTCACTGAAATAGATGAGCGGTGTTCGGGTTCGCCAAGCTTCCCTCAAACCGCGGTTGTCCCGGTAGTTCGGATCGTTTCCCTGGTAGGCATACGTAAGAAGGCCATCGTCTTCGATGCCATCGGTGGCGTTGTACGGCCCGTTGTGAGCAGTAGTAATCGAGATGGGAACTGTGAAGCCCTGCGGGAACCATATCCCGGCCGCTCCTTTGAGCGTGACCCGCTTGCCTTGGTAGGTGAATCCCTCGTTGAGTATCGTACCTGGCAAAACGCCGCCGTTGGCTGCCCCCTTTTCCCGGAGCCATGAAAATGCAGCGATGCGGATATCGAGCTCGGGCACGCTGAAGCCTCCCTTCTCCATTCTATACGGATGTCGACCGACCCGCACGCCGTCCCAGCCGGCCTTCCGTGCGGGGCAGGCCCACCAGCCTACACCGCCTCCATAGGCTCCCGAAAGGCCAACGCCAGAACCCTATCCCGCGGCCGGCCAGCGGTTCCTTGATGGAGAACGCGCTGGCCTTGCTGGCGCTCAGGCCCCACGCTCCGTCCCGTATCGACTTGGTCGTCTCGCAGCAGATGCAGACCGGCCCCTCTAGTCCTTTGGCGGAATGATACCTCACGACCTGCACCCCCTAGTGGCCCTGGCGTGGCGTGGGCTCTGAGCACCCGGGAGGTCACGCTCATGGATCGCTGCGAAGGGGCTCCTGGCGACCACTTCACATTTCACTACAGCGGAATTGGCTTGCCGTTTGTTACGAAGAAACAGCGAATAGCCCCCCTTGAACCAAGCGGCGGAACATTTCTCTGCGTTTCTTAGGGCATGAGATCGCTTCAAGTCGACTGCCAAGGCCCGACCCCCAGCAATCAGCATCTTTCAGATGGCATTGAATATGATAGCAAATAATGCTATCATTCTTAGTTGAGCAGGCACGCACGAACGCTCAACGCCATGAGAAGGCGCCCTCGGCCCTCCAACCTGCGTTGGGTGGACATCGAGAACCTGATGGTGCATCTGGGTGCCGTAGTGAGAGAAGGGAAAGGCTCCGCAATCAGCGTGACCTTGAATGGGATCACCGCGTACTTTCATCGGCCACATCCCGGCGATAAGGCCAAGCGGTGGCATATTGCGACAGCGCTGCGGCTCCTGGAAGAAGCGGGTATCGAACCTGACGGGCCCTTCAGGCACTGAGAGCCGTAAGGAGGAGGAGGGTGATAACATACAAGGGCTACGCCGGCCAGGTGGATTTTGACGCCGACGCTGAGGTGTTCGGCGGCACTGTCATGAACGCAAATGTTTTGATGTCGTTTGAGGGGAAGACTGTTGCCGAGCTCAGGAAATCATTTAGGGACGTAGTTGACACGTACCTTGCCGACTGCAAGGCGGCAGGAAAGCTGCCCGAGAAGCCGTATAATGGGACGATCATCGTCCGCCTCAATCCAGAGATCCACAGACGGGTCGCTCTGAAGGCAGCCGCGAGCAGGAAATCCATGAACAAGTACGTTCAGTCTCTACTGGAGAAGGCTACCAGAGATATCGCGGCAAAACCGTAGAACAACGGCGAGCTCATTGCCGCGAATCGTATACAAAGTGAATAGCCAAGTGTATGCGCTCAAACATCGCGCTGGATGGCGACCTTTGAGGAAACCCACGATGAGATGGGAACCAACCGAATCTCACGTTTCGCCACCCACCCGCACCACCCTCCCCTCTAGCGGCAGGTTGACCCAGCTTTCCGCGGGCGGCTTCCCGCTCGCCCGCGAAATTGCCGTAGCGTATAACGCCAGCTGTGGAGCCCAATTGGCCACAATCTCCTCCGTGCCACCTTCATTCTTGCCGGCAAGCTTGTGGTCCATCACAACCAAGCCATCGGCGGTCTGGATGAGGAGATCGATCCTCCCGACAACTCGCTGGCCATTGTCCAGGATTGAAGAGACAGGGTATTCGGCGCAGACCTCGCTGCCGGGCCACGTGGTTGAGATCCAGGAAAAGAGTGCCTTGATCGAAGCACGGAGTGCCGCTGGATCGAACGCAAGCGGAGACGTCTGCCGGGAGAGCAAGTGGACTATGGCACGTCCGTCGTTAAGGACTTCCGGATTTGAGCAGGCTCACGCAACAACAGCGTGGCAGATCGAGCCGAGATCTTTCGGCCCCCCCTTTGTCACTTTCCTTTAGGGGTATCCAGCACGGCACGGACCTTTCCCGCCAGGGTGGCAAGAGAGAAGGGTTTGGCGATAAAGCTCACTCCCTCCTCCAAAACCCCGCGATGCGCGATCACATCCGCAGTGTATCCGGACATGTACAGGCACCTGAGGTCAGATCGCGCCGCCTGCAGCCGTTCGGCGACCTGTCGCCCGTTCATCTGGGGCATCACCACGTCGGTAAGCAGAAGATGGATTCGCCCCGAGTGCTCGGCGCTCACGCGCAACGCCTCCTCGGGTGAGGCCGCACTCAGCACCGTGTAGCCCAACTGTCCCAGCATTTCCCGCGCGAGCTCGAGGATCGCCCCGTCATCCTCCACCACCAGCACGGTTTCCGCCCCGCCGCGCGGTGTGACCTCTTCCACTTCCTCTCCCTCGACCTTTTCCACGGCTTCGGCTCGAGGAAAATAAACCCTGAACGTGCTCCCGTGACCGGGCTCGCTGTACACATTGATGAACCCATTATTCTGCTTAACGATCCCGTACACCGTGGCTAGCCCCAGCCCCGTGCCTTTCCCCGGGTCTTTGGTGGTAAAAAAAGGTTCGAATATGTGCGACTGCGTCTCTTTGTCCATGCCACGCCCATCGTCACTCAGCGCAAGCAGAAGGTATTCTCCAACGACAAAGCCCGCATGGTCGGCGCAGTACGCCTCGTCAAAGGCGACGTTTTCCGTTTCAACGGTCAGCTTGCCCACCCCGCCGATCGCATCCCGCGCGTTCACCGCGAGGTTGGCGAGTATCTGGTCAAGCTGCGAAGGATCAATCATCACTTTCCAGAGATCGCTCCCCGGCATCCACGCCAGGTCAATGTCCTCTCCGATCAGCCGCTGGAGCATCTTTCGTGAGCGCGCAACTGCATCGTTCAAATCCATCACTTTCGGGCTCACCGTCTGCTTGCGGGCGAAAGCGAGAAGCTGCTGGGTGATTTCCGCGGATCGCTGCGCCGCACGTCGTATCTCGAGGAGGTACTTGTGCAGCGGCTGCTTGGCATCGACCATGCTAAGCGACATCTCCGCGTAGCTGGAGATCACCTGGAGCTGGTTGTTGAAATCGTGCGCCACGCCTCCGGCAAGCCGCCCCACGGTCTCCAATTTCTGCGCCTGAAGCAGTTGCTCCTCGAGTTTGGCCTTTTCTTCCTCCGCCTGCTTGCGCCCGCTGATGTCTATCAGCAGGACTACCTTGTTGAGCGGATGGTTCTTGTCGTCATCAATGGTGTGGATGTGGAGGTCAAAAGTCCTTTGCTGTGCGGCGCATATCAGGACACATCCCTCGATTATCGTCGAGGCGGGCTCTGAAAGGACGGCCTGGGTTGGCCAGTTCGTCCATATCTGTTCCACCGGCAACCCAAGGGCTTCCGAGCTTGCGTAACCGGACAGGTGCTCGGCGGCCGGGTTCAAATCCACGACAAGGTTCTGCATGTTCAGTACGACGACGCCATCGCCGATGTGCTGAAAAATGGTGTTTCGCGCCACTGGGATAATTGTCCGCAAGTGAAAACGAGGCAAGCTCCACACCAGCGCGATAGATCCAACACAAGAAAAGAAGGGGGTGATGCCGATTGGCAGGCCTGCAGGCAGCGTAAGGCCCGCTACCTCGAAGAAAGCCGCTCCTAGAGGCAGCACTACAGCAAAAATCAAAACCCATGGTTCCCATGTGCGGAAATTGTTCCGGCGAACGACTTTGTTGAGAATCAGAAAACCTCCAAATATGATCAGGGCACCCGAATATGCCATGCAAACCCAATAGGCCAGACCATAGGAGGGTTCGAGCGGAAGGTAAGGATCTTGCGCATTGAGCCCCGGGGAGATCCACATGAGCCCGTGAATGTCGTTCGTTGCCACGGCAAGAATGGCCAAGAGCGGTACGATGCCTAAAAGGAAATAGAAGCGCCTTGCCTGCCATTTCCCGGAAGCGACATAGTGGACGATATACATCAACCAGAGCGTCAAAGCCATCAGGCCCCAGATCAGTTGCAGTCCCATGAGGATGGTCTTGCGGGAAACTTCTTGCGTTCCAATTTCTAGTGAGTGGGAGAGAAGCCAGAGTGCGGCAACCAGGAGAAGGATGGGTCCAATGAGGCTTGCCTTGCGGTTGAGGTCGCGCCACGGGAAGAAGATCGCAAAAACCAGCAAACCGAAGGCCGTCGCGGCCTCGGCTATGACGCTGGGAGACAACTGCCACTGCATAGAGCCTACTCCTCACCGAGCAGGAGGCATCGGAATACTGGACACAGGTATGTCTTCAGGTTCTTACTCCGACATTTGCAAACTGGATTTCTGTTCAGAGTATACCACTTCGCGCTGCACTTGTGATGAGTCAGGAGGCATCCACCAAGCCGCCTGCGGAGGCCAATAAATGAGAGCCGCCCGCGCGCTGCGGAACGGAGACTGTTCACGGCGCGAGCAGAATCTCGGCGATCGCCTCGTCCACCACGAGCATGGTGACCCAGCGACCGCGCAGTGCGGCCAGCACCGCGGGGGCTTTTTTCGACCCTGCCGCAACGCCCATGCGGACTGGGATGCGCCCCAGGGTGGGGCGGTCGATGCCGACAAGCCGTTCGTTCACGTCGGTCACCAGCACATCGCCCGCGGTATCGATCTGCAAGCCGCATACCGTAGCCATCGCCCCCGCGGAGAGAAGGGCGGCCGACTCCTTCTTGCCGAGGTAGCCGGCACGCACGAGGGAGCTGATGTCGGGCACATTGGATCCGATCCCGAAGAGGGCAATGTCCACTGAAGAGGCGTCGGCGAGCACCTGGGCAATGCCGGGCTCCTTCATGAGAAGGCGTTTCAGCGCGGCATTCTGGACCACGATGGGCGCCTGCACGATCCGGTAGCTCCCCTGCAGCTTCTCCGCGAGCTTCTGCGCGAGGCCGAAGCCGTCGATCGTGGGATCTCCTGCGCCCAGGCCCCCGTGCAGTTGCAGCACCTCCACACCTTGCAGAGCGAGCGGCTCCACGTGGCGCACCAGCTCGTAGAGGGTCGTGCCCCAGCTGATGCCGATGCGCAGCCCGTCGCGCAGAAGGGGCTTCAGGCGGCGCGCGGCGGCCATGCCGACGTGGGCAGTGGCCTGCGCGGGGTCGCTGCTCCCGGGTACCACCACGGCGTCGTCCAGGCCGAAGCGGCCGCGAAGGTCGCGGGCCAGGCGCTCCGCGTGCGAGCTCTCATCGTTGATACGGATTTCAACGATGCCCTGCTCTCGACAGAGCTTCAGCAGGTTGGAGACGGAGGAGCGCGAGACGTCGAGCCTCTCGGAGATCTGCTGTTGGGAGAGGTCTTGCTCGTAGTACATACGGGCCACAGCGACGAGCATTTCCCGTCGCGTGGCCTCCGAGTCCCGTGCCATGCGTCCGTCTCCCTCCGGCCCCCGCCCAGGAATCAGGTGAGCAGAGACCAGCAGTTTTCGAGCAGCGCCTTCACCCGGCTGAGGAAGATTGCCGCGGGTGCGCCGTCGATGTGCCGGTGGTCGTGCGTAAGGCACAGGCTCATGATCTGCCGGGACACGATGGCCCCCTCCGCACCGCGCCGCAGCACTTCCTCGATGGCGCCCACTCCGAGGATGGCGCTTTCGGGTACGTTTATCAACGGCGTGAACTCGGTGATGCCGTACATGCCGAGGTTGGTGACGGTGAAGGTTCCCCCGGCGCAGTCGGCGGTTGCGAGGCTTCCCGCACGGGCGCGCGCGGAGAGGTCACGCAGCATCTCTGACACCTGGCGGACGCCCAGCCGGTCGGCTCCGTGCAGCACGGGGACGATGAGTCCCGCATCGAGGGCTACGGCGACGCCGACGTTCACCTCGTCCCTCAGAACGACCCTGTCGCCGTCTACGACCGAGTTCAGGAGCGGCTGCTCGCGCAGCGCTGTGGCCACGGCGCGCACCACGAAATCCGTGAAGGAGACTTTCGGTCCGCCTGCCGCGTTGATCTTCGCGCGCAGCTCGGTGAGCTCGGAGACGTCGACGCGGGTGAACAGAGTGACGGACGGCACTGACTGGTGGCTGCGCAGCATCTTGTCGGCGATTGCCCGCCGCATGCCCGTCATGGGGAGCGCAGTCCCGGAAGCGGGCAGCGCTGACGGTGTGGCCCCCGCCGCCGCACGGGCCTCGACGTCGGCGCGGCGGATCCTGCCGCCGCTGCCCGTGCCGTCGACGCCTGACAAATCGACGCCACGCATCTCCGCCACTCGACGTGCGAGGGGGGTGGCCCGCGGAGCTTCGGCTGAGGCGGCCGCTGCCCCTGCAACGTCCCGCGCGCGAACGGCGCCTCCGGGACCGGATCCTTTCACCGCGCCGAGAGAGAGCCCCGCCTCGACGGCAAGGCGCCGGGCGGCAGGCGTGGCCGGTACGCGTCCTGAGACCGTCTCAAGCGGCGTGCCCGTGGCAGCCCCCGGCGCCTGCACTGACGGGGTTTCTCCGGCGGCAGCCCCGCGCGGGGAACCGGGCTGCGGTCCTTCAGTCACGGCTTCGATCTTCTCACCCGGCGCGCCTACCCACGCAATGGTGTGGGTCGCTTTCACCACCGTGCCGTCACCGTGCACGATTGCGAGAAGAGTACCCTCGTCCTCGGCCTCCAGCTCCATGGTGACCTTGTCCGTTTCGATGACAGCGATAGGCTCGCCCCGTGTCACCGTGTCACCTGGCTTTTTCAGCCATCTGACAATCGTGCCTTCTTCCATCGCCATGCCGGTCTTCGGCATGATCACGCTGCGCGCCATGGCTGCTCCTACGCCACCAGCGAGCGCGCCGCGGCGGCGATCCGCTCGGGGGTCGGCACGGCGGCGGCCTCGAGTCCCTTGTTGTACGGGATGGGCACGTTGAGACCGCCCAGCCTCCGTACGGGAGCGTCGAGGTAGTAGAACGCCTCGCTGTCCACGATCGCTGCGGCGATCTCACCGCCGAACCCGCCGAACTGGCACGCCTCGTGCACCACGAGCACCCGCCCCGTTTTCTTGGCCGAGGCTATAATCGTGGCGGTATCCAGCGGCCGGAGCGAGCGCAGGTCCACGACCTCGGCGTCGATGCCTTCCGCGGCAAGGCCGTTGGCTACCTCGAGACAGCGCCCGACCATCCGGCCGTAGGTCACTATCGTTAGGTCGCGTCCGGCCCGCTTCACTTCGGCAACTCCCAGGGGGACGAGGTGCTCACCGTCGGGCACTTCGCCTTTGGTCCGGTAGAGCAGCTTCTGCTCCAGGAACACCACGGGGTTGTCGTCACGGATCGACGCCTTGAGGAGCCCCTTGGCATCGGCGGGGGTGGACGGAGCCACCACCTTGAGGCCGGGAACGTTCAGGATCCACGCCTCGACGCTCTGCGAATGCTGGGCCGCGGCCCCGGTGCCCGATCCTTCCGGTGCGCGCAGCACCATGGGCACGGAAGTCTGCCCGCCGAATTGATAGCGCGCCTTGGCGGCCTGGTTCACCAGCTGATCCATGGCGATGGTGATGAAGTCCGAGAACATGATCTCCACGATAGGGCGCATGCCCGTCATGGCGGCCCCCACCGCGGCTCCCGTGATGGCGGCCTCCGAGATCGGGGTGTCGCGTACACGCTCGGGCCCGAACTCCTCGACCATGCCCCGGGTGACGCCGAACGCGCCCCCGTAGGGGCCGACGTCCTCGCCGAGGAGGAAGACCAGAGGGTCGCGGCGCATCTCCTCGCACATCGCGTCTTTGATGGCTTGGGCGTATGTGATTTCCGGCATTGGGTGCTGCTCCTTCAGGCGTAGACGTCGTCTTCGATGGTGTCGATGGACGGCTCAGGGCTGGACTCGGCGAAGGCGACGGCCTTCTCGATGATGGAGACGCCCGTGGCATCCATCGCGGTGATCTCCGAAGCGGTGCACACGGCACGCTCCTGGAGCAAGGCGGCCATTCGCTTCAGTGGATCCTTCTTTTTCCACGACTCCACCTCGTCCTTCGAACGGTACAGTCCCGCGTCGCTTTTCGAGTGGCCCATGATCCGGTAGGTGTTTAGGACGAGCAGGAAAGGTCCGCCCGCGGCCACGGCTGCCCGGGCCTCGCGCGTTGCCTCATAGACTGCCGTGGCGTCGTTACCGTCCACTGACCGTCCGGGCATGCCGTAGGAGGCGGCTCGCACAGCGATGTCTGTGATGTTCATGCTCTTCTGCACGTGCATGGACATCCCGTACTGGTTGTTGATGCAGACAAAGAGGACGGGCAGTTTCCACACCGAGGCCAGGTTGAGCGCCTCGTGGAACGTGCCTTCATTGGATGCCCCGTCGCCGAAGAAGTCCACGACGATCCTGTCGATCTTCTGCATCACGGTACCCAGTGCCGCGCCGACGGCAATGGGCATTCCCCCTCCCACGATGCCGTTTGCACCAAGGTTTCCCGCGGCGACCTCAGCGATGTGCATGCATCCGCCCTTGCCCTTGCAGACGCCGGTGGCCTTGCCAAGGAACTCGGCCATCATGGTATTCACGTCCATGCCCTTGGAGATGCTCTGGCCATGCCCGCGGTGGGTCGCATAGATAAGATCTTCTGGCTCGATAGCGGCGCACACACCCGCCGCCGTGGCCTCCTCGCCGATGCAGAAGTGCGCGGTGCCATGCACTTTGCCGAGGCTGAACAGGCGCATGGCCGTTTCCTCGAAAGCCCTGGTGGTTGCCATGTTCTGGTACATGAGCAGAAGCTTCTCTTTGGGAATCTGCAAAGAACCCTCCTGACAAATGACAGTAATACATAAAAAATTAGCATATGTCAGAAATGGCGTCAAGAGGCAGGATCATGTCCTGAGCCGTTGATTGCGCGTCGGTGACGGGGCCTCAATCGTCGGCCGGATGTTTGTTGCACGCGAGGAACGCGAAGATCTTCCGGCGTGCACTGCTCCAACCGCCGGCGCCGCATCATGAATCGTAGATTTCCGCTCGCCCGGCAATTAGTCTTACCAATTGAAAAAGAAATAATACATTTCAGTTGACAACGCATACCAACTGCACTACTCTGCGACACATCCGCCCAGGCGGAATCACACATCTATACGAACGGTGGGAATATGGCGAAAGAGAAAGATCTGGTGGAAAAAGCCGCCCTCTCTGATGGCGGCCACGTCATCAGCGGGGCGCAGAGTATTTTCGAAGCACCCGGGCCCGACAAGCTCAGGTTCGATCTCAACGAGAACCTGTTCGGACCATCGCCCAAGGTGAACGAGGCGATCAAGTCCTTCGTGGATAAGGTCGGCGTCAACTGGTACAACGCCTGGATGCGCAAAGAGTGCGCGGAGGTCATTGCCACTTATGCCGGCGCCAAACCGGAAAACGTATTCGTGTGCAACGGCTCGGCCGAAATCCTCGTCCTCATTGCGGAGGTTTTCCTGCAGCCGGGGGACGAGCTCCTGACCGAATACCCTACCTACAGGGTCCTGCTCAACTACGCGAAGCTGTATGGCTCGGACATCGTCAAGGTGCGGCAGGCGGAGGATTTCAGCACTGATCATTTCGCGCGTGAGTTCATCTCGAAGATCACCCCGAAAACGAAGATCATCTATATCTGCAATCCGACGACTTTCAGCTCCCGCGTTTCCTACGACGCGATCGTCGAGATCCTGGAAGCCTCCCGCAAGGCCCCCAACCCGATCGTCGTCATCGACGAGGCGTACTGGGACAGTGCCACTCATCCCTTCAGCAACAGGACCGTCGCCGGTCTCATCGAGAAATACGACAACCTGGTCGTGACGAGGTCGTGCTCCAAGGGTTTCGCGCTTGCAGGTTTGAGGGTCGGCTACTCTTTGAGCGGCCGCAAGATCGCTGAAAGCTTCAACAAGGTTTTCTCCCCCCTGGGGGTTAGCTCCCTGGGCTATGTGGGGCTCATGGCCGCCATCAGCGATCCCGGGTACTACGCGCGGGTCAGGCAGGATTTGGAAGCCAGCAAGACATATCTGGCGGAAGAGCTCACGAAGCTTGGCCTCAAGGTGTTCCCCTCGTATGCGAATTTCATGCTTGCACGGCTTCCCGCGGGAATCATCAATGATCACGACGGCAAGAAAGGCGTCTGGTCCCTCCTTGTAGCCGAAGGTATCTACATTCGAAACAAGAGCGTCATGTACCCCGACACCGACCTGTGTCACGACATGCTCCGTATCACGCCGGGAACGCTGGCACAGTGCGAGCGTTTCATCGGGGCTCTGAAGAGGATACTGAAAGAGTTCAGGTAAGAGGCGCAATGTCGACTCATCAGGCGCTCCGGGAGTCCTTCATTGATTTCGTCAACGCCAGCGGTTACGAAATCGGTGACCGGCTCCCCACAGAAAATGATCTCGCGAAGAAGCTACGGGTGAGCCGCGTAACACTCCGGGAGGCCATGAGGCAGCTCCGGGAGGACGGGTTCATCTATAGCCGGCGAGGGAGCGGTACCTATCTCTCGGGGCACGTGAAACAGATTGCCGGCACGCTGGACGTCAACAACGGGCTTTCGAAAACCCTCACGGCGGCCGGCTTCAAGCCGGGCGTTTCGGACTACAAGACCGAGCTGATACATGCCTCCCCGTATCTGGCTGAAAAGCTCAGGGTGAAGAAGGGGTGCGGGATAGTCCTGCTGAAACGGATCAGGACGGCGAACGGCAAGCCGGTCGTGTACTCCCTGGATCATCTGAGCCCGCGGGTTGCCCCGATATTTCTATCCATTGACGGACAGATCGGCTCACTTTTCGAGATGATCGAGCAGAACGGCATCAAGATCGGCAACAGCTTCGCGGAGCTGAGTCCGGAGAACTGCTCCAAAGAGCTGGCCCAGAAGCTATCATACAAGGCGGGCGGTCCCATCCTCGTACTGAAACAAGTCCTCGTGGACCAGAAGGGATCCGCCCTGTTCTACGGCGAGGACTATTTCCGACCCGACTGTTTCGTCTTCTCGATCAACAGAAAGAGAAGTGAGACATGAGCGCCACGCGCGTGCTCGGCCTGGACGTCGGAACGAGCGGCTGCAAGGCCATCGTTTTTGACAACAGGTGGAACATCATCGCCCGCTCGCATAGATCGTACGACCTCATCCGTATCGGCGAAACCGGTTACGAGCTGGAGGCGGAAACCGTCTGGGCACGAGTGCGTGAAGCGATAGCCGAGGCGCACGCCCGCGCTGGCGGGAAAACGGACGCGGTTGCCGTCTCGGCGCTCGGCGACGTGGTCATTCCCCTGGATGTATCCGGAACACCCGTGAGACCCTGCATCCTGGACTTCGACCCGCGGGGGAAGGACGAAATCCATGATTTCGTCCAAGAGTTCGGTGATGAGCGGCTCTTCAGCATCACGGGAATGCCCCCCCTCCACATCAACAGTCTGGCAAAGATCCTGTGGTTCAAGAAGAACGAGCCTCGTACTTTCCGGCAGGTGCGCCGGTGGGCCACCTTCGAAGATTACATACTGCAGAAACTCGGCGCGGGAACCTCCGCAAGCTATTCCATGGCGGCGCGGACCATGCTCTTCGACATCCATCGCAAGATCTGGGCACCCGACATCCTCGCGGCAGCCGGCGTACGTGAGTCCGAGCTTCCGCAACCCGTGGCCTCGGGGAAGGTGATCGCGAGGCTCGACGGAGGTGTGGCGGAAGAGCTCGGCTTCTCAGCCGGGGCGGCGGCATGCAGCGGGGGGCACGACATGGTCTGCGCGGCCATAGGCGCGGGGCTCGACGTGGACGACCACCGAACCGCTCTGGACATCATGGGGACCATGGAGGCAGTCATCGTCCTGACCAAGAAGCCGAATCTGGAAAGGGCGATGCTGGACAATCTGTACCCCTGCTACCCGGCCTGGAAAGAATACATATCGCTGAGCCTGAGCCTCACTTCCGGAAGCGTCCTCGACTGGTACCGGAACCTTTTCCCGGGTTCGAGCGGGGTTCGTGAAAGCGAGATCTACCGCGAGCTGCTCAAGGATGTCGACAGTGGAAAACCGGGGGATCTGCTGCTCGTTCCGCATTTTTCCGGGGTATGCAACCCCGTCTTCAATCCGGATGCCAAGGGATGTCTCTACGGTTTGTCTCTGAACACGAGCCCGGGCGATCTCGCGCAGGGTATCCTCGAGGGGCTGTGCTACGACCTGAACTCCCACGTGCGCGGCTTCCGCGCGGCAGGCATTCCCATTGAGAAGTTGAAAATCGTCGGCGGGGGATCGCAATCGGACGCGTGGCTGCAGCTCAAGGCGAACATCACCGGCCTCGAGGTGACCCGCTCGGATGTGCACGACGCTTCCGCAATGGGAGCCGCGGCGCTCTGCGGAACGGCCGTCGGCCTCATCGACGACCCCTACAAGGCGTCGGGTTTGATGGGGCTGAAGGAGACACGATTCCTTCCCGAGCCCGGGGCCGCGCCCCGTTTCGAGAAGAAGTTCCTGAGATACCTCTCACTGAGGGACAGCGTAGGCGTTTTCGAGTCGAACTGAACGACAGGAGGAGACCATGAGAGTCCTGGCTATTGGAGCGCATCCGGACGACATCGAGTTCCAGATTGCTGGCACCCTGGCGAAGTACGCCAAGAGGGGTGACGAGGTGTACATGGCCGTTGCAACCAACGGCAATATCGGATCCTACCGAATGAGCAAGAAGGAAATCGCCGAGGTACGGCACGCGGAAGCGCAGAAGTCCGCCGACGTGATCGGCGCTCATCTCATCTGGATGGGGTTCGAAGACGAGTTTCTGTTCGACAACGAAAAGAGCCGGCTCACGTTCATCGATGCCTTCAGAGTCGCGAAGCCGGACGTCGTCTTTTCCCATGTGCCGTCCGGGGACTACAACCCGGATCACAACATGACGGGATACCTCGCCTTCATTGCCCGCATCAATGCAACGATCAAGCTCATTGAAACGGAGCATCCCCCCATGCCGAAAGTGCCGGCCCTGTTTCACTGGCCTGCCCTCGGACTGGCGAAATACATACCGGAGTACTACATCGACGTGACGGACACCTATGAGACGAAGAAGAAGATGTGGTTCTGCCACGACAGCCAGCAGGGGGACTGGTGCAAGGACGCTTTCGGCGTGTCCTATAACGACATGCTGGAATCGGAGCTGAAGATCGCCGCGACCCAGGCGGGCACTCCCGGCTGCGATTACGCGGAATGCCTGCAGCTGTGCAAGAGCTGGCCGGCGATTGCCGGCGCCTACAAGCTCCTGCCGTAGAACGCGGGCATCATGAGAATCGGCATACACCAGCACGTGTTCACGAAGAAGCTGTCCGCGGACAATTTGGACCTGATGAATGTCCTGCGGGACTACGGGTTCGATTCCATGGACATCAATGTGCGCGCCCTGGATCTGCCCACCGCGAAGCTCATCCGCACGAGGGCACAAGAGCTTGGTCTTCTCCTCATGGGGGGCGGCTCGCTGCCGGTGGACAAAGAGCTCCTGTCGGACGAACCGGAGAAGCGGCGGGAAGCCATCGACTACATGAAGGAGCTGGTGACACGGGTGCACGAGCTGGGCTCCACGTTCTACGGCGGCATCATCTACGCTCCGTTCAGCAAGCGCACCGGAAAAGCGCCGACCCAGGAAGAGTTCAAGCGCTCGGCCGAGGGGCTGCGCGAGGTTGCCCGCTACGCTCAGGGCTTCGGGATCCGTATGGGGCTCGAGCCGGCTAACCGGTATGAAACCTACATGATCAACACGATCGCGGACGGGCTGCGGCTGGCCGATGCGGTCGGCGAGAAGAACGTAGGAATCCTTTTCGATACGTTTCACTGTTCTATTGAAGAAAAAAGCATGTACGGTGCGCTCACCGCGGCGGGAAGCAGGCTGTATCACGTCCACGTGTCAGCGAACGACCGCGGCATCCCGGGAACCGGCCAGATCCGCTGGGACGAGGTCTTCCAGGGCATCAAGGACGTCGGATACGACGGAACGATCTCCATCGAGGGGTTCGTCGACGCCTCGGCCGATGTCGCCGCTGGTGCATGCATATGGCGGAAGTTCGCGTCCAGCCCGGAGGAGATGGCGACGCAGGGGTACGCGTTCATCCGTTCCACGCTGGAGAAGTTCGGGATGACCAAAAGGAGTGGGCGATGATTCCTAAGGAGTTCGGCGTCGAGGGAAAGACGGCTATCGTGACGGGTGCGGGAGGCGGCATCGGCACGGCCATCGCGACCGTTCTCGCGGAGGCGGGTGCGGACGTTGCAGTGCTCGACATTGCCCTGGCCAAGGCCGAGGAGACGGCCCATGCGATCGAGAAGCTCGGACGCAAGGCCCTTCCCCTCAAGGTGGACGTTTCAAGCGACGAGCAAGTGCGGGCTACCGTTGAGAAGGTCGTCTCCCACTTCGGCAAGGTGGACATCCTGTGCAGTAATGCCGGCATCTTCCTCACCAAGCCGGTTGCTGTGGCCCCGGGCGGAGACGGCACTATTGCAAACCGGGAGCTGGCCGGGGAGAACGCGGAAACCCCGTTGGAGCTCGCGGACTGGCAGAAGGTGCTCGGAATCAACCTGAATGCCGGCTTCTACTTTGCCCGGGCGGTCGGCCCCCACATGATGCGGCAGAAGAAGGGAAAGGTTGTATTCACCAGCTCCACGGCCGGCGACGAGGGCCAGAGCACCCTTGCCGCCTACTGCGTGAGCAAGGGAGGGCTGAACTCGCTGACCCGCGTTTTGTGCTCGGAGTGGGGTCCGTACAACATCACGGTGAACGCCATCGCCCCGGGTATGGTGCGCACAGACATGATCAAACAGTTCGAGGCCGACCCGGCGGTCATCAATCATTCCATCAGCCTCGTTCCGCTCGGGAGGCTCGGCACTCCGCGCGAGGTGGCGCTCCTGGTCCTCTTCCTTTCCTCCGATGCCTCGAGCTACCTCACGGGGCAGGTTTTCACGATTGACGGTGGGGCGCGAGGCAGAGGGACCGGCATATGAAAAGCATGAAGCTGCTCCCCCTGACGGACCCGAGCTTCAGGGCGGTGGGAACCTGTCACGACATGTTTCACCCCGAGTGGGAAAAGATCGGCGACGCTCCCGTCGAGTTCTTCCGGGACATGCTCTCGTTGAAGCTGGGCAAGGACGCTACGGCATCCTTTTCTCTCTGCCGCGCCCAGGCTCGGGAACCTCTGGTCGACGCCGTCGAATACCATACGTTCACCGAGGAGGCGATCATCCCCCTCGATGCCGACATCGCCATGGCATTCGCACCCGCCACCGCCACGGGTACTGTCCCGCTGGAAAAGATGAACGCGTACCGTATCCCCCGCGGGACCTTGATCGTGCTGAAGACGGGTGCATGGCACAGCGGTCCCTATGTCATCGGGAAGGGGCCAGCGCACATTCTCGTGGCATTGCCCGAGCGTACATACGCGAACGATTGCATCGTGAAGGTGCTGAGCGAAGCCGAGAAGCTCTCGATCACGGGACTATGACCCATGCCGAATGCGAGGAGACCGCTGTGAAATACAGAAAGCTCGGGAACACGGATCTGAACATAAGCCCCATCATCATGGGCGCGTGGCAATACGGATGCGAACGGTACTGGGGAGATGTTCCGACGAAAGACGCGTGCGACGTGATCGCGAAGGCGGTCGACAATGGCATCAACACGATCGACACGGCCATAGGCTACGACGGTTCTGAGGAAATTGTCGGTAAGGCGATAAAGAACATCCGGGACAAGGTGATCGTCATCTCAAAAGGCGGTGCCGATCCGAGAAAGATGGAGAGGAATGTCGACATCAGCCTCTCACGGATGGGCCTGGATGTCATCGATCTCTATCTCGTTCATTACGCCGACACAGCCATCCCTATTGCGGAAACTATCGGGGGCATGGTGCGGCTGAAGCAGAAGGGAAAAATCAGGCACTTGGGCGTCTCGAACTTCTCCCGCGAGCAGGTCCTGCAGGCCCTGGCTGTCACCGATATCGCCTGCTGTGAGCAGGCCTACAATCTGCTGTGGCGGGAGATCGAGGACAGGGGCACCCTGAAGGCCTGTATCGATCACAACGTCGGGATTCTCGCTTATTCGGCACTGGGGCAGGGGCTTTTTTCTGGGAAGATCCGGTCCGAGGCGGACATACCCAAGAGGGAGGGGGACATTCGTCACCTCACCCTTTTCTTTCAAGGTGAAGCATTCAAGGCGGGGCTCTCCATGGTGAAAAACCTGGATGCATTGGCCGCAAAGTACAAGAGGACTCAGGCGCAGATCGCCATCAACTGGGTCGTCAACCAGAAAGGCATCACCTCCGCCATCGTGGGAAGCAAAACGGTGAAGCAGCTGGACGACAATCTCGGCGCTCTGGGTTGGGAAATGGACAAGAAGGACTACGAGCTCCTCAGCACCGAGGGGAGCAAATCCTCGAAGCTTTTCGACTACGACTACAGCATGTTCGGAATGAAGTACGACGGGATCAAGGTCGACGAGATGATCGATTCGTCCCTCTAGCGGACGAGTTTCAGCGCGCTATCACGGGAGGCAGGGATTGGCGGAACATGTGCTCGAGCTGGAGAAGATCGGCAAGACATTCGCGGGCGTGACAGTTCTGCGCAACATCAATCTCACACTGGAGAAGGGAGAAGTTCACGCCCTTCTCGGTGAAAACGGCGCGGGGAAGTCGACCCTGATCAAGATCCTGAGCGGCTACTACATGCCGGACCGTGGCGGGACAATCCGGGTGAACGGCACGCCCGTCGTCTTCTCCAATCCGAAAGACGCCATGGATGCTTCGATACACACCATCTATCAGGAGCTCACTCTCTGCCCTCTGATGAGCGTCGCGGAAAACATCGTCCTTGACAAGCAGCATTCCTTCCCCGGCTTTATTCAGAAGACACGCGGCTTCCACGACATGTCGGTGAAGGCACTGGAGAAGCTCGGACAAAACGACATCAATCCAAACGCGATCGTCAAGGACCTGTCCATTGCCCAGCGGCAGGTCGTCGAGATCGCGAAGGCGATCACCGCGAATGCGCAGATCGTCCTCATGGATGAGCCGACATCCTCCATTTCGCAGTCCGATGCCGACAAGCTCATGAACATCATCCGGGGATTGAGGGATGACGGGGTCACCATCATCTACATCTCCCATCGCCTGCACGAGATTGACGGCATCGCCGACAGGATCACGATCCTGAGGGACGGGAACCTCGTCGGCACGGTCAACAAGACGGACGTCACGGAACGCGACCTGATTAGCATGATGGTCGGCAGGGAGCTCACCAACATGTACCCGAAAACGGAGGTTCCGATCGGAGAGCCCGCGCTTCGCGTCGAAGACCTCGCCAGCGAAGGCGCTTTCCGGGGCGTATCGTTCGAGGTGCGCAAGGGGGAGATTTTCGGCATCGGGGGTCTCGTCGGCGCGAAACGAACAGAGGTCCTGGAGACGATCTTCGGGCTCCGCCCGATCACGACCGGGAGGATACTCCTGAAAGGAAAGGCGTTCACGCCGAAGAATCCCCTGAACGCGATACGAAATGGGATCTCCTTCGTGACCGAGGACAGGAAGAAGTCCGGCCTGGTGCTCTGTCTGCCCGTCTTCGAGAACATCAACCTTGTCAACGCGCGAAAGAAGGCTCGCTTCGGCTGGCTCGACTGGCGGCAGCTCATGCGGATCGCTGAAAACCAGAAGAAGGCCCTGAATATCCGCCTGAACAGGATCGAGCAGACAGCGGGGACGCTCTCTGGGGGAAACCAGCAGAAAGTCGCGCTCGCGAAATGGCTCGAGTTCGCCCCGGACGTTCTGCTCTTCGACGAGCCGACGCGGGGAATCGACATCGGCGCGAAGACGGAGATCTATTCGATCATGGGAGCCCTTGCCGCGAAAGGCACGGCAATCATCATGGTGTCCTCCGAGCTTCCCGAGCTCTTGAGCGTCGCGGACAGGATCATGGTCCTGCGCGAGGGGGAAATGCAGGGCATCGTCGGACGGGAGGAAGCGACGCAGGAGATGATCATGTCGCTTGCCGCCCTGGAACACACTGAAACAATCAGCGGCCAGCAGGAGAGGACCCAGGTATGAGCACGATTGCACCACGCATCAAAAGGCGAATGACGGTTGCCGATGTCCTCATCAAGTACAGGACCGTTGTCATTCTCCTGATACTCGTCGGGACGTTCACGATTCTCCAGAGCGTCTTCATCAACCCGGCGAATCTCCTGAACATGCTGAAGCGGATGAGCTTTGTCGCGATCTCGGCATTCGGCATGACCTTCGTCATCACCCTTGGCGGGCTCGACCTTTCCGTTGGAGGGACGGCCGCGATCGTGGGCGTCGCCCTCGCGCTGATGCTCGGAGCGGGTATTCCCCTTCTCGTCGCCCTGCTGCTGTGCCTGCTCATCGCCGCGGCGCTAGGAGCCATCAACGGAGTCATCATCGTCAAGGGAAGGATCGAGCCGTTCCTGGTCACTCTCGCGACGATGAATATTTTCCGTGGCATTGCCCTCATGGCGACGGGGGGAAGGCCCGTCCCGATCGTCAGCGAGGCGTTGATCAACTTCTTCGGCAACGGCTTCCTGTTCGGGGTCATCCCCATCCCCGTTCTCATTACGGCGGTGTTCTTCGTGGTCTCCTGGTTCCTGTACAAGAAAACGAAGTTCGGGTTCTACACCCGCGCTATCGGGGGAAACCTCGAGGCGGCGAGGGTGGCGGGAATCGGCATTCAATCGGTCAAGTTCCTGACCTATGTCATCAACGGGGTGTTCGCATTCTTCGCGGGGCTCATTCTTTCGGCCCTCATGGGGAGTGGCATTCCGAGTATCGCCTCGGACCTTCCTTTGGACGCAATCTCCGCGGTCATTCTCGGGGGAACCGCCATCGCCGGAGGCTTCGGGAACATCCTGGGAACCCTGGGTGGCGCACTGATCATGTCGACGCTCAATAGCGGCATGTCCATCCTGGGTGCGCAGTACCCGGTGCAGATATTCGTGAAGGGTGTCGTGATCATATTTGCGGTGCTCCTGGACAACGTGGTCAGGCCGAGAAACTGAGCAATCATGATGGTTGAAAAGGAGGGATGTGCAGAAAAGCGATCAGGTTCATGTGCGAAGTACTTGCATGCTGATCTAGGTCTTCATAGTCGAAACGGAAAAGGAGAGGAAGCGCGATGAAAAGAATGATTCTCGGGCTCGTTGTTCTCTGCATGATCATGGTCCCCACGCTTGTGATGGCGGGAGGGACCAAAGAGGGAACCGGGAGCACCACCGCGGCGGTGGCAGGCTCGAAAGTTGACTCGAACGCAAGCGAGTTCACCTACATTCAGAAGGCGGGCACCAAGGTCGATCTGACCAGCTACTACGCCCAGTACAAGGTGGACAGCAAGAGCATCATCACGTCGATGGGCGGTGTCGTAAGCGTGGCGGGTCTGCCGAAGAAGCTGCCCACGCCGAACAGAAGGTACAAGATCGGTCTCGCCCTTTATTTCACCGTGGACGAGGTCGGCGCGTTCGTCCTGGACGGGACGAAGAAGGCCGCGGAGAAGATGGGGGTCGACCTGCTGGTGAACGACGCCAACTACGACCAGAACATCCAGGACCAGGCCATCGAGCAGTGGATACTGCAGAAGGTCGACGGCGTCATCTTCTACCCCGCGAACTTCAACGCCTGCGAAGGAATCCTCAAGAAGCTGAAGGACGCGAATATTCCCGTCATGGCGGGAAATCCTCCCTTGGTCGGTGAGGTCAACAGCGTCATGACCATCGACAACGTGGAAATCGGCAGGCAGTCGGCGCAGTTCATCGTGAACGCCCTGAAGGCCAAAGGCAAGGTTGCAGGTACGGTCGTTTTCCAGACCCTTCCGTTCCTCCATCCGAACGCGGAAACCCGCGAGGCCGGCTTCCGGGAAGTCCTCGGAAAGTACCCTGACATCAAGATCATCAAGCTGACCGGTATCACCCCCGAAGAGCACTATGCTGCCTTCGAAGGGGCCATGCAGGCGAACCCGGACATGGTGGCGGCATGGGGTCTGTATAGCTCGGCGGTCATCGGCATGGCCAACGCGCGCAAGGCCGCGGGCAAGAGCAACATCGTCCTGGTCGGCGTGGACAACGACCGCCCCATCCTGGCGGGCATCGCCAAGGGCGAGATTGCCGGAAGCGTGGGCTACAGCGCCTACAACCACGCGGAGTGGACCCTGTCCAACCTGGTCAACCTGCTGAACGGTGTGGAAGTGCCCGGGCAGATCATCGGACCCATTGAGGTGATCAACAAGGACAACGTTTCCAACCTGTTCAAGATGTATTACGGCGGGAAGACTCTCGAAGATTACATGGCGGGCAAGTAGAGCCCGTGCACTCATCCACGTGCGAACGGCCGGGAATCGGCTGTTCGCACGCGGGCTAACGCTGATTGGCGGTACAATGCAGGAAATAGGACAGCAGAGGGACATCCAGCTCCCCTTCCTCACCCATGGCGTCACGCAGGTCGCCTGGGTCGTTGAGGATCTCGAGCAGGCAGTGCAGATGCAGTATCGCCTTTTCGGCATCGCTCCCTGGCACTTCTACCTCTACGATCACGAGCTCCTCTCGATGATGCGAATACACGGCAAGGATGCCGCGTTTGCAATGGATACCGCGGTGGCCAATGCGGGGCCGACGAGACTGGAAATCATTCAGCCTCTCTCGGGTGATACGATCTACCACGAGTTCGTGAAGAAAAACGGGTACGGCAAGATCCACCACTTCGGGCTTGCCGTGGACAACATGGCGGAATCTTTGGAGCTCGCCCGGCGTGCAGGCATCGATGTCATCATGGAAGGCAGCGG
>Ga0265342_10000650_pt1 | contig 36480 bp, 25 predicted proteins | sample 4CB327metaG_FD_203125 | JGI IMG/M metagenome (GOLD analysis project Ga0265342, IMG submission 203125) | Rhizosphere microbial communities from Carex aquatilis grown in University of Washington, Seatle, WA, United States - 4-CB3-27 metaG | ecosystem: Host-associated > Plants > Roots >... | reverse complement strand
CGCGGTAAGAATTTTGCGCGTTTAAGGCAGATATATAATTCTTTGGTCTTAGCGGTGTGGTTTAAGCAAAAGTTTAAAGATAGTTTTTACAAAGCATATATTGACCGGAAAAAAATCCGCGGTGTCGACAAATATACTTTGGAGGCAAAAGAGAAGATTTATCAGGAATATCTTGCTTATTTTAAGCAGGGGGCCTATTCAGTAATTCAAAAGTCAAAAGTCAAAAGTCAAAATTTTTCGGGTAGTTACAAAGTCATCAAGCGCCAATATTTTTCCGGCGGCTGTAACTTCCGTAATATGCCGATCGTCATCTTTAAGCATGTGTTTAGGTCTGCTTCGTTAGCCGGCCCAGCTATGGAAGAGGAGATTGTTTTAGAAAAGGTGGGCGGCTTAAGCCGGGCGTTACGCCGTACCGCGGCAACTGCCGGGCTATTCGGGATGTTCCTGGCGGGGTTTATGTATGCGCCGCAGCTATCGCAGGGCATATCCGGTGGGGTAAGATCGGCAGCAGCGGCCCAGGTTGACGGCGCTACCCATTCGGCTAAATATGCAGGTAAGTCATTGTCGCTGCCAGAATCCCTGCAAATAGATGTGAAGTGGCAAAAAGCATGGCAGGCTGATTTTTTACGCGTGGCGAAAGATCTTGCGGCTCATCTTAAAAGTGACGACAAGGAGTCGCATTTAAAGCGTGCCAAGAGCCAGGTGGAGACATATATCTCAAAGCTTGCAGAAAATGGCTATTCTCTGGCAACCGACCTTGGCTTGATCAAGACCGGAGTAGATGGTTTTGATAACGGCGCTAAGGCCATTTTTGCCATTGCATGTTTAGCTAATGACGATTACGAGGTCCAGACTTTAGGCGGCGCGATTTTGGCTGATCTGGTAAAACAGCCGGGGTTGCACCCCTTATTGGTCAACGTGGCGAAGATTTTAACGCATCACGTCGGTGATAGGAATTATTCGGATGTGCTAAAGCTATCTAAAGGTGGTGGTTTTAGTTTTGATCCGGCGGCATTAGAGCGGCAGGCAAGCTTGCCATTCTGGCAATGGATGTTTCAGTACCGTTTGGCCGATATCGGCAGCGGTACGATTGATTTAGCAAAATTGCAAGCGGTCTTAGGTAATGATAATTTTCAAAAGTCTGTTCATGGTAAGCCCCAGGCCAATACGCTTTCCTTGGCGCGTAAAATCTTGGCGTTGACTGCGCATAGCAAGATGATATTGAGCAGCACCATGATAAGCGAGGCGGTTAAGGTGATCGTTGCGCATGACCGGGCTATTGCCAAAGTGCCGGTAGCTCAGGATGGTACGGTGATAAATTTTGTTTCTCACCGCGATATGGAGTCGGATACCGGCGCATTGAGCGATTATCTAGGGAAAAACACCGGAGTTAAAATTGCTAAATCTTATACCATGCCATCGGGGAAAAATTCCGCTAAAGACGATATCGGCCCAGCCTTAGGTATGAAAAATTCGATCATTGACCCCAAAACCGGGGCGATTGCCAAGACTCCGTTTAATCCTAAGAATAATATCTGGTGGTTTAATGAGCATGGTTCTGAGGGGGGCGAACATCTGTGGCACCATTCGCGCGGCGATGTCCAGAAAGTCGGGGAAGACCTTAAAACTCCGGATGCTATCAGCAACCAAGAGATGCATGATGCCTTGGTCGCTCGGGCGCTGCGCCTGCAAGGGGATAACCATGGCCGGTTGGATGATATGATCATTGTCTTGGATAGTTGTTTTTCGGCGGATTTTGCCGCCAACCTCTTGACGAAGCTGGCGGTATCTTTACAAAAAGGGGAGATCAAATCTTTGCCGGTGGTTGTTGCCAGCGCTAACAAAGGTACTACTGCCAGCGGCCAGCAGATGAAGGATGGAGAAGACCGGGCGCAATATGGTATGTTCGCCCAAGCGTTATTAAGTGTTTTAAAAAAAGGCAAGCCGTTTAACTTTTCGATTTTCGATGAGATGGAAGAGATCACCTCTATGACGGAAGATATAGCGGTATTTGTTCCCACGACCGATCCGGGGATTATCAACTTTGTAAAAAAATATTGCAGCCCTGATCCGGCCGGCAATGCCGCGGATAAATTGTTGGTTGAGGTTATTTCCGACGCGATGGGTAATAAGGCTAAGGTCAAAGTAAGCAAAAGCGAAAGCGGCTATATAGGTGAAGTATCGGCTTTGGCGAGTGAAGGCGCGGGTAAGATCGGCGATCTGCATTTTCAACCAATGGATAACAGGGCTCAGATTGATAACGTCGCCAGGGCGTTGCAAAGAAGTGCTTTGGCCGGGCAAGATAACCAGGATAATCCTGGTTTGCTTGATTTCTTCACCCGCTTATTGGAGCGCGCGCCGCCGCTATATGTTTATCCCGAGCGTATTCGCGATATTTTTGGTTTAGCTCCTGAGAACCAAAACATGACCGCGCTTTACCAGGGGATTATTAACTTGGGCGATCGCCAGCGTGCCATTGCCTATTGGCACGAATTAGGGCACAAAGCTATCCAGCGCGAGGAGTTAAAATTATCTTTTACGTTCCGCCATGGCAATCCTGTCTTGGCAGTTTATCGTGGGGCAATCAGCGAGGATAATCTGGTGGGGGTGATCGGGATTACCGATAAGACGGCAAAAAAATTAGCGCGCCAATCGCAAAAAGATAAGGAGTACCAAGACCACTATTTATTACGCGCCTTACAACGGCAGATCTTTGGCGAGGCTGATGTGCGATTAACCGAAGATATCATAAGATTGCAGAGCGAGCCGGTTGCCGCGACGGCATCGGGTAATCCTTTGGGCGGTGTAGATATGCGCGCCGGTGTGTTTAATGTCAATACTTACGGCAGTGTGGCCGCTTCATCCGGCAAGAGTGGTTATTCGCTGGATGAATATGATGGCTTAAGGGTAAAACAAGTCACGTTAAATCATTTTACCGCACAAATGGTCGATAATTTTTTCGGTACACAGATAAAGAATTAAAAAATGTGGTATTTTTTAGTGAAATTCACAAAGGTTAAAGTTTTGAGTGCAGCGATTATTCTCTGTTTCTTGAGCTCTAACCTTGCGGCTTATTCGCAGGCGGTTAAGCCTATTCCTGCAGCCAGTCCTTATTTTTTAACCACTAGCTCAAATTTTGAACCGGCTTTATTAAAGGGGATGAAGGTTGACCCCAGCGATCCGTTAAAGTTTTACTTTATTCTGGATACGGGTAATAGCGGCAAAGTTACGTCCCAGCAGATTAAAACCGAGAGTGAAAAACTAGCTAGGTATTTTTTGGCAGCGATTGCCATTCCCCGCAAAGACCTTTGGGTTAACCTTTCGCCTTATGAAAAAGAGCGGATTATCGCGGATACAACCGCCCAAACGGATTTGGGTGAAACCTTACTAGGCCAAGATTATTTGCTGAAACGCCTGGCGGCGAGCTTAACGTATCCGGAAACAAAGGCGGGCAAGAAGTATTGGAACGATATTCAGGGTAGGGGCGGTTCGCGAACCGCCCCTACAAATAATTACAATAAAGTTTGGATTATGCCCGATTATGCCGAAGTTTATCAGGAAGGTAATGGCGTATTTATCACCAAGAGCCGATTGAAGGTTTTGATGGAAGAGGATTATTTGGCCCGTGGTCACACCGAAGGCGGGACTTTACGGGCTTTGGCAATTCAAAAAAACGGCGTAGGGGCGCGGTCACCGCGCCCAGGGCGGGGAAACCCCGCCCCTACAAATACCGATGCTTTTCGGCAACACATCTTGCCTCTCATCGAGAAAGAAGTCAATGAAGGTAAAAACTTTGCGCCATTGCGTCAAATCTACCATTCTTTGATCCTTGCTCTTTGGTATAAAGAAAATCTAAAAAATACGATTCTTAACCGGCAATATTTTGACAAAAGTAATGTTAAGGGCATCGCTTTAAACGATAAAACCGCCAAGGAAAAAATTTATGCCCAATATTTGGAAGTTTTTAAAAAAGGCGCATATAATTACGTCAAACGGGAATCCGTAGGGACGCGATTTATCGCGTCCGCAAGAATCACCAAACGCCAATATTTTTCCGGCGGATTTACCGCCGGCGAAGCGGAGTTTATTCGTCCTGGCGCACCGCAGCTGTTTCGCCCTGTCGGACACGGCGAAGTTGTAACTATAGGCACAAAGAATAAGATTGTACCGGCAGTCGTTACAACCGAAGCGCCGCCGGTTAAGCGGATAATTGAAGGATTTACGGCCAATGAGCGGGCAATATTCCAGCGGGCGCAAAGTATTCAAGGCTTGACGATTGGCTTTGATCTGGAGCAGGTTATTTCTACTAGCCAGGAAGACCTTCAAAAGGGAGGCTTGGCTGATCAAATGCGCGAGCGAGGCGTTGATATTTCGGAATTGCGATCGCGGTTGACGCGTCCGGGCATGATTGCGCTTATTTTGGGACTGGCGGCCCATAACAAACTAAAGATCGTAACCGCTGCATACAAAAGTTACGCGCAAGAGTGGATTCAGGGGATCCCGGTTTTAAAGGAGCTTGTTGACTTGAACGTTATCGAGCTTGTAACGGCAGAGACGGTTGAAGAGACAGCAAAGAAGGTGTTTAAAATTGAAGCGTGGGGAGAATATTTTCTGATCAATGGTGTAGTCTTAGATAGAGAAGAAAGTACCGGAGCGCAGGGGGTGATCGATTCCTTTCGGCGTATTCCGTTTTGGCGTGCTTTAAAATCTCCCCGGGCTTTGGGGTTGGATGTTTTGATCGAAGATAGAGCTACGCTTAAGCCGATCATGGAAAAGACCGGGCAAGGAGCGGTGATTATCGTGCCGCCGTATATGTTGGCTCATCTTGTGAGGCCGGATGCCCGGGGGGTATCTGTGGTTAAAACTTTTCTGGCTGATGCGAATAAAGGCCCGGCCATAGCGATTGAAGATCAGGCGGGTTACGATGCCGCGGTGCCCCAGCTAGAGTCTTTGCTCGATGATCTTGGTAAAATACATAGGGCGGATGCCGGCCAGGGTCGAGAGATAGACGTTGATTATGTAGCCAAGAGTAAATATGTGTTACCCATGAAAGTAGGTAAAGTTTATTACTTTAGAGATTCCGATAAAAAAGGCTTTGTGGCCAAGTATGGAATGGTAAGCGTTGTAGCTAAAGAGATGTTTGCTTACGATGTCGCGAGATTTATTGGCGTAAATACTCCCTGGGCAAAAACTCTTGACGGAGAGTTGGCAAGAGCGTTAAACGCAAAGATTGATCTTGATGAGAAGCCAAACAATGAACCTGAGGCAGCATTAATTTTGCAACCTTTGGATGAGATGACAGGGCAAGATTTAAGGCAACCGGATTCTAGCGGGTTAGAAGAGGCAGTGATATTCGTGCACTTGATGCTGGACATAGATATTTCTGTTACGAAAAAGAAGAACATCTTTTTTAAAGACATTGGCGGCAAGAGAAGGTGTGTTTTATTTGATTTTGCTACACTTGAGTATAGCCAAAAATTAGATGATATCGGCGGGGAAGATGACAGTATATTAGCAGCATGGGTTAGGGAGATATTAGAATTAGATCCTGAGCGCTTAGTGGGGGTTTTAAACCGGATCCAACAAAAAAAGGTTGAGTTTGAAGAGCTTTTAACCCAGCATCGACAAGTATTGGCGCCGCAAGCCGCACCTCAGTTGAGAATCCTTTTTGATAGCTTAGAAGATCGCATCTTGAATAGCTTAAAAAGGGTTAGCCAAATGCAAAAGCTCATGGATAGCTTAGGGCCTAAGCAAAGAGAACGTGTAAGACAGACGATCGATGTGCTATCGCAACATGCTGCGCAACAGTCCTTGAATAAAGGTGGTGTGGATTTAACCCATGATTTTTCTTTGAGCGCAAAGAATAAATCATCAGGTATTACCGCTGTGCCAGGCCAGGTTGCTTCAGATATTTCGGTTGACCAGATAACTCCGGTGATGATAGAGGCGAAGGACTTTATCGATCTAGAGAGTTTTTTCAAGCCCACCCGTTAGTTTTATCGTACAACAAAATAATTAAAAAAATAATTGACAATTGTCATTTGAGTACTATAATCAATCCTCACAAGGAGGATGTTGCATGGATAAAAGTGTTTTGATTTTACCGCCTGAGTTGATTGAAAGGAAGATAATGCTGTTACGTGGGCATAAGGTAATGTTAAGTATGCACTTGGCTGAGCTTTATGACGTTGAGGCGCGAGCATTGATTCAGGCGGTTAAACGTAATATCGATAAATTTCCTGACGATTTTATGTTCCAGCTTACCAAGGAAGAAAGCGATAACTTGAAATCACAAATTGTGATTTCAAGTTGGGGCGGTTCCCGGCGTGCTAACCCGTATGCTTTTACCGAACAGGGGGTTGCTATGCTTTCCAGTGTGTTGAAAAGCAAACGAGCGGTTCAAGTGAATATTGCGATTATGCGGGTTTTTGTGCGGTTGAAGGAAATGGTTCTTAATTATAAAGATTTAGCGCATAAGTTAGGAGAGCTAGAGAAGAAAATAGAGCATCATGATGCGGAAATACAAAATATTTTCGAAGCAATTCGGCAGCTTATGCTGCCAGAAAATATTAAAGAACGGGAGATAAAGGGCTTTCGGGATGATTAATTATGGGGAGGTGGTCACAAATTGTGACCACCAGTTTAAGGGGTAATTCCGTACTGGACTAAGGCCTGTAAATGCCTTATAATTTATTCTCCTACGCCTTGTGAGTTATAATGTTGGCGAGGAGAATATTGCTGCGTAGCCATGAGCTTGCGAAGGCGTAGCAGAATGGCTTTGGAGCAATTCCGCCCCCAGGAGGGGCTGCACCGTAAAAAACAATTTTATATATAGGAGGTACTTTAAGATGGAAAAAGATACTAAAGATGCTAAGGACAAGAAGGTCGCATTCGATGCTAACCGGCGCAAGGCTTTAGAGATGGCGATCGCGCAGATCGAAAAGGACCATGGTAGGGGAGCAATTATGAAATTAGGCACCGACACTAAGCTAGATGTGGCGGTTATTCCTACGGGTATTATTTCGCTCGACCGTGCTTTGGTTGTCGGCGGTTTGCCGCGCGGCAGGATAATCGAAGTCTACGGTCCGGAGTCGTCGGGTAAAACCACCCTTACCTTGAGTATTATCGCTCAGGCACAGCTTGAGGGCGGTTCGGCGGCATTTATCGATGCCGAGCATGCCTTTGATCCATCTTATGCCAAGATCATCGGCGTTAATTTAGAAAATTTGCTTATTTCCCAGCCGGATAATGGCGAGCAGGCTTTAGATATTGTGGAAACTTTAGTCCGTTCCAATGCGGTTGATTTGATCGTGGTCGATTCGGTTGCGGCGTTGGCGACTAAAGCCGAGATCGAAGGGGAGATGGGCGAGCCGGGGATTGCGTTACAAGCACGTTTAATGAGCCAGGCGCTGCGTAAACTTACTGCGGCAATCAGCAAATCCAAGACCTGCCTGGTTTTTATCAACCAGATCCGTGAGAAGATCGGCGTAATGTTTGGTTCGCCGGAAGTGACTCCCGGCGGCCGTGCCCTTAAATTTTATTCGTCACTGCGTATTGACCTGCGTAAGATCGCGACGATCACCGCGAATGAAAAGGTTATCGGTACCCGTGTCAAAGCCAAGATCGTAAAAAATAAAGTTGCGCCGCCATTTCGCGAAGCGATCTTTGAGATCCTTTATGATGAGGGCGTTTCCAAATTAAGCGCGCTGGTTGATGCCGCGATCGAAGGCAATGTCTTCAAGAAATCCGGCAGCTGGTTTTCCTACAAAGAGAAAAATATTGCCCAGGGAAGGGATCAATTGCGTGAAGTGATCAAGGGTGATGAAAAATTGCGTAAAGAAATTGAGGCAATCTTGAAAAATATGGATATGGCAGGAGTGGTAAGCGCAGAGGTAGAGAAATGATCAAAAAGGGTTTAGCGTTTTTCGGAGCGTTAACTTTTTGTTTCTCATCGTTTGCCTTGGAGAGCGGTGACTTTGAAAATGCTGTGGTCAAAGTAGCGGCAACTGCCGGCAGTTCGGTGGTTTCAGTAAGCAGTACGGTCAAGGACCGGCTTAATTTTGCCGGTAACTTTAATGGATTTGGCGATGATAATTTTCGTCCGTTCTTTGAAGAGTTTTTTGGGATCTTCCCCGATAAAGAGCTAAAGCAGCAAGGCTTAGGTAGCGGAGTTATTATCGATAAAGAAGGTTATATTTTAACCAACGAGCATGTGGTGGGTAACGCCAGCGAAATAAAAGTAAAATTAGCCGACGGACGAGAATTCCCTGCTGAATTAAAAGGCGTGGATATGCGCACCGACCTTGCGGTGATCAAGATCGATGCACAAAATTTGCCGGTCGCGGTTTTAGGCGATTCGGATAATTTAAAGATCGGTGCCTGGATCGTAGCGATCGGTAATCCTTTTGGCTTTGCGATCGAAAATCCCGAGCCGACGGTTACCGTGGGCGTCGTCAGCGCTTTGCATCGTACGCTTCCTATGTTAGGCCGGCGTACCCGTAACTATGATGACCTGGTGCAGACGGATGCCGCGATCAACCCCGGTAATTCCGGTGGGCCATTGGTTAATTTAAAGGGAGAGGTGGTGGGTATTAATACGGCGATCATTACAACTACCGGCGGGTATCAGGGGCTAGGGTTTGCCATTCCGGTCAACAAAGCCAAAAAAGTTTTACAGAAGTTAGTTAAAGGGGAAAAGGTTTTCTATGGTTGGTTAGGGGTAAGTATCCAGGACCTAAACGATGATTTACGCAGCTATTTTAATATTGCTAAAGATGCGCAGGGAGTTTTGGCGGTCAAAGTTTATCAGGATTCGCCGGCCGAAAAAAGCGGTATTAAGGATGGAGACTTGATCACGGTTTTTGATGGGAAGGCCGTTAAGGCCACCAAGGCTTTGGTAGATATTGTTTCAACTACTGAGGTAGGCAAAAAAATAAATTTAACCGTTATTCGTGATGGCAAGCCTAAAGCTATGACGATTGTTATAGGTAAGCGCCCAGGCGATGAAGATGAGATGGATGCTGCGGTTTCCGATAAGGCAGGAGAATTCCGTGGCCTGGAGGTTGATGATATTTCGCCGGCCTACAAACAGCAATTTGAGATCACCGAGACAAAAGGTGTGGTGGTCATCAAGATTGAAGAGGGTTCTTGCGGCGAAAAAAGCGGAATTAGTGAGGGCGACGTGATCACTGAGGTGAATAAAATTCCGGTCAAAAGCAGTATTGATTTTGACTCGGCGACAAAGAAGGCCCAGGGTAATTGTTTGATCAAGACTAACCGCGGTTACTTTATCGTCAAGGCGAAATAATGTTATTAATTCCGGGGACAGCTACCATAATTAATAATTTTGATAGTGACCATAATTGGAAACGATAATTATGGTAGCTGTCCCCGGAATAGATAAGGCGCTAAAGTATGCGGTTTTACTTTTAAAATACCGGCTGCGCTCCGAGGCGGAAATCGCCGCACGCTTAAGACGTAAAGAATATTCCGCTCCGGTAATCGAAGAAGTTTTAAACCGCCTTAAAAGCTACGGCTATATTGATGACCAGAATTTTTCCCGGCTTTTTATTGAATCTTGTTTGAGTAAGGGGTGGGGTAGCCGGCGCATTGCCCTTAGTCTTAAAAAGCTGGGCGTTGGTGCCGATTGCTACGCTAAATTTATGCCGTCGGCCGAAGCCCAGGCTGATAGCCTGCAGGCGCTTATCGAGAAAAAAGCTAAATTCTATCGCGGTAAAAAAAATGCCCAGGCGAAATTGTTGCGCTTTCTGGTAAACCGCGGTTTTGATTATGAAGAGGCCGCTTCTCGTGTTATAATCTATAAATTATGAAGGTCGACGAATTACGCCAAAAATACCTCGATTATTTTAAAAATCATGGGCACAAGGTCTTTGCTTCGGATAGCTTGGTGCCGGATGACCCTACGGTTTTGTTCACTTCCGCCGGGATGAACCAGTTTAAGCCATATTTCCTCGGCGAGAAAAAAGATGTCAAACGCGCGACAAGTTCTCAAAAGTGCTTGCGTACCGGAGACTTGGAGAATGTCGGCAAAACCCCATGCCACCATACATTTTTTGAGATGCTGGGTAATTTTTCTTTTGGTGATTATTTTAAAAAAGAGGCGATTGAATTTGGCTGGGAATTTTTAACTAAAGAGCTCAATATCAAACCAGCTGACCTGCAGGTATCGGTTTATGAGCAGGATGAGGAGGCTTACGGCATTTGGTTGGAGCATATTGGCATACCACCGGAGAAGATCGTTCGTTTTGGGGAAAAAGATAATTTTTGGCCGTCCCAGGCGCCAAGCTTAGGGCCCAATGGCCCATGCGGCCCTTGCTCGGAGATATATTTTGACCGCAAGGTCGGCTGCGGTAAGGACGATTGCTCTCCGGCATGCGATTGCCGCCGTTATGTTGAAGTGTGGAACCTGGTTTTTACGCAATTTAACCGCATCGGTTTAAATCAATTAGAGCCATTGCCGCAAAAAAATATCGATACCGGCATGGGCTTAGAACGCATGGCGGCGATGATGCAGGGGAAGGCAAGTAACTTTGAGATCGATAACCTGGCGCCCTTGGTTGCCGAGGTGAATAAAATAATCAAGAGCAACCACGATGCCGGGGCTAAAGGGCTGATTAACGCGATTGTCGATCACGCCCGGGCCGTAACTTTTTGCATCTGTGACGGAGTTTATCCGTCCAATGAAGACCGTGGTTACGTGGTACGCAAGATCATCCGCAAGGCGGTTTTTAGCGGCCACCTTTTAGGGGTAAAAGAGGCATTTTTATTCCGCTTGCCCGCGCTGGTTACGCAGCTTATGCGCAAGGCCTACCCTGAATTAGATGCCAAGCTTGATACTGTGACTAAGGTTGTGCACGCCGAGGAGGATAAATTTTTATCGACTTTGAATTCCGGGCGCGACCAATTTTCCGTAATGGTTGACGGGTTAAAAGCCCAGGGGCAGAAGACGGTCAAGGCGCAAGACCTTTTTAAGCTTTATGATACTTATGGGTTCCCCCTGGAGCTAAGTAAAGACATGGCGGCCCGGGAAAACCTTGGTATCGATGAAGCTGGTTTTGATAAACTTTTTGGCGAGCAGCAAGCGCGCTCCAGGCAGGCAAGTAAATTTGACGGCGCAGTATTTAATGCTGATTCACCATTGTTGCAAAAGGTGAAGAGCTTACCATGCCAATTCTTGGGTTATGACCAATGCGCTTTAGACAGTGAAGTGATCTTTATGGTTAAAGGAACAGAAGAGATCTCATCCCTTTCTACCGGCGAAGAGGGGATCATTTTTTTAAGTAAGAGTGTTTTTTACGCCGAGTCGGGCGGCCAGCTGTGCGATAAGGGGACGATCCGTACCCCATCGGGAGAATTTTTCGTGGAAGAGGTGAATAAGGTCGGTGAGGCGATCGCGCACCACGGCCGTGTTAAAAAAGGCGAGATCAATAAAAATGAACCCGCTGCCGGTTGCGTGGATGCGAAGAGGCGTAAAGGTCTTATGCGCGCACATACTACGACTCATCTTTTGCAGGCGGCATTAAGAAATATTTTGGGTGACCATGTAGCACAGCAGGGTTCATTGGTCGATGATGACCGTTTACGCTTTGATTTTACTCACTTTTCGGCGTTGACCAAAGACGAATTAAAAATCATCGAGGCACAGGTAAACGCGCGTATTTTTGACGGAATTAAAGTCGATAAGCAGGTCTTGTCTTTAGACGAAGCAAAAAAGCAGGGCGCGCTCGCGTTTTTTAAGGATAAGTACAAGGATGAAGTGCGTACGGTATTTATTGCTGATTTTAGCAAAGAGCTTTGCGGTGGCATACATTTGGATAATACGATCGAGGCCGGATTGTTCGTGATTGTCAATGAAGCGTCGATCGCGAGCGGGGTGCGCCGGATTGAGGCGTTGACCGGGGTTAAAGCCTGGCAATATTTACAGGATCTGGCCCAGAGCGCAAAGGTCACGGCGGCAGCCTTAAATTGCCCGGCCAATGGTTTGCCGCAGGCTTTAGACCGCCTTCAAAATGAACTTAAAATAAGTGAGCAGAAAATCGAAAATCTTAACCGCGTAGCGATCAAGCAAAAAACCGGGACACTTACGCAAGATAAAGAGAACGTTTCCGGTGTAGATACGATTGTTCATGATTTCGGTGCGGCATCTAAGGATGAATTGATGCACGCCTGGGATGATTTGAAAAAGCAGGGAAATCTTTTTGTTTTCTTGTCGGCTATGGAAAATAAATTTTATATTTGCGCGGCAACCGATGATCTGGTAGTAAAAGGAATGAGTTGCAAAAAATTTTTAAGCGATTATTCAGCCAAGCTTGGGATAAAAGGCGGCGGACGGGACAATCTTGTCCAGGGTTCGCTGCAGAGTGTCGATGTTGACCGCATTAAAATGGCGATTAAGGAATTTATTGTAAAATTGTAGGGGCGAATGATTATTCGCCCGCGAGGTGATTTATGCATATCGTAAGAAACATCAATAGCCTGGAGAAATTACTTTTAAAAAAACGCCAGCGCAAAAACCGTATTACCGACAAAGTCGCCAATGTTTTAAAGAGTGTTGCGCTTGATGGCGATGAGGCTTTGGTCAAGTATACGCGTAAATTCGACGGCGTTAAGGTTTCGCCGCGCGAATTGCGTGTGAGCGAATCGGAGATCAGCGCGGCATTTAATGAACTTAACTCTAATCTGATAAAATCTTTTAAGGTAGCGATTGATAATGTTACCCGTTTTTATCGCCATCGCGTCCCGAAGGCCACGCGCCTTAATGCTGCAGAAGGGAAAACCCTTTTTACCCGTTATGTGCCCTTAGAGCGCGTAGGGGTCTATGTCCCGGCAGGCACGGCACCGTTGGTCTCATCGGTCTATATGTCGGTCATTCCGGCTTTGTGCGCCGGAGTAAAAGAGGTAGTGATTGCGACACCCCCGCGTAAAGATAAGTCGGTAAATTCATTTATTCTGGCGATTGCTTCGCTTTTGAAGATCAAAGAGATCTACCGTGTTGGCGGTTCTCAGGCAATCGCGGCACTGGCCTACGGCACCAAGACGATCAAGAAGGTTGATAAGATCGTCGGTCCCGGCAATGATTTTGTGACCGAAGCTAAGCGCCAGGTCTTTGGCCAGGTGGATATTGATATGCTTGCCGGGCCATCGGAAGTTGTAATTATTGCTTCCCATGATGCCAGGGTTGATTATATTTGCGCCGATTTAGAGGCTCAGATCGAGCACCATAACGGTACGGGCATTGTGATCACTAATTCGCGCCGGATCATCCGGGAATTACGTAATTGTAAGATCGATGCTTTTGCTTTGCGTGTGCGCACTTTGGATGAGGCTTGCGAGGCGGCTAACCGCATTGCGCCGGAGCATTTAGAGATCATGACTAAAAAGCCGCAGGCGTTGCTCAAGAAAATTAAAAATGCCGGAGCGATATTCTTAGGTGAGAATACACCCGTTGCGCTGGGTGATTATGTTGCCGGCCCATCTCACGTTTTGCCGACCGGCGGAAGTGCCAGGTTTTTTTCTTCGCTTTCGACGCGGGAATTTTTAAAGGAGATCCACGTTTTAAGTTACAATAAAAAAGCCCTTATGGATGAGTGGCCGATCCTGGAAAAGATCACGGCTTTAGAGGGGATGACTAAGCACGCTGAGAGTGTGAAGAAGCGTTTAGCTTAAGGAGTTTTATGAGAAAAGCAATGATCAAGCGTAAGACCAACGAGGTTGATATTAATGGCGAATTAACGCTGGACGGCAGCGGCCAGGCGCTGGTTAAAACGCCTTTTGAGCCGCTAAATCACCTTTTGACTTTATTTGCTTTTCATGGGCTGTTTGATCTGAATTTGCAAGCTACCGGTGACTTGGCGCACCACATCATCGAAGACCTCGGCATCGCTCTAGGTAAATCGTTTAAAGAAGCGCTGGAGGATAAGTCGGGGATCGCCCGCTATGGTTCATTTTCCATGACGATGGATAAGGTAGTGGTCGAGGTAAATATCGATATCAGTGGCCGGCCGTCGTTGCATCAAAAGATCACCGATAACGAATTTGATAAAGGGCGTTTAAGTAAAGAAACTTTCGATGATACTAATTTTACTTTTAACCATGCCCAGGAATTTCTAGAGTCATTTTGCCAACACGCCGGCTTAAGCGTGGTTTATGTGATCAAGTCCGGCGACGGCGATTTACACCATATTTTGGAAGCGTTGTTTAAGGCTTTAGGCAAAGCCCTGGAGCAGGCGGTAAAGATCGATCCGCGCCGCAAGGGCGTACCGTCCACAAAGGGAATTATTGACTAACGCCCCCCAACCCCCTCTTTGCAAAAGTGGGGGAGCGAACGGGGCGGTTGAATTTGTTTTTCCCTCTCTTTTGTAAAGAGAGGGTCAGGGAGAGTTAGCTATCATGATTGCAATCGTTGATTTTGGTGCCGGTAATTTACGCAGTGTACAAAAAGCCTGCGAGCATTTAGGGATCAAAGTTAAAGTTACTTCTTTGGCCGCTGACCTTAAAAAAGCTGAAAAAATTGTCTTCCCCGGTGTTGGCCACTTTGCCGCGGCCGTTGTTGAATTAAAGAAGCGTAAGCTTTTTGAGGCTTTGATCGAAGAAGCAAAAAAGGATAAGCCCCTATTGGGTATTTGCGTTGGTATGCAGCTCTTGTTTGAAGGCTCGGCCGAGGCGCCGGGAGTCAAGGGGCTGGGGCTGATCAAAGGGTTTGTGCCGAAATTCAACGGAAAAAAAGTGATCGTGCCGCATATGGGTTGGAACAGTATCAACCTTAAACTTAAGAATAAATTATTTTACGGCATTAAAAATAATAGTTACTTTTATTTTGCCCATTCGTTTTATTGCGTGCCCAAGGGCGATGTGGCGCTGGCATCTACCGGTTACGGTATTGATTTTGTCTCCAGCGTTAACCAGGGGAAGATATGGGGCGTGCAATTTCATCCGGAAAAGAGCCAGGCCTTAGGCCTTAAAGTCTTAAAGAATTTTTTAACTTTATGCGAATAATACCCGCGATCGATTTGTGGAGTAATAACGTGGTACGCCTTTACCGCGGCGATATTAATCAATCTAAGGTCTACAGTACTGATCCAGTCGGGATGGCAGTCAAATGGGAGAAGGAAGGCGCGCATCTTTTACATATCGTTGACCTCTCCGCAGCCTTTGGCAAGGGCGATGACCATATGGGTACAATCGGCGAGATCTTAGGCACAGTAAAAATACCGGTACAGGTCGGTGGCGGGATCCGCAGCGTCGAGAAAGCCCGGGAGTTGATCAAGATGGGAGCCGCTCGGGTTATCGTTGGGACAAGGTCGATCGAGGAAGAATTTTTAAATGATTTGGTCGACTCTATTGGAGCGGAGCGGGTGGCGGTGGGGGTGGATACGATCAACGGCGTTGTCGCGGTTAAGGGGTGGACCACCAAGACTGATCTGCGCGGGGATGATTTTGTCCTGTACCTTAACAGCAAGGGGATCAAGTGGGTGATCTATACCGATATTTCCCGTGACGGTACGATGCAAGGCCCGAATATTGCGGCAATGCGCCACTTTGCCGATCTACACGGGATCAACTTTATCGCCTCGGGCGGCGTCTCTTCGCTTGACGACCTAAAACGCTTAAAGCAGGAAGCCCCTTTTGTCTGGGGGGTGATTGCCGGCAAAGCCCTTTACGAAAAAACCTTTTCCGTCAAAGAAGCCAACACGATCCTCGATTCGTAGGGGCAGGCACAAGACCTGCCCTGTTTTGGGCGACCGTAAGGGTCGCCCCTACACAGACCGACTTTTTCCTTAAATCGCCTTGAAAACACTAGTGAAATATGTTATTTCATAAATAACTATTTTATCTAGGGGTGTTTTTGGTGAAAAGGATTATCAACTTATTAGTACTTGTTATATTTTGTGCTGTCCAGGCTAATGCCTATCCGGCAGTGCTGGCCTATATGCCGGAAGTTGGGCAGATGGTCGCTATAAGTGAAAAAGCCGATCTGCCTTTGCCTTTAGGTATTGAATTTCACAAGAATAACCCATTTAACTTTAACTTTGTCCTTTCCCGTACGGGCAACAATGACCCGGTTTTTATTAAAAGTGAAGCGGAAAAAGTTGCTAAATACTTCTTCGCGGCTTTAACTATGCCGGCAAAAGACCTTTGGGTTAATTTATCCCCTTATGAACAAAATAGGATTACTACCGAAGATATGGCTCGGACCGAATTGGGTAAAGATCTTTTAGGGGAAGATTATGTATTGAAACAATTGGCGGCGAGTTTAACGTATCCTGAAACAGAACAGGGGAAGAGGTATTGGCAGGCCGTTAATAATGAGACGCGAGGTATCGCGTCTCTACAGAAATCATTATCGAATAATCGTAGAGACGCCACACTTGGCGTCTCTGGTGGCGAACAATCGTTCAACAAGATCTGGATCGTGCCCGGCGAGATGCTGATTGAAGAGTCCAGGGGGAAGGCCAGGATCGCCAAGGCAACCCTTAAAGTTTTAATCGATCAGGATTATTTGGCGATGCAAAAGAACAATTGCACATTGCACATTGCAAATTGCAAATTGTCCGGAAAGGGAATTCGTTCGAGCGGTAATCTGCAATCTGCAATCTGCAATTTGCAATCCGCGCAGAATGTCCAGGCATTCAAGCGGTATATCCTTCCCTCAATCGAACAAGAGGTCAACCACGGCAAACGTTTTGCTCATTTACGTCAGATCTATTATGCGGTGATGTTGGCCGGTTGGTTTAAGCGTAAATTACACGATACTGTCTTAGCCAAAACCTTTTTTGATCAGAATAAGGTCAAAGGATCTAACAACAATGACCCGGCCATTCGTGAAAAAATCTATAATGAATATGTCAAAGCCTTTAAAGCCGGCGTTTATAATTATGTTAAAGCGGAACGGGTAGGGGCGAATGATCATTCGCCCGCGTATAAAATAAGTAAGCGCCAATATTTTTCCGGTGGAGCGATGTTGCAAAGAGCGGTTGAGAATGTGCCGGTTGTTCCTGGTAATGGCCATGCCGGCGGTTCTGTGGTTTCGATCGTTGCCGCGCCTTTTCCCGCCGAAGATGTTACCAGGCGTGACCCAGGGGGGGCGAAGTCGGATACCTTCGTGGATATATTGGATAACGAGCCGTCCCCCGTGCGCCCAGGCGTTCCAATTGTACGCCGCAGCATGGGTAATGGCTCAGGCTCTGGTAAGCCTCGCTCTGACCAGATGCCGACGGTGAAAGGTGAAGTGCCGGCGTGGTATTTAAGCTCAAATGAACAAGACGCAACGCCGGATGTGCCGGCCTTGCCGCCTGCGTCGCATAAACTAATACAATCATCTACGGCAGTGCCGGTTGTTTCTGCTCCGATTGGAAGCGATGTGGCTACGCGTTACGGTGCTGTCGGCCAGGGGTTGGTTCCGGATGGTGAATTAGGTCAGGATGAGGTAAGCACCAAAGAGCTCCCCCTATTGGAGCCTGATCCTACGCCAGATCCTGCACCAGCCGAAGAATCGGACGCTTCGTTGCTTAACATTGCTGCAGATTGGGAGGTTCCATTCCAGGATGGGCCGCAAAAGATTCCTACGGATCTGGCGCAAGAATTTGCCGGAGGATTAGTTGCGTGGATCAAAGCCAGGATTATAGAGGCAGACAAGGATATTGATTGGGATTCGGCAAGGGTGGTTTATAAGAATAAAACTGATTGTCGGGAAATATTCAGCGATTTAAATGTTGCTCAATCTTTAGCCCGGGCCATGATCCGAGGGGTGAGGCAGCAAGCTGAGCGTCAATCAGAGATAGGCGAACCAAACCGGATGACGATCGAGGTAAGCAGCCCTCATGGCCGCTTGCCGATACGGATTGATATTATTCTCCAAGCGCTGGGAGATGATGTTGAGGTTGCGATAAAACCGGCACATGATTATTTCCATTATCACCAAGCGCCTGTGCAGCTGGATCTTTTGAAGCGGCAATTAGAAAAGGCCAAGGATACCGCCCTCTGGTACCAGCTTACGGGCGATATAGCGGCTTTAAGTGTCAGCGTACATGAATGCAGAACTTTATTCATTGACGATAATGTTAAGCGTCCGGCTTGTGTTTTGCACGGTGTTATGAAGCGTATGGTCGATATCCCCCGGCGCGTGGTTGATCCTCAAACATCACAATTAATCTTTGATGCTATTAGAGATATTGCTCAGAGGCGGTTCAATGATAAAAATTATATAAAAAGAAAGTTTGGCATATTGATACAAGGTTTATCGGAAAATAATTTACAGGAAGCGCTTAGGACGATTATTCTGGGAAAGATGTTTAAGCATGATTTTACGGTAGTGCGTGATGGTAGGCGGCAGTCCGTGAGAAAAGCGGAGATACGGCTTGTAGCCTTAGGCGATGGTGTCAAAATGATTTTAAAGATTTATGATCCCGGCCAAAAAAAAGATGAGACAACTGACGAGAGCATATTCCCTAAGGTAATAACTTTTCAACGGGGTAAAACCACTTCAGGCCCGCGAGCATCGTACGGTACGGTACCGGAAAGGTTGCGGCCGCAGTTAAACGCCCAGATCGATGTTTTTTACCAAAAAGCCCGTCTGATCCTTCGGGAGATGGGTATTGATATTAAAGATCATGAGATGCTTACCGAGGATGAGTCTGATCAGGCGGCGATTGCGCTATTGGCGAAAGAGGGCATTACCGGCTTGACCGCCGAGATGCTGCAAAGTTGGCGCCGCGCCGCGAAAGGGCACGGCCATTTTAGTAAAGGAAAAGTATTTTTTCCCTTGGCTTATGGTGCTGACGACAGGTTGCTTAATCTATGGTATGTTTCTTCCGGCGGCAAAGACCCGTTTTATGCCGCTGGCCATTGTGATAGGAAAGATGATGGCCAACGCTTGCATATTTCCTTGGGGTTTTTATTGCGTAAAGAACCTGATAATATTGATTTGGGCAGGATCAGGGACGAGGTAAAAAAGATCGCCCAATACGAAGAACAAGGCCTTGCCGGTACCCAGCCTGAGCTCGATACCGATGGCAAAATGGCCCTAAAGTCGGCGTTTAAGGCAGACTTAGCCGGGGATATGGTCGGTTATGCCTTGATTCGTAACGATGCTTTAATGGATTATTTTTATGAAAAATTTATATTAGATGCCGCGGGGCTTGGTTCGCGTTTTATAGATAGGCAGAATTTTGTTACTGCTTTTAGCCAATCGATCGGTTATGGGCACCTTGTCTATTTTCCCGATTATTTATCTTCCGGCAGTTTGACGGTAGCTAATAACCAAACTGATGGTATTATCGGGGCTGAATGCCCAATAAAAGGAAAGAAGCTAAAGCATAGCATTGCATATAATAAATTAACTTTGCTGACGAATGAAAAAATTACGCGATTACTTAAAGAAACACCAGCCGAGCGAAGCGGCCGGCAAGCCCTTGCCTGGCGTTTGAATTTTGCTAATACGGTTTGGCGGGCTGATTTTATCGGCCTGTATATGTCCAGGCTATTGCATAGTGATTCGGCTTTCCCTAATAGGATAACTACCGCCGGGAATACTCCTTTAGTTTTTGGCTCTAAAGAGTTAAGCGACGCGACTATCGGTTTGCTTGACCACAGTGGAAAGAAATTGATTATTACGGCTATGGTGAGAGAAGTGGTAGACGATCCCACAAAAGGGAAGCGGCCAATTCAGTATGTCAACCGAGAATATAAGTTTGAGCTTTCGGTTAAAGAGGCAAACCCGGGCCTTAAAAACGGGATCATGCAAATTATGCTTAAGTGTATTACTGAGGGGCGTAGCGGCGAAGAGGTGGTTTGCTGCTACAATAATTTTACCGGCGATGTTTTGCCCCCTGATTTTTTACTGCAACGTGTATCTTTTGGTACGGTAGATATTAATGATGACGATCAAATCGATCCCAGGCAAGAGCATTTCTTTAATAAAGCCCGTGAAGTATTAGGTATAACCGACAATCGCTTTTTAACCGAAGACGAGGCTGACAGGGCGGTGGTTTTATTGCTTAGTTCAGAAAATGTGCATATATCGAGCGATATCCTTAAGCATTGGCGCAAGGTCGCTAAAAAAGAAGGTGGCCTGAAAGGCCGGAATGTTTTTTTTATCCTCGCTTATGCCCCAGGTGAAGACAACCGTTCGCAATGCTTGTGGCCGGTCGCCGACAGCCATAGGCGGATGACACATGCTGCGGCTACATTCAGCAAGAACCATAATAATGTCTGTATTTCTACGCGGTTTATATTATTGGAAGACCACAAAAATGTGGTTACGCATATGAGATATCGTGATCGCAAGGTTCTGGCAATAAGCGAGTATGAGAGTATTCATTTAAACGGAGGTGCTCCCAGGCTAACGAGCGAAAGCCGTAAATATATTGCCCAGGCTAACGTGGAGGATATGCGTGCCCAAATTGCCGCGCATGGGCAAGGCGCTTTACAGATGCTGCTCAGTGAAGATGAGGTTTTCCAAGGTTTGGTGCCATTATGCCGGGGTGTAGTTTTGGGTATGATGCGTAGCCTCCCCGGCTGTTCGGGTGTAAAGGGTTTTCCTTTCGGGGGGGAAGCCATATTTTCCGGTGTGGTCAACACTGCGTATATGTACGGAGGAGATATGTTCCATGGTAAGGAGCCAGCATCGGATGACAATGTAGCTACTATTAATCGCATTCGATACGACATCGTTGTGAAGCGGTTGTTTGATGGCGGCGTTACGATTTCATTTTTGGTTTCTACCGGCAAAGGTGAGGATACTATTTCCCGCAAAAGAGAGGTTTCGTTTACGCTTAACGATATCAGAGCGGTAATGGTAGACAGCATGCAGGCAGAGAAGATAATAGGGGCGGTGCAGGCGCGTAAATTGGCTGATGGGCAGTTGCCGGAAAAAACTTATCAAATGATTTCTCCTTTTCTTATTGAAAATTTTTTACCGGAGAGTATTCGTAAAAAACAACCAAAGGTTGTTATGGGTATTACGTTAAACCAATTAGCGAAGTGGCTGGATTCTGCGGTGGCCGGTAAATCGGTAAATGATAAATTCAGTGTGAGGTATAAGTGGAACGGTAATATTGATATTAAAGAAGTAAAAATCAATATTGTTGCGGTGGGTAGAGACATTAAGATTTCGTTATCCAGTGAGGCATTTTTTGTGGGGTTGCCGGTTACTAAAGAAATTGTGCTGTCCGGGGCGATTGCCGTAGCTGCGGCCGCAGCCCCAATAGCCATACCAACTACGGATGATATTCGCCGTTCCTTGCCGGCGGTGGTGTGTGATGTGCCTAAGACAATGATACATTTGATGCGGGCTAAGGCGCCGGCCATCGAAAGGTCGGTAGTTATGCCGGGGAGATTGGCAGCGCTGGTTAATGATCCGGATTTACCTATATCCTACCTTGGGCCTCGCGCGTCGTATGGTAATGTTGGGATAAAGTATGCCAAGCAAATCGACAGGAGATTAGAAATTTTCTTTGAAAAAGCGCGTAGGTTTTTGGAAGAACATCATGGGCGCGATCCGGCTAATAATAAGGATCTAACCGAAGATGAATGCGATATTGCTACTGTGGGATTATTGGCCCAAGAGGGGATAGAATTGACAACCGATGATTTACGGCGTTGGCGCGAGATCGCCCAGGCTAAGAGCCTTGAAGCGGGTGGCTTGCGGGGGGTTAAGGTCTTTTTTCCTCTGCCGTATGGCGAAGATAAGGATGCTTCGTCACGGCGTTTGTGGTACGCGGCTAACGATCGCGATGAAGAGTTGATTGCTGCGGCTCATTGGAGCATTCCTAATAATAGTGTATACATCTCTCCCCGGGCTTTGTTGGTAGCCGAAACGCTACGCGTTCGCCCGGACAGTTTACGGGTTCGTCAACGAGTTGAAGATATCTCTCGGTATGAGAGTGTAAATTTACGCCGCGGTATCCCGCAGTTAACGTTTAGAGATTGGACTTTTCTTGCCATTGTTCGTATGGCTGACCTACGCGATAAAATAGAGCGCGACAAAACGCTGCGGCCGCAAGAAGTGTTTCCGGTATTATTAAGTGAAAATCAGGTTATTTATGGCTTGGCGCCAATGTGCCAGGCGATTGCTCTGCGGCTTTTCAAAAAATTACTTAACAACGATGAACTAAAACTTTCTCCTCAGGGTAAATCGATTTTGACATCGGTGGTGAATGGATGCTATGCGCGCGATAATTTCCAGCGTTATAATGTTAGCCGTAGTTTTTTTTATACCACCGAAGGCAATCCCGAAAGGCTTAAGGGGATTATCGATATTGAGAGAAGGCCAGGTGATGGTTCAGTCGTTGTTACCGTTAAAGCTAAGGTCGATGGAGAAAAAGACGAGGAGAGCGAGACGCATGTTTTTAGCGTCAGCCAGATAGAGGATGTGCGGCGGGAAGGATTGGCGAAAAGAAAAGAAAAAATGAAGATTAAACAAGAAGAAGCAGTTGCTGCGGCCGCAGCGGTTGATGGCGGCGTAAAGTTTGAGCAAGCCGGCGCTGGCGAAAATATTAAGGTGCAAGGTGGCGGTAGCGCATTTGCAATCGACGGTGCTTGGGCCCGGACGGATATTATAGGGGTGAATTTTAAAGTAACGGAGGTTGTGCCGTAATAAAAATTTTATAAATTTTGTTGACAACAAATTTAATTATGGTATAAAAGATGTCTATGAAAAAGACCAAATTTTACAATAATGTCGATTCCAAGTGGCTTTTGATCGATGCCAAAGACCAGGTTCTGGGCCGTATTTCTGTGCACATCGCTCGCCTTTTAATGGGCAAGAACAAAGCGCAATTTACGCCGAATTTTGTTTGCGGCGAAAAGGTAGTCGTAATTAACGCCAAGCATATTAAGGTTACCGGTAAGAAGTTTGAGGATAAGGTCTACAAGCGTTACTCTGGTTACCCCAGCGGTGACCGTTCGTTGACCTTTCGTCAATTGCAGGAAAAGAACCCCTGCAACGCTTTGGAGCATTCGATCCGGGGCATGCTTCCTAAGAATTGGGTCGGTAAACAGGTAATGCGTAATTTAAGGGTATTCGCTGAGAATACTCATGAACATATTGCTCAGAAACCACAGTCAGTCGAGGTGAAATAATCATGGCAACAGAACTTTTGACCGCTACAGGGCGTAGGAAAAACGCCATTGCCCGAGTGCGCATGAACCCTGCCGGTAAGGGCAAGGTAATGGTTAATGGCCGCACTTTAGATAAATACTTTTTTACGGTTGAGCAAAAGATCAATACATTGAAGCCTTTGGTCGTTGCCGGGATGAAAGATACGACAGATATCTCTGCTGATGCCATGGGTGGCGGGTTGACCGGCCAGGCCGGCGCAATCAGCCTTGGCATTGCTCGTTGTATTTTGAAATTAAATGAGGCAAACCGGCCTATGTTACGTAAGGCCGGGCTTCTGACCCGTGACCCACGTGCCAAGGAACGTAAGAAATACGGCCGCAAGGGTGCCCGTCGTCGCTTCCAGTGGACCAAGCGTTAATCCAATAAATACTCATTGATTCCTCGATCCCCGTCTCGAAAGAGGCGGGGATTTTTTATTATGGTTTTTTCAAAAATTACCTTGAAAACGCTCTCTATATATGTTATTTTCTTATAACTATTAAGATTTTGCCTGGGGAGGCATAATGAGGCTTAGACGAGCGCGAGGGCAAGGCGCGCTGTGCGAGTCTGTAGCCGAATTACCCCCGTAGGGGGATAAGCCCTGCACGGGGCCAAAGAAAGAGGTTCTTCCCATGCAACGCAAATTGATTTCTTCTTTAGTTTTATTCACCTTCCTTTTTAATATGGCTTGTGCCTATGGCGCGAGCGCGCAAACCATTGCGCCTTATGGCCTGCCGCAGCCGGGAATGTTGCTTAATGCTTCTAAGATTTATTCTTACCCGGTGTTAAAAGGGGTGAGGATCGATCCGAACAACCCCACCTATTTAGAGTTTATTATCGACGCCAAAGACCGCGGCAATATTGACCGCCAAGAATTGTCGCGTTTAGTGAGTTACTTTTTAGCTTGCCTTACGATTCCTGAAAATGATCTTTGGGTAAACCTTTCGCCTTACGAACAAAACCGTATAACTTCAGAAAAATTGGCTCAGACCGATTTGGGTAAAGATATGCTGGGGCAGGATTATGTGTTGAAGCAACTGGCTTCGTCACTGACATATCCCGAAACAGAATTAGGGAAGAAATATTGGCAATCAGCTAATGGTGTAGGGGCGAATAATCATTCGCCCGCAAATAATTTCCAGAAAGTCTGGATCGTACCCGCCAAGGCCTTGATCTACGAGCACAACGGTACGGCGGTAATCAAAGAATCCGGTCTGAAAGCGATGACGGATACGGATTATTTGGCGGCGCAGAAGAATTCAGAACTTCCCCCAACCCCCTCTTTAACAAAGCGGGGGAGCGAACAAAGCGATACATTCCGGAAAAATATTCTTCCCTTAATCGAAAAAGAAATCAATACCGGCGAGAATTTTGCCCGCTTACGTCAAATCCACAATGCCTTTTTATTGGCGAGTTGGTTTAAGAAAAAATTAAAAGATTCAGCGTATAAATATTATATCGACCAGGGCAAAGTAAAAGGCATTGATTTAAAAGATAAAAACGTCAAAGAAAATATCTATAATCTTTATGTCGAAGCCTTCAAAAAAGGCGCCTATAATTATGTGAAAAAAGAATTCGTAGGGGCGAATAATTATTTGCCTGTACAAAAAATTTCTAAGCGCCAATACTTTTCCGGTGGGATTGAGCTTAAAGATAATGCCGACAGGAAAGATGATCCTAGCGTTGAAAAAATCCCGGCCGATGCCGGAGTAGAAATTCTTCTCCAGGGCCCCTCAACCGATACTCTGAGACCAGAGACTTTTGTTGAAGGCGATGCAAACCGCATTCCTGACTTTTCTGATCCTGCGCTAAAAGTGGTTTATGGCCAATTGTTTGAATTGCGTGGGCAGACCGCGACCACATTTTATTTTTATGGTAAGGTAAGGGCAGTATTAAAAGATAGCAGCCTTTCTGATGAAAAAATCGTGGCGATGCTTCAAGCGATCAATGATCATCAAGATTCCGGGTTATTTGTGGTGGATACGGAATTATCGCATGAGGTGGAGGGTGGTGACGTTGATGATCCTGCGATTTATGTGGGAGAAAGAGGTAAAGAAACCCGTATTCTTAGCGCGTCGGCAAGAACTCTTTATGAATATAATTTAGCCCAGCTAAAAATTGAAAGACGAAATAGTAGTGTTCTTTCAAAGCCGCCAGCGTGGAGTGATTTCGAGCTAGATACCGCGGTCGAAGCGATAAATGCTTTGCCTGGTGGCCTGTTGACAATAACAAAAACAAGATCTGGCCAGACATCGATCTTTACTTATGGCGTTTCTTACCGCAGCGCGTTATCGATTGGTAGTGGTGAACTTGATGGCCCATACGAAGGCGGAAACGATGCCCTAAAACAAACCGATGTATCGATAACCGGCGAAGAAGAATTCGCCGTACCGCAAGATATTAAGGATAAGTGGTTTGAACTGGCGCGCGAACTTCCCGGAGAGCAAAAGTGGTTTCGAAATCATGTTGCTACATTTCGAGTGCTTGAACTTCCTTTTGATGACCCAAGGCTGGCTGGCATAAATGCTTGGCACCATTTTAATTCTGCTACCGACGAAATGCTTATTGTGGTAAACCAAAAGTTACCGCTGGAGGTAAAAAAAGCCGCGATAGCGCGCCATGAACCCCGGGAAACCGAGTGGCAGTTAACTCTGCGTGATCGCAAGGATAGGCCCGGCGGTGATATAGAGTTGGCAAAGTTTTTAAGGCAGCCAGGCGTGACCATAAACCGCATTGCCCATACTTTGACTTCGGTCGAAGAGCGTATTGGTCAGAAAGAGCTTATTCCTTATGACCGTTGGCAGCTTGGACAGCTGCGTAGCGACCCGGCACGCTTACGGCGCTTGTTGCAAGAGAATGATCGCACCCAGCAATATGCGTGGGTAAAGTACTTTTTGGACGATAGCTTAAGTAAGAGCAATGTAGAGAGGATAAAAGCTTACGATGCGATGTTTTATGCGGCGTTAGAAAGCTTGATGCACGAATTAGGCCTTGTGGCCGTTAATGCAGATGATTCTGATTCGAAATCCGTTGGCGCTTCCGTTACGGCTGATGATATATCCGTGCATCAGAGTGTTGTGACCGGCGCGATGAAGGGTATTGATGCTCCTGCGAGGCAGATCCGTTATGCGATCTTACCGCCGAATCTTAGTCCGGAGGCGAAAAAAACTTATTTGGCGTTACTTGGGCTTTTACAAAAAAGCCCTGAAAATCGAATCGCTTATGATACGGCCGAGCTTCATAACCGGTTGAGGATTAATGTTGAAGATAAGGTGATCGCGGAAATCAACAATAATCCTCAAGCGCAGATAACTCTAGATAAACGAAGCACTTTAGGGTGGCCTTTAATCACCGTGACCACAAAGATCGATTGGAAGATAACCCATATGCCTTTTGCCGGCCAAGTGGCTTTGCCGGTTAATGTGCCGAATGTGCCGAGCGGCCTTAGCCCGTTTGCACAACGGGTTTATATAAGGATATTAGAGCAATTGCAACAAAGATCTGCTCAAGAAGCCGGGGTGAGTTTCCATGATATGGCGTATTGGGATTTTGGCGGCGGCACTGGTCCGGGGTTTTCTTATGCATGCCCATTGGTAGCCGAAGCGCTTGAGGCGATCAATGATGATCCGCAATCGCAGCTAATTATTGATCTTTCCGATATGCGAAATTTATTTACGGAGTCCTATCGTCCCCTGGTTTCCACTACGCTAGATTGGCGGCGGTTAAATATTCCTTTGGCGGCGCCGATGGATTTATCGCGTGACCAGGCTCAGGCTTTGGTCGACCAATATGACGACAAGCCTTTATCAGGTGAATATACAACTCCTGATTCCAGATATGGAAAGGGCGAGCCCACACTTTGGCAGGCGATCCAAAAAGTCGCGGCAGGAGCCGAATCGGCAACTTATTATGCGCAGCAAGAACGGTATATGGTACATAACCTGCGGCGCAATATCGCCGGCGGGTATAGTTTTAAGATCGAAAGGGCTTGGTGGCAGCCGCAAAAAGGCGGAGATTCTTATTGGCGATATAGCTCAGATCGGCGAATAGATTTTGACGATCCTGCTGTGGAGCAAGGCCCTATTGCCGCCCTAAAACAAACCAATGTTCCCAAGACCGGTAGCATGGCGGTAAAGATAGATAAAACAATTAAGGCGAAGTGGCGCGAAATGCCTTCCCAGATACCGGAGCGCAATGTCGTGATCGATAATCTGCGTTACACACGCAAAGTGGTTACGGCTACTAAAGATGCGCCGTTGCCGCAGGGCATTAATGCTTGGCATGAGTTGGATAAAAATACCCGTATTCTGTTGATCGTTGTCCGGGATAATTTGAGCCCCGAAGTATTTAAACATGCGGTGTATACTCACGAACCCTTAGAGGCAGAGAAGCAAGTCATCATCGACGCGCGCGTTGTAGCTAATGATACTATCCTTAAAGCATTTTTGCTTATGCCGGGTGTTGATAAAAGCCGCATCGCCCATGCTTGGCAAAGTGCTATTGAACGCGCGGGTAAGGATAAGTTAATCGCTTATGACCTTGAGCAGATCAACGAGATCGTGGCCGAAGCAAAATATGGTAATTCGCAGCGTTTAATAGATATGCTCACCGAAGACCGCATCTTGCAGCATGCCTGGGTAGAGTATCTTATGGGTAGAAATGGCCGGATTTTAAGGGAGCAGGTAGAGGCTTATGAGTGGATGTATTTTCGCGCATTACGTAATGCGGCAATTGCGGAGAAGATCGCGGTGCCGGATGTGATCGATGAAGAAAGGGCGCGTCAGATCGCCGAGCGTATTTTAAATAAGAGTTTTTTGAAGGAAAAGGGTTTTACTGGCGAAGGTGATGCTTCAATCGGGCAGTTGCCGTTATGGCGAGTGATCCAGCAGTGGTTTAACATTAACGATAATGTTGAAAGTATGCATTACACCGAAGGGGGTAAACGCATTACTTTAATGCCGGCATCTTTTTCGCCATCAAATATCGAACTTGGGTCAACTATGAAGCTGCAATATAGCAGTCTGGAAAGTAGTTGGAGTCCGGTAAAAGGCGAGACTGTAGACATAAGAGACGGTCGGCCTACGATGGTCTTGGCCGGCGCTATGAGGGAGCCCGGCGTGCCGCAAGCCGGCGATACGGTTGACGGCGGTGTGGCGTTAACCAGCAAAACCGCGGATATTAGAACCGAGGGGGATTTTAAGGTAAAAATGCCGCAAGCGGTGGCTAAAGAGTTTGAAATGAGTGATGGGGTAGGGTTTCGGATTGTATTTATAGGAAATAAATGATAACGTAGGGGCGCGGTCGCCGCGCCCATTGTTCGGGCGGGGGAACCCCGCCCCTACACGTAAACCACCCCAAAATGCTTGACATTTCAGGCGTTGCGCGTTAACTTATACTACCATGTTTAGCCCAATTGAAGAGATCATTGAGGATTTGAAGCAAGGAAAGCCCGTAATCGTGGTTGACGACGAGAGCCGCGAAAACGAGGGTGACCTGGTTGTGGCTGCCCAATTTGCTACGGCGCAGAATATCAACTTTATGATCAAGGAGGCGCGCGGCTTAGTCTGTGTGCCGATGCTTAAAGAGCGTATCAAAGAACTTGACCTGGGTGCCATGCAGGAGGCTCCCGGCGGCGATAAGTTCAAGACTGCCTGGCGTATTTCCGCTGACGCCGCAACCGGGATCACTACCGGTATTTCGGCATATGACCGTGCCCGTACCATCGAGATTTTAATCGATTCTAAAGCTAAACCCGCAGATTTAATCCGTCCGGGGCATCTTTTTCCTCTTGAGGCGAAAGAAGGCGGCGTTTTAGTGCGTGCCGGACACACCGAGGCGGCGGTGGATTTGGCCCGTTTGGCCGGCCTTTATCCTGCCGGTGTGATCTGCGAGATCATCAAAGAAGATGGTTATATGGCCCGTTTGCCGGATCTGATGGAATTTGCTAAAAAACATAATTTAAAGATCTGCACGATCGAAGGGCTCATCGAATACCGGCGTTTAAGCGAAAAATTGGTACGTTTTATCGAGCGGGTAGATATGCCGTCGGAATATGGCCAGTTTACCTTACACCTTTATGAATCGATCCTTGATGGCAGCGAGCACATTGCCTTAGTCAGCGGTGAGATCAAACCGGATATTCCGGTTAATGTGCGCGTGCACTCGGAGTGTTTGACCGGCGATGTCTTTCGTTCCGGCCGTTGCGATTGCGGCTGCCAATTGCAGGCAGCGATGGAGTTGATCGGCAAAGAAGGCGGGATCCTGGTATATATGCGCCAGGAGGGCCGCGGTATTGGCTTTAAAAATAAGATGAAGGCCTATGCATTGCAGGAAAAAGGCGCGGATACAGTTGAAGCCAATGAGATGCTTGGGTTCGCTGCTGATTTACGTGATTACGGTATCGGCGCGCAGATCTTATGCGAATTGGGCGCCAAGAAGATCAAGCTTTTGACCAATAACCCGAAAAAGATCATCGGCTTAAGCGGCTATAATTTAGAGATCGTCGATCGCGTAGCGATAAAGTGTAAAGCCCATGCGGGCAATGAACGTTACTTGAATACCAAAAAAGATAAGATGGACCACATACTATAATTCAAAAGGTAAAAGTAAAAAGTCAAAGGTAATGAGTCGCAAATGCGACACTGAATAAAATAAAAGTGAGGTATAACATGAAAGAAGTAAAAGGAAATTTTCAAGGTAAGGGTAAAAAGATCGCGATTGTTATTTCGCGTTTCAACGAATTGGTGGGAAGCCAGCTTTTGTCCGGTTGCGTAGACACTTTGGAGAAAAGCGGCGTAAAAAATGAAGATATTACGGTGATCTGGGCGCCGGGTTCTTTTGAGATACCTCAGGTATTGGTGAAGATGGATATGAAAAATATTGACGCCGTTATAGCTTTAGGGGCGGTGATCCGCGGGGATACGCCGCATTTTGATTATATTGCGGCTGAAGTCTCGAAGGGTGTAGCGAAAATATCTTTAGATAAAAAGATCCCTATTGTATTTGGTGTTATTACCGCTGATACTCTGGAGCAGGCAATCGAACGTGCCGGAGTCAAGCATGGCAATAAGGGCCGTGATGCAGCACTTTCGGCAATTGAGATGGCGGCCATCTACGGGCAATTATAAATCATGCGTTTACGCACCAAAGCGCGCGAAGTCGCGCTGCACATCCTTTATCAGGTAGAGATCACAAAGAAGCCGATTACCGAGCTTTTTACCGATTATGCCGAGAGTAATCCCCAATGTGATGAAGTCTGTGATTTTGCTAGGGTTCTTACCCTTGGCGTCGAAAAAAATGCCGAGCATATTGATAGTCTGATTAAAAAATATGTAAAGAATTGGGAGATCGAGCGCATGGCGATCATCGACCGCAATATTTTGCGTTTGGCAGCGTTTGAGCTTTTATTTATCAGCGATGTTCCGCCGAAAGTCTCGATCAACGAAGCAATCGAATTAGCTAAGCGTTTTGGCGATATTGATTCGCCGCGGTTTGTTAACGGTATTCTGGATAAGATCTACAAAACGGAAAATGCATCTAAGGGGCAGGAAACTTCTAATGGCTGATTCTCAAAAATGTGATTTACATATCCACTCGCTTTACTCCGACAGTAATGAAAGCATTGAGTCGATTTTTCGTACCGCGAAAGAGAAGAAATTACGCGCGATCGCGATCACCGACCACGATACGGTAGAGGGCATTCCCGAAGCTGCCGCGTTAAGCGTCCAGTATGGCGTTGAATTGATTAACGGTATTGAATTCAGCTGCCAGCACTTGGATGCCGAGGTCCATGTTTTAGGGTTTTTTATCGATGAAAAACATAAGGTTTTACGTGATACCCTGGATGGCTTGAAAGAGTCGCGTAAGTCACGGTTGTTGGAGATGATCGCCAAGCTTAAAGCTTTTGGCCTGAAGATCGACCAAGATGAGATCCTTGCGATCATCAATGATAAGATCGCTACACGCCTGCATTTGGGTTTTTATCTGGCAAAAAAAGGTTATGCGGTTAATTTAAACGATGCGTTTAAGCAATTTTTAGCGCCGGGTAAGCCCGGTTATGTGGCGCGGTTTAAACATACGGTAAAAGATGCAGCTCAACTTATCCACGACGCCGGCGGGTTAGCTTTTTTGGCGCATCCGCAATTGTTGCCGGACCGTGCCTGGATGGAAGAGTTTGTGAAAGACGGTATTGACGGTATTGAGGCGGCTTATCCGCGCCTTTCGCCCAAAATAAAACAATTCTTCTTTGAATTTGTCCAAAAGCATAAAGTGCTAAGAAGCGGCGGCTCTGACGCCCATGGTACATATAAAGAATTCACCTCAGTTGGTGCGGTTGATGTGCCCTATGCCTGGGTCGAAGAGATGAAAACCCATTTAAGTTATGTACGGCGATGAATATTTTATGAATAAAGCATTAGAGTTAGCGAAAAAAGCTCAAGGCAAGACTTCGCCTAACCCGATGGTCGGTGCGGTGGTCGTAAAAAACGGTAAGATCGTAGGCCAGGGCTATCATAAAAAAGCCGGTACGCCGCACGCGGAGAGTTTAGCCATCGACGATGCCGGAAAAAATGCAAAGGGTGCCGATCTTTATGTTAACCTTGAGCCTTGCTGCCATACCGGCCGCACCCCGCCTTGTTCCGAGAAGATCATCCAAAGTGGGATAAAAAAAGTTGTGGCGGCAACCAAGGACCCTAATCCTTTGATGTGTGGTAAATCGCTGCAAAAATTAAATAAAGCCGGGGTTAAGACCTCCTGCGGGTGCGGTTGCAAAGAGTCGCGCAAATTAAACGAAATATTTTTTAAAAATATGGAAGAAAAGCTTCCCTTCGTGGCGGCAAAATTTGCCCAAAGCCTTGACGGGAAGATCGCTACGCGCTTAAATGTTTCGCAATGGATCACTTCGGATGCGGCACGTAAAAAAGCTAGAGGATTACGCGACCTTTACGATTGTGTCCTGGTGGGGGTAAATACTGCGAATAAAGATAATCCATCACTGAACGGCTTGGTGAAGAAACCCCTTAAAGCGGTGATCGATCCTAAACTTATCATCAAGCCATCGCTTAAACTTATTAAAGAAAATGGTAAAAATTTATTTGTGGTAACCTCGCTTAAGAATAAGGGTAAGCAAGCAAAAATTTTAGATCAGGCCACGGTTTTATTTATTAAAGAGAGAAAAGACGGCGCTTTGGATCTGCTTGATCTGCTGAAACAGCTTTATGCTCGTAAAGTTGGTTCGCTTTTTGTTGAGGGTGGGGCGCAGACGCTGGGTGCGTTTTTCGATGCTGGGTTGGTAGACAGAGCCTATACTTTTGTTGCCCCTCAGATAATCGGCGGCAAAGGTGCACTTTCATCAATCGGAGGCCGCGGTGTTGCTCGGCCGGGAAAGATCGAGTTAAAAAGCGTGCGGGTCGAGATGGTCGGCCCGGATATCCTTATCACCGGCGATGTAAAAAAGATTAAGTAAAAGAAAATTTTATGCAGGAATTTGACCGCCTGGTAGAGATTATTCGTAAATTACGCGGCAAAGGCGGTTGTCCGTGGGATCGTAAACAAAAACTTCCTGATTATAAGCGTTACCTGATCGAAGAAGCTTATGAGTTGATCGAGGCGATCGATCATAATAATCCTGAGATGGTCAAGGAAGAGCTAGGCGACCTTTTCCTGATTTTGACCGTAGTCTCGGAGTTTTTTAACGATAAGAAGATCTTTAACGTCGAGGCGGCCTTAAAGATAATCAATGAAAAACTGATTATCCGCCATCCCCATGTTTTTTCTAAAAAGAAATTAGGTAATAGCGACGCGGTCCTGAAGTATTGGATCAAGCAAAAAGCCAAAAAGAAAAAACGTAAAACAATAGCCGACCGCCTGCCTAAGGGTGCGCCGGCATTATTCTCGGCGGAGCTTTTTTGCCGCGAATATGCCAACGTAAAGCCGAAAGATTTCGATAAGATCAAAAAGAACCCGTCGGTCTTGGCACATGCCACTTCGCAAGATATCTTAGCTTTGTCGAAAAAGAGCAAAGATAGCGACTTTGCCCAGATCCTTTTTCAATTAAGCGTTTTAGCCTATGTCCATGGGGTCGATCTGGAGAGTGCTTTGCACACCTTAACCCGTGACCGCGCCGCACGCACACCTTACGGGAGTGCGAGGAAGTAGGGAGAGGGAAGAAGAGGTTCAAGGCGGTTAAGCCTTGAATTTTATTGTATTTTTGATTATAATAATGATATGAAAGAACAACGTAAGTTGATTCGCCTCGATGTATCTGATTTTTTAGAGATCCGCGCTGCCGATTCTGCAAAGATCGCCCGTTCGACGGCGGTGAATATCACCACCATGGGGATCTGCTTTTCTTCGCAGACTGAGTGGCAAAAAGGTCAAATCCTCACTATTTATTATTTTATCCCCGATGAGCTTGATTCAGTTCAGCTTACTGTTAAAGTTTGCTGGAATGAATTTGTTAACCCCAAGCAAGGTTATTTTTGCGGCGGGGAGATCGTTTCGGTCGAAGATGATAAGCAGGAAAAGTTTGTTGCTTATTATGCCCAGCGCCTCGAAGACCGCTTGTCTAGATAAGTCTAACCCATTATTTTTCTACGGTATAAATTGCGGGAGGCATTGTTCCTAGAGCAAACTTGTTATGCCCGAAGCGGGCAAGGTCCGAGCGTAAGCTCGGGAGCAAGGGCAAACACAAAGCGAGGCGAAACGCTGGTTGAGCCGGAGCGGTTTGCGGCAGGAATATGCTGACCAAGCAATTTATACACTATTGTTCGTTGTGTTATTTTTATGGTAAAATATAGCCCATTTTAAAAACAGGAGGTACTTTATGTTTGATATGAGTAAGTTAGGTGACATGGCTAAGATCGCCGGCGAAGCGAAGAAGATGCAGGCGGTGCAGGAAGAACAGCAGCGTAAGCAGCTTGATGTCTTGAATAAGATCTCGCGGCAAATGGACGAAATCTTAAACCATTTGAAGAATAAAGGCCAGAAATAATGAGCGATATCTTAAAAGTCGCCGCCGGCGCCGCCAAAGAAGCGGGCGATTTTTTGCTGCACAATTTTGGCAAGATCAGCAAGATCGAGCGCAAGAAAGATAAAAGCCTGGCAACTAATTTAGATAAAGAAGCCGAAAGCCTGATCGTTAAGCGCATTAAGGCGAGCTTCAAGGGTCATGGGATCATCGGTGAAGAAGGTGCAAGCAGTAATTTAGATAGTGATTATCTTTGGATCGTTGATCCGCTTGATGGTACGCATAATTTTGTCCGGGGGATCAATATTTTTGGCGTTTCGATCGGTGTTATTTACAAAGGCAGTTTTTGTGCCGGAGCGATCTATATGCCTCAGGAAAAAGAGCTTTATCTGGGGGAAGAAGGTTCCGGGGCTTTTAAAAATGGTAAGAAGATCACCGTATCGCAGACAAAAAAATTAAGCGAGTGCTCCGTATCATTCGATTCGAGTATCCGTTATTCGCCGCGCTTAATGCTCAATGCCTTGGGGCGTTTGGCGCCTGAAGTTTTTAATGTGCGTATGATGGGCTCTTCGGTGCGGCAACTTAGCTGGGTCGCGGAAGGCAAGCTTGACCTAGCCGTTGAATACTATGATAAGCCGTGGGATTTTGCCGGCGGCATGGCGATCATAAAGGCCGGTGGTGGAAAATTTGTAAATATTCAAAACAAACCTTTGACTTATAAGGATATCGGCTACATAGTGGCAAACCCTTATATTTTTGAAGATATCAAGAAGATCATCTTTAAATCATGAATGTAGAACTATTGTCTTATACCCAAAGGCCAAAAGAAGTGATCTATGCTGCGGCACGCCAATGCTACTCTAAGCTCGGTGCTTTTGAGATCTACGGCCAGACGAAAAAAGTATCGTCGGCAAAGTTGAAAGAATTTATTACTCATCTTATGCAGCGCGGCCATGAGTCGCCCCTGGAGCATGTAAATTTTACTTTTGCGATCGAAGGCGTCTCCCGGGTATGTACGCATCAACTGGTGCGCCATCGGATCGCTTCTTATTCGCAGCAGAGCCAACGTTATGTGAGTATGGAGAATTTCGGTTTTATTACGCCGCCCTTGATTGCTAAGAATAAAGAGGCTAAAGTTAAATTTGATGCCGCGATCAAAGATATTTTAAAGCATTGTGATGCGCTGAAAAAAATATTAGAGGAAGACCATAAATTAAACCGCGAGAAGATCAACGAAGATGTACGCTTTTTATTGCCGGGAGCGTGTGACACCAAGATTGTGGTGACGATGAATACGCGCGAGCTTATTCACTTTTTCGCTGAGCGGCTTTGTTTGCGCGCCCAGTGGGAGATCCGCGAATTGGCCGGTAAGATGTATGTCCATTGTAGAAAAGTTTTACCTGAAGTTTTTACTAGCGTAGGCCCAAAGTGTAAATTGCACAAACTTTGCCCTGAGCATAATGAATCCTGTCCGCTTTTTCCTAAATAAATACCCTTGTTTTTTAGATAAAAATGTGTTATTTCTGTCAATGGAGGGATTTTATGCGTAAAATTTATATGCTTTTTGTTTTTTTACTTTTGCCGCTCTTTGCTTACACTTGGGACGGCACCATTAATTGCGGGAATATTGACTTTAGGACCATTGCCCTGGAGATCGGCAGTAAATACCCGGCCGAGGATTTTTTAGTGATGCGTACGCAGGCCGAGTGGCAAAAGGTCTGGGATATAACTCAAGGCCGGGATATTTCCGACGGCGGTTTTCCGGTGCGTGCGCCGGAGGTAGATTTTTCTAAGTATATGTTGATCGGGGTCTTTGGCGGCCGCCAGCCGGAAGTAGTGCATAATATTCAGATCGAGAGTATCCGCCTGGTTGATAATGAAGTCATCCTTGACGTGACGAAGAGCGGACCGGACGATTTTATCCGTGACCCGATGCTTAATAGCCCCTTCCATGTGGTGGCAGTACCTAAGGGCCTTACCGGGGCCAAATTTGTGGTAAAGGGACGGCGAGTTTTAACCATGCCCCAAGAGATCTCCTTGGGCGAATAAACCTATAAAACTTTACATTGATAATCAACTTTCATTTGGTATACTATTGCATTGATATTCAGCGAAATGGTAGCAGAGTTATAAAATATTTGAGAGGAGAGAGGCGAGAGTGGACCGATTAGAAATCTCTTATCGCCTTTCACCTATCTAATTTCTAATCTCTGTGTCAACTTCGTTGACACCGGGGAGTAGCGCAACTGGCTAGCGCGCTTGGTTTGGGACCAAGAGGCTGTGAGTTCAAGTCTCACCTTCCCGACCATTTGATACATTCGGGGGTTGCGGCGGGGTCGTTAAGCAATTGCTCATGGAATTGCGCGGCGTCCTCGTCGGAAAATCCTTTATATTT
>Ga0265342_10000647_pt1 | contig 36562 bp, 34 predicted proteins | sample 4CB327metaG_FD_203125 | JGI IMG/M metagenome (GOLD analysis project Ga0265342, IMG submission 203125) | Rhizosphere microbial communities from Carex aquatilis grown in University of Washington, Seatle, WA, United States - 4-CB3-27 metaG | ecosystem: Host-associated > Plants > Roots >... | reverse complement strand
TGGCCCCGGAATGACGGGGAGAGAGACGGAATGACAAGCAAGTGCGAGCGGGTTGGAAAGGTCGCGGGCCTGCGGCGTCAGTCCTGCCACCGCGCCACCAACCGCCGTCATTCCGGGACGGCGCGCAGCGCCGGACCCGGAATCTCGCGCGGGGAAAACTGAACTTCCGACGCAAGCGGCGCGATGGATTCCGGGCTCCGGCCTTCGGCCGGCCCCGGAATGACGGGGAGAGAGAGACCGCAAAACAAGATCCGTTCGCGCCCGCCTCAGCTCATGCGCAGCGGAATGGCGCCGAGGTAATCGCGCTTGCCGAGGTCGACGCCGCTGTGGCGCAGGATCGCGTAGGCCGCGGTGAGATGGAAATAGAAGTTCGGCAGGACGAAGTGATTGAGATAATCGCCGCCTTTCATGTGGCCCTTGTCGGTCGGGCCGAGCGGAAAGGTGATCTCGCGGTCGGTCGATGCATCGATTGCCTTGGCGTCGAGGGTTTGCAGATAGGCGACGGTCTTGGCGATCCGCGTCTTGAGCTGATCGAAGCTCGTCTCGTTGTCTTCGTAAACCGGCGCCTCGGTGCCGGCGAGGCGGGCGGCGCCCTTCTTGGCGAGATCGGTGGCGATCTGAACCTGACGCACCAGCGGAAACATATCGGGGAAGAGCCTGGCGCCGAGCAATGCGGCTTCGGTCTTTTTCGGCGCGGCATGGGCTTCGGCCTTGGCCAGAACCGCAGAGAGCGCATTGAGCGCGATGACAAAGACCGGCACGGACGCTTGCGACATCGAGAACGCCATCGGGGGATTTCCTTGGGTTTGGAGCGGGGCGATCGATCGCCCTCGGTTGGGGCCGCAAGATGCCCATTCGCGGCCCGGGTTTCAACCCGTGCGCGGCGGAATTATCGGCGGTCACGAAACCACACGACACGTCGCTTATTCCCGCGGCCGATCCTGTGCCCACACAGATTTGTTTGAACCTTCCTCAGGTTGATTGAGACAACCTCTGTGAGGATTGAGTGGGTTCGGGAGAGATTGGCATGCATCGTTTACCGGTTATCGTTCTCGTCGCGGCGCTCGCGGCCGCCCTCGTTGCAGCCCCGGCGCTGGCGCAGACATCCACGGCCGCGCCGCAGGATGCCGAACTCAAGGCGATGCTGCTGAAGAAGAACGTCTATACCAAGCTCTATAACGAGACCTTGGGCATCGATTCGTCGTGGGGCCGCTACGCCGCCTGGGTCGATCTCAAGCGCGGGCCGACCGGCAAGGAACGCTACATCACCTACGGGATCTACTCGGTCAATATCGACAGCATCCATCGCGCCGTCGCCGACGCGGCGCCGCTGACCACGCAAGATCCGAAGATTCCCGAACTCGACGCCGCGGTCAGCGATCTGCTCGGCCGGCTCGATCCGGTCATGCCGGTGATCAATGCGGCGTCGGCCTATTACGACCGGCAGGACTATAAGGACGACGGCGCCAAGCTCGCGCGCGAGTACCACGACAAGCTGGTCGCGATGGTGCCGCCGATCATGGCGGTGCGGGAAAAAATCTCCCAGCAGATCGATGCGCTGAGCGACGTGCTCGACCAACGCGAGCTCGCCATGATCGAACAGGCCGACGGCAAGCGCTATCGCTGGCACGCGCGACGGGTGCTGTCGAATGCGCGCAAGCTGGCGCTGTTCATCGATCCCAACCTGCAGAAGTCACGACTGCCCGCGCTCGATAATGCGATTGCGAACTACGCCAGCGCGGTGCGCGACTTCGACGATTATCTCGCCACGCCGGACGCGCAGCACGGAATCATGGATACCTCTCCGCGCTCGTTTCTGAGCAAGATGCGGGAGGTGCGCGACGAGGTCGCCAAGGGCGGGCATCCGGGCGGCATGATGGGCACCACGTTCATCGTCAACGAGTACAACATGATGATCGGCATGTTCGGGCGCGGGCCGCTGCATTAGGGGGGAGCGTTTTCATCTGCTCGAGATTCCGGGTTCGCGCACCGATCTCGGGTATACCCGAGATCCGCACAATGATGCGCAGGTCGGCTACAGCCGACCTGCGTGCGCGCCCTGGAATGACGGGCCATAATCCGGAGCGGCGCTGAACACTACTTCTCTGTCATTCCGGGGCGCGAGCGCTAGCTCGCGAGCCCGGAATCCATCGTGCGGCGGAGAACGTCTCGCGTGTGCCGCGCTACTGCGTGTGAATGATCCGCTGCACCAGGCTCGCGGTTTTGATCGCTCGAGATTCCGGGTTCGGCGCTTACGCGCCGCCCCGGAATGACGGGTTGGTATGCTAGCCCTTTGCAGTGCGGGCGGCGGTTTGCGCCGTTGTCTCAGCGCTTGTCTGCTTGGCGAACCGCACCAGCGAGAAATGGCCGAGCGGGGGCATCGGGCGGCGCTCGATGACGCGGATGCCGTCGGTGCGATCGGCCCAGCGGCTCAGCCGCGCCCACGGGAATTCCGGCCGCCAGCCCAGCCGCCGCGCCATCGGCGCGAACCAGCGCTCGAAGGCTTTGCGCAAGCCGTCTTCGGCGCCGATGTGGTTGACCAGGATGATCTCGCCGCCGGGCTTGGTGACACGGGCGAATTCGTCGAGGGTGGCTTCCGGGTCGGGCACCACGGTGATGACGTATTGCGCCACCACGACGTCGAAAAAGCCGTCGGGAAACCCGAGCTTTTCGGCATCCATGACGGCGAGCGCGTCGACATTGGTGAGGCCGAAGGTTGCGATCCGCTCCTGCGCCTTGCGCAGCATCGGCTCGGAGAGATCGACGCCGCAGATGCGATTGTTGCGGGAATAATCCGTGAGCGAGAGGCCGGTGCCGATGCCGACATCGAGAATGCGGCCGCCGATCCGTTCGGCGGCGGCGATCGCCGCCTTGCGTCCGCGATCGAACACGGCGCCAAACACCACGTCATAGACCGGGGCCCAGCGCGCGTAGGCCTTTGCGATCGTCGCCTTATCGAGTTCCTCGGCGCCCATTGCCCCCTGCCCCCGTGAACCGCCCGATCCTATTGTTGGTTTTGCGCTGTCATGACCGGGCCCGGCAATCCATTATCATGGCGCGCACGACGCCATCACATTCCGACCTCAGCCACGCGCAATCCTCAGCCACTCACCTGTGCGGTTTCATGATGCTCGCCGGGGCGCAGCGGCACCGCGTCGACCGCCGATGCCGCCCGCTTGATGAAGCCGCCGCCCAGCACGCGCGCCTGGCCGCGCGGAGAATCGTAGAACACGCACGCCTGCCCGGGCGCCACGCCCTCTTCGCCGTCGACGAGTTCGACCGCGAGATCAGAACCGGCGCCGCTGAGCCAAGCCGCCTGGGGCGGCCGGGTCGAGCGCACCTTGACGAACACGTCGAGGCGGCCGGACGCCATCGCCTGATCGATGGTGCCTTCGCCCAGCCAGTTGACGTCGCGCAAAGTCATGCGCGCGGTGCGCAGCGCCTGGCGCGGTCCGACCACGACGCGGCGGGTGGCGGCATCGAGCCTGACCACATAAAGCGGTTCGGCCGCGGCGATGCCGAGACCGCGGCGCTGTCCGACGGTGAAATGAATGATGCCGTGGTGACGGCCGAGCACGCGACCGCCGAGATCGACGATGTCGCCGGGCTCGGAAGCGCCCGGCATCAGCCGCTCGATCACTTCGGTGTAGCGCCCGGTCGGGACGAAACAGATGTCCTGGCTGTCGTGCTTGTCGGCGATCGCGAGGCCGAACTGACGCGCAAGCTCGCGGGTCTCCGCCTTGGTGCGCTCGCCGAGCGGAAACCGCAGCACGTCGAGCTGCTCGGGCGTGGTCGCGAACAGGAAGTAGCTCTGATCGCGCTCTTCCTCGCGCGCCCGATAGAGCGCGCGGCCGCCACCCGGCAGCGGACGCGCCGCCACGTAGTGACCGGTCGCCAGCGCGCGGGCGCCGAGTTCGCGCGCGGTGTTGAGGAGATCGTGGAACTTGATCGCCTGATTGCAGTCGACGCACGGCACCGGCGTCTCGCCGGCGACATAGCTCTCGGCAAAACGGTCGATCACCGCTTCCTTGAAGCGGCTCTCGTAGTCCAGCACGTAGTGGGGAATGTTCAGGCTGTCGGCGACCGCGCGAGCGTCGTAGATGTCCTGCCCCGCGCAGCAGGCGCCCTTGCGATGGGTGGCGGCGCCATGATCGTAGAGCTGCAGCGTGACGCCGACGACATCATAGCCTTCGGCCTTGAGCAGCGCCGCGGTCACCGAGGAATCCACGCCGCCCGACATGGCGACGACCACCCGGGTCTCCTGCGGAGATCCTTCAAAATCGAGACTGTTGAGCATCAGTGCCTGCCGCGTTCCACGTCGCCGGATTGCGCCTCTATACGGACAATCTGGACCTTGCGACCCACGCTCGACCGCCAGAGCCCGGACGCCGTCATCCCGTATTCGATCACGACATTACTATATGGGCGGTTTGGGGCGACGCAATGATGGTGCGGGTACCCCGCCTGGGCAGGCCCCGGCAGTTCTTGCCGGATGCTGCAGGCTCTGCCGGGGCGGGAGCGCCGGCTTCCCCCTCCCCGTTTTTATAACACATTGAAACTACATAGTTTTATTTGCGGCCAGGGCTGGCCCGACGATTGCAAGTCCCGGCCCGAGAGCGTCTGTACGATGAGGTGCATCCCGTGAGTGTGGCGTCCGAGGCAAGTTCTGTTGCTTCCTCCCCGCGTGCCTATTCGCCCCCGAGCCCGGCTCCGGCGCCCCCCTCGCAGGGGTCAACGAGTTCGTTCGACATGATGCTCGATGCCACCACACCGCCGGTCGATCCCCCGCCTCCGCCGGTGCAGACATCGGCGCCGGCGGCATCGCCCCCGGTCGCCAGCGCCGCGCCGAGCAATTCTCCGCCGCCGAAATCCGACCCGCCGCCGAGCCAGGCCGATCGCCCCGCCGACGACAACAGCAATTCCAACCCCTCGACTGCGAATCAGGCGAGCGGCACCGGCACCACCGACACCACCGGAAAATCCGCCGCCGGCCCGACCGACAGCAAGAGCACCGGTCCGACCGACGGCAAGGCAACAACCACCACCGGCAAAAGCGGCGGCAAGAAAGACGACGCCGACGCGGATCAGGCCGCCGCCAAAGCGGCAGCTGCTGACGCGGCCCAGACGTCGACAACCCCGGTCGCCGTGGTGGTGCCGGTCACCACCATCATTGCAAAACCAACGCCCACCACTCTCGGCATCGGCATCGGCATCGGCACCGCGGCGGCGGCTGCCGCAGGAGCCGCGGCCGGCACGGACGCCGCCGGCGCCAACGCGGCCGGTCTGTTCGGTGCGCAGGCGGCCGGCGCCGCCGGCAATGCGGGAACCGCGGGCAAGAACGGCAAGCCCGGCAGTGCCGCCGGGGATACCGCGGGCAGCGATGTCACCGATGCCACTGATGCCAGCAAGGGCACGCCATCGTCACCGGTCGCGGCGTCCGACGTCGTGATCCCAAACGCCGCCGACATCACCGCCGCCAGTGCGCCGACATCCGCCGTCGTCACCGGCACCGGCGGCACTACCAAGGCCAACGCAACCAAGACCGGCGTCACGCCCGGCGCCAATGCCGATGCCAGCATCGCCGATGCCGGCACGGCGACCGCAACCGCGACCGGCGCGCCTGCCGCGACCAATCTCGTCAACGCGGCCGCGACCGGCCCGGCGCATCCGGGCGCGGAGCCGGTCGGCGATCACGGGAGCGACAAATCCGCTGCCGACAGCGCGCTGGCGAACGCGACCGCACCCGCCGATATGACTGCCGCCGCGCCGGCCGGCACCGATCCCTCACAAGTCATCAACGCCGCCGCGGCCAATCCGCAGACCACAGCCGCGGCCGCGACCGGCAATACCAACAATACGGCGATCGGCGCGACCGCGGTGGCGATACCGGTCAGCGGCATCGCGGTCGAAATCGCCGCCCGCGCCAGCTCCGGCAACAGCCGATTCGAAATCCGCCTCGATCCGCCGGAACTCGGACGCATCGACGTCAAGCTCAATGTCGACCGCAGCGGCAACGTCACCTCGCAGCTGGTGGTCGACAAGGCGGAGACGCTCAGTCTGCTGCGCAACAGCGCGCCGCAACTCGAGCGTGCCTTGCAGGACGCCGGCCTCAAGACCGGCGACAACGGCCTGCAATTCTCCCTGCGCGACCAGAGTTCGGGCGGCCAGAATCAAAATTCCGGCAACAACATGCCGACCAATGCAGCCCGCATCATGATTCCCGATGACGACACGGTGCCGATCGCGGCGATCCGCGGCTATGGCCGCATGCTGAGCCCCACCGGGGGCGTTGACATTCGCGTATGAGGATCACGTCATGAGCACAAGCAACGTCTTCTCATCGTCGCAAATCTCCTCGTTGACGGCGAGCACCGGTTCGTCGTCGGCAGCGGCTTCGTCATCGACCGCCGGGGCCGGCACCAATGCGCTCGGCGCCCAAAGCCTTGCCGGCAATTTCAACGAATTCCTGCAACTGCTGACGACGCAATTGAAGAACCAGAATCCGCTCGATCCGCTCGACACCAACCAGTTCACCCAGCAACTCGTCGAGTTCTCCGGGGTCGAGCAGCAGATCAACATGAACTCCCAGCTCACGACGTTGATCGGGCTGCAGCAGACGGCGCAATCGGCGCAAGCCGCGAGTTTCGTCGGCGCGACGGTCGCGGTGAGCGGCACCACCAGCCAGATGACCAACAGCCAGGCGACCTGGAACTACTCGGTCACCAGTCCGGCGACCGCCAGCGTCACCATCACCAACGCTTCCGGGCAGACCGTCTTTACCCAGACCGGCACCGTGCAACCGGGTGCGCAGCAATTCACCTGGAACGGCATCGGCAACAATGGCCAGCAATGGCCGGACGGCGCCTACACCCTCGCGATCACTGCCACCGGCGCCAACGGGCAATCGGTTGCGGTGTCGACGCAGGTCCAGGGCGTGGTGAGTTCCGTCGATCTGACCAAGAATCCCCCCGTGCTCACCGTCGGCGGACAGAACTTCACACTCAGTCAGATCCAGAGCGTGGTCATGCCGGCGAGCAAATCCAGTTCCAACACCTCCGGCAGCGGGAGTTAAGGAACCCGAATCAGCTGATCACAGGCGTTAACGGCGCCAATTGTCCGGTGGCCTGCGGCGAATTCGCCCTTGCACGCCGTTGGCACCCCCTCGGCGCCCGCGGAATCAGCCACCGCGACCGTTATATTTCTGGCTGTTTCCAATTTTCACGAGTGCTTAGGCAAATTTTAAGCCGCGCCGAGTAGATTTTCAGCATCAGTTCGTTAGTCCAGTGCGTGAGAGTACCATGACCGAACCCCACCGCCCGAGGGTGAAGTACGTCATCGGGCCCGATGGAAGCCCCCTGACCATTGCGGATCTGCCCGCGCCTGGGACCAAGCGCTGGGTCATTCGGCGTAAGGCCGAAGTCGTTGCCGCCGTGCGCGGAGGCCTGCTTTCGCTTGAAGAAGCATGCAGCCGCTACACGCTGACAGTCGAAGAATTCCTGTCGTGGCAATATTCCATCGATCGCCACGGCCTTGCCGGGCTGCGGACCACACGGATCCAGCAGTACCGCCAATAGCCGACCATCGGCTCATTCCCGACCGCGCCCAACCGGCCCCATGGCCGGACCCGCTGGATCGCTTGCGTTCCGGCGCGTGAAGCCCATAGCGCCCGGGTCTCCGCGCAGCGGGGCTGAGCCCGGCTGTCAGCCGGCGGCCCGTCCCGGTCGTGGCCTCGCTTCACAACCTCGTCAATCGGATCAGATTCGCGATCGGACCGCGCGGCGCCGCCAGCGGTTTTCGCAATCATTTATCCGTCATTAACCAGATGGAAACCAAGCACCCGGCAAAACTTGCCGGGTGGATCGCTGGGGGCTGCCGGCGATCGACGCGGGGTGGGTAGGAAGCGCGGGGGTTGGACCGGTGCAGGGTTTTGCCGAATTCATCAAGGCGCTAGGGGCCACCCGCATCGCGTCGATGGTCGCGGTGACCATCGCGCTGGTCGGCTTCTTCACATTCCTCATCCTGCGCGTCACCGCGCCGCAAATGACGCCGCTGTTTACCGATCTCACGGTCGAGGATTCCAATGCCATCATCAAGGACCTCGATCGCCAGGGCATCGCCTACGAGATCAAGAACGAAGGTGCCATCATCCTGGTGCCGAAGGACCGGGTGACGCGGCTGCGGATGAAACTCGCGGAAGGCGGCCTGCCGAAAGGCGGCGGCGTCGGCTACGAGATCTTCGACAAGTCGGACGCGCTGGGCGCCACCAGCTTCGTGCAGAATATCAATCACCTGCGGGCGCTGGAGGGCGAACTCAGCCGGACGATTCGCGCGCTCGACCGGGTGCAGGCGGCGCGGGTCCACCTGGTGATTCCGGAACGCCCGCTGTTTTCCCGCGACAAGGTCGAACCGTCGGCGTCGATCGTGCTGAAAGTGCGCGGCAGCCTCGAGCCGCAACAGGTCAATGCGATCCGGCATCTGGCCGCCTCGGCGGTCAACGGTTTGAAACCGGAACGGATCTCGATCGTCGATGAATCCGGACGGCTGCTCGCCGATGGTGCGACCGACGATCCGACCGGCGCCATTACCACCGACGAGCGCAAGATCGCGTTCGAACGGCGGATGCAGGACCAGATCGAGAAACTGGTGTCCTCGGTGGTCGGCGAAGGCCGCACCCGCGTCCAGCTTTCGGCCGACTTCGACTTCAACCGTATTACCCAGACGTCCGATCGCTTCGATCCGGAAGGCCGGGTGGTGCGTTCGAGCCAGACGCGGGAGGAACAATCCGCCACCGGCGATCCGCAAGGACCGGTGACGGTCGGCAACGAAGTCCCCGGCGCGCTGCCGAACCAGCCAACCGCGAACCGGGAGCAGAACAAGAAGTCCGAGGAAATCGTCAACTACGAAATCTCCCGCACCACCAAGACCGAGGTCGTCGAAGGCGGCCGGATTGCCCGCATCTCGGTCGCGGTGCTGGTCGACGGCACCTACACCAAGGACGAGAAGGGCGAACCGGTCTATCGCGAGCGCTCCAAGGAGGAGATCGATCGGATCGCCGCCCTAGTTCGCTCCTCGATCGGCTTTGATCAAAAGCGCGGCGATCAGGTCGAAGTGGTCAACCTGCGATTCGCCGAGGTGCCGAGCAACGTCATTCCCGAGCCGACCGGCATCATGGCGTATCTGCAGTTCACCAAGGAGGACATCATGCAAGGGGTAGAGCTTGCGGTGATGTTGCTGCTCGGCGTGATCGTCCTGCTGACCGTGGTGCGTCCGCTGGTGCGCAAGATCATCACGCCCGACGCCCCGGCCCCCGCGGCCGATATGCTGCTGGCAGGCGCCGCCATGGCTGCCGCCGCGCTCGACGAGGAAAATCCGATCCCGCCGCCGCCGAGCGTGGCCGCCCAGATGATCGATATGGCCAAGGTCAAGGGCCAGGTCCATGCCGCGACCGTGCAGAAGGTGGGCGAGCTCGCAGAACGCAACCCGAACGAAACCGTTTCCATCATCCGCGCCTGGCTGCACGACGCGGCCTGATCGACAACCATGGCAACCGCACCCACCGACATCGAAGCCCTGGTCGCCACGCTCGCGAGCCGGCAGGCGCAGAACAAGACGTCGCTCAAGGCTCTGACCGGTCCCGAGCGCGCCGCGGTGCTGATGCTGTCGCTGGGCGATCAGTACGGCGCCAAGGTCTGGAGCCTGCTCGACGACGACGAACTGCGGCAGCTCTCGATCACGATGTCGGCGCTCGGCACGGTCGAGGCGGAATCGGTCGAATCATTGCTGCTTGAATTCGTCGGACGGCTGTCCGCTTCCGGCGCCCTGATGGGCAACTATGATGCGACCGAGCGGTTGTTGCAGCAATACCTGCCGCCCGAGCGCGTGTCCGGCCTGATGGAAGAGATCCGCGGACCGGCCGGCCGCAACATGTGGGAGAAACTGTCCAACGTTCAGGAACAGGTGCTCGCCAATTATCTGAAGAACGAATATCCGCAGACCGTCGCGGTCGTGCTCTCCAAGCTGCGGCCCGAACATGCCGCGCGCGTGCTCTCGATCCTGCCGGAGGAACTGGCGCTCGACGTCGTCACCCGGATGCTGCGGATGGAAGCGGTGCAGAAAGAGGTGATCGAGCGGGTCGAAAACACCTTGCGCACGGAGTTCATGTCGAACCTGTCGCAGACGCGACGACGCGACGCCCACGAAGTCATGGCGGAGATCTTCAACAATTTCGACCGCCAAACCGAAACCCGGTTCATGACCGCGCTCGAAGAGGCCAACCGCGAAAGCGCGGAGCGCATCAAGAACCTGATGTTCACCTTCGACGACCTGGTCAAGCTCGACAACGGCTCGGCGCAGACCCTGATGCGGCATGTCGACAAGGACAAGCTCGGGGTGGCGCTCAAGGGTGCGTCGGAGGCGGTTCGTCAGTTCTTCCTGGGAAATATGTCGGCCCGCGCCGGCAAAATGCTGATCGACGACATGGGAGCGCTCGGGCCGGTGCGCCTGCGCGACGTGGACGAGGCCCAGGCGTTGCTCGTCAACCTGGCCAAGGATCTCGCCGCCAAGGGTGAGATCATGATCACCAAAAGCCGCGCCGACGAAGAGCTGGTATATTGAGGACTCCGATGGCACAGGCAAAATTTCTGTTCGATGCGGACTTCAGCGACGGGGCGGCCGCGAAGGCCAAGGAGCCGACCATCACCGCATCCGTGCACCAGGCGGCGTTGGCCGAGGCGGAAGCGCGGGGCTATCGCAACGGGGTCGCGTCGGCCGAAGCCCAGCTCAAGACCGAGGCCGAACGGCAGACGGCGGCCGCGTTCGAGCGCATTGCGGGCGCGCTGGAATCGCTGCGCACCAGTCTCAAAACGGTCGAGGATCGGTTCGAAGCCGAATCGGTCGAGGTCGCGGTGTCGGTTGCGCGCAAACTGGCGCCGCGGCTGATCGCCTGCGAGCCGCTGGCGGAAATCGCGGCGCTCGCCACCGAATGTTTCGGCGAGCTGTTGCAGGCGCCGCACGTCGTGGTCCGCGTCAACGAAGCGCTGCATGCCACCGCCCGCGCGCAGCTCGACGATATCGCCCGCGCGCGCGGCTTCGAGGGACGCCTGGTGGTGTTGGGAGAGCCCGATATCCAACCCGGCGATTGCCGGATCGAGTGGGCCGATGGCGGCGTCACCCGCAATCGGGCCGCAACCGAGGCGGCGATCGCCGAGGCGGTCAACCGCTACATCACCGTTCGCCGCGGGATTCCTTTTCCTGAGCTCGTCACGAGGTCCGACCAATGACAGACAATGATGGCAAGGTCCCGTTGCCGAACCTCGAGACCGAAGGCGCGGTGCCGGACGTTCCGCCGGATCCGGCGTCCGACATTACCGACCTCGCCGCGCGGGGAGCGGCGGATCTCGAAGCGGTGTTCGACGTCCCGGTTCAGGTTTCCGCCGTGCTCGGCCGCGCGCGCATGGAAGTGGGCGAATTGCTCAATCTCGGCCCGGGAACCGTGCTCGAACTCGATCGCAAGGTCGGCGAAGCCATCGACATCTACGTCAATAACCGCTTGGTCGCGCGCGGCGAAGTGGTGCTGGTCGAGGACAAGCTCGGCGTGACCATGACCGAAATCATCAAGGCGGCGGAACGTGCCTGACGCCGTGTTCGCCACCACACCAAGATCTAACAACGGAGCCCAAGCATGCGCCTCCTGATCGTCGGAACCCTGAAGGGCCAGCTCACCGTCGCGACCAAAATGGCGATGGACAAGGGCGCAACCGTCACCCACGCGGACAGCAGCGACCAGGCGATGGCCGTGCTGCGCTCCGGCCGCGGCGCCGACCTGCTGCTGGTCGAGGTCGGGATCGACATTCGCGATCTGGTGCTGCGGCTGGAGGCGGAACGCATCCATGTGCCGATCATCGCCTGCGGCACCCAGAATGACGCCCGCGCCGCGGTCGCCGCCATTCATGCCGGCGCCAAGGAATACATCCCGCTACCGCCCGATCCGGAAATGATCGCCGCGGTCCTGGCCGCGGTCGCCAACGACACCCGCGATCTGATCTACCGCGACGAGGCGATGGCGCAGGTCATCAAGCTCGCCCAGCAGATCGCGACCTCGGAGGCCTCGGTGCTGATCACCGGCGAATCCGGCACCGGCAAGGAAGTCGTCGCCCGCCACGTGCACGCCCGCTCGAACCGCGCGCGCGCCGCCTTCATCTCGGTCAATTGCGCGGCGATTCCGGAATCGCTGCTGGAATCGGAACTGTTCGGGCATGAGAAAGGCGCCTTCACCGGCGCGGTCGGCCGCCGCATCGGCAAGTTCGAGGAAGCCAATGGCGGCACCCTGCTGCTCGACGAGATTTCCGAAATGGACGTGCGCCTGCAGGCCAAATTGTTGCGCGCGGTGCAGGAGCGGGTGATCGATCGCGTCGGCGGCACCCGCCCGGTGCCGGTCGACATCCGCATCATTGCGACATCGAACCGGAATCTCGCCGACGCAGTGCGCGACGGCACGTTCCGCGAAGACCTGCTGTTCCGGCTCAACGTCGTCAATCTGAAAATTCCGCCGCTGCGGGACCGGCCCGCCGACGTGGTCGAACTCGCCCAGCATTTCGCCAGGATCTATGCCGAGGCGAACGGCATTCCGGTGCGCCCGCTGTCGACGGAAGCGAAGCGGCAGCTCACGCTCAACCGCTGGCCGGGCAACGTGCGCGAGCTCGAGAACACGATGCACCGCGCGGTGCTGCTGGCGAACGGCAACGAGATCGGGGCGGAAGCGATTCTGTCGCCGGACGGCGCCCGCTTCGATCAGGCCAAGGCACCGTCGGCGGTGGTTCACGCCACCATGGCCGCCGAACAGGTCACGCGCGCCCTGGTCGGCCGCACCGTCGCCGATGTCGAGCGCGATCTGATCCTGGAGACTCTCAAGCATTGTTTCGGCAACCGCACGCATGCGGCCAATATTCTCGGTATTTCAATCCGGACGCTGCGCAACAAGCTCAATGAATATTCCTCCGACGGCGTGCCGGTGCCGCCGCCGGGCGGCAACGAGGTGCGCGGCGCCGCATGAGCGCCGCAACACTACCGATGTGAGGAAACCAATCGCCGGAACCGGGCTGCCGCAGGACGACGCGGTCAAATTGCCGGGTTCGATGACCTGATCCCCTGATCGGGGATCAGGCGCGCGTGCGTGACATGAGAGTATCGGAACCGCGGATCACGCCGCGGTCCGCAACCGCGCGGTGTCAGAAATTGACACCCATGGCCTGCAGCACGTTCGCGCCGGCCTGCTTCTGCTCTTCGCTCAGCGACTTGATCAGCGGCTGGGCTGCGCTCTTGACCTTCTGCAGCATGACGGCACTCAAGGTATAGGCGGACACACCCAATTCGGCGCCTTCGGCAAAATAGCTGTCGGCCGAGGCCAGCCGATATTGCTGGCGTGCGAACGCATGCAACGCCACCTCGACCGGACGCCAATGAACTTCCTGCTCGGCCGAAAGCTTGAGAGCGGCCTTCAGGCGGGCAATATCGCCTTCTCTAATGACGATGTCCTGAGCGACGGCAGTGCTGGTGACGATGCCATGCTGGGTGATCGAGAGCGGGCCAAGCGTAACAAGAGCGATGGCGCCAGCGAGCGCTGCCTTCCACATGCAATTCTCCACCTTTTTGAGTGTTTTGCCCCTTTAGTGCATCGCAGCATATAGACCCCGAATAGTGACAACAAGACCAAAATTAGACAGTTTTCGTAAACTCCTGATAAGGCAAAGCACGTAGGACTGCCACGAATCTTGGCATTACCTGGGCAGAATTTAGGCCAGGCCTTAACCAATACGGCTCATCAGAATAATATCGAAAACTATTGGCAGACTTCAGATTTAGATGCTTGCCGCCATCCTCGAATAGGCTGAAACGCCTGAGGTCGGACAGTAATTGTGGCGGTATGTCCGTCGGGAGAACGACGCTCCGACGCTGCCAACGTTAACCTTTGCACGAAAATCGGGCGGCCGGCGTCATCGCTGCCGCACCCGGGTGCCGCTGGCGGTTCCGAATTATGGCCGATCAGGATGAGACAATAGAAATGCCTGATCCGGGCGCGGTGGCCGGGATCAGGCGATCGACAATGAGTCGCGGGTCAGGGCGCGACCATCGCCTCGGGCTTGGTCTTCTTCCGCTTGACCATCAGTTTGTTGAGGGCGCCGAGATAGGCGTTGGCCGACGCGACCAGGGTATCCGGATCGGCCCCCTTCCCGGTCACCGACTTGCCCTCTTCCGACAGCCGTACCGACACCTCGGCCTGGGCATCGGTGCCCTCGGTCACCGCGTGCACCTGGTAGAGCTCAAGCGTCACCTCATGGGGGATCAACGCCTTGATGCAGTTGAACACCGCATCGACCGGGCCGTTGCCCTCGCATTCCTCGATCGCGGTGCGACCGTCGATATCGAGTTTCATGGTGGCGCGCTGCGGGCCGCGGGTGCCGGCGATCACCGACAGTGACAGCAGCTTGATGCGGTCCTGGGCGGTGGCGATTTCCTCGTCGACCAACGCCTCGATGTCTTCGTCATAGACGTGCTTCTTGCGATCGGCGAGCGCCTTGAAGCGCACGAAGGCATCTTCCAGTTGGTTGCCGGCGAGCTGATAGCCGAGATCCTGCAGCTTGTGCACGAAGGCATGGCGGCCCGAATGCTTGCCCATCACCAGCGAGGTCTGCTTCACCCCGACGCTTTCCGGGGTCATGATTTCGTAGGTCTGCGCGTTCTTGAGCATTCCGTCCTGATGAATGCCGCTCTCGTGGGCGAAGGCGTTGCGGCCGACGACGGCCTTGTTGTACTGAACCGGGAACGAGGTTGCGGCGGCGACCAGCTTCGAGGCCCGGGTCAGCATGGTGGCATCGATGCCGCTCCAGTAGGGCAGCACGTCGTTGCGCACCCGCATCGCCATCACCACCTCTTCCAGCGCGGTGTTGCCCGCGCGCTCGCCGATGCCGTTGATCGTGCATTCGATCTGGCGCGCTCCGGCGCGCACGCCGGCGAGCGAGTTGGCGACCGACATGCCGAGATCGTCGTGGCAATGCACCGAGAACACCGCCTTGTCCGAATTCGGCACACGCTCGCGCACGGTCTTGAACAGCGCGTAATATTCATCCGGCACGGTGTAGCCGACGGTGTCGGGAATGTTGATCGTGGTAGCGCCGGCCTTGATCGCCGCCTCGACGCAGCGGCAGAGAAAGTCGATCTCGGTGCGGGTGCCGTCTTCCGACGACCATTCGACATCGTCGGTGTGATTGCGCGCGCGCGTCACCTGCGCCACCACCATTTCAAAGACCTCGTGCGGCTCCTTCTGCAGCTTGTGCTTCATGTGCACCGGCGAGGTCGAGATGAAGGTGTGGATGCGGCTTCGGCGCGCCGGCTTGACCGCTTCGCCGCAGCGGTCGATGTCCTTGAACGCGGCGCGGGCGAGACCGCAGACGACCGCGTTCTTGGTGCGCTTGGCGATGTCGTGAACGGCGAGGAAATCACCTTCGGAGGCAATCGGAAAACCGGCCTCGATGATGTCGACGCCCATCTGATCGAGCAATTCGGCGACCTCGAGTTTTTCCTCGTGGGTCATGGTGGCGCCGGGAGACTGCTCGCCGTCGCGCAAGGTGGTGTCAAAGATGACGACGCGGTCCTTGTCGGACTGGGTTGGCGTGGTCATGGGAAAGGGTCCTTTTCTGCTATGCGCCCTGGCAGATGCTGTTGGCGGGCGCTCCTGGGGTCCGTGTCATCGGCTCACCCCCTGAGTGCCCAGGCACATATGCCCAGCCGGCCCTCAGGGGCGGGTAAGGAGCAGCAGACCACCAAGAATGAGGGCGGCACCGGCCGGGACCGTGGTCCCCCGGGCGAGCGCGCAAACCTGCAAGCGCGTCGACATGCCAACAACCCTCGTCATCTTCGCCTGTTCGCTTTCGTTTTCACCGGACACGTCCGGCTTCACCTGATGTCCAGGGTCGCGGAGAATGGTGAAAACCGCGTTAATCCCGGGCAGCAAGGGGCTTTTTAGCGGACTTTGACCACCACAGGCAAGGGCCCCCGCGACGGGGCACCGGAAGAATCACGGGCGTCGCCGGCCCGCCGTCACCGCAACGATCCGATGCGAGAACCTTCGTTGAGCAAGGTGCGGCGCATTTTCTTCAGGTCGGCGAGCGCCCTGCCCTCGATCGCGCAAGCAGTTCGGGCCGCTCGCGCACGATCATCGATTCCTCGTGATGAGAACAACAGACGATGCCGATACGCCCCCGCGCCGAAACTTTTGCGCACGCACGACCGTATCGATTTCGTGCTGCCGTCATTTCGGTGGAACACAGTGCCGTTCGCCGGTGTTCAGGTTTGAGGGCATGCATAAGCCCGGCTTCAACACAACTTGGGAGGACCACGCGATGAACAAGACAATGTTTCACGGCGGGATTGCCGCTGTTGCACTGCTCACTTGCATTGCCGCGACATCGGCTTTGGCCGACACGGTCAAATACAAGGCCGATCTGTCGGGAGCCTCCGAAGTGCCGCCGACCACGTCCGCCGGCAAGGGCAGCTTGGACGCGACCTACGATACAACGTCCAAGCAACTGACATACACCGTGAATTACTCCGGCTTGACCGGTCCGGCGACGGCGGCCCATTTCCATGGCCCGGCGGCGCCCGGCGCCAATTCCGGCGTCGCCGTTCCGGTGCAAGGGGCGCTGGCGAGCCCGATCAAAGGGACAGCCACACTGACCGATGCCCAGGCCGCCGATCTGCAGAGCGGCAAGTTCTATTTCAACATCCACACCGACGCGAACAAGCCCGGTGAAATCCGCGGCCAAGTGGTGAAGTAATCCGGCACGCACACGCAGCGCTCGCGCCTGCACGACAGAACGGGGCCTCGCGGCCCCGTTTTTTCAGCGCGCTGTTCTGGGGCTTGATTCGATGTGCACCCGTCAGTCCAGGGACTGACGCAAAAACGCCGCCACGAACCCCGGCATGTTCGGATCGAGGTCGCCACGGCCGCGCACGATGCGGATGTCGGAAAACTCCGGCTGGGTCTCTTGTGCGAGATGCCCGAGAATGCGCGCGCGCAGGTCATCGGCAACCACGTCGGCTTCAAGCACCTTGAACAGGGCGATGCGGGCGCCGTCGACGACGGCGCGCCATCCCGGCCGTCGTACGAGATCGGCGGCAGTGAGCCCGGTTTCCTCGGTCACCTCCCGCATCACGTTGCTCTCAAGATCGACCTTGGTTCCAACGATGTCGGCAGGTTCCGGAGTGCCGGCGGGAAAATAGATGCACCCCGCATTGGCCGTATGCTTACCCATGACGCCGACCAGAAACGCGCCATCGGTAGTTCGTAGTGCGCCCATGGCAAAGCAGTTGGTGATCGTCTGATCCGGCCCGCCCCAGTCGCGCCAAGCCAGAAAGCTCGCAAAGTCGGTTTCGAAAAACGTGCCGCGCAACGTGCGCTCGCGTAGCGCGCACTCCGACATCAGCAACACGCGCCCGTTCCAGAGTTCCGGCGTCTGGCGTCGCCGCGCCTCGAAATGCGCGTCGATCTCGGCGCGGCGGGCCGCGGCGAAGCTCCAGGTAAAGGGCGCGACGGACAGGTCGAGTTCGTCGACGGCGACGACGTTGAGTTGGTTCATACGGCGGAGAGATCCGGGATGGCAGGTGCGAAGGCGATCGGCATTCTCTTACACCAATTCCGCCGCGCGCAGGAGCGGACCGACACCGCGGTGGCTCACACCGGATCGGCTGGAAACAGCTGCCCGGGATTGACGATCTCGTCCTGCGCCTCGATCAGAAGCATCTCGCGGGCCCCCGCCTCCACCGTGGCCCGGAGCAGGCCGAAGACCGACGAGGTGGCGCGCGACAAGGCCTGGGCAATGGTCGCCTCACGCAGCAGGTGCAGAAAGAACAGCGCGGCGATGAGGTCGCCGGCGCCATCGAACGATCGTCCCAGCTTCGGGGTGCGTACGCGAAACCGCCCGCTGGCGTCGCTGGCGACGAGATCGATGGCGTTGTTCGGTGTGTCCTGGGTCTGCAGGGAGGTCACCAGCACGGTGGACGGTCCGAGCGCGTGCACGTCATCGATCGCGCCGCAGGCCTGCGCGAGCGTGCTGGCGCTGCGGCCCGTGAGATTATCAAGCTCGAAATGATTCGGCGTGACGATGTCGGCGGCGGGAACGGCGTGATCGCGCATGAATTCGGCAATCCCGGGGCGCACGAACACCCCGCGACCACGATCGCCGATGACGGGATCGCAGCAATAGCGCGCGGCGGGATTGGCGGCCTTGACCTTGGCGACGCTGTCGAGAATGGCCGCGCCGGTATCGGCAGCGCCGACATAGCCGGAGAGCACGCCGTCGCAGGAAGCGAGCACGCCGCGCGCGGCAATGCCGTCAACCAGTTCGCGGATCATGGCGGCGGCAAAAACCTGGCCGCTCCAGGCGCCGTAACCGGTGTGATTGGAAAACTGCACGGTGTGGATGGGCCACACCTCGCAGCCGAGACGCTGCAGCGGAAACACCGCCGCGGAATTGCCGACATGGCCGTAGGCGACGTGGGATTGGATCGAGAGCAATTGCATCGGCCGACTATAAGCACAAATCGATCCGTGGCCGAAGCAGACGCTTCATAAGATTCGCGACCGCCGGCGCGCATTGTCGTGCCCCCTCCAGCCGAAGTCGGATGTCTCCGACTTCGGCCGCTCTCAAAGAGTGCCCGAAATCGGGTAAACCCGATTTCGGTTGTGGGAGCGGGCGCAAATATAAGCGCCGAATTCCTGACGCGTTCGGCGCTGCTCCGCGCGGTTTTCTACTGGTTCATTCCGGTCTTCTGGTTGGCCTGCTCGACGAACGTGTTGGTGTAGGTCTTGGTGACGTCGATATTGGCCTTGGCGATCTCCGGCACCGACTGGCTGAACACCGACAACACCGCCTCGGCGCCCTTCGGATCCATCCGTCCGGTGCTGGAATACATCGGGATGGTATTTTTGAGCGCGGCGAGATAGAGCGCCTTGTCGGGACCGACCAGATCCTCGGGCATCTTGGCCATGATGTCCTCGGCGCTATGGACCTGGATCCACTTGAGCGTCGCCACGATCGCGTTGGTGAGGGCCTGGGTTTCCTTGCCATGCTTGACGACCCAATCGGCGCGCGAATAAAGCGCACCGCCCGGATATTCTCCGCCGAACACCGACAGCGTGTCCTTTTGCGTCCGGGTATCGCTCAGAATCCGAAGGTCCGGAAACTTGCCCTGCAGCAAGGTCGGAGCCGGATCGAGCATGATCGCCGCATCCACGGTGCCCTGCTCCATGGCGGCGACCGCCGTCGCCTCCAATCCGATGCCGATCACGGCAACCGAGTTCGGATCAACGCCATTCTTGTTGAGCATGTATTTGAGAAAGAAATCGGTCGATGATCCGGGCGCACTGACGCCAACCTTCTTGCCGGCGAGGTCTTTCACCGAACCGATATCCTTGGTGTGCGCGGGCGAGACCACCAGGGCAAAGCCGGGAAAGCGATCATAGACGACGAAGGCCTGCATCGCCTGGTTCTTGCCGGCGAGGTTGACGCAGTGATCGAAATATCCGGACACCACGTCGGCGCTGCCGCCGAGCACCGCGGTCAGAGCCTGCGAGCCACCCTTGAAATTGATCAACTCGACGTCGACCCCGGCCTTGTCGTACTCGCCGAGCTGCTGCGCCAGCATCGTCGGCAGATAGCACAGGCAGCCGGCGCCGCCGACGGCGATGGTGATATGCGGTTGGCCGTCTTTGGCCGAGGCCAGTCCCGCCATCAACAACAGCGCACTCAGAGGTGCCAATACGCACCGCAACAGCTTGCCCATGATCAGTTCCTCCCTAGCGGATTGATTTGCCGGCACGATAGTGCAGCCGCGCTAATCTGTCACGAACCTAGGGACTCCGGGGGCAAACGACCGATTCTCGTTGGCGAAGCGAACGCTCGGCCGGTCAAAGCATCAGGCCGACACCGGAGGCGATGAGCAGCGCGTTGACGGCGATCGCGAACTGCCGATCCGATAAACGCTTGAAGATATGCAGGCCGAACCAGGCCCCGAGCAGGGCCGCCGGGACGAAGGCGAGCGCCTTCAGGTCCAATGCGGCTGTACTGGTGGCATAGGGCTTCATCAGGGAGATCGCGATCAGCGTGATCGGCTGCATGCTCAGAATAAAGGGCTGATACACGCCGCGCTGGCGGGCCTTGTCCCATCCCTTCATGCCGCACCAGACGGTGACGAAGGCGCCCGGAAATCCGGCCAAACCGCCGGTGAGGCCGCCCAGGAAACCCGCGCACGCATCCGCCAGCGGACCCGCCTGCAGCTCTCTCGCCGGCCGGCGAAGCAGCAAGTAGCCGCCGTATGCAATGAGCAGCGCCCCGATGATGTGCCGATAGGCGTCGGATTGAAGATGCAGGAGCAGATAAACGCCGGCGGGCACGCCGAGGATGCCGCCGGCCAAGAAGATCGGCAACGTGGTCCAGTCGATCGATCGCCAGAGAGTCGCGACGCTGAGCAACTGAATGGTGATGCTGCAGATGATCATCACCTGGACGGCGTAGACCGGGCTGTCCATCAAGTGAAAGAGCAAGGCCCCGCACAGCGCCGAGAAGGCAAATCCGGCGATGCTCGAGAGGGTCGCGGCGACCAGAACGGCGATCAGGGCAGCCAGCATGCCCGACATGCCCTCCAGCGACAGCGTTGCGCCTTCCGCCAGCAGAACGCCGATACCGAACAGGGCCACGGCCATGGCGTTCGACGCGCGCCCGCTCACTGCCGCGAACGCGGCGGCGGCCATCGACGCCGGGCGCACAGCGAGACTATCTGCATCAAAGCTCCCGGCGGCCGGCGCCGCCTGCGCACGTGCGCCGCGCGCGTTCCTCAAACGCTCCGCAAGGTCGGGAAGCGCCGATGCAAGCCAGGATCGCAAGCAACGATCGACGCTCTGCAGCGCGCGGCTCCAGGTTCCGGCAAACGGCATGGCAGTCCTCCGCTCAGGTGTTGCGCTCAATGGCCGACATGTCGGCGCAGGTGTGGTCGCCGATGCGACAGCGGTTCGTTGCTGCCTGCACCGAGCGACCAACCCATCATGAGATTCGGCGGGGACCGTAGCGGGGATTCAATCGCGCGGCGTCCATCGATCGGTGGATGCGGCCGCAATCATTGCGAGGGTCTGCGTGTCACCGGCAGGCACAGACGAGATCGGCCCGCGATTGCGCCAATGACGATCGGGGCAATCCCGTGCCCGTTCTAATGACGCGCCGTGGCAGCGGCGACTGCGAGCGCGGTCGCGGCGGCGCGGGTCTGGACGCCGAGCTTGCCATAGACCCGCTCGAGGCAATGCTTGATGGTGAGCGGCGACAATCCAAGAGCATCGGCGATCGCCCGATTGGTCTTGCCGCCGGCGAGCCATGCCAGCACTTCCGTTTCGCGCGGGCTGAGACCGAGGGCCGCGAGATCCGCGGGCGCAACGCCGAGTTTGCGCTCGCTCAAGAGCAGAAACAGACCGTCGGACTCCGGCACAATCCGGACAGTCAAACGATGGCCGTCGCGCTCCACGACCAGCGGCCGGCGCGGGGCGGTCGCGGCGTCAGCGGTGATCGCGTCCCGCTGTTGCTGTCGCACCCAGGTATCGAGCAGCGACGGCAGCGTGGTTCGATCGGACCCGCGCGGACTGAAATAGAACGTCAGCCAATTCTGCGCGCGTTCGCCGATCTGGCGGACGCGGCGGCCAGGGCCAAGCACGACGAGAGCGCGGCCGGCCGCCTCCAGGTCCTGCCGCAGGGCGGTCAGTTCGCCCGCGAGGTCGCAGAGCGTCTCGGCGCTGGCATAGGCGGCCGAAAAGTGCGGCCTGAGCAGATCGAGCGCCAGCCGATCGCGCTGGTCGAAATCGCGCGCCTTGCGGAACGCAACGACGTGCAAGTCGCGCGGGCTAGGCGCAGCGAGCGCGACACCCAACATGTGCTCGATGTTCGAGGGCCGATAAAACTCGGCGTAGATAGCACGGTCGCGCCATTGGCGCTGGCTGACGAAGTCGCTGAGCGCCACCGCCTTGTCCGCGCGATACGCGGAGTTCCAATGCCGGCAGAAGGGATGCTCGTGCATGTGGCGCGCGAATATTTCGTGGCTGTCCGGAATCGGGTGAATCGCATTCGCAACCCACTGAACGCGCCGCCGCTCGGAATTAACCTCGTTGAAGGTGCAGATGTCGGAGCGAATGATCGCGGGCAGCCCGTGAACGATGCGGTCCGCGTAGGCGTCGAGGTTTGGCGACGCATACAGTTCCTGGACATAGGTCGAAATCGCGCGAAAGTCGCGCTGACTGAGCTGCGCCATCAATCACCCCTTCGGCAGGCGACAGGGCCAAACGGCCCCTTGCGGCATCGGCCGCTTCGTATACATCGGCGCCCATCCAGGGTCACCCGTTCGATAGCGCTAACACGCCGGGGGGCCGGAAATTCCTCGCATGCGCCGCCTGCAACCTCCGATATCGAGGCGCTCGGGAGCTGGTTTTCTGTCGCCATCGGCACGAACGAGCGGGAACACGCGGATGACGCCGACGGCGGAGCCGGTCTCAGGACATCATCAAGACCGGCTCAAGGGCAAATCAGACCCTGGGAAAAGCGGGCTGGTCATCGTCTCGCTATCTTGTGCCGGTGGCGAGGGGTTTGGCAGGCCGCGAGAATTCCACATTCCATCGACGGCAATAGAGCCTGCGCCGCGACGTGTCGACACCGCGGCTCCGATGGCCGCGGCCGAAGCATCGGGAGTTCGCTTTTCGCCAAATTATCGTCGTCCCCGTCCAAGTTTATCGACGATGCGGTCGCTAAAGGAGTGCGTGCCTTGAAAACAATCCTTGGCTGTCAGCCGGCCCGCGTCACGCGCCGGGCCCGAGAGACTTTAGCAATGGACGATCCAGAGCAGCTATCGGCGCTGATCGGCGACATCTACGACGCCGCCCTGGATTCGTCGCTGTGGACCGATGTCCTACGCAAGGCGTCGCGCTTTGTCGGCGGCCCGGCCGCATCGCTGTTCTCCAAGGACGCCACCAGCAAGACCGGAAGCCAAGTCTACGGCTACGGCATCGATGCGCACTACCAGCAGCTCTACTTCGAACGCTACGTCAAGCTCGACCCGCTGACGACAAGCCACTTCTTTGCCGAGATTGAAGAGCCGATCGCGACCGCGGATGTCATCCCCTACGATGAGTTTCTGCAGACGCGCTTCTATCGCGAGTGGGCGCGGCCGCAGGGCCTGGTCGATTTCGTGGCCGCGGTGCTCGACAAGAACGTGACCAGCGCGGCGATGTTCGGCGTATTCCGGCACGAGCGCGACGGCTTGGTCGATGACGCCACGCGCCGACGCATGCGGCTGATCGTGCCGCATATCCGCCGCGCGGTTCTTTGCGCGAGGGTTGTCGACCTCAAGCAAGCGGAGGCGGCGACCTATGCCGATACGCTCGACGGTCTCAGCGCCGGCCTGTTCCTGATCGATGCCGGCGGCCGCATCGTCCATGCCAACGCGGCCGCGCACGGCATCCTCGCGGCGGACGATTTCCTGCGAGCAATCGCCGGCCGCCTGGTCGCACGCGACGCCCAGGTCGATCAGACCCTGCGCGAGATCTTCGCGACCGCCGACAACGGCACCGCCGGCATCGGCCTCAAGGGCATCGCGCTGCCGTTGATCGACCACGACGGCGCGCTCTACGTCGCTCACGTGTTGCCGCTGACAACGGGCGCGCGGCGGCGCGCGGGCGCGACGTATACAGCTGCCGCCGCAATGTTTGTGCGGAAGGCCACGATGGATCCGCCGGCTCCGCCCGAAGTCATCGCCAAGACCTACAAGCTGACACCGGCCGAATTGCGCGTTCTGCTTGCCATTGTCGAGGTCGGAGGTGTTCCCGAGGTTGCCGCGGCGCTCGGCGTCGCCGACACCACGGTCAAAACCCACCTCAGCCGGTTGTTCGAAAAGACCGGCACCAGCCGGCAGGCCGATCTCGTCAAGCTCGTCGCCGGGTTCGTCAGTCCGGTGATCAGCTGACGCATCCAGTGCGCGGCCAATTCCCGGCCGCCGCCGATGTTTTCACAATCGTCGGGCATTGATGGCGCCTGCCACGCGCAGCATGATCAATTCACGTTCGCGCCACGCGAGCGCCGATCCCAGCGCGACAAACAGGAGTGCGACCAGAGGGACCGCCAGCCATCGCCAATCCAGCGACAGCATCACCGCAGCCGCGGCAAAACCGGCCAACGCGACCAGGACGCCGATGACGGCCGGGCGCAGCGTGAAGTGGCAATGCACGATCGTGCTTCCGTGAAAATCACGCAGCCACCCGATCACGTAGGGTCGAAACGGATTCAGCGCCTGCGCGAAGCCTCCGGACCGGCATCGCCAACCGACGCGGAAGCATTCTTTGCTGACCCATCCATCCAACAAAGAGGCGTCGGCGCCCATCATGGCGCCGAGGCGTGCCACGCACTCCGCGGCGGGCAGCGTGGAAAACAGATAGAACAAGGGTGCCCGCTTTCGGTGCGTTGCGATCGTGTCCGACATTCGGCTTCGATGCGGGGCTTGAGGATTGAGCCCGGACCGGGCCGTTGCCGGCATCCGATGCCGCGTGGCGCCATCGCGGCCGATCGCGACGGCTGGTTCCTGGATGATCGCAGCCAACAGTGCTTTTCTCACCGACTACTCCTACATGAATACGCTGCCGCGATTTACCGAACGCTCCGATCATGCGCGTCCGTCGTTCGGCGGAGAACGCCAATACATTCGGGTGGGAGCCGCGTTTTGCAGGCCACACGCGGGTCGCGGCGGTGAGCCCGTCGAGACGTGAGCAACCTCAGTCACGCCGAGTTGATCTGCGTCGGATTTTTTTTGGTCTCCACGCCCTCCGGGTCCTCCGATCGATGGACGCCGAACGCCGGTCGCGACGGCATTGTCCCGCCGATTCTCGCCGAACGCGCGTTCGGCACCCATCAGCCGCGCGCCTCTGTTGATGAGCGGCAAAAAACGAGAGAGACACAGTAATGCGCAAGTTCATTCGATTGACCGCTATTGTCGCAACGCTGTCGGCTGGCGTGGTGTTGTCAGCACCTGAGTTCGCCGGCGCCAAAGGCAGCGGCGGATCCCAAGGCGGCGCACGCCAGCCGCAGATCGTGAACACCATCCATCCGATCATTTCCAAGCCCGGCAAGTCCGAACGCGATCACGATCGCGATCGTGAACGTGAGCTCAGGGCCGAGCGGAAGGCCGAACGCAAAGCTGAGCGCAAGGCTGAACGCGAACGTGAGCACTGTCTCAGGTCCGGCAAGTGCACCGTCAGCGTCGGCAAGCCTGTGACCACGCCGATCACCAAGCCGATCACGACACCGGTCAGCAATCCGGTCGGCACCCCGACTGCTCCGACGAAGCCGGTCACCACCCCGCCTGTTCTCAGCGACCCTGGCTACTCGGCGCCCGGGAGCCTCAATGGCGCCGGCGGCAATCCCAACAAGACGCCGGGCGGCCCGACCTTGAAGCAGGATTGAGGTCGAGGCTCGGTACCGGACCAGTCGCACCGCAGGCTCTCCCCCCAAAGAGCCGACCGGTGGCGCCGGCCGCCGCGTGGATGTCTCACGCGGCGGCCATTCGCTCGCGAGCCGAACGCCCCAAGGCGTCGTATCCGCCGGCCCTGCGACCGATAGCAATGTGGAGATGCGTGATGAGTGATCGATGGGCGAACATCCCTGACGATGAGAGGCATCCGCCGATCGAGGAGCCTGATCATGGCTGATGACGCCAAACCGATCGGCGCCCGTGAACTCGCCGCGCGCCTCGGCATCACGCTGCTCAAGTTCTATCGCACCCGCGACCGATTGCATCTGTTCGAGGGATTGCCACGTCCCTTGCCACAGGGCGGACGACTGCGATTTCATCGCGCCACGATCGACGACTATTTGCAGGCAATCCAGCGTTCCCGCCGCACCGGCGCGCGACAGCGTGGCCTCCGGCCCGCGCTGGAGCCGAAACCGGATTGTCCGCCGAGCGAACACGAGGCGCGGCCGCAATGACCGCGTCCGCCAACCATGCCGTCGTGCGATTTTCCACCGTCGATCTGCCGCGGCAGCACCGGCTTGCCATGTGGCACGACCACTACGCGTCGCTGGTGCTCAGGGTCGAAGTCGAACCTGCCGATGACAGTTCGTTCGAAGCCTCGCTCACGGCCCGCGCATTGCCGGATCTGCATCTGCTGCTGGGGACGATGTCGGTCACGCGTATCGCGCGAACCCACAGTTTGATCGCCGACGGCAACGACGATCTTGCGCTCATCATCAACCGGCAGGGCGTCATCACCGCCGCTGCGCGCGGCCGCGAGGTCGCGCTGCAAAATGGCGACGGCGTGCTGATGAACTTCGGCGAGATCACGCGCTTTGACCGCTATTCCTTCGGCGGCTCGTTGTCGCTGCGGATCCCTCGTGCCGTGCTTGCCGCCCTCGTCGTCGATATCGATGACGCGGTCATGCGGCTGATCCCGCGGCACAACCAGGCGCTCCGGTTGCTGACAGGCTACGCGCAGGCCCTGCTCGATGACGATGCACTGACAGCGCCCGGGCTCCAGCGCCTGGCGGTCGCTCATATACATGATCTTGTCGCCCTTGCGCTCGGCGCCAACACCGAGGCCGCCGGCGTTGCACGGAGCCGCGGCACACGTGCGGCGCGGCTGCGTGCGGCCAAGGCTTACATCATCGAAAACAGCTCCCGTCAGCAACTGTCGATCGGCATGCTTGCGGCTCATCTCGGGGTGACCGAACGCTATGTGCAGCGACTGTTTGAAATCGACGGGAGCACGTTTTCCGGATTCCTGCTGGCACAGCGTCTTGTCCGTGCCCATCGCATGCTGACCTCGCCGAAATTTGCGCAAAGCCCGGTGAGCACGATTGCCTACGATGTCGGCTTCGGTGACATCTCGCACTTCAATCGCTGCTTTCGACGACGCTATGGCGCAGCGCCTCGCGATATTCGGGACGCGTCCACGGCATAAGACCTTGATGACGCAATAAGCCGCAAATGGTCGCGTTGGCGCGCTGCCATCTTGCCGCGTCAGCCGTCACAACGCGGCACTCTCCGCCGCGAGCGGAACCTCGTCTCCCGCGCCCGCCGTCATGACCTGCAAGATCCGTTGCTGCAGCGATTCGCGATCCGCAGCGTCGGCGCCCTGCACGACGGCGGCCTCGAGTGCGATCCGGGCCGGGCGGTGAAACACCAGCACGCGGTCGCCGACCTGCAGGGCCTCGCTGATCGAATGGGTGACAAACACCGCAGTCTTGCCGTTCTGCCGGACCAGGCGGCCGAACTCGGTGCGCAAGTCGCGCGCCGTCATTTCATCAAGCGCCGAGAACGGCTCATCGCACAACAGGATCTCGGGATCGACGGCAAAGGCCCGCGCGATGGAGACGCGCTGGCGCATGCCGCCGGACAATGCGTGCGGATAGTCGTTCTCATGGCCGGCGAGACCAAGCCGGGCGAGCCAGTTGCTGGCGATCTTGCGGGCCTGCTTCGGTTCGGCGTCGAGAATCTGCAGTCCGAGCAAGACATTTTCAAGCGCCGTTCGCCACGGCATCAGGCGGTCGCCTTGAAAAACGATGCCGATCTTGCCGCGAAAATACCCGAAGTCGCGAAAGGCGTCGTGGCCGAGGACATGCACGGCGCCGCTGGACGGTTCGACCAGACCGGCGATGAGATTGAAGACGGTCGATTTCCCACAGCCGGTCTTGCCGAGGACCGCGACGATCTCGCCGCGCTTGATCGCGAACGACAGCCGATCGACCGCGACGAATTCGCCGCGGCCATTGTGGCGCGGAAAGGCCTTGGTGACGTTGTCCAATGCAATAACGGCGTCGCCCTCGGCCATGGCTACATCGCCCGCTCGGATACCGCGCGATAGCGCAGCATCCAGCTTTCGATCGCGACGATGCTCTGCTGCACGATCAACACGAACAGCACGAGTTGCAGCGTCCAAGCGATGGCGCCGGCCATGTCGAACAATTGCTGCTGGCGCAAGAGTTCATAGCCGACACCGCCGGTGGCGCCGACCAGCTCGGCGACCACGACGACGCGGGCGGCGTTGCCGAGATTGACTTTCCACGCGGTCAACACAGCGGGAACGATGGTCGGCATGATCAGCACGCGGAACAAGGTCCAGCGTCGCGGCCGGAATGCCATGGTCATCTCGTAGAGATCCTTCGACATCGACCGGAAGGCGTCGAGAATCTGAAACGTAAAGGCCGGCAATGTGGTCATCACCATGATGAAAAAGATGCGAAACTCGGTGCCGTGAAACCAGATGATCGCGATCACGACCCACGACAAGGCGGGAATGCCTTGCAGAAACACCAGGATCGGATTGGCGTAGTTGTCCAGCGTCGGCGACTTCGCGATCAACAGTGCGATCAATCCGCCGAGCACGAAGGCTCCCAGCAGTCCGGCGAAAATACGTGCCGCGGTGATCAGCACATCGAACAGCAGCGGACCCGAAAGGAAAATCTCGATGGTGCGCGTGACAATGTCCGGAATCGAGGGAAACAGAAACGGCGGAAAGAACAGCGACGCGATCTGCCAGGCCGCGGCGAGCAAGCCGATGCTGATCGCCGCCTGCAGCACCCGCGTCAACCGCTGTTTCAGTCTCATGGCAACGGCATGCCATTGATGGTCTCGGACGAAGGCTGAGCGCTGAAATAACCGACCTCGAGCCCTGCCCGGTACACCGCCTCGATCTCCTTGCGGAGTTCGCTGGCGGGCGCGACGTCCATCCCAAGCCTGTCGTTGCTCCTGATGAGCGACGCAACCGCCTTTTGATCCTCCGGCGTCGATTTCGGCGCGATGATCGCCGCCGCCTCGTCCGGGTTCTTTGCGATCCATTCCGCGGCGGCCTTATAGGCCGCGTAAAGACGCGGAATCAGCGCCGGATTTTTCGCGATCCAATCCCGATGCGCGGCAACGCCGAGATAGGGAATGCGGTTGCCACCGGCGAATGCGCTCCAGATCTTGTCGACCTCCTGGTCGATGGTGCGGATGTCGGGCTTTTTCGCCGTCAACAGCGTATAGGCCGGTTCCCAAATCTGCACGGCGTCGGCCCGGTCGGCGAGCGCATAGCCGACCAATCCCGGCGTCGCGGTGTTGACCACCTCGATCTTGGAGACATCGACGCCGGCTTTGCGCGCGAAGAACTCGAACATCACGTAATTCGTGGTCGAGCGCGCGGCGGCAAGCTGCTTGCCCTCGAGGTCGCGGAGCGTCTTGACCTCCGGGCGCGAGGTAACGACGGCGCCCCAGAGGTCGAAAAGATTGAAGAGGTACTGCACCTTGACGCCGCGGCTGTCGGCGAGCCCGACAGTCAGCAACGAGGCGCTGCCGCCGACCTCGAATTCACCGGAGTTGAACTGCGTGGCATAGGCATCGGGCGTGCGTTCGGAAAAGGTGATGTCGAGGCGGTTCGCCTCGTCGAGCTTCCTGGCCTTGATCACCGGCGGCAGGAACGCGCCGAGGGACGGCGCGCCGAAGATCACGATATTGATCTTATCTGCGGCCTGGGCGTGCGCGACGCCCGGCACGGCGAGGCTTGCCAGAAGCCAGGCTCCGATCAACGCCCGCCAGGTTGCCCGATGATTTCTCGGCATTTTGTTACCTCCCCTTGGGATCATCGACGCGAAACAACCGGGCGGCAAGTCCGCCATTGACGCGGGCGACCTGATCCGCCGACAGGCCGGCTTCGGCGACGATCTTGAGCGGTTCCAAGTCACCGATCGGGAACGGCATGTCCGATCCCAGCATGATGCGGTCCGCGCCGAGCATGGTAATGACGAAGCGCAGCACGCGCGGGTCGTGCAGGATGGTGTCGGTATAGAGCCGCGAGATCGCCTCGACCGGATCGCCAAGCCCGGGCGTGATCTGGTGGTTGCGGTTGAGCCGGCCGAGGACGAACGGCAATCCGGCGGCGCCCATCGGCACAAAGAACTTGACGTTGCCATAGCGCGTCACGTGCCCGCTGGCGACCAGCCGCGCGACCGCGACGACCGCATCGGTGATGCGGCCAAGAGCGTTCTGCAGCCCGTAGTCGTTCACGCGGGTATCGCCGGCATCGAAGCTCGGGTGAATGTGGATTACCGCGCCGGTGTCGTCGGCCGCGGCCCAAAACGGGTCGAGATCCTTGGCATCGAGCACGCTGCCGACGCCGCGCGGGAGCGTGCCGATCATCACGCCGGGGAAGCCCGCGGCCATCGCCGCCTTCAACACGGTGCCGGCGCGGACGCCGTCCTGCATCGGCACGCTCGCGAGCGGCACGAAGCGCGGCTCGGTCTTGGCCGCACTCATCAGCGCATCATTGATGAGCCGGCTCCAGGCTTCGCCCTCGGCCGCCGGCAGGTCGTAGCCGAACATGTCGACCCAGCCGCCGACCACCTGCCGGTCGATGCCTTGCTTGTCCATCCAGGCGAGCCGCGCGGCCACATCGCTGAGCGGCTTGGAGACCGGGCGGGTCGGCTTCCCGCCGGCAAAGGCCAGCGCCAGGCTGCCGCCCTCCTCGATGACGCGAACGGATGGAAACTTCGCGCGATCGCGGGTGATCGCGGCGAGCAGATCCGGGGGCGCGAGATGCGCGTGGGTGTCGATAATCATGCCGACCTCGTTGCTCGTTTTTGTTGGGCTTCTGCGATCCGGTCCCCAAGTGCGGAGATCGTGATCGGAAGGCTGTTCACTTGGATGCCGAGCGGCCGCAGCGCGTCATTGATGCCGTTGGCAATGGCAGCCGGCGCGCCGAGATAGCCGGATTCTCCCGACCCCTTCTGGCCGAGCACGGTGTGCGGCGACGGCGTCACGTGATGCACGATCTCGATCGCCGGCACCTCATGGGACGAGGGCAACAGATAGTCCATGAAGCTCTGGGCGATGAGCTGACCGTCGTCGTTGTAGGCGAATTCCTCCAGCAGCGCGGCGCCAATGCCGTGGGCGATGCCGCCCAGGGTCATCCCGCGCACGATTTTCGGATTGATCACGGTGCCGCAATCGTGCCCGACGACGTAGCGGAGAATCCGCGGCTTTCCGAGCTCCGGATCGATGGTCAGCAGGATCAGATGACATTCGAAGGAGAAGCAGGGATACATCTGCACGCGGCCGTCGGGCGTCGGCAGCGTTCCACCGGTCGGCACCTGCATAACGTGGCTCACTGAGAGCCCCGGCTCCATATCCGGCGGCAACCGATGAAAATGCCGATGGGCGATGACGACCAGGTCCTGCCAGCTGCGCCGGCGCTGCGGATCGGCGCTGTCGCTCACGTCACCGGCGCGATAGCTCGCCGCGCCAACGGCGATCGCAAGATCATGCGCGGCAATCGCGACCAGTTTCGCTTTCAGCTTCTGGGCGGCGTGGAACGCGGCGCCTCCGAGCATGATGGCCATGCGGCTGCCGACCGGACTGTTGCTCGGCATTGAGGACAGGGAGTCCGGACGCACCACGCGGATATGGTCGGGATCGATCTCCAGCACCTCGCCGACCACGGTCGCGACCAGGGTCTCGTGTCCCTGCCCCGCCGACGTCGTGTGCATGGTCGCGGTCACGCTGCCGGTCAGATCCACGCTGATGCGGCACGATTCCATCCAGGTGGTGGTGGTGTTCTTCGGATTGAGCAGCGGCTCGAAGGCGGAGTTTCCGCCGCTGGGTTCAAGGCAGGTGGCGATGCCGATGCCCGCCAGCAGGCCCTGCGCCCGCAGCCTCGCCTGCTCCGCCCGTAGCGCGGCGTAATCGCCATGCGCCAGCGTCTTGTCGATGACGGCGTGATAGTCGCCGCTGTCATAGGTGCTGCCGCTCGGAATGGTGTAGGGGAATTCCTCCGCGCGAATGAAGTTGCGGCGGCGCACCTCGACCGGATCGAGCGACAGGGCGGCCGCCACCTCCTCGATGGCGCGTTCAATCGCATAATTGGTCGGCGATTGCCCGAACGCGCGCACCGCCTCCTGTACGGTCTTGTTGGTGGTCACCGCCATGGCGCGATATTGCACGCTCTGAATGCGGTATGGCCCGACGATGGCGCCGATCGGCTTGCCGAGCTGAAACGGCGAGCGGCCGGCATAGGCGCCGACATTGTCGAGCGCGCGCATTTTCATCGAGCGGATCAGGCCGGATGCGTCGAACGCGATATCGACGTCGAACACACGTTCGGGACCATGGGCGTCGCCGCCGCGCATGTTCTCCAAGCGATCCTCGAGCAAGCGGATCGGGACGCCCAGCCGCTTCGCCAGATAGGCGACGAGGACGGTGTGCTTGATGCCGCGCTTGACGCCATAGCTGCCGCCGACATCGACATCGTAGTGCACCCGCACCGCGGACGCCGGCATCTTCAGGGCGATCGCAAGCTGATCCTGGAACTTGGGCATCTGGATCGAGGCCCAGACGTCGAGCAGCTCGCGCCAGGGATCGAAACTGGCGATGACGCTGAAGGTCTCGATCGGAACGGTGGCGCTGCGGCCCCACTTCACCCGGTATGACAGACGATGCGGGCTGGCAGCAAAATCCTCTTCCACATCGCCCCATACAAAGGTGCGATCGAGCAGCACGTTCGACCCATGCGCCGCATGGACCAGCGGACTTTCCGGCAACAGCGCAGCCTCCGCGTCCAGCACATGAGGCAGCGGCTCATAGTTGACCACGACCTGTTCCGCGGCGTCCTCGGCAAGGGCACGGGTGTCGGCGACGACGGCGGCAACCCATTCGCCGGAATAGCGCGCGACATCGACCGCAAGCGGCCGGCGCGGCACGTTCGGCGTGTCGAGCCCGGCCATCAGCGGCAGGCTCGCCGTCGCAAGCTCGCGGCCATCGAGAGCGTAGTGAACCCCAGGCATGGCCAGCGCAGCCGACTTGTCGATCGAGACGATGCGCGCGGCGGGATGCGGCGAAGTGACCAGCGCGACGTGCTTCATATCGGGCAAGACGATATCGGCGGCGAAATGTCCCTGGCCGACGACGAAGCGCCGGTCTTCGCGCACGCGCCGATCGGACGACACGTATTGGAACGGCTGCGCGCCCGCCATTACGCCACCTCGATCGGGCGGTTGACGCCGCGCAGGCGCTCGGCCGCCAGCGCGATCGCCTCGACGATCTGAACATAGCCGGTACAGCGGCAGATATTGCCCGAAATCGCATCGACGATATCCTCGCGCGTCGGCGCCGGGTTGGCCGCGAGCAGCGCGTGCGCGGTCAGGATCATCGCCGGCGTGCAATAGCCGCACTGCATGCCGTGGGTCTCGCAAAACGCATCCTGGACCACCGACAATTCTCCCGGACCGGGAGCGACGCCTTCGATGGTCGTAATGGCATAGCCGTCCGCCTGCACCGCGAACATCAGGCAGGAGCGAACCGGAACGCCGTCGATCAGGACCGTGCAGGCGCCGCAGATGCCGTGTTCGCAGCCCATATGCGTTCCGGTGAGACCAAGGGTATCGCGCAGGCAATCGAGCAGCGTCGTGCGCGGCTCGACATCGACATGGCACCGCTTGCCGTTCACGGTGAGATCAGTGGGCATGGGGATTGCCTCCGCGCGCCGATGCCGCTGCGTCCATAACCGCGCGCACGGCGAGCGTCGTTGCGGCACGCCGCCGGTAGTCGGCCGAGGCGTGCAGGTCACTCATCGGCGCGACGTCGCCGAGCGCGTCGCGGATCGCCGGCCGGAGCGTGGATTCCTCGATTCGTCTGCCCTGGAGGCGCGCCGCAACCGCATCGAGCCGAAATGGGACCTCGGTCACCGCCCCGATTCCGAGCGCGAGGCTCCGACAGGTTTCATCATCGTCGAGCACGATCTGCGCGGCCGCCGACGCGAAGGCGAAATCGCTGCGGCGCGCGTTGATCTCATGAAAGCCCACGCCCACGTTGCCGCCGTCGCTGGCGGGAAAATGAATGGCCGCGAGGCAGCCGTGGCTTGGAAGCGCCGTCGTCATCAGACCGGTGAAGAAATCCGACGCGGAAATCTCGGTGGTGGCGCCCCCGGCGCGGTAGACCAGTTTTGCATCAAGCGTGATGGCGACCAGCACGAGTTCGGCGGCGGGATCGGCGTGAGCAAGCGAGCCGCCGATCGTCCCGCGCGCCCGGGTCGCGGCATGGCCGATCCACGGCAAGGCTTTGCACAGCAGCGGAACGTGGGCACGGGCGAGAGCATCGCGTTCAACCGCGCATTGACGGGTGGTCGCACCGATCGCAATCATGCCGGCGTGCGCGCGCACGTAGGACAGCGACGGGATCCGCCCGATATCCACAAGCTGCGTCGGCCGCACCAGCCGCATCGCCATCATCGGGACCAGCGACTGTCCGCCGGCAATGATCCGTGCATCGCCGTCGGCCGCCAAGATGGCGCAGGCCTCGTCGATATCGCTGGGCCGGTGATAGTCGAAAGGCGCCGATTTCATCCGGATACACGGGTGGGCGCCGCCTCATTGTCGGATGGCGAAAATGAGCCGGCCCAGGTGAAACATGCCACCATCCAGCTGATTGCGTGGCCTATTTCCGCAACCAGTTCAACAGGAAATGATGTGGAGGTCGGACGGTCCCGAGGGCGCAAACGGGCGTCGCGTAGTCACGGCCTATGGACGGGACGGATGTCTGGGCAGCGTCGCGCGATGCGCCGCTGGTCCGACTAGCTCTTGAGCCGATAGCCGGTGCGGAACATCCAGCCCACGGTGACGAGGCACAGGACCAGGAACAGGCAGGTCATCCCGACGCTGATGCTGATGCTGACGTCCGCGGTCTCGAAGAAGCTCCAGCGGAAGCCGCTGATCAAGTAGACCACGGGATTGAACAAGGTGACAGTCTGCCAGAACGGCGGCAACACGTGAATGGAATAGAAGCTGCCGCCGAGGAAGGTCAGCGGCGTGATCACCAGCAGCGGAATGATCTGCAGTTTCTCGAAACCGTCGGCCCACAGGCCGATGATGAAGCCGAACAAGCTGAAGCTCACGGCGGTCAGCACCAGGAAGGCCAGCATCCACACCGGATGGGCGATGCGCAGCGGTACGAACAGGGCCGCGGTCGCCAGAATGATCAGTCCGAGAATAATCGACTTGGTGGCGGCGGCGCCGACATAGCCGAGCACGATCTCGAGCGAGGATACCGGCGCGGAGAGGATCTCATAGATGGTGCCGACAAAACGCGGAAAATAAATTCCGAACGACGCGTTGGCGATGCTCTGGGTCAGCAGCATCAGCATGATCAGGCCCGGCACGATGAAGGAGCCGTATTTGACGCCGTCGATTTCGGTGATGCGGGAACCAATGGCGGCGCCGAACACCACGAAATACAGCGAGGTCGAGATCACAGGCGAGATGATGCTCTGCATCAGCGTGCGCGCGGTGCGCGACATCTCGAACATGTAAATGGCCCGCACCGCCAGAAGATTCATTATCGCTGCCTCACCAGATCGACGAAAATATCTTCCAATGAGCTTTGGGTGGTGGCGAGGTCGCGGAACGCGATACCGGAGGCGCTGAGATCCCGCAGCAACTCCGCGATCCCGCTATGCTCGCTCTTGGTGTCGTAGGTGTAGACCAGCTCGGTTCCGGTCGGCGCGAGCTGCAGGCCGCTGCCGGCGAGGGCCGCCGGCACCGCGTCGAGCTTGGCGCTTAGTTGCAAGGTCAGCTGCTTCTTGCCGAGCTTGTTCATCAGCGTGGTCTTGTCCTCGACCAGGATGATCTCGCCCTTGTGGATCACGCCGATGCGGTCGGCCATGTCCTCGGCTTCTTCGATGTAGTGCGTCGTCAGGATGATGGTGACGCCGGAATCGCGCAGCTCCCGCACCACCTGCCACATGTCCTTGCGCAGCTCGACATCGACGCCGGCGGTCGGTTCGTCGAGAAACAGAATTTGCGGCTCGTGCGACAGCGCCTTGGCGATCATCACCCGGCGCTTCATGCCGCCGGACAGGGTCCGGATCTTGCTGTCCTTGCGATCGTACAACGAGACGTCCTTGAGCACCTTGGCGATGTAATCGGGATTGGCCGGCTTGCCGAACAATCCGCGGCTGAAGCTCACGGTCGCCCATACCGTCTCGAACGCATCGGTGGTCAATTCCTGCGGCACCAGACCGATCATCGAGCGGGTGACGCGATAGTCCCTGATGATGTCATGACCGGCAACGGTGACCGCGCCCTGTGACGCATTCACGATCCCGCAAATAATGCCGATCAGCGTGGTCTTTCCGGCGCCGTTCGGGCCCAGCAGACCGAAGATCTCGCCGCGGCGAATCTCAAGGTTGATGTCCTTGAGCGCGTGGAAGCCGGAGGCATAGGTCTTGGAGAGATGCGAGACCGAAATGATGGGGGGCATGGGGCGGGGCTGGACCTGTTCTCGCACGATGTACGTGCTGACGGCGGCCGCATCAAGTAGCGCCATGAATTTAAAGACATGATCCAATCAGATCGGGTGTGATCACAAGCTCAGTGTGCTCCCTCCCCCTGAAAGGGGGAGGGTTGGGGTGGGGGTCGCAATGAGATTCGAGACGACAAACACTGACCCCCTCCCGACGGCTTCGCCGAAC
>Ga0265342_10000646_pt1 | contig 36574 bp, 32 predicted proteins | sample 4CB327metaG_FD_203125 | JGI IMG/M metagenome (GOLD analysis project Ga0265342, IMG submission 203125) | Rhizosphere microbial communities from Carex aquatilis grown in University of Washington, Seatle, WA, United States - 4-CB3-27 metaG | ecosystem: Host-associated > Plants > Roots >... | reverse complement strand
GCTCTGCTTCCGCTTATTCTACTGATATTCGTACTCTCCCGCTGGTCCGGAGGCCTGGTAGCTCGATATGGCGCGAGGCTGCCGCTCACGGTTGGGTCACTTGTCGTGGCGTCAGGTTTCGCACTCTTTCTAAGACCGGGGATCGGAGGCAGGTACTGGAGCACCTTTTTCCCGGCAGTGGCCGTTCTGGGCATCGGCATGGCGATCACTGTCGCGCCTCTCACGACGGCGGTGATGGAATCGGTCCCTTCCAGCGTGGCCGGCGTCGCCTCCGGAGTCAACAATGCCGTGTCGCGTATCGCCGGACTGCTGGCCGTCGCAGTTTTTGGTATCGTCCTCTCAGCCGGATTCAACCGTGCGCTCGACTACAGTCTCTCGCGGATGCAACTGTCTCCCTCTCTGCGCCAAAGCGCTGAAATGCAGCGATCGAAACTGGCGGGGGTTCAGATCAGAGAACCGGTCGTAATGCACGCCTTCGATGAAGCATTCGTATCCGGATACCGCGATGTGATCTGGATCTCTGTCGGCATGGCCCTTCTTAGCGCATTGAGTGCTCAGATGATGCAATCGAAGAAGCGCATTGTACGGGTCCATAGTTGAGATCGCATGCGCTTACGTTTACCTGGACACATACGAGCGGTCACTATCATGCTAACGATTCAAAATCTGGCTGAATGGATCTGCTTTGATCAACCGTCCAAGAGCGTAGATTCTTTGGTCGTGGCTTCTTTGCTTTTCGCGAAGATGTTTCCGGCAGTTCAGGCGGCGGCGGCGAAGAGGGTGGGGTAGGCGAGCTCCCTGAGTTTGATAGCGGTGGTCATGGTTCGGCGGCCGGGAAGAGAAACGCGCCAGCGGCGGGAATGCGGAATTTTGGCGATGAGCCCGTGGGCGTGAAGGCGCCGGAAGAGGCGCGTGACTTGTCCTGGTTGTTTTGATCTGCAAGCAGCCGCGAAACAACACGCGGTCGAAGCAGGACAGCGCCCCGGTGATTTTGCCAGCATGACGCTCCATGAACTTGTCCATGCCCACAAGTTCACCAGCCGGCACGCTCTAATGCAACCCACCGCTCTAGCTTGCACGCAGGAGAGAGCGCGCACCATGCGATCTCGCTTATGCGGGTCGAGGGCCGCAGGTCCTCGCAGGGCGCGGGGCAGAGCCCTGCATTGGTTGAGCCGTAGGACCGCGGTAGGGCGTACAAGCGCCTTTTTCTCTTTAGCGAATTGCATCCAACAAATGTCTGATAACAGACCAATCAGTTTGAATGAGACTGTGCTCCTTCTTGATTGAGCAGATCGGTCTTTAGTGGTCCTCAGAGGCGCAGGTGCTTGAGATCATACGCCTCTCGTTGCTGGCCCAATTCCTGCTCCCGACGACTGCTGATAGACATTCTACAACGCAGCAACGGGGCCCGCATGGGTGTCGGAGAAAGATATGAATAGTAACCTCGGACAAAAGTTGACGGGAAAGATTGCGGTTATCACAGGCGGAAGCAGCGGGATTGGCTTGGCCACAGCCAAGCGCTTCGTGGAAGAGGGTGCGCACGTCGTGATCACTGGGCGACGAGAGAAAGAGCTGAAGGAGGCCGCAGCCTTCATCGAGAGAAACGTCACGACGGTGGTGGGCGACGTGTCGCGCTTGGAAGATCTGGACCGGCTCTACGCCGTGGTGAAAGAGAAACATGGTCACATCGACATTCTCTTTGCGAACGCGGGCGCGGGGACAATCTCACCGCTCGCGGTAGCTACTGAGGCCCATTTTGACCAGACCTTCGACGTGAACGTGAAGGGGCTATTCTTTACGGTGCAGAAGGCCCTTCCCCTCTTCAAAGACGGCGGTTCGATTATCCTGAACTCTTCAGTCTCGAACGTGTTGGGACTCGCAGGGTTTACCGCCTACGCCGCGAGTAAGGCGGCAGTGCGCAACTTCGCGCGCGGCTGGACTCTGGAATTGAAAGACCGCAAGATCCGCGTGAATTCGATGAGCCCCGGAGCAATCGATACCCCAGCCTTAGCGACGACGACGGGCCTTACCGCTGAACAGGCTGAGCAAGCGGCCGCACAGTTCGCCACGCAGATCCCAATGGGTCGCAGAGGCAAGCCCGAGGAAATAGCGGCAGCAGTCGCGTTCCTCGCCTCCGATGAAAGTTCCTATATCACCGGCGTGGATCTCGCAGTTGATGGGGGCATGGCGCAGGTCTGACCGCTGTCTTCATCTATTGGACGTGATGCGTCTTATTGGACAATTGTGTTGTAGCGCCCCAAGTCCAAATGTCCCCTTCGGCCCGCCGTTTGTACCGACTAGCCTCCGACGCGCTATGGGGTGACGCAACTGCCACACGTTCCGCCCATACAACAGAGAGCGAACTCGCAGGTGGCAGGGCCATCGGACGGCGCCGCCGAGCAAGCAGCCGAGGTCGGGCCGGACGCACTGAATTCAGAAGCAACGCCTGACCACGCATGCCACTGAGGCATCCATGGCTGGCATTGATTCGGCTGGCGTCGATTCGGATGGCGTTCTGCGCGGCTACATAGTGAATGGCTTCGAGCTGATGGCATTCGAGCTGTGCGGGACGAGCGAGCTTATCTGGATGGATGTGACCGGCTATGAAAAGGGGATCAATCGACTCGACCAAATTTCGGCCCCACTTTGCCCGGGAGATGGAGGCGCGGGCAACTGTGTGCGACGTCTTTATACGGAGCTTGTGGGCGTCATCTCACCACTTGGGACCTACGGACAGCTCGGCAAATTTTCGCGTGCGCTTAAAATTCAGGAATTTCTGCTCGTCTCCCTGGCCGACTCCCCGACCTGTCCCTTCGTGCCCCCTGTGTTCCCGAACTGATGCAATCCAAGGCCGCTGTCAGTTCCCGGTGCCGGCCACGAAGTTGAACGGGTAAGACACGATGGCGATGCCCCCGCCGGTCGGCTTGGGGAAATCCCAGCGCTTGACCGCGGAGACGACGCAGCTTTCGACCTGGACGTTGTTCATGGTCGTGCTCTGCAACAAGGAATTGATGACCTGGCCGGTGCCCGCGATGATGAACTGTACCGAGATGCGGCCTTCCAGGCCGGCCTTTGTCACGAGCTCCTTGTCGTAGCAGTACTTGATCTCGTTCATGTGCAGGCGCACCACGCGGCGGATGATTTCCTTATCGAGAGACCCTCTTGCAGTGACGATGCCGAGGGCCACGCTCGGGGGCTTGGGGATGTGCCGGCGCAGCTCGCCCCCGCCCCGACTGGGGCCGTAGCCCGTGCCGCCGAGGGTGTTGAGGTTGCCCGTACCGATGGTCCATTGGCCGGTGCCGCCGCCGCCGTTGCCGGTTCCCAGCATGCTGAACCCACCGGTCCCGAAGCCGTCGCCGATGTTGGCCGCCAGAAGATTGCCCAGGATGTCCTCCTGGGCGTCGCCCACAGCCGAGCCGCGGCCCAAGATGCTCGCGAAGGGCGAGCTCTTGGCGGCGTTGAGGACGCCTAGCATGCCCATATTCCGGATGCGAGCCTCGGCTTCTGCCTTGCCGAGGTGCATGTCCCGGCCGTCGCCTTGGATGGCGTAGCCTCCGGCGGGCTTCTTCGAGTTGCGATTGCCCATCCGTCCCGGCTCGCCCGCCAGGGCCTTGCCGGCTTGGCCTTGGCCCTTTGTCGTCTGCTGCGCGGGCTGCTTGGTCAGGAATTCCGGAACCTGCGGGCTTTCCTGGGCCAGGACGGTGATGGGGATGAAGGGCCTGCTCATGCCCGCGAAATCGCTCGAAACCGACTCTCCCTCGGGCGGGATCGCCAAGATCGCGAGCAGGAAGAGGCCCAGCGCCACAAACGCGCCGAGGTTGAATTTTTGCTCGGCCCACCGCCACGTGAACCACCGCCTGGGCAGGGGGATCGCACGGGTCGTGTGGGCGAGCTGGAAGCTCATGGCTCCGCAGTGGATGCGGGCGCGGCCGTCAGCTGGCAGGGCGAAATTGCTCCCCCGGCCCGCCAGGTAGTCGGCCAGCCGGTAGACCTTTCCCCCAACGGCCACGTCCCCGGTCATCCGGGGTGTCACGTTGACCAGGAATCCGGCGCCCCACCTCGTCACCAGCGGCAGGTCGGTGGCGCCGAGGAGGTCGCTGGCCGCCGGAGCATCTGCGCTGGGCGACTGGCCGATGGTGTAGCCCATGCGCGGATCTCGGCCGCCTTGGCCACACCCGGGCCGCAACCGGCGCTTGGGCTCGACCGCGGAGAGGAAGCGCGTGCCGATGAGCACGCCATTGTAGACGGCGCGCACCTCGAGAGCAGGCACGGCGTCGGTGCCGAGGTCGGCTGGTGAAGGGCCCTGAGGGTATTCTTCGGTCCTGAGTGCAGAAGTGTACATGACTCGCTCCTCTCGCTTCGCCAGCGCCAGGCGGCCGGTGGCTGCAGTGGCAGCGCTTGGCCGAGCCGTTCGGGCCGGGCAGTCGGGCAATCCGGGGACGAAAGCGTCGGCACCCGCCGGCCGCAATCCTCTTTGCCCCTCTGCCACTACGGACAACCGAAGAGGGGATTGGGTTTCATCCGGCGCACCAGGATCGTCAATTCGATGGCGAATTTGTGAGATGATGGCCCATGGACTGCGTAACCCGAGCCTGGCACCAGCACCTAGACGAGCTGCGGGGCTTTTTGGCCAAACGCCTGACCGATGGAAGCCAGGTCGATGAGATTCTCCAGGGCGTTTTCGAGCGTGTCCTGGTCAAGCGCGAAGCTTTCTGCCAACTCGACAATCCCCGCGCCTGGCTCTTCACCGTCACTCGTCATGCGCTGGTTGACCTTTGGCGGCGAGAGCGCCATACCGAACCTCTTCCTCCCGATCTGGCGGCGACAGACTCGGAGGCCGAGCCGCTCGCTGCGCTTGCGCCTTGCGTGTCCAGGGTCTTTGACGAGCTTTCCCAAGATGAACAGGCCGTCCTTCGTCTCGTCGATCTGGAAGGGGTATCGCAAAGCGAGCTGGCCACGCGCCTTGGGCTTTCGCCCACCGGTGCCCGATCGCGAGTGCAGCGGGCGCGTAAGCGGCTTTCCCAGATCCTGGTCGAGCGCTGCCAGATCGAGTTCGATGCGCAGGGCCGAGTGACCAATCACACGCCTTGTTGCCATCCTGATCAGCCACGCAAGAGCGACTGAAAATAGTCTGCGTCGTTGGCGCCCGGTCTGCGTCTTCCGTACAAAGGCACCGCCAACGCCACGCAAGCATAGGGCGGGCCCCCTTCACCAAGGAGTAGGACCATGGAAAGCATTGGATTCATCGGAGCCGGGCGATGCGCACGGATCTTGTTGGGTGGAATCGGCCGCGCGGGCGCGCTTCCCGGCAACATCATCGCCAGCGACCCCAGCGAACCTGCGCTGACCCGCCTGCAGCAGGAGTATCCCTTCGTGCGCACCGTGGGCGCCGACAACCGCGCAGCCGCGCGAGCCGAGGTGGTGTTCCTGAGCTTGCATCCGCCCGTCTTCGAGACCGTGACCAGCGAAATCGCCGGCAGCCTGCGTCCCGAACAGTGGGTGGTGTCCCTGGCGCCGAAGATCACGCTGGCCCGCTTGTCCGCGTGGCTTGGCGGGCACGCCCGGGTGGCCCGCTTTCTTCCCAACGCGCCCTCTATCGTCAATCGAGGCCACAACCCGCTCGCCATCGCCGAGACGGCTCCCCAAGAGGCGCGTGCCTCGCTGCGAACCCTGCTCGGACACCTGGGAACCGTGGTCGAAATTCCCGAAGAGCAGCAAGCCAAGATAGAAGCCTACGCCCTGACTGCCGCCATGGGGCCGACCTACAACTGGTTCCAATGGCAGGAGCTGGTCCACCTGGCAGCGCAATACGGGCTGACCGTTGACCAGGCCCGCGCCGCCGTGCGCGAGATGCTGCAGGGTGCGCTGACCACCTTCTTCGATGCCGGCCTGCCCGAGGACAAGGTCATGGATCTGGTGCCCGTGCGCCCGCTGGCCGAAGACGAAGAAACCATCCGCAACATCTATCGAACCCGCCTCGCCACCATTCGCGCCCGTATGACGCCCTGAGGGGGCGTCGCGAGGCTCACCGAAGCGTACAGGCGCCGCCTGGTTTCGCCGCGCCGCCGCTCGATTCGCGCGCGGCTGTGGTTCAGACTCAAGGGCGTGAACGCGTCCACGGTCGAGCTCGACGGCACCTTCTTTCGCCGGGAGGCGGCGCGCCTGCTTGCCGCCCTCGTGCGTGTCTTTGGCGTCGAGCATCTCGCGCTCGCCGAAGACGTCGTCCAAGACACGTTGACGAGCGCGTTCGAGGAGTGGAGCTTTCGTGGGGTGCCCGAACACTATTCGGCGCTGCTCATGGTCTCGGCCAAGAATCGCGCGCTCGACGTGTTTCGGCGAGAACGAACGGCACGCAAATTCGCGCCCGAGCTGCGTACCCTCATCGAGAGCGAATGGACCCTGAGGCCCACGGTCGAGGGGCTCTTCCTACCTGCCGCCCTCAAGGACGACGAGCTGCGCATGATGTTCTCGTGCTGTCATCCGCACCTGCACGAGGAGGCCCAAGTCGCCCTGATCCTGCGCATGGTGTGCGGCTTTGACGTCGAGCAGATCGCCAGCATCTATCTTGCGACGGTTGCCGCCATCGAGAAACGACTGGCGCGCGGCAAGAAGGTCCTCGCGGCCTCCCGGCGCCTCTTCGAGCTCACCGCCTTAGACTTCGAACCGCGGCTGTCGGCGGTCCATCGGGCGCTCTACCTGCTCTTCAGCGAGGGCTATCACGGCGCGAGCCCCGAGTCCGTCATTCGTGCCGAGCTTTGTCGTGAGGCCATTCGGCTCGTCCACCTGCTCGTGGAGCACACTCCCGCCGCGACCCCCACCACGCATGCGCTGGCCGCGCTCTTCTGCCTCCACGCCGCGCGCTTGCCCGGGCGGACCGACGAGCTCGGCGAGCTGACCGTTCTCTTCCATCAAGATCGGTCGCGCTGGAATGCCGAGCTTGCCGCCGAGGGGCTGCGCCTGCTCGAGCTCTCGGCCACGGGGAGCGCTCTCTCCGAGTACCACCTCGAAGCCGCCATCGCCGGCCTGCACGCTGGCGCCAGCCGCGCCGAAGATACGCGGTGGGGCGAAATCGTATCGCTCTACGACGCCTTGATGAAGATTCGGCCCTCGCCCGTCGTGGCCTTGAACCGTGCCATGGCCATTGCGCAAATGGAGGGCCCCGAGCGCGGGCTGCAAGCGATCCGCGAGATCGCGGACGCCGACCGCCTTGGCGCCTATCCCTTCTACCAGGCCGCGCTCGGCGACCTCGAGCTGCGCAGCGGACGAAGGCAGGCGGCTCGCGCGCATTTGCGCTCGGCCCTCGAGTTGGCACGCAGCCCGGCGGAGCGACGCTTTCTCGAACGTCGCATCGCCGAGGCCGAGCAGTGACTACATCTTCAAGACCGGGCGCACCTCGACCAAGCCACCGCTCTCGATAAGCGGACACCCCGCCGCAAGGCTCACCGCTTGCTCGAAGTCCTTGGCCTTGATGACCGAGAACCCGATCACGATGTCCTTGGTCTCGGCATAGGGACCGTCCGTCACGGTGCCTTTCTTGTCCCGCACCACGCCGCCGTCCGTGCGGTTGAGCGGGTGGCCGTAGACCGCGAGGTGCCCTTTCTGCTCGAGATCCTTGAACCACACCAGCCACTTCTGCATGCGCGCCTGCAGCTCTTGCGGCGACGGCTGCGACGCCTCTCGATACAAATAGACGAACTCACTCATGGCGTTTTACTTCGCCTCCTTCAGATAGGCCGCCAGCCATTCGAGCATGCGCTCCCACCCGGCCGCGTGCTCATAAGCCGGCTGGCTGTGGCCGAAATCCTCGTGGCGCACGGTCACCAGCGTGCCGCTCTCGATGGGCGCGAGCTGAAAGGTCACCTTGGTCGCGCGCCGGCCGAGATTGGGATAGTCGAAATCGTAGCGCCGCGTCTGCACCAACCTGGTCGGCCGTTCGACCTGCAGGAACTCGCCGCCCGCGGGCAGGGCGCTGCCATCTTTGCGTACCAGCAGGCTCCAGGTGCCACCGGCCCGCACATCGGCTTTCCACGCCTCGATCTGGTACACCCCCGGTGCGCCCCACCAGCGCTCGGTTTCGTCACTGAACAGCGCGCGGAACACACGCTCGGGCGGTGCCGCTACGTTGACAGTCGCCAGGATAATATCGCCGTCTGTCACGGCGCGTGCTTCGGGATGGTTTACAGGAACAGGAACAGAAACTGCGCTCATGGTCGTTCTCCTTAGGGATGGTGATTGGATGGTCGTCGCTCATCGACGTTACTCAATCCCTAAACGTTCGACCGGCCAGGCGGCGGACACTTTTCTTTGATGTTCGTGAACCGGGTCGTGCGGCCACCCTGGCCGGCACCCGCCACGCAGCAAAGGAAAGGGCGGCCTGAACGTCGTCCTTCTCAAGGTAGGGGTAAGTCCTGAGAACCTCATCTACGCTGTGGCCCGAAGCCTCCAAGGTCGCCAACACGCGGGTTCTGCGCGGCTGGTCTTGATGGCGAAGCACGAGGCAGCAACCGCGCAGAAAAGTGCCTGTTTCACCGCAGATTCGCATTGTCGCCACAACTGAACAAGTGTATAGTAATGCCCATGTTTACCGTCGAGGAATTGGGTCAGGAGATAGCGGAGTTGGCGGTGCACTTGGATGCGGCCACGCACCGGATGCTCGAATGCATTCGCCAATTCGATGCTGAGTGCGGATGGGAACCACAAGGGGCCGTGTCGTGTGCGCACTGGCTGTCCTGGCGAATTGGGCTCGACCCCGCCACCGCGCGCGAAAAGGTGCGCGTGGCGCGCGCCCTTGGCAACCTACCCGCCATCGACGCCGCCCTGAAGTCGGGCAAACTGTCCTACGCCAAAGTGCGAGCCCTGACCCGCGTGGCCACCCCCGAGGCCGAGGCCAAGCTGCTCGAGGTCGCGCTGTACTCCACCGGCGCCCAGCTCGAACGCCTGTGCCGCGGCTACCGCATCGCCATGACCGCCGACAATGTGCTTCCGCCTCCCGAGCGCTCTGTGCGCCGGCGCGAATTGTCCGGCGGCATGGTCAAGCTAGAGGTCGTGCTGTTGCCCGACGAAGCCGCTCTCGTCCTGTCCGCGCTCGACCGGGCTCGCGAAGTCGGTCATGAAGCATCGAAGCCGGACGTTTCCGCGGAAAGGCGAAAGCGTGACTGGGCGCACGCGAAGGCATCCAAAGACGATTCGGCGACCGAAACCCCTTGGCCCTCGCGCGCCGACGGCGTCGTCGCCCTGGCCGAGAGCTACCTGGCCGGCAACGTGGGCCGCGGCAGCGGCGGAGAGCGCTTCCAGGTCATGCTTCACATCGATCAGGATCCCCTGGCCCCCGACCACATCCTGGCCGGTACCCTGGACGACGGCACCCGCGTTTCCGCAGAATCGATCCGGCGCGTAGCCTGCGATTGCGGAATTGTAGCAATTCCCCCCGTCGCCTCACCTCGCCCCGCGCAGCCGGGAGAGCTCCCCTCTCCCCCGGCCGCGCCAGCGGACGCCTCACCTCGCCCCGCGCAGCCGGGAGAGCTCCCCTCTCCCCCGACCGCGCCAGCGGACGCCTCACCTTGCCCCGCGCAGCCGGGAGAGCTCCCCTCTCCCCCGGCCGCGCCAGCGGCCTACTCACCTCGCCCCGCGCAGCGGAAAGAGTTCCACTCTCCCCCCGCCGCGCCAGCGGACGAATCACCTCGCCCCGCGCAGCGGGGAGAGGTCGACGCGCGAACGCAGCGAAGCGTGGGTGAGGGGCTCCCCGGCCGCCGCTCTCGCACAATTCCCCCCTCTCTTCGTCGCGCCCTCATCCTGCGCGACCGCGGTTGCGCCTTCCCCGGCTGCACCCACAACCGCTTCCTGCACGGCCACCACATCCGGCACTGGCTGCACGGAGGCGCTACCAGCCTCGAGAACCTTGCCCTTCTGTGCTCGCATCACCATCATTTGGTCCACGAGGGTGGTTGGTCGGTGGTGCGAACGTCCGAAGGAGAGATGCGCGTCCGGGCGCCCAACGGGCGAGAAATGCCAGCGGTACCTGCGAGAGAAGCCAGCGAAGACGCCCTCGCGTTCTTGCAAGAATGGGCCGAAGACCGCGGAATGGACATTGGGGCGGATACCAACACGCCACTCTGGGATGGGACACGGCTGGATTATGACTGGGCAGTAGCGGTGTTGGCGTCGGAGGCGGGGGTATAAGGCGAGGCGGTCAATCGTGGGATCTGTTCTCATAACATCGCGCTCATGAAATGCCTAGTCTACAATCTTCATCATGGCAATAGGTAACGGGAACACCGTGTGGATTCTTGGTGCGGGATTCAGCCGCTCACTCGGAGGGCCACTACTGGCGGATCTATTCCGTCCAAGGGCAATCGAAGACGACGAAGCTATTTTTTTTCGAAGAAATACCCGAATCTATCGAGAGATCTGAATATGACGAGGTGCCTCTTCTGCGCGGGTCAAGATGAAGGACGGTGGGACAATGCCGAGCAGTTCCTCTCATACATGGATGGGGCGCATGCGCCTGGGCAATCGCACCGACGAGCGATAGTGAAGAATCTTGAACGCCGGTTGTTGGACAATTTCACTGGTCACCCCCCACTCTATCCGTCAACAGACTATGTGGAAAATTCGCTTGAGGAGTATCAGCGAATTGTAAAACGAGCGTTCGCCGCTCAAGTCGCCGAGTTCTTGCTCGACATCGACGACGAGGACGAGCGGTGGCGGCCGTACAAGCAGTGGTGCTCCACTTTGGAACCGAATCGAAACACGATCATTACCCTGAACTACGATCTTGTACTCGAAAAGCTAGACGGCACTCGACTGAGTATTGTGATGCCCCACAGCGCGAATCGGGACAAAGTTCGTGTACTCAAGTTACACGGGAGCATTGATTGGCAGGAAGTGGACGGATCGATCAGCTATACATCCTCTGAACAGCTACTCGCCTCGGAGGATAGCTCGCCTCTAATCGCCGCCCCCGGGCGCTCCAAGACGGCTGCGGTCCGAACCACGTTGAAACCTCTTTGGGACATGGCGATCAAGGCGCTTCAGCAAGCGGACGCTATTGTCATGTTGGGGTACAGCTTTCCACAAACCGATGCTGGTGCTCGAATCGATCTCTTGGGCGCGATAAGTGGAGGAGATCCCGGCTGCTTCATCCGAAGAATCGACGTAGTAATGGGACCGGACACCTCGAAGGCCGATGTTCAGCGGGTTCGGTCGCTTGCAGAGGCATGCCGACATGGTCGACTTCCAACCTCAGGTCAGCCACGTAAGGCTTTCTCAGGTCCAGAGTCTGCGAACGGATATCTCCTGGTGGAGGTCCAGCGACTCTGGGCCGAGGACTTCATCGCCGACTACACAATGAGACTCCGGGACTTCAGATGTGATGGTTAGCCGTACAATTGATGCTGGCGGCAGGTTACCTTTCGTGGCACTCAACTCAGGACCTGGTAGGCGTGAATCGCCTGCTTACGCGATCGGGCGATATTCCACCGACCTGGAGGGCACGGCTCGACAAACTGCTTGGAAAGCAGGACTGGTATGACAAGTTCTACCGGGTGGAGTCTGAGCAAGACCTCTTCGGTACCAAGGAGGATCACGTCGTCAAGGCGACGACCGAGACGATCGGTCGCTACTTCGTTGAGCGTCTGAAGGATGTCTTTCCCGGTGTGGCCGAGGAACCGGGCGTTTTGCGCAATTCCGCCCGGTGCCCGCTCTACCTTCTGTGCTTCGCCGCAAGCAACAAGAAGGGTGCGCCGACCGCGCTTCGAATCGCGAACCATCTTTTGAAGGCGGTGCGCTGATGGCCCAGGGATCCGGAATCGAGTGGACGGAATCCACGTGGAACCCGATCACGGGTTGCGACAAGGTGAGTCCGGGGTGCAAGCACTGCTACGCCGAACGCATGGCTGAGCGCCTGAAGGCGATGGGACAGGCGAACTACCGAAATGGGTTCGAGTTGACCATGCAACCGCAGATGTTGGAGCTGCCTCTGCAGTGGAAGAAGCCGCAGACCATCTTTGTGAACTCCATGAGCGACCTGTTTCACAAAGAGGTCCCGCTCGTGTACATCCAACGCCTGTTCGGGGTGATGAGACGTGCGCACTGGCACTGCTTTCAGGTGCTCACCAAGCGCGCCGATCGGCTTGCTGAGGTTGGGCCACAGATCGACTGGCCTGCGAACGTCTGGATGGGCGTGAGTGTCGAGAATGCCGATTATCTCGATCGCATCGACCGCCTTAGGGAAACAGGCGCAAAGGTGAAGTTCCTGTCTCTCGAACCCTTACTTGGTTCTTTGGCCACTCTCGACCTGAGGGAGATCGACTGGGTTATCGTCGGCGGGGAATCGGGGCCTGGCTCTCGGGCTATGGATCCGAAGTGGGTCACCGATATTCGAGAGCAGTGCCACAGAGCTCACGTTCCGTTCTTCTTCAAGCAGTGGGGCGGCAAGAACAAGAAGAGGGCGGGACGTCTCCTTGACGGCCGAACTTGGGACGAAATGCCCAGGGACAAGGTTCGGCCGAAGCCGAGCAACAGCGTGCGTTCAAAGTCGCTTCCACTACTTGGCTGATACGTCCCTAGACGAGGGCGTTCCTTGCATGCCTGCCATCTCGGCGCCTTGCCCTTGGCTGATGGGGCCTCTTGCGTACCACATGGCAGCCGCGGCCACACGCATCTCATCGGCCACTTGGCCGGGGGACATGCGCATCGTGGTGAATCTTCTACAGGACCGATGGGCGCGACGAGCCTGTGAAGGAATGGCTGATGAAGGAAGTTACGTCATGAATAGGAAACGCGTTGGCTCCAATCTGGACTCGATGTTTGAAGGGCTCGGCGAGCTCGGCGAGCTCGAAGACGTCAGGCTCCTTACCCAAAAGAAGATCCTTGCGCGGCAACTTGATCGGGCGCGCAAGAACGGAAACGTTTCGATATCGGAAATGGCGCGACGGATGGGGACTAGCCGAATGGCCGTCCACTCCCTGCTGGACCTGACCAAGCCAACCATGACCATCGACTCGGTGTCGCGTGCGGCAGCCGCGCTTGGCGCTCAACTGGAGATGAAGGTCGTGTCACGAGGGGCACCTGTCCGCCCACCTGCAAAGCCCAAGAGGAAAGCCGCCTAGGGTACCGCGCGTCCCACTAATTTCTGCACCTGTTTTCATTTTTTCCATTCTTGCTACATTGGATTGGGGGACCCAATGTTGAAGCATCTCTTCATTGCCACTTTGTTGATCTTGCCATGGGGGCTATCGGGCTGCGGGAGCGACGGACGCCCTACCACGGCCGACGACGGCCACGGCCACGGGGCTTCCTACGCCTGCGGCACTCAGGCTGCGCCAGTCACTTTCGTGCTCTCGAGCGTAGTCCCGGCACCCGGGACTGCGGTCCCGAATAGAAGCGTCCTCCAGCAGTTCACCCTGGTCGATCCACCGTTCCTGATAGACACCTTCAAGTTGGAGGCCTTGCCTCAACACACGGCGGGCACCTACAGTCCCAATCCCTTGACGGTTAGCGTGAACACCCAGAGCCGGGACCACGTCTACAGCATGACCGTGGATGCCTGGGCCGTGGCCCCGAGTCACGTCGAAATGGACACTCAGGGACTCCTCGAGACGGACAGCGGTTGTGTCTTCAAATTTCCCTCGCCGCTGTTCTCGTACGACGTGACTACCCCCTGACGGGCGATCGGATTTCGCCCGACTTTCCCGAGTCTGGGTCGAGGGCGATGGCGTCGCCATCGGCCATGGGCTCACCCGTCGCCGTGATGAGACGCGGCCGGGCGGGGGCTGGCTGTGAATGACAGAAGTGTGACGATCACAGCCGGCTGCGTGACGCAAGCGGGTACATGCGAAGATGCCCGATGCCATTGCCGAAATAGGTGGTCACAGCCAGCTGTGAGCTGCGTGCGCCATGCAGCGGGTGCGTTAATCGGGAGGGCTGACCAAGACGGCAGCGTAATCCGTAAGCTGGCGGCGTCCATGCGCGCCCTGGTCGAGGCGCTGGACGAGTTGCGCGAGTTGCCTGCCCAACCTCGCTTCGGCTACTGAAGCGCATCCACCTCGCCGGAATACGCGAAGCCGAGCTGACCCCTTTCTCGTGTCGCGCCGGTGATCGTGCCTAGGGCGGAGAGGCGGAGGCCAACCGCGCCTGATTGCGGGGCGAGCTGGTAATTGCCTTGGCTGAGGGTGATGGTCGCGGTTCCGTCGGTGCAGGTGGTGGCCAGGTTTTCTAGGAGCAGGTTGTCGGCTGCATCGGGTGTGGCGTTCATGGGGATACTACATGTGCCGGAAAAGTCGGTGGGAAGGGGATTGGTAGTGACCAGCAGGTCGGAATCGGTCCCGAGTGCGATGGTCAAGGGGGCCAAGTCGAATTGGACGGGACCTTTCCCCGTTCCATCCGTGATTCCGCCCGAGCTTGCCTTCGCGCTGTAGTTGTCTAGCAGCCTCGCGAGCTCGGCCGTGCGGTCCCCGCCGTCGACGGGGCCAGCCACTCCGTATGAGCCTCCCAATTCCACGCTGACGGTCGCGGTCGAGGGCAGGTCGAATGCCACAGTTGTGCAAACTTGGTGATTGACTGCTGCGGAATCAAGGACGTACGGCAGTACACAGGTCTTGTTGACGACAATTCCCCGAGGCACGCAGATCTGTGTGGTGTAGCGACCGGGGGGCGCGCAGCGAGCCGGCCCTACGCACGTCTGGCCGTTGCACGTGCCGTCGTCCGGGGAAAAGGTGCCATCCCAGACTCTGTCCAGGCCGCCCGAGAGAACGGACCCACCGCCAACGTTCGGACAGGGTGGGCATAGAAGTCTGCGGCACGCGTCGCATAGGACAACGCAGCCGATGTCGGTTTGTGCAGGCGACCACAGCGCTCGTATCCCAGGAAGAAAGAGGGTGCTGACCGCGAACTGCGTTTGGTCCGAGGTCATCACCGTGGACAAGCCATCGCAACCATAGAGGCAAAGCGTTGCCGGATCTACGTCAGCGACAGTGGTCATATGAAAGGAAATCTGCGATCCGCACGGCCCGACTCCATCGACGCCCGAGTCGGCGGCTATGTCGCTTGCCTCAACCAAGCTGGAGGGAGCGTCGACGGGTGCCGATACTGTCTCGCCAGCTGCCAGGTCTCGACCGGCATCCATGCCAAGCTTGAATGCGCGCCGACTTTCGCAGGAAAGAAGGGCCAACATCAAGATCGGGGCGGTGAACCGAGATGCACTCATCGAAGCTGCTCAACCGTACCATGGCGACCGTCGAGGCTCTGTGCAGAAGGGGCGGCGGGTATGGCTTCGCGTGCCCTGGCGCACATGGGTACGATGAGAAGTGCTACACTCGTGTGGTAGATAGGACCCGGGCGGGAACGAAATGCTTGGAGGTTGGACATGCCTATCCCCCATCGCGGATTTTCCATCGCCTTCTCCACAACGCTACTGCTTCTATCCTGTAGGCTCCAGCCTCCGCGGAGTGCGCCCGTGCTCGACTCCCGCGCCGACGGCGGGGTGGACGCATCGAAGCCCGAGGAAGGGACAGACACGATTGTCCTCCCTCATGTGGACGCGCCTGTGGATGTTGCGAATCTTGCGGAGTGTGGGACACGTTTCACACCCGTGTGCGGAGAATTGGCGCCTGTCGTCTGCGGCAACGGTTTGCTGACCGCCCCCGAAGCTTGCGACGATGGCAACACGGTCTCTGGCGATGGCTGCACGGCTGGTTGCACCGCGGTCGAGCCGGGCTGGCGCTGCAGGGTGCCTGGCCGTCCTTGTGCGCCCATTTGTGGCGATCGGCTGCTCGAAGGCAGAGAGACTTGCGAAGACGGCAACACGGTCGGTGGCGATGGCTGTTCGAGCTTCTGTTTGACCGAGCCCGGCTGGGATTGCTCGAGCGGCGTCTGCGTGCAAGTACCGTCCATCGACGGTGGGCTCGACTTGGGCGATGACTTTCCTCGCTGCGGTGACGGCACCATGTCTGGGGCCGAGGAATGCGACCTCGGGCCCTTGAACAGCGATACCGAGTACGGCGGCTGCGCCACCACCTGTTACTTTGGTCCCTTCTGTGGGGACGGTGTGGTGAACGGCGCCGAAGAGTGCGACCTTGGGGACAACAATGGGCAGAGCTATGGCAAGGGCGGCTGCACCCTCGGATGTACCAAGACTCACTACTGCGGTGATGGAAACGTGGACCCGGACTACGGCGAGGAGTGCGACCTCGGGGACAGGAATGGGGTCAAGTTGGACTCTAACTTCCAGCCCTCGGTTAGCGCGGAGGCTCGAGTCTACTGCGACCTCGACTGCCGTATCCCTCCTTGCGGCTGCGTCTACTAGTCCGGGTATGCAGATCTCGCCGACGCAGGATGAGCCATTCGTGCTAGTTGTGAGCCCATGTCCGAACGCCGGGTACTCTTTGCAGACGACGCCGTTGTCGGCCAGAGCGCCTTTGCCCCGGCCGACCGCGCCCGACGAAGTGAGGTCGAGGCCAGCCTTGCGGCCTTGACCGGCCACCCGCTTCTGCAGGCGCTGCTCGACGCGACCGATGTTTCGGTGGTGGTGCTCAACCGCCAGCGCCAAATCCTGGTGGGAAATTCGGTCCTGCTCAAGGCGCTCGACGCTGGGGCCTTGGATTCCGTCCAAGGCCTACGGCCCGGCGAGGCGCTGGGCTGCGTGCGGGCTTGGGAATGTCCGAGTGGTTGCGGTACCACGCCCGAGTGCGCGGGGTGCGGAGCAGTCCTGGCCATCCTCGAGTGCCAGCGCACGGGCGCCGCTGTCGAGCGCGACTGTCTCATGACGGTGCGGCGAGGCGAGGAGGAGCACGCGCAGGAGCTGCGAGTCAGAGCCTCTCGCCTGGCCATGGGGGACGAGGTCTTCACCATCGTCGGGATTCGCGACATCAGCGCCGAAAAGCGGCGAGACGTGCTCGAACGCGTCTTCCTGCACGACATCTCGAATACCGTGAGCCCCCTGCTCAACTGGGCGTGGGTGCTCGCCGCGCGTGCGCAGGGGGAAACGGCCGACCTTGGCCGCCGCATCGGTACACTGGCGCGGCGTCTGCAGCGAGAAATCGAAGACCAGCGGGCACTCATCCAGGCGGAAGGCGGCACGCTCGCGCTCGAGCGCAAAGTCGTAGAGCCCAATGCCCTGCTGGAAAAGGCCGCGGCGATCCTTCAGGACGAGTGGGAATCCAAGAGGCGATTCGTGAAAGTGATGAGCAGCGGTCCCGGGCGCACCGTGATGACCGACGAATCGCTGCTCATGCGGGTCTTGGTGAACATGATCAAGAACGCGCTCGAGGCCACCCCGGAAAACCAAGCCGTCAAGGCCTGGGTCGAGGCGAGCCCACAGGCCTGCGAATTCCGGGTCTGGAACCCAGGGGCCATCCCGCGCGAGGTCGCGATTCAGGTCTTCAAGCGCTCGTTCAGCACCAAGCCGGGCGGCGGTCGAGGTCTTGGTACCTTCAGCATGAAGCTGTTCGGCGAGCGCTACCTGGGTGGAGTGGTAGGCTTCGACTCGACGGAGGAGGGGGGCACGAACTTCTTCATTCGTCTGCCGTGCTGACCCTGAACCTCGCCGTGAAGAAGAATGTCGGAGTATCGCCAAACTATCGGAGCTCGTAGCTACGGCTTTGCTGATCTCGCCACGCTGCTGGCGCGCGCTAGCCCACGCAAGTCGGGCGACGAGCTGGCGGGCGTGGCCGCGCAAAACGACGAGGAACGCGTGGCCGCGCGCATGTGTCTTGCCGAGGTGGCGCTGACGCGCTTCCTGGAAGAGCCGCTGATTCCTTACGAACAGGACGAGGTCACCCGGCTCATCCTCGATGGCCACGATGCCGGTGCCTTTGCAGCGATCGGCGACCTGACGGTGGGCGGGCTGCGCGACTGGTTGCTCTCCTACGAGACGGATAGCGCTACGCTGGCCAAGGTCGCCCCGGGCATCACGCCCGAAATGGCGGCGGCGGTGACCAAGCTGATGCGCAACCAGGATCTCATCCTGGTCGCCAGCAAGTGCCGGGTGGTTTCGCGCTTTCGCAACACCTTGGGGCTACCCGGACGACTCTCCATCCGACTCCAGCCCAACCATCCCTGCGATGACCTGCGCGGCATCGCGGCTTCCATCCTCGACGGCCTGCTCTATGGTGCAGGCGATGCCGTGATCGGCATCAATCCGGCATCCGACAGCCTGCAGAACGTCATCAATCTGCTCGGCATGATCGATGATCTGCGCCAGCGCTTCGACATTCCGACGCAATCCTGCGTGCTGACCCACGTAACGAATAGCCTGGCGGCCATCGAGCGGGGCGCGCCTGTGGATTTGGTCTTTCAGTCCATTGGCGGCACCGAGGCCACCAATCGCTCCTTCGGGGTCGACATCGCGCTGCTGAAGGAGGCCCGTGCGGCGGCATTGTCGCTCAAGCGCGGAACGCTCGGCGACAATGTCATGTACTTCGAGACCGGGCAGGGCAGCAGCCTGTCGGCCGGTGCCCACCACGGCCTTGACCAGCAGACCTGCGAAGCACGCGCCTACGGCCTGGCTCGGCACTTCCAGCCTCTGCTCGTCAATACTGTGGTGGGGTTCATCGGTCCTGAATACCTCTACGACGGCAAACAGATCACGCGTGCGGGGCTGGAAGACCACTTCTGCGGCAAGCTGCTCGGACTGCCCATGGGCTGCGATGTTTGCTACACCAACCACGCCGAGGCCGATCAAGACGACATGGACAATCTGATGACCTTGCTTGCGGTGGCCGGCTGCAACTACTTCATGGGCGTGCCCGGTGCCGACGATGTCATGCTCAACTACCAGAGCACGTCGTTTCACGATGCGCTCTATGTGCGTAGCGTGCTGGGACTTCTGCCCGCACCCGAGTTTGCCGATTGGCTGGCCCGCATGCGTATCATGGACGGTGGTCGCCTGCAGGGCGTGGATTCCCGGCACGCGCTGCTTACCTCCGATAACGAGAGCCGCTCATGAGCACACGCACGACGGAAGATCCCTGGCACGCCCTGCGTAGCCTTACGAGTGCTCGCATTGCCCAAGGCCGCAGCGGCGGCAGTCTGCCCACGGGGCCCATGCTGGCGTTCGAGCTGGCCCACGCGCGGGCGCGCGACGCCGTTCATCTTCCTTTCGATGCACGAGCCCTGGCCAATGCAGCGCCCGGCGGCGTCGAGGTCATCCGCGTTCACAGCGCCGCGAGCACGCGGGACCTCTACTTGCGCCGCCCCGATCTCGGTCGTCGTCTCGATTCCCCATCGCGCGCTCGGCTCGAGATGCTTTCCGGCGCCGCTGCGTCCTCTGATATCGCCTTCGTCATGGCCGATGGGCTCTCGGCCTGGGCGGTGCACCAGCATGCCCTGGCCGTCTTCACTCTGGCGTACCGTGCGCTGGGAGCGACGCAGTGGCAGATCGCACCGCTGGTGATTGCCGAGCAGGCCCGGGTTGCCCTGGGCGACGAAATCGGCGAGCTGCTCGGCGCGAAGCAGGTCGCCATTCTCATCGGCGAACGCCCTGGTCTGTCCGCGGCAGACAGCCTCGGTATCTACCTTACCTACGGACCGCGCCCAGGGCGCAACGACGCCGAACGCAACTGCATCTCCAACATTCATCCAGACGGAGGGCTCGGCTATGTGCAGGCGGCGCACAGGCTCGTGTGGCTCTTGCATGAGGCGCGCAAGCGACAGCTCACCGGGGTCGCGCTCAAGGACGAGAGCGAACATGGTCCGCGGCTGATGGCTGACTAGTTTCACACAAGGAGCTCAGATCTAGTACCCTAGATCACTCATGCTGAGAACTAACGCGAGGCTGTGCCTTGGGCTGATGTGGGCGCTGGGAGCGGCCTGTCAGTCGAGCGGAGGCAAAGGCGGTATCTCGAACGATGGCGCCATCGACCAGTCGAGCTCGGGGGGCGTGGCCGGCACCGGCGGCACTGCCGCCATGGGTGGTGCGACGGGGACGGGCGGCACAACTGGTGCGGGCGGTGCGACGGGGAAGGGCGGTGCCGCGGCCACAGGTGGCGTAACCGGTACGGGCGGCCGAACCGGCACGGGTGGCGTAACCGGCACGGGCGGCCGAACCGGCACGGGTGGCGCAATCGGTACGGGCGGCGCAACGGCGCCGACGGGATTCTGGGACACCGGCACGATCCCGGCGGCGAAGAACGTCATGATGTTCGTGTTTCTGAACCGCACCAACGGCAACTATGCCGACAGCGAAGTCTACTGGAGCTTCAAGAGTGGCTCCATCTCGGAGACCCACTCCATCGCGGCCCAGTCGAGCTACGACATGCCCGCCAATTCCTCAGGCCGAATGTACTTCTATCTTTGCGCCGCGGGCGATGCGACCTGCGCCAGCGATCCGACCAAGAGCAAGTATTACGACTTCATCGAGCACACCATAGGTGCGACGCAATACAATGGGAACACTACACGCGTGGATGCCTTCGGCATCAAGATCGCTATGCGCCTGCACTGTGCGGACGGTTTCGACGACGCCGTGGGCGAGGACTACGCGACTTTTCAGGAAGATCGCGCAGTCACCTTCCAGCGCTTCATCGACGCAGTTCCGGACGAGTTCAAGCCTCTTGCGCAGGCTCCCCATGCGCCCTATCGAATCGTCGAGCCCGGTGCCGGAGGATTCAATTCGGGCGGGCCGAACGCGACCTACTACGATTCGTTCGTCAACGCCCTCTGGGCCGCCAATGGGCTGACCGTCACCAAGCCGGGACCGAACGGCAGCGGGCTTGGCTCCTATCCGGATCTCTCGGCAGCCATCTTTCGTCACGTTGGAGATGTGGCAGGAACCTTCGACGCCAGTGGCAAGCTGCTCGACAAAACGCTGTGGAAGAATAGCGCCACCTTTTACAAGACTGCTCCGGCCGACTACTACGCCATGTTTTGGCACGCCAATGCGCTGGGCGGGCGAGCCTATGGCTTCCCCTACGACGACGTCGGCAGCTATTCGAGCTACATGTCCCACTCCAATCCCCAGACCATGCTGGTAGCCATTGGCTGGTAACAACGAATGACGATGTGCAAGCAACAAGGCCTCGCGATTCCTTTCCTTGCGGCTCTCTCAGCGTGCTCTTCAACCGGGCGTGGTGCGGCCACGGATGCCGTGGGTACTGGCTCCGAGGCCGACACGGGCGACGTGACGGTCTTGGCAGACGCCGCCAGCGGTCCCGTTTCCCCTGATGCACCGACCGACGTTGCGCGAGCGTCCGACACGGGCAGGGACGAATCTCTTGGCGACGTGCGCGGCGATGGGCCGGGCATGGAAACGTCGACGGCCCCGGCATCCTGCCCGGCCAGCGTAGCCGGTAACACGCCGCTCGGCAGCGACACACCCCCTGCGGTGTCGCGTTGGAAAATCACCGACGCCATCACCTTCCTGAATGTGGGCGGCACGGGTAGTTACGACCGCATCGTGGACATGGCCCCCGGAGTGTGGCCGCCTCCTTGCGCGGACCCCAATGCTTGTGTCAAGGCGACCAAGTCGATCTCCGGCCCGCTCGTTCCCTTCGACGAGGAGATGACCATGGTCTTCTCGGGCCCCATCGAGCTCTATGCCATCGCGGTCTATGCGCCGGGGACTTCGGGTTTCGCGCGCGTCTCGTCCTGGGATCGCTGCACTTCCGACAACCTGGTTTTCATGAACAACCTGGGTGGCGGCAGCGTCAGCGGGGTGTGGACCGTCTGTGGCGGCAACAGCCAGTCGTATGCCTCGGCCGATGGCAGCCAGGCGGTGCCTACTCCCACCCAGTTCGCGGGAACGCTGGCCGACGGCGTGGGGGTCAATGTCATGAGCGCCAACCTATGCCAAGGCACGGGCGACGGCAGCGAGTGCGGCTTCTACCGCGACGTCGGCATGCACGGCTGGAAAGGGGCGGCCGACGGGACGAAGATCTTCGCGGTCAAGATGCGCATGCCCGTGGGCAGCAAGACACCAGCCTATTGGATCCTGCCTGCGCAGGTCGTGCGCACTGCCCAGTACGGATGCAATTGCCGCGGCATGGGCGGTGCGGGTGGTTGCGGTGAGCTCGACGTAGCTGAGGTGCTGTCGTCAGAAGACGCAATGGCGGCAACCACAACCATCTATTCGTTCAAGTCGGTCAAGAATGGTGGAGGCTCCACCTTCCAACGCCCAGCCATGGCCAGCGCGGTCTTTGTGGTGATCTTCGACGGCGCTGCCGGGACCATCTCGTTGCGCCGGTTGGACGCTGAAGCCTTCGATTTTGGCCCGACCATCGCGTCTGCCGTCGTCGCCGCGTGGCAAGCGAACCAAGGCGCAGTCTCGTCCATGTGACTGGAAGAACTAGCCCCGCTCGCTCTTCAGCTGCAGGAGCCGCTCCTCAACATCGGTTCCGCTGTCATTGAGAAGAATGGCTCCTTGCTCATCCTCCTTGATTTGGCTGATGCCAGGAAACAGTCCTAGTCACGCGGTATCGTCAGCTCGCGATGTGCCTGCTCGGTCGCGTGCGGAAAGGCGTTCACGTTGGGCGCAAAAACTTCGATGTATTGCGCCCTCAGACGGTTGTCTTTGCCGAGCGGGTAGATGCCGGTGTCAAGCATCTTCAAGAAAGTCGCGCCGTCGGTGCAGGGCGTGGTCGCGAGATCCGAGCGATCGCCACAAGATGCCCCTTTGCCCACCACGTTTGGCAGACCGGTATTGACGTAGTCAATATCCTCGTTGGTCTGAAACGCGATCAACGTCCCAAGTGACTGCGCGAAGGCGATAGTCTCGGCCTGGGCCGGATCGGGCGGGTAGAGCGAGTTGTTCTGAATGACCAGGTGTTCGGGAAACTTGAGACGGGCGAGCTCCAACAGCGGCTGATTCTGAATGGGACTGAGACCTCGCGTATCTGCGATGATGTTGCCGTTGTTGTCGATGGGCGGAAATGGATGTGTGCTATCGATGATGGCCACGCTGAAATCCTTGTCGGGAAAACTCTTCTTGAACGAGCTGGTGATGGCGTCCCAGGCATGGAGCAACAGGAATGGTCGGTAGGAGGGGTGCGCGTCGTTCAGCCAGGTGTGGACGGCGTCGGTGCAAGGGGCTGGTGCCGAGCCGTTCGAGGGCAAATGTAACTCATCGCTGTCGAGGTTGATGCCGGTCAGTCGAAGGATCGGGATGGCATCGTAGGCTCTGGTGTCTTTGAGGTGCTTGGCGACTGCCGCAAGCATCTTGTCCCATTCGCTGAGGAAGGTCTGGTCCCAGGGCGCCGCGATGGTTTCCGTTTTGGGGTTGCTGCAATCGGCGTCTCTGTGTGGGTAGGTAAAAATCAGCTTGCGGGCCGGGGTGAAGCCCACTTCGCCGTGAAACAGCCAGTCGGGGGTTCTGAAGGCCACAATCGAGAGCTCGACCTTCTTGCCCCGAGACCTCGCCATGCCCATCCATTGGTCCAGCGGGTTCTGGTCCGTCTGCTCCCACGCGTAGTGACCCCTCGTAGGCTCGACGTCATCCCAACCCACCACAAGAACCAGACCGTCCACGCCGGGCAGGTCGAGGGACGCAGCCAGTGCTGCGGCTTTGTCATTGGCCAAGGGTGACTCCACACCGCCCACGACATAGATACCGCGGATATCCGCTGCCTCGGGCCGGTCATGCGCCACTGCGGCTGTTGATCGGTCCACATCATCAGCGGCCAACACGGCCCGCGGCAGGCAAAACATCACCAAGGCGAAAAGTAAGCGTTTCATCGTGCGTCCCTCTCCCCGACGATTCTGAAGCTCTACTTGTGCACTTCCTTACGGTCTTGGCGAAGGTCACGGCGGTCTTCGCGCAGATCCCGACGGTCGCTGTGCAAATCCGCTAGGTCCTTGCCAACGTCGCGATGATCCTTGTTCACGTCCTTCTGATCCCTGGCGGTATCGCGCAGGTCGTGCCGCATATCGGCCGCATCGTGGTGCACGTCTTTCCGATCCTTGTGAAGGTCAGCGCGCGTCGCGACTTCGCCCTTTCGGTCAGCCTTGAGGTCGGCCTTGTCAGCCTTCACGGCAGCTTTGTCGCCGTCTTTGCGATCGGCCTTGAGCTGAGCAAGATCGTGATGAACATCCTTGTGCTCTTCGACCATGGCCTTCTTGTCCGCGGCAACGTCTTTCTTGTCGGCCTTGAGGTCCTTCCTATCTTTGGCAATATCCGCCCTGTCCGCGGCCTTGTCCTGCTTGTCCCTGGCGAGGTCGACCTTGTCCTTGGCCGTATCTTTCTTATCCTGGGCAATGTCCTTCTTGTCTTTCGCGATGTCGGCTTTGTCGGCCTTTCGATCCTGGCCGTTCACGGTGAATTCTGCGGCACTTGCGGATAGGGCGGGAAGCGCGAGGGCCAGCGCAATGACAACGGTGTGTAGCGTCTTCATGGGGATCCTTTCTTTCTGGTTCGCATTCGCAATTTCGACGATTTCGAACCGTAGGACGGGACCCGCGCGGAAATGGTTCCTGAAGCGACGCTCTTTTTTCGGCGAGCTGTCTCGTCATCGTGCAAGATCGCCCGGTAGTGTTCGGCGCCCCATCCACTACCTGGGTTGTGAGTCTTGTCGTCTTGCTGGCAAGCGCCCTTCCGCGCGCGCAAGCAGAGGAGCTCCCCAAGGATGCGCTGGACGATGCGCGTGCGCTCCTGGCGGCCGGCGACTTCGACGCCGCAGCGCAGAAGGCCCGCGAAGTCATCGCCGTGACGCCAGACCGAGGAACGGCTCACCTGGTGCTCGGGCTCGCGCATTTTCGCGCCGGGCGCTACCAAGAGGCTCTTGCCGCTTTCGCGGCCGCTCGGTCCAGTGCGAGACCAGCCTCGCCGGGGCCCATCGCCTTCAATGAAGGCTCGACGCTCTTTGCTCTTGGGCGCTATGGCGAAGCCCAGAAAGCGTTCGAACAAGCCGCGAAGAGCGCGCCCGACTTGGTCTTCCTCGCAACCGTCAACGGGGCCGAGGCTGCCCTCGCGGCGGGAAACTACGCCGAGGCCGAGCGGTATGCGGCAGCGGCGAAGACCCTTGCGACGACGCCGGACCGCCAAGAAGTCATGGGCGATCTCGTGGAACGCGTCCGCCGCGAGGCGGTCCAAGCCCGCGTGCGAATCCGCGAGCAGCGCCGCGAGCAGGCGCGTGCAGCGTTGGTCACGGAGCGCCCGGCCGATGCCGCCGCCATCTACGAAGAGCTGCTTTCCGACGCGAATCCGCCGGCGCTCGCGCAAGCCGAACGCAACGTGGTCGAGCACGGGCTCGGGCTGGCTCTTCTGCGCCAAGATCGCTTCGATGCGGCCGCTCGACACTTTGCCAAGGCGGCCACCCTGGATTCTCGCGACGGCGATTCGCTTTACATGGAAGGCATTGCCTGCTACCGCGCCAATGCGTGGATCGCGGCGCGGCGGCTCTTTCAGCAAGCCCTGCAACGTGATGTCGACGACGAGACCGCTACCTCCGCGCGCGCCTTTCTCGACCGTTTGTCGTTCGGAGGCCGGCGCGGCGGTGCCGGTGGCTCGCTGGGGCTGTCGGGCGGAGTCGGCTACGACAGCAATGTGATTCAAGGCGCGGATTCTCGTCCGGAAACCATCACGGCGGATCAGGTCGGGAGCGCTGGCGCATTCTTGGCCACGGCCTCCGCCCATGTGGTCTACGAGCGGCTGGTGGGAAGAACTGGTTTCCTTGCCGCGGACTACGACGTGGATCAGTTGGCCTATCCAGACTCAGACCACCAAGATTACAGCTTGCAGGACCACAATCTGCGCCTGCGCGGAGAATGGTCCCCATCCGCGCTAGTTCATGTCGGCCTCATGGCCGGCGAAGAGCTGCAGTTCTCCGGCCTGAGTGGTTTTCGCACTTTTCAAAACATACTGACCGCGGAACCCTCCATCGCCTTCGACGAGTTGCCGTACACGTCGACCCATCTGCGTCTGCGACTGCAAAAGAAGACCGCTCTCGATCCCACCTACGCCTATTACACCGGATCGCGCGTTGATGTGCGGCTAGGCCAGCGCCTGCGCTGGGGGCACGTGCGCGGGGAACTGGCCTTCCGCCACCGGCGCGAGCGCATCGGCACTCGCACCGCGACGCTGCTCCAGGTGGGGACCTCCCAGTCGTTCAAGTTTCGCAAGCGTAAGCCCACCGATCCTGTGGACGAGGCAAGCTACGTGTACGTGGCGCCGTACGCGTACGACTCGAACGCCGTGCTGGCGAGTCTAGAGGTCGCGTTTGGCCGGTTGCGATTCAGTGTGGATGCTTCGGCCGAGATTCTCAATTTTCGTGGGGACAGCATGGTGTATTTCATGGTGCCGACCATGAGCATCGACCGCCTGTACGAGAGCCAGAATCGTCGAGACCTGCACCTCAGCGGTTCGGCGGCTCTGGCCGCCAGACTCGGCACCCACGTCGACCTCGTGCTTCGCTACGACATCACCGACAACCGGTCTACGCTCGTGCTCGACGTGGACGACCGGAACTACCTCAAACACGTCGTGACGCTCAGCATGGAAGCGGATTGGTAAGGGAACGCGTGCGGAGCCTGGCGGCTACTCTGACGGGAATGGGTGACGCAAGACATAGAGCCGCTCTGTCGTGTCGAAGGTCGACGTCATGTCGAGAAGCAGTACATCCTCTCCGTCGACGTACGCCCAGCGATAAACGACCTCGTCCGCATCGCGCATGGACACGGGCGTTGCTCCTGGCACTGCCAGATCGAGGCGCATGAGATGCTTGGATGAGTCCATATAGAGAAGGTAGCGGTCGGCTTCCACCTCTAGACCGGTCGCGCTGGCGGCAAAGATCCTGGCGGGCGAGCAGGTCGCAAGCGTACCCTCGTAGCCGATACCGGCCGCACCCGTCGTGGTGCCAACCCAAAACACGCTATCGTGATTGGGTACGGTGAGCACCTGCGACGACGGAATCGTGGTGGCGCTGAGAAAACAGGGAGATCCGGGTGCGAGCAGCGACAGGAGTGCCGTCCCTTGCGTATCGGCCACCACGGCGTAGCCGCCACCACTGCTGGCGTCGAGCTTGTCGGTGGTGGTGCCTGTCCAGGAACCAAGATCCATGGACAAAGAGGCGCCGGTCGAGTCTGGACCTGCGAGCATGAGGTGGCTCGTGCCGTCAGACGCGGCGGCGATGGCCACCACGTCGGCCCCCGCCGCGCGCGGCCCCTCGACGAAGTCGTGGCGAAACACATCGTTCAGCAGAACCTGGCGCGTGCCGCCCGCAGGGAATGGGGCCGCCACCAGCGAACGCGTCCCGCTGAGGTTGGTTTTCTGGTTGATGAGCCACAAAAGCCAGCTCTCGTCCGGTGTAGCTCCGAACTGGCTGCCAATTTGGGTCGGCAGGATTTCCACGCTGCCGCTTTCCAGGTGCACGCGAGCCCCACCGGGAGATTGGTAGACCAGCAGACTGTCGCTTGCCGGGAGCGCCTGAACCAACTCGCGTCCTTGCGGAACCACGGTGAGCGCGCGTCTGCTCTGGGTGAGGCGACCTGCGTAGAAGGTGCCAAGCTCGGCAGCCCCGGCATCGGGCATCGAGACTTCCGTGGCCGAAGCGTCGAGACCGCTGGCGCTTTCTTCGAGGCACGCCAAGGACTCGGTCGTAACGTCAACCCAGCACCCGTTGGCCGGATGGTTGGTCACGGCGACCGTGCTTTCCCAGTCGGGCCTCCACGTCGTGACCGGCGCTGACACACGCGCCGAGGCCATGGTGCCTGGGGGAACGCCGTCGATGATGAGCGTGTCGGCGACGAAACCCCAATGAACGACGTGGTCACCAAGCGCAATCATCACACAGGCCTGACTCGGCTGATTGCACTGCACGTTTTCGCCGCGTCCAATGCGCGAAACGTTGACCGCCCACACGTCTTGGCCGCGTGTCGCCGACTGCTTCTGGTTGAAGAACACGCACCAGCGGTCGAGACCACCGCGCCCTTCGGAGCAAGGGGTTTTGCCCGCTAGGCCGGCTTGGTCCACGATGCGCACAGCCCCGTTTTGCAAGATCACGGCATTTCCCGCTGGGCCAGGAAGGTTGCACGACGCCGTGGCAAGAAGCGCGACAAGGCCGGCGGCGGCTTGCGTGGCGGCAGGGGCAGCTGGAGATGACAGCAAGGTGAACCTGCGCCAATCATGACGCTAGTCCATGACGTCGCCAAGTCAGCCTTGCACTCGCGGGGCGAATGGCCCAGGGTTCACTTGGCCGTGATCGATGCACCGGACAGCGACGATCTCATCAAGCGCGCTCAGGTGGGTGATGTGCGCGCGTTCGAAACGCTTGTCGAGGCGCACATTCCCCGTCTGCGGCGATTCGCGCGCTCGTTCGCCAAGAGCGACGCTGACGCCGACGATCTGGCGCAGGAGGCGCTCATCAAGGTCTATCGATCGTTGCGGGGATATCGTTTCGAATCCTCGTTTTCCACCTGGCTATACCGCGTAACCAAGAACTGCTTCATGGACGTGCAGCGGACCGCCGCGTCACGGGAACGTACGGTAGCCGCGATCTCCGAGGGGGCGGGCGCCGGGCAGGCCGCCGAAACCATGGCTGCTGCCCCCGACGTCCTCTTGCAGCGGGCGGAGGAACGAGAGCATCTTTGGCGGGCCATCGCTGGCATTTCGGTCGAATTCCGCACCGTCCTGGTGCTGTGCGACGTGGAGGGCTTCGGCGTCGCAGAAGTCGCCGCTATTGAAAAACTGCCGGAAGGAACCGTAAAGTCGCGTCTGCACCGCGGCCGGGCCCAGCTAGCGCGCCGGATGCAAGAAAATGAGCAAACCGGGAACCAAGAGCCCACCCCTTCCGTCCTACAAGAAAAGAAGACCCTCGAAGCGTCCTTCAACGCGGCAAATGAAGGCGTGGATGTGCCATGACCGAACTCGAACCGACAGCACAGCAAAAGACCGACGGCGCAAAGATGCGCGAGGCTCTACGCGCGCTGTCCGTCGATGCGCCGGACAACGGTTTTCGGGCCGCCTTGCACCAACGGCTTGCGGCCGAGCCCGCGCCGGGCGGGGTGGGGCTGTTGGACCGCGCGTGGGCGTGGTTGCGCGGTCGGAGTGCGTGGCTGTGGCCGGTAGGCGGCTTGGCCGCAGGCGTAGCTGTCTACGCATTGTTGGTGGTTGTGCATGGCAATCCCATCGGCCCCCAGACCGCGCAACCCCAAGTGGTGCAGACGACGCCCACCTCGATAGCCAGCGGTCCGGTGTTGCCAAGCTTCCGCGTTCCTTCCTCGAAAATCGCGGTCATCAAGCTGGCCTTCGCGGCCGAGGTCGCGGTGGAGGACGTTACCTTCGAAGTGACCTTGCCCGAAGGCCTGGCGTTTTGGAGCAGTGGCAGGCGACTCGACGAGCGCACCTTCCGCTGGCCAGGCCGGCTCGATGCTGGTGAAAACCTCATCCCCATCGCGGTGCGCGGCGACCGCCCCGGCCGCTATCCAGTGGTGGCCACGGTGGAGGTTGGAGGCCGGGTGCTCGAACATCGGGTCGTCCTCGACGTTCAGAAGGAGGGGACGTGAGGCTCTTTCCGACCTGCCTACTTGTCGTGTGCACCCTGCCGGCATTCGCGGCCCGAGCCGACGAGACCGCGCAAACAGTGCCGCCCAAGGCTGACAAGGCGCAGCCCGAGCACGTGCACCTCGGGTCGGCGTCGGTGACGGTGGTCGACGAGCACGAAGCCGTCGACGATGTCATCACTCGCATTCGCAACGGGAAGACCGAAAATACCCATAGCGACAAAGCCAAGACCACCGAAACTCACGACCAGGGAGCGCGCACCGCCACGGCCACCGACAATCGTCAGGGAGGCGGGCGATCGTCCTTGCGCGCGCCGCGCGACCGCGCCAGTGCGCGTGCTGACGCCGACCGTATCAAGGACGAACGTCGCGAGCGAGCGGCGAGCACGCGAACCCGGCTCGAGCAAAAGCAGCGCCGCTAGCACTGCTTCTCAGGCGTTGCCCTCCGGTCGGATTGGTGTCGCGGAGGGTGAGGGTGCAGAAAGAAGACAGTCTCCGGGAACCGATTGGACCCGTCTTGCGTCACACCGTGGAGGTTGCGAAATCGGCAACTGCCAACAAGACGGAAGACACCAAGGATTCCCATGCAACGAAACATGTCTTTAGCCATTCTTTGCACCATCCCGCTGCTTGGCCTTGGGTGTGCGACGCGGGGAAACCCGCCTCCACCCCCACCTCCCATGGTTGCACCGCCGCCCAACCCTGGACCACCAGGCGTGGCCACTGCCCCCGGACCTGTGCCGCTCGAACGCTGGGCCGAGCATCACCCTCAAGCGGCACGCGAGCTCGGTGATTGGGCTCATGCCCACCCCGAGGCTGCGCGGCGTTTCTTCGAGTGGGATGGACATCATCCCGAACGTGCGCATGAGTTTGTCACGTGGACAGTCACCCATCCCGCCGAAGACATCGAGGCGTTTGTTAGAACGCACCCGGGCTGGCCCTTCTTGAAGGACGCGCTGATGCGCCATCGGCCGGCGGCCGAGGCCTTCATGGCTTGGTGCCGACGACACCCGCCTGCCGCAGAGGCCCTGATGAATCACCCGCGCGGACTCGAGTGGGCTGGCCACAACCTCTATCGAATGTGACCTCGGCGCCGCGCTGGCGACCGCGTAGACCCTTACGACCCTTACGACTTCGCAAAAACCATAGCATTGCCATCGAATCAAGGAGATCACCGTGAACCTATCCTCCAATTGCTTCCTGAAAAACCCACGCATTTTCGCAGTATTCGCGAACGCCACCTTGGCGCTCGCACTGACCTCACTGCTTCCGAGTTGCGGCAGTAGTGGGGACTCGCCCGAGAAGGCCTGCACGCTCTTGGCTCAGGCTCAGTGTGAAAGGCGGCAAGCTTGCACCAATACGGTGCCGGGTTCCGCTGGAACCGACGGCGTATTCATCGTGAGCACCTACGGGGATATGACGATGTGCCTCGTGCGCCAGCAGCTGGCGTGCATGAACAACGCCACGGCGCCCGGAACAGGCACGAGCCCCGCGCAGCTGGAAAAATGCGCGAGCGAATACGCGAGCTGGTCGTGCTCCGACCTGTTCGACGGCAACGCCAATCCACCGCCTGACTGTGCGCCTCCCGGGACGCTCGCCAATGGTCAAATGTGCGCCATGGCGGGTCAGTGTGCTTCGCGATTTTGCTCTGGCACCAAGAATGCCTCGTGCGGTCTTTGCGCCGATGAGCCTGTTGACGGCACCTCATGCGTTACCTCAGGATGCGCGCCAGGCCAGGCATGCAAGACCGAATCCACCGACGCCATAGTTTGCCGGGACCGGCTTCTCGTCGGAGATACGACCTGCACCTCGGATGCTCCCTGCCAGGCGTTCTCGAGCTGCGTGGGCGCTAGTGCCAGCGATGCCACGAAAACCGGAGTCTGCACCCCCACGACGTCAACGCCAGGCGCTGTCTGCGGAGGCGCCAATCCGGCTTGCGAAGGCAATGTCGGGCTTGCATGTTTGGGAGCTGCTGGTGCCAGGACTTGCATGCCAGTTGCGTACGTCCAGGCCCCGGGAGAGTGCGGAACCCTTGCCGATGGTTCTCGCGCAGAGTGCATCAACGCCGATTGCTTCACGGCCAAAGGTCCAGATGCTGCCACCGACACCAATGCCACGTGTCTTGCACAGGCAGCCGACCTTGCCGCGTGCGATACGAAGTTCGGTCCGCTTTGCCTCGCCCCTGCTCGTTGCGTGACCTCGGGGCTAGGTGCCACCGCGGGGATCTGCGTAGTGCCCAGCGCAAATCTTTGCAAGTAGGGGCAAGCTAACAACTAATGATGGAACAGGCGCAGCTTCGACATGGCCATGACCATGCCGTACTCGTTCGCGGCCTGGATGACGACGTCGTCGCGGACGGAGCCACCGGGCTGTGAGATGTACCTCACGCCGCTTTGCGAGGCGCGGTCCACGTTGTCGCGAAAAGGAAAGAAGGCGTCCGAAGCCAGGCTGACGCCTTGCTGGCGAACCAGCCAGGCGCGCTTCTCATCGCGAGTAAGGCGGCGTGGCGGCGTGGCGAAGGTGGTCAGCCAGTCCGATTCCTCGGCCGGCGACAGCTCGTCCTCGAGGAACAGATCGATGGCGTTGTTCTGCTCGGGCCGGCCCACGCCTGGACGGAAGGGCAGGTCCAGGGTCGCGGGGTGCTGACGGAGAAACCAGCGATCGGCCTTCGAGCCGGCGAGGCGCGTGCAGTGGATGCGCGATTGTTGGCCGGCGCCGATGCCGATGGCTTGGCCGTCAGAGGCGAAGCACACCGAGTTCGACTGCGTATATTTGAGCGTGATGAGCGCCAGGATGAGATCGCGCGCTGCCGCGGCGGGCAGGTCGTGATTTTTGGTGACGATGTTGGCCAGGTGCTCGGGACCAGGGACGACCTGATTGCGCCGTTGCTCGAACCCGATGCCGAACACCTCGCGCGTTTCCGTCTCGGGCGCCTCCCAGGAGGGCTCGATCTCGAGTACGCAGTAGGTCCCGTTGCGCTTGCTGCGCAGAATCTCCAACGCGGCAGGCTCGTAGCCAGGGGCGACGACGCCATCGGACACTTCACGCTTGAGCACGTTGGCGGTCGCAACATCCACCACGTCTGACATCGCCGCAAAATCGCCAAAGGCACACAAGCGGTCCGCGCCGCGCGCACGGGCGTACGCCGTGGCCAGCGGGGACAGCTCGAGGTCGTCGACGAACGAGGCCCGCCGCACCTCCTTGCTCATGGGCACGGCCACCGCGGCGCCGGCCGGGCTGACGTGCTTGAAAGACGTGGCCGCGGGCAGGTTCAGGGCCGAGCGCAGCTCGCGGACGAGCTGCCAGGCGTTGAGCGCGTCGAGCAGGTTGATGTAGCCTGGCGCGCCCGAGAGCACCCGCAGCGGCAGGGCACCCTCGCGGGTGAAAATGCGGGCCGGGGCCTGGTGGGGATTGCAGCCATAACGCAGCTTGAGCTCGTCCATGGCTGTTCTCATAACACCCCTTGCCCCGGTGCAGGTAGCCCAGGATAGGGGATTCTGACGCGTGACCGTGGAATGCGACAAGTGCGCGAACCGTCTACCACTTTGCGGCCGCGAACTCGTCCAACAGGTCGTCGATTTCTGCGGCTAGGCCAGCTGCCGCCGCTTGGTCGTAGTGAACCGCACGCTCGGCGTAACGGTGACAGTAGCGGCATTCGTGGCAAACGGTCGCCTTGCAGTCGATGCTACGGAACCCGTGGAGAAAGCCCGAGAGCGCAGCATTGTCGATCCGCACGTGCAGTGACAGCACACGCTCGCGAAGACCCAACATGCGTAGGGACAGACGCCGATCCTCGCGCGGAGCGAGCGGCAAGCGCTTGCTCGTCTCGTGACGGATGCTCGGGTGGAATCCACCGGGATCGCCGAACATCTCGAGCGATACGATATCGAGCAGGTTGCCCTCGTAGTGCCGTTCAGCGTAGGCGCGTGCAGCACGCAGCAGCCAACCCGTCGAGCGCGAACGATCGATGATTTTGAATTCGTCGTAGCCCAATTCTTCGTAGACGGAGAGGTCTTCCGGCCGGATCCAGCGGCTCATGAGCAGATGGTGTGGTTCAAGCAGACGCTGCCGCGTGCACTGCCAGAGATACGAATCGATGACCTGCGGCCGATCGGGCGGCGGCGCACCTTCCTGGGAGGCATGGCCGACACTCGCTGCATGCTCCGCGAGGTAGCTGCAGTGGTAGATGCAGGCGATGTTCGCAAAGAGGACGACCCCGCACGCGATCTCCGAGCGGATGCGGGCGAGAGCGTCGAAGTCGCGGTTGAACTCGCTGTAGGGAAGAATGAGGGGGGCCACACCGAGCGAGGCCTGGTGTTTCAGCCGCGGCAAGTTTGTCGGCCAACTGAGAACGCTTCCCCGGATGGCAAGATCGGGGAAGTTCCGCCTCACGATCGACACCAGCGCCAGGTTCGAGATCGACACGCTGTCGACCCCCAGCTCCAGGATCCGGCCCACGAAATCCAGCAAGCGCTCTTTGCCCGAACGCGACTGTTCGAGATTCGCCAGGCAGGGCGCGTTGAGAAGATAGCAAAACGACAGGCCTCGCTCTCGGGCGGCGCGGATGTAGGAAGCCGCGGTTTCCCAAGTGACGCTAGGAAGAACCTCGCCGGGGCGCCCTCCGCCCACGAGGTCGAAGGGAAGCTTCGCGTAGACGGAGGTCACCTGTGGAATGGCGGCAAGCCCGTCGAGCAACTCGAAATCCCAATTGGCAGCCACGCTGAGCTTCATGGTTTCATGCCTCTTTCGCCGGTTTCGTTGCAACCACTTGGAGCCCGAGCGGGGTTGCGCACACTGCGAAGCTCGTGAGGTGCGTCGCGCCGAGCAGCAGCTCGAGCTCCGCGACCGTATAGGCGGCGGCCAGCGAGGCTCCGAGGCCATCCCGCATGAGATCGCTCGTCATGCGCCGCTCGAGGAATCGACGGGCCCGTGGTGCGATGTCGCGTCGCAGGTCAGATAGCCAGAGGCGCCCGCCGTTGCCAAGAACACGCCAAAGTTCGTCGAAGATCGCCACGGGATCGGCCCATTCGTGCAGCGATCGGCTGGAGAAGACCGCATCGAACGCGCCGTCGGCATAGGGCACGTCGTGCGCGTATCCCACAACCTGGCACGCGCGTGTGCCGAGACCCATGTGAAGTGCGTTCCGACCCGCAATCGCCACCATTTCGGCGCTTGAATCCAGTCCCACGAGGTTCGTGCCGTGCGTACGCCTCAGCCAGTCGAGGCCCAAGTGCCCCGGACCTGTCCCGACTTCGAGGGCTAGACCATTCGTAATGCCGCATCGCATGATGTCGTCGGTTTCCAGCCCGCCCGTCGCGCGGAGCGACGCCTGCATACAATTGTACTCCTCGGCAAACACGGCCCCGGTCGACAGGCCCGCCGCTTCGGGCACCCGCGCGGGTGCCGTGAGCGAGAGGAACTTGCTCAATCGGGTACGTACCTTTTCGTCCATCTCCTGCTCGCACGAATATGCCGGCGGCAAGCCGAGAACACAACTGCCGCCATTCGACAGACGTCACCTGCGGTCCTTGCGCGAAAGGCATCCGCTCAAGCCTGTAACGGAGTGACCGATGTGCACTCGTCGTCCACGACGAGCGGGTGAACCCGCATTGCGCGTTGGCACATACGTCAACGCAGGAGCCCGTGGACCACTCCACAATCATGCAAACACCACTGTATATGACGCAGAGGGCAGTGTCCTGGGTGCGACTTGTGCCGATCACGAGCATGTTGGCGCTCGCCGCGTATCATGGCGAAAGTAGCGCGGCCGAGTATGGGACTGGCGAGGACTCGGCTGTGCCGGATGTCAGCCCAGATAGAAAGACACCCGCTAGCCAACCGTCCGCCCAACAAGCTGGGCCCGAGGCCTGGCCTCAACCTTCCGACCCGACGGCGTCGGTGACTTCCCCAACGGCGGTGTCGCCGTCGACTCAAGTGCAGCCAACGCCGGTCGAGCAGAAGTCTTCTCCTGCGCCCAGCGTGGTGGCGAAGCCGGTCGAGGTTGTGCCCAGTCCTTCATCCACTCCTGCTCCCAATCCGTCGGGCCCGCCGCCACTGACTTGGTTCGGCGTAACCCTCTATGGCGTGGTCGACGTGGGGCTTGCGCACTTGTCGCACGGCGCTCCCCCCAGCAATACCTATGGGCCAGGCTTGCCCTATATCGTTCAGAGTTTCAGTAACCGCTCGATGACGTCCGTCGCGGGCAATGGACTGAGTCAATCAAGGCTCGGTCTTTCCGGCGTCGAACCGTTCGGCGCGATAGATCTGAAGGCAGTCTTCAAGCTCGAAACGGGTTTTCAGCCGACCACCGGCAGACTGACCGACGGACCCAAATCGTTGATCGACAACAATGGCCGGGCAAGTGGCGACAAGGTCACGGCCGGAGACTCTGCCCGAGCCGGTCAGCCATTTCAGGGCGCGGCTTTCGCAGGCGTGTCTTCGGCCATGGTCGGGACGTTGACGCTCGGGCGACAGAATTCGCTGATGGCCGACAGTCTCATGAAATACGATCCCCAGCTGCAGTCCCAGGCCTTCTCGCCCATTGGCTATTCGGGAGCAGCGGGCGGGCTCGGAGACACGGAGGACAAGACGCTCGACAATTCACTGAAGTATACCGTGGGCCACGGCCCTGTGCACCTGGCAGCGCTCTACCAATTCGACAGCCGGGGCCTTGTACCGGGTGGCGCTGAGTCGCTCGACGTCGGTCTGGACTGGGCTGGGCTTTCTGTCGATCTTCTGTGGGGACGCGTACACGACGCCATTTCGGCCGCGTCGCTGACCGCTGCGCAGAACACCGCCGCACCGGGTACGCTCGCGGCAACCGTATCCGACAACACGGCCTACGCAATCCTGGCCCGCTATGCGATCCGCTCCGTCAAGATCTATGGCGGCTACGAGCATATGACGTACGCCAACCCCAAGGATCCTCTGCCCAATGGCACCGCTACCATCGGTGGATACGTGCTCAGCGCGATCAACAACACGGCCTTCACGATTCACAAAGTGCTGCAATATGGTTGGATTGGAGCTCGCTATTCCATAGCCTCATTTCTCGACGTGAGCGGCGCCTATTATCAATTTCGCCAGAACAGCTACAATGCCAACGGCTGCTCCGACACCAGCTCCGGATCGTGCTCGGGCCGCTACCACG
>Ga0265342_10000645_pt1 | contig 36579 bp, 29 predicted proteins | sample 4CB327metaG_FD_203125 | JGI IMG/M metagenome (GOLD analysis project Ga0265342, IMG submission 203125) | Rhizosphere microbial communities from Carex aquatilis grown in University of Washington, Seatle, WA, United States - 4-CB3-27 metaG | ecosystem: Host-associated > Plants > Roots >... | reverse complement strand
TGGGCACCGGCAGCCTGCTTCTCTACGCCATCGCCGGCATCGCGACCACGATCGTCTTCGCCCTCCGGAATTTCTGGTACTGGATGAAGGGGAAGGTCTTTCTCGCGGGCAAAGTCGCGGTTTCGAGCAAGCTGCCCGACGTCGTCTTTCATTCCGAGGGCGGAAAATATTGGCAGGTTTTCAAGCCGGTGCTCGACGCCCTGGCGAAAGAGGGAGTCGACTGCGCCTACGTGAGCTCCGACCCCGCCGATCCCGGGCTCTCGTACTCCCTCCCGGGCCTTCGGGGCTACAGGCCCGGCGGCGGGACCGCGACGATCGCCTGGATGAACGCCGCCAAAGCGGCCCTGGTCGTATCGACGACGCCGCATCTCGACGTGTACATGATGAAGCGCTCGCGTGGCGTGCGGCGCTACGCGCATCTGTTTCACGCGCCCACCGACGTCTGCTTCTACGAGAAGTACGCCTTCGACTGGTACGATTGCCTCCTGACCGTGGGGCCGTTCATGGAATCGAGCGTGCGTGCGCTCGAGGCGAGGCGAGGCAGCCCCCCAAAGCTACTTCTCCCGACTGGTAACAGCTACTTCGACTATATGCTGGAAGAGATCGGGCGCTTGCCTCCGCGGGATGCGGGCCCGAGTACGGTTCTTTACGCGCCCGCATGGGGCGTGCGAAGCTCGATCCTCAAGCACGGCACGGGCATAATCGACAGCCTTACCGCCGCCGGCCTCAAGGTCGTCTTCCGGCCTCACCCGCAGTTCTACGTCTCCCACAAGGAGCTCATCGCGGAGATCGAGTCCAAATACGCGAGCTCCGGCGCCGTCGAGATAGACCGGAATCGCACCGGCATCGCCTCCATGGCGAAGTCGGACGCGATGATCACCGATCTCTCGGGCGTGCTCTTCGACTACGCATGCCTCTTCGGTAAGCCCATCCTCCTCGCCGCCTCCGAGGCGAGCGCGGCGGGTCAGGAGGGCGAGGACCTCCCCGGCGAGCTCTGGGATATCCGCTCGAGCCTCGAGCTCGCCCAGGCCCGCATAGGGGCCGATCCCCGGGAGGCGGGCACCCTGTCTCTCTCCGCCATCGCGTCGAGCAGGGACTATGCCGAGAGGGCAAAGCGCTTCCGGGACGAGTCGTTCTACAATTTCGGCTCGGCCGGGGAGGCTGCGGCGCGCAACATCGTTTCGCTGCTCGGAAAATCAGCGTGAACTACGTATACATCGTCTTCGTGAAGCCGATCGAGCTCCTTCTCGGCCTTTTCTTTGGCGCATACTATAGGGCGACCGGCGACTACGGCCTTTCCCTCTTTCTCTTGAGCGTATCGGTGACTCTCCTCACCGCGCCCCTTTACTACCTCGCGGAGAAGTGGAAGCGCGAAGAAGAGGAGATCGGCTATCGCATGCACCGCGATATCGCGAGCATCAAGCGGAATTTCAAAGGACAAAAGCGCTTCTACCTCATCCGCAACGCGCACAGGCTCTTCGGCTATAGCCCGGCCCTGCAGCTCAAGGCCTCCTTCGGCCTCCTCATCCAGATCCCCTTTTTCTTCGCGGCTTACGAGCTCCTGAGCCATTACGAGGGGCTGCGGGGACAGGGATTCCTCTTCCTCGCCGACTTGGGCAAGGAGGACGGACTCCTCGGAGGAGTGAACCTCCTGCCCTTCGTCATGACCGCGATCAATCTTTGCTCTTCGATCGCCTATACGAAGTCGCTGTCGCTCAAGAAGAATTCGACTATGCTGATCATGGCCCTCCTCTTCCTGATCCTGCTCTACGACAGGCCCGCCGCGCTGCTCCTGTATTGGAGCATGAATAATATCCTCTCCCTCGGGAAAAACCTCTTCTTCCCCGCAAAGCGGGCCGAGGTTCCGAAGGATATCGAAGAGGAATCGGGCGTTCTGGCCAAGGGCATAGTCCGGCTCCGGGAACTCTACGGCGGGAGCCTCTATAGGCCCGCCTTGATTCTCGCAGTCCTGGCCCTGATGGCCGTTCAGAGCTGGTGGCTCACCTTTCACGCGTTCACTTACGAATACTGCTTCGCGGCCGCGGCCGCGCTCGCCCTCTGCTGCTCCCTCGCCGCCTGCCTCCGTTCCGTCGTCGACCTCGGCCCGCGCGGGGCGATAGCGAAGCTCGCGCCGCTCGCCGCGGCGTGGATGCTCTTCGGGATGAGCGCCTATGTGCTTTATTTCCAGCGGAGGCAGAACGCCTTCATTTCGAACAGGAACATCAAGATCCTCTCGACCCTCATCGCGGACCTCGTCGCGTGGATGGCCGCGTCCCTGCTCGAATCCGGGCCGAAGCCCGCGCCCGGCGCGAAGGCCGGGGCGAGCCGAGGATGGGGACTCTACGCCGCGGGCTTGGGCTACGCGGCCCTGTCGCTCTTCGTCCTCTCCCCGCTCCGCGTCTATTTCTCCTCCCCGACGGACATGGGCGTAGGGCCCTTAGCCCTGGCGACGAGCAATCTGCCGGCGCTGGCCGCTTTTCTCGCCCTGGGGAGCATTCCGGCGCTCTTCGTCCTCGTCGGGCGCGGCCGCTTTTCCGGGAGGAGAGCCGAGGAGCTCCTCGTCGCGGCTATCCTCGCCGGCATCGGCTTCTCGCTCCTCTCAGGCTCGAGCTACGGCATCCTCGACGAGTTCCACCTGGAAAAGGCATACCTCCTCGATAAGCCGCCCCTCTGGCAATTCGCCGCCGATATAGCGGTAATCTTCGCCGCGCTCGTCGCCTCGCGATCGATTTGCGGCAAACGCCGCAAGGCGGCAATAGGCGCCCTCGCCCTCCTCGCCATCGCCTCAGCGGCTCAGGTGGGGATAGCCGCGGTGAGCGCCGATCCCGGCGCGATAGCCGCGGCTTCCGCGGGGATTTCAGGCGCGCGCTCGGCGGATGAAGTCCCGCCCGAGGACAGCGTGGAGCTACACCGCTTCTCGAGGAGCGGACCCAACGTCGTCTTCATCATCGCGGACATGTGCAACGGCAACTACCTCGGGCGCGCGGTAGCCGAGGATCCGAGCCGAGGTAGACGGCTCGAGGGCTTCACCTATTGGCCCAATACCATCACGGCGGGATCAGTTACCGCCACCTCCCTGCCCTCGATCTACGGCGGGCGCGGCTTCGTGCCGGCCAGGCTCGGAGCCATGCCCGGTACGGGGAGGGACAAGCTGAGTCGCGCCGCCGCAGGCTTCTTCGGCATGCTCATGGACAAAGGCTTCGCCGTCACCGCCGTGGACGCCTTGTACGCGGATTACGATTCCTTCTCCCGCGGGGGAGCCTTGCGCATGGCGCGCTCGTCCCAATACGTCGAGCTTTGGAAGGCGAAGCACGGCGCGGGCGCCTCCGTAAAAGAGGGATCCAAGAACGCGCTCCTCACGATGCTCAGCGTATTCGGATCGGCTCCCTACATGCTAAAGGCGAGGGTCTACGACGAGGGGAGCTGGGTAATCTTCCGAAAATCCTACCAGTTCGACTATATAGCGAAGAAGACCCTGGGTAATTACGCCTACCTCGATCTCCTTCCTGAGCTCTCGAGCGCCGACGAAAAGGCCAAGAGCCGAGCCCTGTTCATACATACCCAGTTCACCCATGAGCCCTTCGGCATCGACGAGGAAGAGCGGGTAATCCGGGGCGACTATCCCGACCCTAGAACTAAGAGCTTCGTCGACGCCCGCAGCGCCTACCTCACGGCGCGAGCTTTCGTGGATACCCTGCTACGCTGGACCGACTGGATGAAGCGCGAGGGAGTCTACGACAACACGCTCATCATCGTGCTCTCGGATCACGGTAACGACACCGAGGATCAGGGCCTCTCCTTCGGCAGGAAATTGGACAATACGGCGGATAGGCACGATCTCTCGCGAGTCCGGGCCCTGCTCATGTACAAGCCCCTCGGGAAGCGCGGAGAGCTGCGTATAGACATGGCCTTGAGGGGAATACCCGACGCGAGCGTATTGCTGGCGAGGGGGCTCGAGGCAGGCGCAGGCCCCGATCCGGCGCCCCCCCCCGCCGCGGATAAAGACGCACGCGACTTCGGCGTACTGCACGGGGACTGGGCGGATTTCCTTTCGAATGAAAAGACCGATTTTACTGAATATCACCTGCGCGGCAATATAGACGACCCGGCGGCGTGGAGCAAGGATTAAATGACGCGATCGAACTAAGCGGTAACTAAAACGTTAAGGCAACTTTTCCAGGACGCGGACTCGACGGACGCTCGAGAAGAAGGAGAGACATGACGAAGCAGAGAATAGACACCGAGGGAAGCTGGGACCTCGTGCTGAAACCTAAAGGCAGCCTAGTCGATTTCAATATAAAGGAGCTGATTCATTACCGAGACCTCATAGGGCTCCTCGTGAAGCGCGACTTGGCCAGCATGTACAAGCAGACTGTGCTCGGCTGGGCTTGGCTAATCATTCAGCCTTTAATCACCACATTTATGTATATGTTCGTGTTCGGCGGCATCGCGAAAATCGGCACGGACGGTATCCCGCAGCCGATCTTCTACTTCTGCGGGACGACGCTATGGACCTACTTCTCGCAAAGCCTCATCAAGAGTTCGGACACCTTCGTGGCGAACTCCGGCTTGTTCGGGAAGATATACTTTCCGCGCTTCACTATGCCTATAGCCTACGCCGTCACCAATGCGGTCAGCATGGGAGTCCAGCTCATTGCCCTCGTTATCTTCTACTTCTACTACGTGGCCACAGGGTACAGCTTCCAGACCAGCCCCCTCCTCCTCCTCCTGCCGCTCCTAATAGTCCAGCTCGGCATGCTCGGGACGGGCATCGGCATCACGGTGTCCTCGCTCACGACTAAGTACCGCGACTTAAAGCAGCTCCTGGGCTTCGGCATTACGCTTTGGATGTACGCCACCCCCATCCTTTATCCCCTGTCCCAAGTGCCCGCGAAGTGGCGCTGGGTCTTCATCGTCAACCCCGTCTCGTCCGTGATAGAGACTTTCCGCTTTTCGCTGCTCGGCAAGGGGACTTTCGATCCCCTTGCCTGGGGCATCAGCCTAGTGGTGACCGCGGCCTTTTTCATATGCGGCATCATGGTCTTCAATTACAGCGAACGAACCTTTATAGACGTGGTTTGAGGAAGAGCATGAGCATTGCAGTCAGGATCGAGAACGTTTCCAAGGAATACAACCTCGGGGTCATCAACAACGGCAGGCTCTATCGCGATATCCAGAGCGCCTGGGCGAGAATGCGCGGGAAAGAGGACCCATGGTCGAAGATCGGGGAAGAAGGCCGCTTCGGGAAGAGCGGCAGCTTCTGGGCATTGCGCGACGTGAGCTTCGACGTTGAGAAGGGGCAAAGACTCGGCATCATGGGACGGAACGGAGCGGGTAAGTCGACGTTGCTCAAGATACTCTCACGTATAACCGCCCCGACGAGCGGTTGCATTAAAATGCGCGGAAAGCTCGCGAGCCTCCTCGAAGTCGGAACTGGCTTTCATCCCGAACTCACGGGACGGGAAAATGTTTTCTTGAACGGAGCTATCCTCGGCATGAAGAAGGCCGAGATCACGAGGAAGTTCGACGAGATAGTCGCCTTCAGCGAGATCGAGCCCTTCATAGACACGCCGGTGAAACGATATTCTAGCGGCATGTACGTGCGCCTCGCCTTCGCGGTGGCAGCCCACCTGGACTCGGATATCCTCGTGGCCGACGAGGTCCTATCGGTGGGCGACGTCAAGTTCCAGCAGAAAAGCCTGAAAAAAATGCTGGAGGTAAGCGAGAGTCAGGGCCGGACAGTGCTCTTCGTGAGCCACGCCTCCGGAATGGTAAAGCAGCTGTGCAACGTGGGGATACTCCTCGAGCAGGGCAAGATGCTGGACGTGGACCGCGATATCGATACGGTAATCAACAAGTACGCCGAGCTGATCGGCATACCGCTATGACGAGTTCCCATACTCCAAGCTGCGGCAAGAAAACCAATTAATAAAGGGAAGGATTAAAGCATGAAGTACCTGATAACAGGCGCCGCTGGGTTCGTGGGTCGGCACTTGATAAACGCGATCAAGGCGACGGAACCGCAGGCGGAAATAGCCGTGACCGACCTCGTACCCATGCCGGCATGGATGGCGGGTGTCGGCGGATTGGACTACGTGGTCACGAATCTTCTCGACAAGGGATTGGTCACCGCGCTGCTGGAAAGGACGAAGCCGGAAAATGTGATCCACCTCGCCTCGTTCAGCAGCGTTGCGTACAGTTGGGAGAAACCCGCCGAGTGTTTCTACAACAATACGCTGATATTCATCAATATAATCGAGGGCGTTCGTCAGCATGCGCCAAGCGCCAAGGTGCTATCGGTCGGATCATCCGAGGAGTACGGCAACGTCCTGGAGTCGGAAGTACCGCTCCGGGAAGCGCAGCCCCTGAGGCCGACGAGCCCATATGGCGTAGCTCGAGTGTCGCAGGAAATGCTGTCGCAGGTGTTCGTCCGCGGATACGGATTGGATATTCGGTTGACCCGATCATTCAATCACATCGGGCCCTTTCAGCGCGAGATTTTCGTGATCCCCGGTTTGATCAAGCAGTTCATAGAGGCAATGGTCAATGGCGTTGACGAAGTCAAGCTGTCTGTCGGCAACATCGACGTCGTCCGGGATTTTACGGACGTTCGAGACGTTGTGCAGGCATATCTCGCGATCATGGAGAGGGGAGTCCCCGGCGAGGTATATAACGTCTGCTCGGGACTCGGCCACTCGATTCGAGAAACAATCGAAGAAATTGCCGAGATCACGGGAATGAAATACACCATTTCTATCGATAAATCGAAGGTTCGACCGCTGGAAAACAAGATAATCATCGGAGACAATAGCAAGATTCTCAGGGCCTGCGATTGGAAGCCCGCTATCGAAATCGCAACGGCAATAGCCGATATAGTGCAGTACTGGAACCGGATAATGGCGGAAGAGCAAGGGATAAAATCGTAGTTGCGACACTGCATATTGTTCTGCCGTCGCATGGCCACAATTATCCGGGATTCCCCAATAACGCATAGAAAATACTCGATATAATACCGAGGTCGAGATATGCTATTTAATTCTCCGATTTTCCTGTTTTTATTTCTGCCGCTCGTCCTCGCAGGCTACTATTTAGTTAACCCAAAACTCAGGAACATCCTCCTTTTGCTGTTTAGCGTCGGCTTCTATGCCTTCGGGGAACCGGTCTTTGTGTGCATCGTCGTGGCCTCGGCGCTATTCGATTGGATCATGGGCTTTCAGATTGGACGCGAAGGCGCTCAGCCATCACGAAGGAAGTTTTTCCTCATAGTTTCCGTGCTGCAGAATCTTTTGATTCTAGTGTTCTTCAAATACACGAACTTCCTGGTCGCGAACACGAACGTCTTTTTCGGCCTAGTTCATATTCCATCTCTTCATTTTCCGTCGATCGCGCTTCCCATCGGGGTATCGTTCGTCGTATTCGAAAAGATCACTTACCTTGTCGACGTCGAGCGGGGGCAATGCCGGCCCGAGAAGAACTTGATCAGGTATTTGCTGTATGTTTTTTTCTTCCCGAAGCTTCTTGCCGGGCCGATCATCAAGTTCCACGATATCAATGAGCAGCTGAAGAGGCGACACGTAGATTCGGACGGCTTCGTCGCGGGATTCACTCGTTTTTCGTTCGGACTGGCTAAAAAGGTATTCATCGCCGATACGATGGGAGAGGTCGCGGACTTCGCGTTCAAGATACCCATAGGCCAGCTGCCCTTCGGGACGGCCTGGCTTGGAATCATCGCCTATTCGATACAGATATATTTCGATTTCGGCGGCTATTCGGATATGGCGATCGGGTTAGCGAGGATGTTCGGCTTTCGGATCATGGAGAACTTCAATGTTCCGTACGTATCTCAAAACCTAACGGAATTTTGGCGTCGTTGGCATATTTCCTTGTCTACTTGGATTAAAAGTTATCTATATATCCCCTTGGGCGGGAACCGCGTATCGCAGCCGCGGCTGTACTTCAACTTGGTTCTTTGTTTTTTCCTTTCAGGATTATGGCATGGCGCGAGCTGGAACTTCGTCATCTGGGGTCTGTACCAGGGCGTCTTCATGGTCTTTGATCGTTTGTTCTGGATCAAGTTCCAAGCCCGCCTGCCCCGCGTCTTCAACATCGTCATCAATTCAGCGGTGCTGATCGTGGGTTGGACGATCTTCAGGGGCGGGAAGATCGGGTATTCCTTAGGATATATCGGGGTGTTAGTGAGTCCTTTCGTAAAGCAAACACCAAGCGCCGAAAACACGTTCTTTATCACCTTGAATGTCGCCGTTTTCCTTATCCTGGGCTTGATCGGCTCATTCGCCCCTGAATGGCGGACTGCCAAAAAGATAGGGCAATCGCGGCCGTGGATTGCCGTCGCCCCTTATGTGGCATTTGTTCTCTTCGTACTGGCAGCCGCCAAGGTCACTACGATGACGTTCAATCCCTTTCTGTATTTTAGGTTCTAGTAGCTGCGAATGTAGAGGTTAAAATATGAAACTAAAGAGAAGCAATATTCTGCCCGCATTGCTCTTTCTATCGGTTCTCAGTTTGCCTATCTTGGTCTCTTATGGTTATTCTTTGACTAAGAATTCCCACCTAAAAAGGTTTGTATCCTCTAACTTGGCTGGAATTACCGTCAACACCGACAGTAAAACTCTTAACCGCAAAAACTGGTTTAATCATAAATATTCAAATAGTCTAAATACTTGGTTTTCTGAAAACATACCCTTCCGAGAGTATATGGTAAGGCTCAACAATCAGCTTTACTTCAGCTTATTTCAGAAGTCCTACATGTATGATCAGACACTCATCGTCGGTAAGCAAGATCAACTGTACGAAATCGCATATATCTACGGCTATTTGGGCTTGAACCCTCCGATGAGGGAGGATGCGAAACAGCGATTAGCGCAAAACATACGCGAGGTACAAGAGCTTTTTCGCAGACGCGGGATACTTTTCTATGTCCTGGTCACGCCCAATAAGGCCTACATTTATCCAGAATACATTCCCGATCGTTTCAAGGTTCGCCCCCTGCCCACCGACAGGAATTACGATTCGATGTCCAAGCTATTCGCGGCGAATGGGACGAACTATGTCGATGGCCTGAAGATCTTGCAGGACGCGAAAAAAAGCAGCGGCCAAGAATTGTTCCCAGCGCTGGGGACGCACTGGAACACATTAGGAGCAGGTCTTGCGACGACCGAACTGATGGACAGGATCGGGGGCTCACTAGGGAAGCCGGTGTACAACATCAAGGCAAAGGTACCCTTTGCCCAGGACCCAGCCCCCAACGCGGATAAAGACCTCTATTCCCTATGCAATCTATTGGATAAAAAGGATGGATTCGCGTCTATCGATCCCGTATACGAAACCATCGGCTCGCGTGGCGCCTTGAAATTAAAAGTTGCTCTAGTCGGCGGAAGCTTTACGACCTGTCTGATGTATTTAATGGTTCAATATGGCCTGGTTTCAGAGCTCGATAGGTATTACTACTACACTTTAGGATTTCAGACCTTTCCAGAAGACAAGACTCGTACGGCGAATTTCTCTCGGATTTGGGGACCGAAGGATTTTGTCGACAAAGATGTGGTTATCCTGGAAATCAACGCCAATAATTTCGACGGAAGCCACGTATCGATGTTTCTCGAAGATTGCCAAATGTATCTGAATCCAAGTTATTAGTATAATCTCTTCCATCACGCTAGCCGGGTCGTGATACGCTGCGGCAAGGCAAGATGGATGTGCTCCTGTCGACAAAAAATTTCTTTCGTGCCCGCTCCACCACCCTGGAGAAAGTAGCATAAAATTTTCGTAACGCCTCTTTTAGCCTAATTGTCTCGCGAGGAGTGGAACGTGGAAACAAGTTATACCTATACTCCACTGATATCCATAGTAATACCCGTGTATAACGGCTCCAATTATTTGAAAGAAGCAATAGACAGCGCGCTGAATCAGACGTATAAGAGCATTGAAATAATCGTCGTAAACGACGGATCTAAGGACGACACCGAACAAATAGCAAAATCGTATGGGAATAAAATCAGGTATTTTTCTAAAGAGAATGGTGGTACATCCACGGCTCTAAACGTTGGTATTAGACACATGAAGGGCAGTTATTTTTCTTGGCTTTCCCACGATGATCTCTACTACCCGAACAAGATAGAGCGGCAAGTCGAATATCTAAACAGCGTAGAGAATCGCGATGTGATTCTATTGAGCGAACTCGATGGGATTAATGAGAAATATGAGTACATTTACGCTACGCGTTATTGCGATTATATAACCTCATATCCTTCAAGGCTGAAATCCCGCATATTCCCCGTGCTCTATATGAAGCTCCACGGATGCACGCTATTGATCCCGAGGAAATGCTTCGATGAGGTCGGCCTATTCGATGAGTCTTCTCTTGTCGCCCAAGATTTCGAATTTTTCTCTCGGCTTTTCCTTAAATATCCATATCATTACCTACCCGATTTTCTCGTGACGGCGCGCGATCATTCAGTTCGGCAGGGGATACGGAGCAGGGCCAAGGGTTCTGAGGAATACAGTAAGTTATTCATCTCTATAATCGAGAGTCTGAATAAAGAAGAGATACTCAATCTCGCACCGACAGTATTGGATTTTTATAGTGATATGCTGAACATGTTCAAAAACGCCGGCTATCTAGAGGGTGTCGAGTACATGAATCGAAAGATCGTCAAAAACGTTCATATTAACTTCTCCGATCTTGTGGGGCATAAATATAATGGACATGATCTTCATTTTTTTTTGAGACGGGAGGGGGTCGAGTCTTCGCAGCTCGTGTACAAAAAAGAGTCGAGCGACCCCGCTACGTTTGTATGGACTGATTCAAGGTACATGGCAAGGATTGATCCTGCTATTCGAGAAATCGAGCAACGCAATTCTTTCCAATCAATGTCTTCTCCTTATCCTTATGAAATCCTAAAAAACAGAAAATTCCTCGAGGCGGATATTGTTCATTATCATATACTCCACGACTCCGCATTCAACATTAGCCTGCTCCCTCTCTTGACGAGATTGAAGCCTTCCGTGTGGAGCCTCCATGACCCTTGGGTAATAACGGGCCATTGCATCCATCCCTTCGACTGCGGAAGATATGAGATCGGGTGTGGCGATTGCCCTGATATTGCGATACCCAATGCCATGGCCTACGATAACTCGGCGCTGAATTTCGCCATGAAGAAGGAAATCGTCCAAAGATCCGAGGTCTCATTGGTAGTCGCCTCAGAGTGGATGCGCAAGAAGGTAGCCATCTCGCCGATCACGGCGAATCATCCTATTCACTTGATACCTTATGGTATCGACCAAACGCTCTTTATTGACACCGAGAAGAGGCAAGCGAAGAGGCTCCTTGGGCTCGCCGAGGGGAAAATCGTCATCATGCTACGCGCTTCTCGTTCGATCTTCAAAGGTATGGAGTATATAGAGGCCGGGCTGAGGGCGCTGAGACCTTATCGTGATCGCGTGTCTATTATCACGGTTGATGAGAAGGGTCTCCTGGCCGGGTTCAAGAATGATTATAAATTGCTGGAATATGGATGGTTGAATGATGATGCTATGCTTTCGAAGCTCTATCAAGCATCAGATCTGTTATTGATGCCTTCTTTGGCTGAGAGCTTTGGAATGATGGCGATAGAGGCGATGAGTTGCGGTTGCGTCGTTCTGTCAATCGATGGTACAGCCTTGAAGGATGTAATCAACTCGCCCGAATGCGGAGTGGCTACGCCTCGAACTACGGACGCATATGCTAAAGAATTAATTCGGCTATTGAATAATCCGGCGGAACTGAATTGGCGTAGGGAAGCTTCTTTGAGCTTCGCTCGGCAGAGCTATAGCATGGATTTATACCTCTCTCGGATATTAAAGGTATACGACGAAACGATAAATATTCATAAGCTTGCAAATGAAGATAGATATGTTCTCGAGCAACTCAAAGAAAATGCGCAAGTTGAGCCTCCTTTATGGGGCCCGGGTGTGGCAACTAAAAAAAATTTAAGTATGAATATAAAAAGGGTAATAAAAAAGGTCGTACCTAGACTTTACAGGGAGATGATAAAACGCCTTGTTCGGAATGTAGCGAGAACAATTATGCACCCGAAAAAGATAAAAAGGATTCCGCGGCGCTATAACTCGAATCGATACTGCTGAGAGACTATCGTGAAAGCAATAGTGGCCTGAACGACATGGTTTGTCATGCCCACTACCCTGGTTGAAACCATGTCTATGAATCACACAATTCATTTTTTAATTTTCTATTTTTCCAGTTTGCTGTATTAATTTTTTATTCGTTTTTATAGTCACATTTAAATTTAATGGTGCATACTTTTTATAAAATCATATGAGTATTTAAACTCAGCTTATACAGTTCGGCGAGTTCGGATCGTGTAATTCATTAAGAAGGAAGATAATTATGGCACAGTTTAATCCGCTTGTAAGCATTGTTATTCCGGTGTATAACGGCTCCAATTTTTTACGTGAGGCGATAGAAAGTGCGCTTGCGCAGACCTATCAAAATTTGGAAATAATCGTCGTGAATGATGGCTCTATCGATGATACGGAGAATATTGCGCTTTCGTACGGGGACAAGATTCGATACATAGCTAAAAAAAATGGCGGTACCTCCACGGCGCTAAATTTAGGTATCGAGAGTATGCGCGGAGAGTATTTTTCGTGGTTGAGCCATGACGATTTATACTATCCTCAAAAAATAGCGCGTGCAGTGGAGGAGTTATCCAAGCTAGAGAATAAAGACACGATTATTATCTCCGATGTGGACGGCATGACCGATCATACAAGAACCTTTTCGACCGCGCGCTATCAGGCGCATAGAGATGCGTATCCGAAGAGGAATTTTAGTTATTTGTACCCTGTCATCTATAATCAAACGCATGGTTGCACGCATTTGATTTCAAAGAAAGTGTTTGAAACAGTCGGGATGTTCGATGTTGAAAAGTTGGTCGCCCATGATTTCGAGTTTTATTATAGAGCCTTTGCAAAATTTCCACACCTGTACATTGATGAACCGTTAGTCACAGCTCGCGAGTCCTCTAATAGACAAGGTAAACGATCTCATACTCGCGGAAATATCGAGTATAGCCTGCTGTATATAGACATTTTAGATCACCTTAGCGAAGAGGAAATATTGAATATAGCTCCCTCAATAGAGGATTTTTTTTATGAAATGGAATCTTTTTTTTACTACGCAGATTATTCCATTGCACTTGAATATCTTGAGGTGGTGGCAGAGGGGAAGGGTATTATAACAAGATTTGGAAAAGGAAAATTTAGTGATAACCAGTATGAATCAGCAGCAAAAAAACGTCGTCGACTTTCGCGCTATAATATCCCGGTCAGGATGGTGAGAGCACTAAAACGGTATGGAATGGCTGAGTGCATGAAAATATTCGCCAAGCGCCTCAGGGCAAAAATCAGGGGCTAATATGTGCGGGTGGTCTTGACATATTAATGAAGTATAATGCACTGATATGTTTTATGTAATTTGAGTTTCCAGGGGACACCGTTTGACAACCTTTTTATACCGGTCAATCTAGTTTAACGAATGTGTAAAGCGTTTCGCATATAGCGACACGAGCAAAAAACTAAAAGAAAGGGCACGAGTCATGATAGTTATCTCACATATCCTGCACTTTTTTAAGCGAGTTGTAAAAGCTATTTTACCACACAAGGTTTATAAGAAAATTCGTTCTTTTGTTCGTAAAGTTTTAATTTCCCGAAACAATGTAGATGAATTCAGCTATCCTGAATCCAAAAAACTACCATTTGGGGTAAATATTTTTCAATACTGCGCGAAGAACAGCGCGGGGGTGGAAGGCCACTTGCTTCAGCTGGCGCTAGAAGCTGCGGAAATTCCGTATCAAACAATCGATTTGTACAGTTCTGGAAAATACAAGGTGAAAAGGAAGTACTTATTCAGTATTAACCTAATCGTCTGTCACATAGCCAATTCAGAAATGCCTAAGAGAATGCGTTTGTTAGGTATTGATTTAAAAAAACATTATAATATTGGCTACTTGGCTTGGGAATTGGCTGAACTTCCTGACGCTTTGAGTTTTTATCTTGATATGTTGCAAGAAATTTGGACGTTGTCTAGTTTTTGTACAAACTCGATTGAGAAAAAATCTACTGTTCCCGTATTGACGGTCCCGCTATATGCCAACCCTGATAGGACGGTGATTAAAAATGGCCGGGAATATTTCAATATCAACAAAGATGCGTTCTTATTTATGTTTGCGTATGACTGCACTAGTTATGTGTCTCGGAAAAATCCACAGGCTGTCGTGCAGGCGTTTTTAAAGGCTTTTTCACCCGAAGATCGCCATATAGGATTGGTGCTGAAACTGAATTATCCTGAGAAGTATAAGGGTCATATTGATGAACTGAGGGGAATTCTGTCACCCTATCCTTATATTTACTTTATTGATAAATATCTGACAGATGATGAAATGCGAACATTGATACACATATCAGATGCAGTTGTATCTCTGCACCGCTCTGAGGGCTTCGGTTTGCTTCCGTTGGAAGCTATGTCGCTTGGTACGCCGGTGATTTCAACAGAGTGGTCAGGCAATATGGAATATATGAATCACATGAACACCGCGCTTGTCGGCTATAAAATGATTCCGGTAGACGGTCAGTATGTCGGATCAACTCCTGGAGACGGTTTAGTATGGGCTGACCCCGATATAGATGAAGCCGCTGCGTATATGCGTCGTATGGTTTCCGATAAGTGTTGGAGAGAAGAAATGATAGCAAAAGGCAAATATACCGCTGATGAATGTTATAACGTAACGACCGTCGGCACGATAATCCGTAACAGACTAGTTTTTTTGAAGCTGACTTAACATAGTGAAGCCATTTAGAATATATATTAGAGGGAAAAAATGAACGAAATAAATCAGTCCTTGGTATCAATCGTAATACCTGTTTTTAATGGTGCGAACTATTTACGTGAGGCAATAGAGAGTGTATTAGTTCAAACATATAAGCATTTGGAAATCATTGTGGTGAACGATGGATCTATGGATGAGACTGAGCAGATAGCGTTGTCATATCGAGATAAAATTCGTTATCTTTTCAAAGAAAATGGCGGTGTTTCAACCGCGTTGAATATGGGCATCACAAGTATGCTTGGAGAATATTTTTTATGGCTCAGCCATGATGATATATTAAAACCGGATGCGATTGAAAAAATGATTATTCTTTTATCAACAAAGCCATCTGACGGAATAGTGTACGGCAATTTTGATTTTATCGACGAAAAATCAAAAATCTACCAAAAAAATGATTATTCTAAATGGTTTCCGCGTTGTTTATTAGAATGGTCGGTGTTCCCGGTTATTACTGGTCTATCCAATGCTTGTGTTACAATGATCCATAAACGCCATTTTGACAGAGTTGGGTTATTTGACGAAACACTATTATATTCGCAGGATCTAGCAATGTTATTTAAGATTTTTAGGGGACAATCTCTCTTGTTCTGTGAAGACTTCTTGGGGTCCAAGCGTTTTCATCACGAACAAACGCAACGGGTTTATCATAAGGAAGCACTGCAAAACGAGGATAAGGTTTTTAACAATTTTCTCAGAGAATTGACACCCATGGAAATGTGTACATTTTCGGGCTCAACTTTATCTTTTGCAGTATTTGTTAATAATATATATGGTACCAGTGATCATCCTTTGGTTTCCGAATATTTAAAGCAAGTAATAACAAATGAAAAAAAGGCATACATGTATAAATTCCCAAGTGAATTTGAAATCGAATTATACGGTGGTTATCAATCTAGAAATATGTTAGAAGCCAAATTACTCAGCATTTATCAATCTACTAGTTGGCGAATAACCAAGCCAATTCGTGTCTTTGGGAAAATACTTAACAATACTAAAAACTTCGGATTTACCAATACTTGTATAAAGGTATATAAGAAAATCTTCAAAAAATGAAAATATGACAATCTTTGATATTTTATCAAACGCAAAGGGATAATTATTTTATCTTAAAATATTGGCGATCGGCTATACAATACGGTAAATATATTTATATTTTACATAATAGGAATTTTCAGAAGAACTATATAATAAAGTGTCTATATCCGAAAACTACCGAAGGACGAAAATCCATTTATATATAATAACATTGAGCTATCCTATGAAAAGTTTGAGAGCTATAAGGATAATTGCAACTCATTGCTTCACGAATTTACTGAAAAAAAGCTATATGCCTGCTGTTATGATCAAAATGCTGTTCTTGCTGGGATAGGGATATCTACATCAAAAGAAAGGTAAGGAGAATAATACTATGGGGGGCATTTTGAACATTTACAATGCAATTAAGCGTAAACTACCTGCGAGTTATGGAGTTGTTATAAAGAGATTCAACCAGATAGAAAACAGCATTGAGGAGCGATTCGCAGGTATTGATAGTAGATATGTTCAAATTAATGAAGATGTTAGTAGTATCAATAGCCGACTCAATGAAATAATTGGTCGGACCCAGTACCCGCTACAAATGATTACAGCAGATCAAGCCGAAATATTAGGTGCTATGCGGCTGCTTAAACCTCAGAAAGTTAACGGCTATGGGGAAATCCGCTTAGGGCGTATAAATGATGGCGGATACGTAATGATTGATGACTTTAAAGGGATTAATTGCGCTTTTTCTTTTGGTATCTCGGGCGATGACTCTTGGGATGTCGGAATGGCGGAGAAAGGCATATCTGTATATCAATTTGATTATAGCATTGATGAATCACCTTCATCACACCCACTCCTTTATTTTTCGAAAAAACGAATATCCTCCGAGCCCGCTAATGGTAACGCAACGATACCAGACTTGGTTGATAAATATTCAAATGGCGATCATGCAGATATTATCCTGAAAATGGATATCGAAGGTGCTGAATGGAATGTTTTAGATGCATGTCCTGTCGAATATCTGAAGCATTTCAAGCAGATAGTTTGCGAATTCCATTCGCTCAGCCAGCTTGAAAATTCGATATTTTTATCGATATTCAGAAGGGTGTTTGAGAAATTAAATACCGCGTTCTCAATAGTGCATATTCACGCCAATAATTGGGGCCCGATTTTTAACATATCAAACATTGTAATACCGGATGTACTTGAAATTACATTTGTGAATAATGATTACTACACTGTGTCTCCTTCGGATGAAATCTTCCCCACTAAGCTCGATATGCCAAATAGGGCGGATCAACCAGATATATTCCTAGGTGTATTTCGTTTCTAGTTATAATAAGACGGTTGCAATAATATATCAGTGCCTCGGGGAGATTGTCGGGTGATTATCATCTCAATGCACTTTTCTCTCGGTCGAGTCGTCGTCGAAGTAGATGCTGTAGTGATAATAAGATTTAGCCTAGGGAGGCGATGAAGTGTTTTCGAACAAGAGTCTCATGATAACCGGTGGTACGGGTTCCTTCGGCAATGCTGTGCTAAAGAGGTTCTTAGCTACGAATATAAAGGAAATCAGGATACTCTCCCGCGACGAGAAGAAGCAGGACGATATGCGCAAGCGCTACAACGATCCCAAGATACGCTTCTACATCGGTGATGTGCGGAACCTCGATTCGATTGTAGACGCCTTCGAGGGGGTCGACTATGTCTTTCACGCCGCGGCGCTGAAGCAGGTGCCTTCTTGCGAATTTTTCCCGATGGAAGCCGTGCGGACCAACGTTATTGGCAGCAACAACGTCGTGTCGGCCTGCGTCGCGGCGGGCGTAAAGAAGGCGATCTTCCTCAGCACCGACAAGGCCGCGTACCCGATCAACGCCATGGGCATGAGCAAGGCCTTGATGGAGAAGAACATTATCGCTCGGAGCAGGGCTATTGAACCAGGTAAGGGACCGACTTTGTGCATCACGAGGTACGGCAATGTCATGGCATCGCGCGGCTCGGTTATCCCCCTCTTCGCTGAGCAGATCGACAAGGGCGATCCCATTACGATAACCGATCCGAGCATGACCAGGTTTCTCATGACTTTGGACGATGCGGTCGACCTCGTTCTGTTCGCGTTCAAGCATGGCGAGCCGGGAGAGCTATTCATCCAGAAGGCGCCGGCCTCGACCATAGACACGCTCGCGGACGCGGTCATGGAAATGAAGGGAAGCGTCGTGCAGAAGAATATAATCGGTACTCGGCACGGCGAGAAGCTGTACGAGACGCTCGTCACGAAAGAGGAGATGGCGCGAGCCGTGGACCTCGGCGACTACTTCAAGATATGCCCCGACAATCGGACGCTCAATTACGAGAGGTATTTCTCGCAAGGGGACACTAAGATCGATACCGTGACGGAGTACACTTCCCACAACACGAGGAGGCTCGACAAGGTCGGGGTCATGGAACTGCTCAAGCGGCTCGGGAGCCTCGAGGAGCAGTGCTGACTATGCAGCGCGTCCTTGTCCTCGGGGCCTCCGGCATGGCCGGCCACGTCATCGCGCTCTCCCTCAAGGCCGTAGAAGGCCTGACAGTAGTAAACGCGGGGCCCAGGAAGGCCGTCTTCGAGGACACCCTCCTCTGCGATCTCTCCACTGCCGAGTCGATTCGTGCGTTCCTCGACTCGATCCGCCCCGATGTCATGATCAACTGCGTCGGGATCCTCACGAAGGCTGCCGAGGATGACAAGCTTTCGGCAGTCTGGTTCAACGCGTACCTTCCCCACCTGCTTTCAGAATGGGCCTCGCGGCACGACGCAAAGCTCGTTCACATCAGCACCGACTGTGTTTTTTCGGGGAACGGGGGACCTTACCAAGTGGACTCGCCGAGGGACGGCGGCCTTTTCTACGACAGGAGCAAGGCCCTGGGGGAGCTCGACAACGGTCGAGACCTGACTATAAGGACCTCCATCATAGGGCCTGAGCTGAACGCCCATGGCGTCGGATTATTCAATTGGTTCATGGCTCAGAAGGGTCAGGTGTCGGGCTACCGTCACGTGCTCTGGTCCGGCGTAACGACTATCGAGCTGGCCCGCTTCATAGCCCTTGTGCTGGAGCGCTACAAGGACGCCTCCGGCCTGCTGCAGGTCTCGCATCCTTCGGGCATCTCGAAGCATGACCTGCTGGAGCTTATCAAGCGGGGAATGGGGCGCTCGATAGAGATCGAGCCTAGCGATGTCCCCCGCATCGATAAGCGACTTGTTCCCTTTCTCGGAGGACTCGACTTCGCGGTCAAGGACTATGAAGAGCAGGTCCGGAACATGGCGGCGTGGATAAGGGAACACTCCACGCTCTATCCGCACTATCTCTAGGGGAAGTGCGCGTCGGCTCGTCTTTTCTCATCCCAAATATAACCGCGCATCGCAGGGAGGATTCTTTGAAGGTAATGACCATCGTTGGGACTCGTCCCGAACTAATAAAGCTCTCGTGCGTAATAAAGCGACTCGATCAATCCGATGCATTCGAGCATATCCTCGTCCACACGGGTCAGAACTACGATTACGAATTGAATAAAATCTTCTTCGAGAACTTGCAGATTAGGCAGCCGGATTATTTCCTCGACGTGGCCGCAGCGGGCGGGCTCGCCGCCACTATTGGCAACGTTATCGTCAAAGCCGATGAAGTTTTCGAGAAGGAGAAGCCAGAAGCTCTTTTGGTGCTCGGGGACACCAATAGCTGCCTTTCCGTTATCCCGGCGAAGCGGCGGCAGATCCCCATATTCCATATGGAGGCGGGCAATCGCTGCTTCGACCTTCGCGTTCCCGAGGAGATCAACAGGAAAGTCGTCGACCACCTCTCCGACGTCAATATGCCTTACAGCTCGATCGCTCGCGAGTACCTGCTCCGGGAAGGGCTAGTTCCCGAGCTTGTCATCAAGACGGGCAGCCCCATGAAGGAAGTGCTCGCATCGCATGCGGCCGAGATCGAGGGATCGGCGGTCCTCACGCGGATGGGACTATCGCCGTGCGGTTATTTTGTCCTCAGCGCGCACAGGGAAGAAAACGTCGACACGAAGGACGGACTCGAAAAGATCAATTCCATACTCGCCGCGGTGCACGAGCGGCACCGCTTGCCCGTCATTTTCTCGATGCATCCGCGCACGCGGAAGCGCGCCAAGGATTTCGGCGTCGAATTCGGCGACTACGTTCACTGCGAGAAGCCCTTCGGCTTCTTCGATTATATCAAGCTCCAGACGCAGGCTTTCTGCGTTTTGTCCGACAGCGGTACCATAACGGAAGAGTCGTCCATCCTTGGCTTTCCAGCCGTGAACCTGCGGGAGGTCCACGAGCGCCCGGAGGGCATGGAAGAGGGGGCGGTCATCATGGCCGGGCTGTCTCCCGCTCGCGTGGCGGAGGCAGTGCGCTACACCACGGCGAATCCGCCCGAAGCACAGGACGGCAGGAGAATCGTAGCCGATTACGACGTGGACGACGTTTCGAGCAAGGTTGTCAAGATCATTCTCTCGTACACGGACTATGTGACGAGGCGAGTCTGGCGGAAGCCTTGCTGACCTCTTATGCATATATAAATGCAATAGATGAATCGATTTGCTTAGGCGGAGAAGCATCCCTCTCTCAACAGAGTGGCGGGATATTCTCGAAAGGCTCTTCCCTTGAGGATCGCAATATATCGGCAACCATATAATATTATGAGTATATACTTAAAGAAAGATTAGGGAATATTAGGGGAGATATAATTTTGATAGCATCCATTCTCGTTTGTCCAATGGGAAGCATGCAGTGAAGTTTCTATTGATTTCCCACGAGGCGACCAAGACCGGGGCTCCGATTGTCCTTCTTCAGGTAGCGAAAGCTTTATCGACAAGCCCGGGCGTTGAATTCGATATAATCTTTCTAAAAAATGGTGAATTGGTTGACGATTTTCGGCCTCTCGCCCGCAAATGCTATGTCCCTTTAAAAGGGCGAAGCTTAATCTATAAAGCGCAAAAATATTTTTTGGGGACAAATAAGGAACATTATTATATCGATTGGTTCATAAAACAGAACCGATCGCCTCATTATGATTGGATTTACGCAAACACTGTAGCATCGCTGGATGCGGCGGTACGGATAAAAAATAAATTGAATATACCAATTATTGCGCATATCCACGAGCTTGAGTACGCGTTAAATGCCCTAATCGGACTGGAGCATTTTATTGAAATTGTTAAAGCCATTGATCGTTTTATCGCGGTTTCATATGCAACACAAAATATCTTAGTTAACCTTTGCGGTGTTCCTGAACAGAAAATCCGCGTTCTCTATCCGAGTTCTGGAACCGTGGCCGTTGATCGAGCTCATGCCGATCGCATACGCAAAGAGTTAGGCATCGGTTCTGATACTTTCGTAATCGGCGGTGCGGGAAATCTAAGCTGGACGAAAGGGATCGATGCTTTCCTATTAATCGCAAAAGAATGCTTACAGAGGATGCCTGAAGGAGGCCTAATTTTCCTTTGGGTCGGAGGAGTAAATGATCCATTATACTTACAGCAAATTAAGATCGACCTTAAAAAGCTGAATCTGGGTAATGGTGTTAAATTCGTTGGACCTCAAAAAGATCGATTTGATTATTTCTCTCTTTTTTCGGCCTTCCTTTTTTGCTCGAAAGAGGAATCTTTCGGGTTAGTCGCTCTCGAGAACGCATTTCTGGGAAAGCCGATAGTATGCTTTGAAAACTGCGGAGGATTCAATGAATTCCTTACTGCCGAGTGCGGAATTACCATACCATATCTCGATATCAGAGCCGGCGCTGACGCGTTATTGAAATTGAGAAATAATCCTGAACTCGCAAGGGAATATGGCGAAAGGGCGAAAGATAAAGCACTGCAATTATTCGGAGCAGAGACATTTAAGCAAAATTTTCAAGACCTAATAATTAAGGACACCTCGAAAAACCAGCGGAGAAATTGATGGATTATATTGAGAGGTATTAAAAGTCGTCGTAGAGCAGAATGAACAATCAACCTTAGTGTGCAGTCCGATAGTATTACTTCGCAAACCGTCTATTGTTTACAAGTATTATGGTTTGCGCCGGTTATTCCGGATTCGCTCATGCGACATTATAACACCGACAAATAGGAGAGTTCCTTATGCTCATGCCAGAAATCGATGCCGCGTATGAGCATCGCCACTTCGTCCTGTGATATTTCGCGGGCAGCGGTATCGTCGTCGGGCCATGGGAAGCGATCCTTCTCCAGCCTTTTCATCAACAGGCAAAATCCATTCCGATCCCAGTAGATGACTTTCAATACTGTCTTTTGGCGATTCGAAAAGAGAAAGAGATCCCCGGTTAAGGGACATTGTTTCATCGTGCTTTTCGCGATGGCGGCGAGGCTGTTGATGTGTTTGCGCATATCCGTCGCACCGGATCGGACGAATATCCTCGCCGCGTCGTATCATCGATGCATCCTCCGGCGATGAGGATACTTTAACCTCAGGACGGTCTCAAGACGCGGTTGTTTCGACGTTTACATAATATCGGCGGATGCTCTCTTGTCCACTCCGACGCGCGGATGATAGACGAATCCGGGAAAGTGTTGAGCCAGTCCTTCACCGCCTTTGCGAAGAAGCGTGTCGAGGAAACGGACTTCTTGAGTTTCTTGCGCAATAACGTAGTGACGGGCTGTACCTGCATGATAGAAAGAGAGCTGCTGGATAAAGCGATCCCCTTTTGGCAAGGCATGCCGCACGATCAATGGCTTGCGCTTATGGCTGCCGACAATAAAGGCATCGCGTATGTCCCCGAGCCCCTGATCGACTATAGGCAGCATTCGGGCAATACGAGCGGCACGGTGCGAGCCGCTTCTGCTCGAGGCCTGCGCTCGAAGCCCGCGGCGGAGTTTTTCGACGAGCGTCGCCGGGTATATGCTTCGATCATCGAAAACTACGGAGCTATTTTTCGTTTCGCTAAAGCCCGCCTGAGCCCCGAGGCGAAGCGGGATTTCTCCCGTTGGCTCGAGTACTATAAGAGTTATTCAGATAAGAGCGTCAGGGTGCGGGCGTTTATATTCCATGCGACGCATTTCCGTCTGTTCTCGCGCAACCTCAGCAGCACAAAGGCCCTCATGGACCTCGCGCTTTCCCTTGTCGGGTATCGAGCGCCGCGCGGGCACGAAAGGAAGCAAGGGTGAAATGCGCCGCGAAGTGGCCGATCAAGGCGGCCCTGCAGGAAGCAGGCTATTTGAGTCGATCGTTCATTATGTGGATGACGCGCGGGAAGCGCGGCAATCCGCCCTTCGTGCGCTTCTCGGAAAGGGGAAGGAATCCGGATTTCTCCCGTCCGCTCTGCGTCGTTTCGAGTTTCGATAAGGAATCGAAAGTAAGGGGATACATATTCGCGCTCATCGAGGCTATGTCATCGGCCGGCTTCAATATCGTCTTCGTAAGCGCGAGCGCCACTCTGTCGGATGGCGATGTCGAAAAGCTGGGCTCGACCTGCGCGCGCGTGATCTCGCGCGAGAACCGCGGCTATGATTTTTATTCCTGGAAAACGGGCATGGCCGAATACCCCGACTATGCGAAGCATGCGGGCCTCCTTTTATTGAACGATAGCGTACTGGGCCCCCTCTTCGACATCGGAGACCTCGTCGGAAGGCTCGAGGCCTTCCCGGTGGATATCGTAGGCATGACGGATTCGACGCGGTTCTGCCGTCATTTGCAATCCTATTTCATTTACTTCAAGCGGCATGTCGTGAATTCCGTGGAGTTTCGGGCCTTTTTTGATGCAGTAAAGGCCGAGGATTACAAAGAAGCTATCATTCGGCGCTACGAAGTCGGCATTTCCAGACTTCTGAAGAAGAAATTTTCGATCGGCGCATTTTATGAGTTGGAAGAAGTCCGGGAAAAGTCAGGATATACTGCGCGACCGCCCGCCTGGACTAACCCGACAGTCCATCTTTGGAGAGAGCTGATAGGGGATTGGCATTTCCCCTTCCTCAAGAAGAGCGTGATCACTTCCGGCAACTGGAGCATCGACGACGTGAGATCGATCCTCGCTTCCTGCGGCTCATGCTACGATCCGCGCTTGCTCGATCTCGATTAGCTTTAATTCGAGCGAGAGCGTAAGGAACTATATGCGACCCTTGGTAAGCATTATCATCCCCACCTACAACCAGGCCGCCTATATCTCGACGGCTATCGACAGCGCGCTCGCCCAGGACTATCCCGAGCTCGAGGTCATAGTCGCCGACGACTGTTCGACGGACGGGACAGCCGAGATACTGGCCGCCTACGCCGACCCTCGCCTGCGTTACGAGCCGGCTTCCCGCAATCTCGGGCGCGTGGCCAATTACCGCCGCGGGCTCTACGAATTGGCTCGCGGCAAGTGGGTGCTCAATCTCGACGGGGACGATTTTCTCATTAATGGCGGCTATATCGGCGCCGCGGTGAAGGCGGCCGAACTGGGCAGCGACGTGACGCTCGTCTTCGCGGACGCCTATAAGCTCAGGGACCCGATCGATCTCTCGGCGCTGTCGTCGGACAAGGCCGCGATAGGCGAGCCTGAATACATGGACGGGACCGAATACATCCTGTCCCTGCCCAGGCCCAAGGCGAGGATGCATCATCTCAGCGCCCTCTATGATCGAAGCGCCGCCATGGCCATCGATTTTTATCGCGCGGACATCGTCAGCTCGGATTACGAATCCTTGTTCCGCCTGGCGATCGACCACAGGATCGCCTATATCCCCTCCCACGTGGGCGTATGGCGACGCCACGGGGCTAACGCGTCGGCGGGAACGAACCCGAAGGACGCGATCCTGAACTATCGGCTCTTCCAATCCGTGAGGGATTACGCGGTCGAATCGCTGGGGCCGGGCGTCGGGCGGAAATTCGATATTTGGCTGGAACGAAACGTGGCGAACCGATACTACGGCAATATCCTGAGCTACCTTCGCCAGGGAGATATTTCCGCTCTCCGGGAGATAGATCGATATATTCGAAGAGCCTATCCCGCCGCGAGGAGAAGGGCATTTCTTAACCCGAAGACGATCGTGAAGGGTCTTTGGGCGGGAGCTCGCGGCCTGTATTCCCGGCGAAGCGAAAAAATAGCATGAAGATACTGGGCATCTTCCTCAACAACGAGCTCCGCACGGGCGGGCACAGGCGCTACCTCGAGCTCATGGAGGATCTCGCCCGGCGGGGCGATCGAGTCGTAGTGCTCCTCAACGAGGCGCTGGATTATACGCCTGGGCATTTCGAGGCGATCCGCGCGCGGGCGCGATACAGGCGCGGGGGCGCGATGCCCATCGCGCTCGTATATCGAAGGGCGGTTGCCCGGGCGGTCCCGGCGGTCGCGGAAGCCCTGGGAGAGGCGCCCGACTGGGTGCTCGTGCACGGCGAGACTCATTTCTTCGCGGGCGAAGCGGCGGCGCGGAGGCTGGGAGCCTCTTTGGCTTTCGGGCACCGGAGCAACGCCGTCCGCGAGCAGCTCATGAAGCTGACTGAGCTCCGCGAGGACGGGGCCGGAGCGACGCGCGCGCGCCTTTTGGCCTGGTACGAGCTGCAGAAATACCGACGCTATGAAAAGATCATCGCGCGTCGCGCCGATCTCGTCGTCTTCCAGAGCTCCTACGATCGCGATGATTTTCGCTCCCGCGCGCCTTCGCTGGGAGGCAAGGCCGCCGTCGTGAACGGCAATATAGGCCAGCCGAGGTTCGCGCCCGAGCGGGAGGGCCTGAACCGCAGCGAGAAGCTCGAAAAGGTGGCCTTTATCGGTACCTTCGGCCCGAGGAAGGGCGCCCGCTATCTCGTCGAGGCTATCGAAATCCTCGCGGGGCGCGGCTTAGGCGACTTGCGCTTCGAGCTCGTGGGGCCGGGAGAGGACAGGGCCGAGCGGGAGCGCTACCTGGCCGAGCGGGGGCTCTCCGACATGGCGGTCATGCGAGGCAGGGTGGCCGATCCCTTCGAGGTCATGGCGGGGGCCGATCTCGTGGTCGCGCCCTCGCTCTTCGATTCCTTCCCGGATACGATACTCGAGGCCCTGCACGTGGGCACGCCGGTTATCGGAAGCAGGGTGGGAGGCATTCCGGAGATGCTCGTTCACGAGGAACTTCTCTTTCCGCCGATGGATGCCGTCGCCATAGCCGATCGTATCGAGCGCTGCGCGCGCGAGCCGCTCTTCTACGCGCGTCTGCGAAAGCTGTGCGCGGAACGCCGCGAAGCCTTCCATTTCGATTGGGCCGAGGCCTGGGAAGCAGCCATGGCAAGCGCCAAGCTCTTGGGCGAGAATTCAGCTTCCTCGAAAGCGAGACGACGATGACGACCCTTCAGCTGCTGCGACGTTTTTCCCTCGCGCCCCTGACGGGCTTGGCCTATCTCGTCTTGTCCCTGGGCTTGCCTCGTCGACTCGTCGACCTACCCTACGATAAAGCGCTCCCTCTCTGGATTCCGACCTACGACGGATCGGGCCAAGCAGTGCACCCCGATATCCTCGGCGGCATGCCGGGTTCGGATGGCGTTGCGGGGCTCTTCGTCCTCGCCATGACTCCCTATCCCTATTCCATCGACGCCTTCGAGAATCCTTCGATTCTCGTTTCCAAGGACGGCTTGCGCTTTTACGAGGAAAAGCGGGGGATGAATCCGGTCGCGAAAAAGCCGAGCCGCGACCACAACGACGATCCTGACCTTTCCTTCGTCGATGGGCGCTACCTGCTCTTCTATTTGGAGACCTTGCGCCCCGATCGGCAGAATTTAGTCTTGCTCGAGAGCGCGGACCGGCTGGTCTGGACGCGGCGCGCCGCTTTCCCCTATGAGCTCGGCGGACTTAAGCCCGAGCCCTTCATCGTCTCCCCAGCCCTGGCCGAGCGGAACGGTGCCTTCCGCCTCTTCTACGTGAACACGAGCGCGAAGCCCTATCGCGTGGAATACATGGAGAGCCGGAGCGTCGATTCCTGGGACAAGGCCGAGGCGAAGATCGCGACGATAGGGGGAATGACGGGCGCTCCCTGGCACTTGGACTTAGTCCGAGGCGGCGAGTGGTATTACATGCTGCTTACGACCCTGAACGAAGACGAGCATGGACGCAAGGGCTACGACCTTTGTGTCGCGCGAAGCCGCGACCTCGAGGCCTGGACTGTCTCTCCCCTGCCGGCGATCATCAATAGGCCCTGGGGTTGCGTCGACGTCTACCGCTCGAGCGCCCTGGTGGAAGGCGGGGATCTCTTCATCTATTTCTCCTACGAGACCGCGATCCATGAGTGGCGAATAGCCGTGGAGAGAAGGCGGATCGCGGATCTCTTCGGGCAAAGCGGGAAAGACTGATGCGCATCGCCATGATCGTGAACGGCTTTCCGGAGCGCTCCGAGAAATTCCTCTTGAATCAGGTCACCGGACTCTTGGACTCGGGCGTCGACCTGGATCTCTTCGCGGCGCTTTCGCCGCCGCCTGGGCGCATCCATGAGCTGGCCGAGCGCTACCGTCTGGTCGAGAGAACGAAGTACCTGTGCATCGCGCGCTCCTTGCGGGAACGGGCGGTCGGCCTTCCCCGCCTATTGGCGCGCAATGCCCTCGGTCATCCCGCGAAAACGGCGAGAGCCCTGTCCCCGCGCTACGCAACGGTATCGCGCAACTTTAAGACCCTGTACTTCCTCGACGCTTTCGCCGATCGGCGCTACGACGTCATTCACTGCCACTTCGGCCCCAACGGCTTGATCGGCGCTTTCCTGAAGGATTGCGGCTTCGCCGATCGCCTGGTGGTCACCTTCCACGGCTCGGACATCAACAGCTACCCGCGGCGCCACGGCGAGGGCGTGTACGAGACGCTCTACGATCGCGCCGACGCGGTGACCGCGGGCACCGCGTTCACCCGGGGCAAGCTCGTAGCCAACGGCTGCCCGGCCGGGAAGATAAGGGTGCTTCCCATGGGCGTGCGGATGGAGGAATACCCCGAGGCGAAGAGTTCCGAGCGCTCGCCACGGACTGTTCTCGCCGTGGGCAGGCTCGTGGACCACAAGGGCTTTTGCTACCTGATCGAGGCTATGGCGACGGTGCGGTTGAGCTTCCCCGACGCCGCGTTGCGGATAGTGGGCGAGGGCGGCGAGCGCTCGGCCCTCGAACGCCGGGCAGCCGAGCTCGGCCTCGGCGAGGGCGTATCGTTCCTCGGCGCGAAGAGCGGGGAAGAGATGGCGGCACTCTATCGGGGCGCTTCGGTCTTCGTGCTTCCCAGCATCAAGGCGCCGGACGGCGCAGAAGAAGGGCAGGGCCTCGTGCTCCAGGAAGCTCAGGCTTCGGGCCTGCCCGTGATCGGCTCTCGGATCGGCGGCATTCCCGAGGGGATCGTGGAGGGCACGACCGGCTTCCTGGTCCCGGAGAAGGACTCCGCCGCCCTCGCTGAGCGCATCGTCGCCCTTTTAGGGGATGCAGGCCTCCGCGAGCGCATGGGCCGGGCGGGCAGGGCCTTCGTCGAGGCTAATTACGCGATACCGGTGCTTACGGAAAAGCTCGTCTCGATCTATCGGGAATCCGCGATCAGCCGATCGTAGAGCCCGACTAGCTTGCGCGCGGCGTCTGCCCAGGAAAAGAGCGGCAGCCTCGCGAATCCCCGCCTAATCAGCTCCGATCGCAGGCTCTCGTCGGTCAGGACACGATGGAGGGCCTCCGAGAGCGCCACCGGATCGTTGGGGTCCTCGACGACGAGAGCGGCGTCGCCCACGATCTCCCTCACCGCGAAGCCGGGGGTAGTGACGACGGGGCAGCCGCAAGCCATAGCCTCGATGTTGGGCATCCCGAAGCCCTCGGCCAGCGAGGGGAAGACGAAGGCCGAGGCGGCGTTCATGAGCTCGACGATGTCGCCCTCCGGAACGAAGCCGGGGGTTACCAAGCGCTCGGCGATGCCGAGCTTCTGCGCCCGGTCCAGGACAGCCTCGTCGTCCCAGCGGCCGCCCGCGCAGACGAGGCTTAAGGGGGCTTCACTCCTCTCGACGAGGCGGGCGAAGGCTTCGAGGAGGACCCAGGGGTTCTTGCGCTCGGAGAAGCGGCTCACGTGGAGGATGAAAGGGCCTTCGATCCCATAGCGCTCGGGAGCCGATACCTCCGCCTTGTCCAAGACCCGATAGGCAGGTCCGAGGCCGTTGTAGCAGACGACGATCCGCTCAGGCTCGACACGATAGCGATCGACGAAGAAGCGCGCGCTCGTATCGGACACGGTGACGATCGCATCCATCCGGCGCACGTACACCGGTATCACGAAGTACTCGTGGGCGAGCTCGAGCTTTCCGAAGAACTGCGGGACCAGGAGCTGCTCGGCCCCGTGGATCGTCGCCACTTTCTTGGAGCGGATGCCCCAGATGGGGGAATTGATCGTGAGCGGGGAAAAATGGACGAGGTCGAAGCGCTCCTTCCGGAGGACGCGCGCCGATAGCAGGGGATTGTGCGGCACGATGAGCTCGCGGACGCGCTTGTATATGGGATTCCCGGAAGGCTTGTAGTGGATGAAGGTAAAGTCGAATCGGTTGCCCGAGAAATCGAGGACGGCTTCCAGGATTTCGTTGAGGTGGTGGCCCGAGCCCGACCTCCAATTGTCCAGGGGCTTCGTGAAGACCGCGATCCGGGGCTTTGCGCGCTCGAGCGATGCCTTGCCGTCCATACTGATAATGATATACGGTTGCGGAGCCTAGGTACAAGGGCGTTCACGCGGAGAGCGCGCGCGAAGCTACGCGCAGCGGGCGCGGAGCTAGGGGAGCAATGTCGAGCATTACCGTCCTTTCCATACATGATCGCATCGCCTGCTTCCACTCGCTCAAGGCCTTCCTCTTCGCGGAAGGCGGCGGGCGCTTCGCCTTCACGGACTCTCCCGAATGGTGCCTGAACGAGGACAGGAACAGGATCCTCATCATGGTCCGCCGCTTCATCAAGCCCGACTTAGTCGACCTCGGGCTCATGAAGCGCCTGAGGGCCAAGTACGAGAGGATCGCTTTCTTCCATGATGACGCGGGCGGCGGCATCCCGCGCCTCGAGGTCCTGCCCTTCGTGGACCTCTTCTACTCGAAGGCCTTGTTCAAGGATCGGAGCCTCTACCGCCGCTCCCTCTACGGGAAGGAGCTCTACTCGGACTACTTCCACGAGAAGTACGGCGTCGTCGATCCTGACCATCGCGATAGGCCCGCCGCGGAGGATCCCGCCCAGCTCGCCAAGCTTCGCCTGTCTTGGAACATCGGCGTCGGGGACTATCCTCGCGGCAAGCTCAGGCAGAGGGCCGGCGTGGCCGCTTCCATCGCCTTCGGCTTCCGCGCGGCTAAGCTCTTCTATGGGCACGGGCGCCTGCCCGCCGATCCCGTGTCCGCCAACCGCGGCGCGATAGACGTGCACGCCAGGATAGGCCTCGTGAGCAGGCCTTCCATCGCCTACCAGCGCAAGCTCATCCTCGATCGCATAGCCGGGCATTCCGCTTTTCTCGTCGGCCCGACCTCGCAGCGGGAGTATAACCGCGAGGTCGCGAGCTCGAAGATAGTCCTCTCGCCCTTCGGTTGGGGCGAGCTGTGCTTGCGCGACTACGAGGCGGTGATCGGGGGAGCCCTCCTCCTTAAGCCGGACATGTCGCACCTGGAGACTTGGCCCGATGCTTTTGTTCCCGGCGAGACCTATGCGCCCTTTTCCTGGGAGGGCGAGGATCTCGTCGCGATCGCCGAGCGCTATCTGGCCGACGAGGCTGATCGCAAGCGCATCGCCCGCCAAGCCTTCGATGCATACAGGAGTCAGCTCGCAATACTGCCTCGGCGCTTCGAGGATACGATCGAGGAGATAGCAGGATGAGCGACGCAAGGCCCGGCATCAAGGAGATTCGCGCCTCCCTCAGCCCCGAGAAGCGCAGGGCCGACGGTCCCTGGACTACCTTCGTTCTCAGGCCCCTCTCCTATCCGACGGCCTGGCTCTTCATCCGCCTGGGCTTTTCACCGAACGCGGTCACCTACCTTTCCGCCCTGCTCTGCGTCGCCGCCTTCGCCTGCCTCGTCGCGGGGAGCGCCCTCTGCGCCTGGATCGGCTTCGGACTTTTTTTCATCTTCGGCATCCTCGACTGCGTGGACGGCAACATGGCGCGCGTCCTGAAGAAGACCGGCCCCTGGGGCGAATGGGTAGATGCCCTGGGCGGCTATGTCGCCTACACGACTATCCTTCTCGCCATAGGCGTCGCCTCGGACGCTCGATCGGGGGCGATGCTCCCGGGGACCGGCCTCGCCCTACCCTGGCCAACGGGCGGCTGGACTTTAGTAGGAGGCCTCGCCGCGTCGGCTAACCTCCTCATGCGCGCCGTCTTCCAGAATTACCGCGTAGTGAAGCGCGATCCCGACCGGGAGAGCGTGGGCGGCGAAAAGCGCCTCTCCGAGACTATCGGCATCACGGGCTTCCTCGTGCCCCTGGCCGCCCTGGCTTACGGCTTCGGGTATCTTCCCTGGGTCGCGCTCGCCTATTGCATCGTGTACGGCGGAGGCTGCCTCCTCACCCTCCTCAAGCTCATCCGCAGCGTCGAGCGGGAGATCGCGGGGGCGAAGTGAACGCCAGGATCGTCCTCGTCTATAACACCTCCTGGTACGTCTGGAATTTCAGGATGCCGCTCATAGCCGCGCTCAAGGAGCGGGGCTACGAGCTCGTCGTGCTCTCGCCCCGCGACGAGTACACGGAGCGCATAGTCGCTTCGGGCGTCGCGCATCGCCATATCGAGCTGGACGCGAAGGGCCGGAATCCCCTGCGCGAGCTGGCGACGATCGGGGCTTTTATCCGCGCCTACCGGCGACTAAAGCCCGCCCTCGTGCTCCAGTACACGATCAAGCCCAACATCTACGGATCCCTCGCCGCGCGCTTTCTCGGGATACCCGCGATTAATAACGTCACGGGGCTCGGGGCGGCCTTCGAGGGCGGCGGAGCCTTCGAGGCCCTGGTCCACGCCCTCTATCGATTCGCCTTCAAGAAGGTCGACAAGCTCTTCTTCCAGAATCCCGACGACCTCGAGCTCTTCGTCCGGGGCGGAATGGCGAGGCGCGAACGCTGCGGCCTCCTGCCCGGATCGGGGGTGGATCTCGCGCGCTTTTGCCCCATGCCGAGGGGGGCGGGCCCCTTTACCTTCCTCTTCGTAGGCAGGCTCCTCGCGGCTAAGGGCGTGGACCTCCTCGTCGAGGCGGCCGGAATACTAAAGGCGCGGCGGCCGGAAGTCGTCGTCCGCCTCCTCGGGAAGCGCGACGATGCCGATCCGGGCGCCGCCGATCCGCGGGCGCTAGACGCCGCGATCGCAATTGGTTCCGTGGAGTACGCGGGAACGACGGACGAGGTCAGGCCCTTCATCGCGGCGGCCGATTGCGTAGTCCTGCCCTCGTACTATCGCGAAGGCACGCCCCGCTCCCTCCTCGAGGCGGCCGCGATGGGCAAGCCCCTCGTCGCGGCGGATTCCGTCGGCACGCGCGAGCCAGTCGTCGAGGGCGTGAACGGCTTCCTCTGCCGCCCCCGCGACGCGGAGGACTTGGCGGCGAAGATGCTCGCGATGATCGACGCTTCGCCTGAGCGCCGCGACGCGATGGGCGCCGCCTCGCGCCGCGTGGCCCGAGAGCGATTCGACGAAAAAAAAGTGATTCGCGCGTATCTCGAGGCAGTCGAGCTTATTTTCTCAGGTAGGAAACTAATATGACGCATCTCGTCACGGGCATGGCGGGCTTCATCGGGTTCCATCTAGCCCGGCGGCTCGCCGAACGGGGCGACGGGGTGGTCGGCATCGACTCGATCAACGATTATTACGATCCCGCTCTCAAGCTCGCGCGGCTCGCCGAGCTCGGGATTGGAAGCGAGGCGGAAGCCTGGGGAACGGAAGGCCGGAGCTCGCGCTATCCCGGCCTTTCCTTCCTTCGGCTCGGTCTCGAGGACCGCTCGGGGATGGAAAAGCTCTTCGCCCTCCGGCGCTTCGACGCGGTCTGCAACCTGGCGGCCCAGGCGGGGGTCCGCTACAGCATCGAGAATCCTCGGGCCTACGTGGACTCGAACGTCGTGGGCTTCCTCAACGTCCTCGAGTGCTGCCGCGCAGCCGAGACGCCCCACCTCGTTTTCGCCTCGAGCTCCTCGGTCTACGGCCTCGACGGGACGCGGCCTTTCTCGGTCCACGAGGGAGCTAACCATCCCGCGAGCATCTATGCCGCAACCAAGAAGGCCGACGAGCTGATGGCCCACGCCTACAGCCATCTCTACGCTCTCCCGGCGACGGGCCTGCGCTTCTTCACGGTCTACGGTCCCTGGGGTAGGCCCGACATGGCCTATTACAAGTTCGCCGAGGCCATCCGCTCGGGTAAGGCTATCGACGTCTACAACGGTGGGGACATGTATCGGGACTTCACCTACATCGACGACATCGTCGAGGGCCTCGTTAGGGTGATGGACAAGCCCCCGAAGCCCGACGCAGAATGGGATCCGCGCATGCCCGATCCCGCGAGCTCGAGCGCGCCCTATCGCGTGTATAACATCGGCAATAATAATCCCGTGCGGCTCGGCGACTTCATAGGCGCCCTCGAGGCGGCGATAGGGAAAAAGGCCGAGAAACGCAACTTACCCATGCAGCCTGGGGACCTCTACGCCACCGAGGCGGACGTATCGGAGCTCGAGCGGGATTTCGGCTGGAAGCCTTCGACACGCGTGGAGGAGGGGCTGGCCCTCTTCGCCTCTTGGTTCGATCGCTACCGCGCCGAGGCGCGCTGATTCCTTGGAGGAAGACGTGGATTTTATACCTATTTCCCAGCCCTCTCTCGGCGAGCTCGAGCGCAAATACCTCCTCGACGCCTTCGACTCGGGATGGATATCCTCGATAGGCCACTATATCGACGATTTCGAGAAGGCCTTCGCCTCATACTGCGGCGTCAAGAATGGCATCGCGGTCTCGAACGGTACCGTTGCCATTCACCTAGCGCTCGTTGCACTCGGCATAGGGCCGGGAGACGAAGTCGTCGTTCCCGATCTTTCCTTCGTCGCCACTGCGAATGCGGTCAAATACGCGGGCGCGAAGCCTGTCATAGTGGACATCGAACGGGATACGCTCTGCATGGATCCCGCGCTTTTCGAGCGCGCAATCACCCGCAGGACTAAAGCGGTCATACCCGTCCATCTCTATGGGCATCCAGCGGACATGGACAGGATCTGCGCGATCGCGAAAGCCCGCGGCATCGCCGTCGTCGAGGACGGGGCCGAAGCCCATGGAGCCACGATCGGGATGAGGCGGGTCGGTTCCTTCGGTGCATGCTCGGCTTTCAGCTTCTACGCGAACAAGCTCATAGCGACGGGCGAGGGAGGCATGATAGTCACCGATGACGACGAGCTCTCGGTCCGGCTCAAGTACCTCCGCGACCATGCCATGAGCAAGATTCGGAGATACTTCCATACCGAGGTCGGTTTCAATTACCGGACGACCAATCTCCAGGCGGCCATAGGACTCGCGCAGGTACAGCGCATAGGCGGGCTTCTCGAGAAGAAGCGGAATATCTTCGCGCGCTACGCGAAGAACCTAGGGGGGCTCGACGGCGTCTGGCTCAACCGCACAAGGGCCGGTTATTCCAACAGCTATTGGATGGTCTGCCTCTCGGCGGAGGAATGGGACGAGGAATCGCGGCTGGTCTTAATGGCGAAGCTGAAGGAGCGCGGCGTCGACTCTCGGCCCTTTTTTTGCCCAATGTCCGATATGCCGATGTACGAGTCGCGGAAGATACGCAACCCGGTCTCCCTTGAACTCGCATATAAGGGCATTAATGTCCCTTCCTTCGTAGACATGACGATGGAGCAGGTCGACTACGTTTCTTCGGCGATAGTCGACATCCTAAGGAGGCGATAATATGAAGAAGGCACTGATAACCGGTATTACGGGCCAGGACGGGTCCTACCTGGCGGAACTCCTCTTGGAGAAGGGTTACGAGGTGCACGGCCTCGTGCGGAGGACTAGCACCTTCAATCGAGGACGGATTGAGCACCTTTACGAAAAATCGGGCAGCTCGATGCAGCTGCATTACGGCGACATGACCGATCAATCGAGCATCGTTGATATCCTGCAAAGGACCGAGCCCGACGAGGTCTATAACCTCGCCGCCCAAAGCCACGTAAAGGTTTCTTTCGAGGAGCCCGAGTATACTGCCAATTCCGACGGCCTCGGGACGCTCCGTGTGCTGGAAGTCATCAAGAGCCTGCGGATGAAGGATAAGGCCCGCTACTACCAGGCCTCGACCTCCGAGATGTATGGCGGAGTTCAGGCGAATGCCCAGGACGAGACTACGCCCTTCGTGCCGCAGAGCCCCTATGCGGCCTCCAAGCTTTATGCGTACTGGACGACGGTAATCTACCGCAGGGCCTATGGCCTTTTCGCCTGCAACGGGATTCTCTTCAATCACGAGTCCCCGCGAAGGGGTGAGAATTTCGTTACGAGGAAAATAACCCTCGGCGTGTCCCGAATCAGCCACGGCGTCCAAGACTGCCTCGTGCTCGGTAATCTTGATTCGAAGCGGGATTGGGGATATGCGCCAGAATATGTGAACGCGATGTGGCGGATACTCCAGGCGGCGGCGGCGGAGGATTTCGTCATCGCTACCGGCGAGACACATACTGTACGCGAGTTCGTGGTACGCGCCTTCGCGTATATCGGCGTGAATATCGAATGGCGGGGCGCGGGCGTGAACGAGGTAGGCTTCGATGCCGTCTCAGGAGCCGTCCGCGTTCGCATCAGCCCCGAATACTATCGCCCTCTGGAAGTGGAATTCCTTCTTGGGGATCCGAGCAAGGCAGAGCGAGTGCTGGGTTGGAAGGCCAAAACTTCCTTCGATGAACTCGTGAGGATCATGATGAAAGAAGACTTGGAGCGTACGGCCTCGAGCCGAGAGCACTACTCGTATTATGTCTAGGATGAAGGTCCCGATATGAGGGTCTTCGCGATAGGCCCGATATATCCCTTGCGCGGAGGAATCGCGCACTCCAACCGGGTACTCTGCGAGAACCTTTCCCGAGACAACGAGGTCGTCGCCATTTCCTTCTCGCGCATGTATCCGGCCTTCCTGTATCCGGGCAGGGCGCAGAAGGAATTGAATACCGACTCGAGCTTCATGATAGACGCGGATTACGCGCTGGATTGCCTGAATCCGCTCTCTTGGCTCAAGGTCGCTTCGCGGATCCGCAGGGAGAGACCCGACAGGGTGCTTTTCCAGTGGTGGCACACATTTTTCGCCCCTATGTTCTGGGTTATCGCCGTCTTCGGCGATAACCCGAGGACGCGGTTCGGGGTGATCTGCCAGAACGTGCTGCCCCACGAGGAAAGCAGGCTCCACGAATTCCTCACGCGGTTTTTCTTCCGGCGGGTCGACTACTTCATCGCTCTCTCGGGTTCCGATCTGCGCATCATGAAGCGGCTCATGCCCAGGAAGCGCGCGGCGTGGATCACCGAAAGCACGACGGAATCGCAGTTCGGCAAAAAGCCCGCCAAGCGGGAAGCGCGCGCCGCCCTCGGGTTGGAGGGCGATACTCTCCTTTTCTTCGGTTTCGTCCGTCCTTACAAAGGCCTGAAATACCTCATCCGGGCGATGCCCTTGATACTGAGCGAACGACCGATGCTGAGGCTCATGATAGTGGGGGAATTTTGGCACGACCGCGAGGAGTACCTCGGCCTGATCCGCG
>Ga0265342_10000640_pt1:0-35000 | contig 36671 bp, 33 predicted proteins | sample 4CB327metaG_FD_203125 | JGI IMG/M metagenome (GOLD analysis project Ga0265342, IMG submission 203125) | Rhizosphere microbial communities from Carex aquatilis grown in University of Washington, Seatle, WA, United States - 4-CB3-27 metaG | ecosystem: Host-associated > Plants > Roots >... | reverse complement strand
TTCTGTTCGGGCTGATGGTGCGCGTGTCGGCCGCGTTCGGCGTCGTGCTGATGATCGTCTACTGGTTCGCGCACATGGACTGGCCGTTCATCGAGAACACCAACAACTTCGTCGTCGACTATCACCTCGTCTATGCCGGCGTGCTCACCTACCTGATCGCCAAGAAGGCCGGCCACGTGTTCGGGCTCGACGGCTGGGCGGAAAACCTCGCCTTCGTGCGCGAGCATCCGGCGCTGAAGCCGCTGGTCGCGTAAGCGTTTCCGAGTTGTGTGGAATGGCGGGCAGGGCGTTCCTGCCCGCTCTTTCTTGCCCGCGGCATTGCGGCTCATTCCGCGCGCGCCGGCGGGGTGGTAGCAGGGCTCAGGTCGTCCTCCGCCCACGCGAGCGCACGTGCTCATTCCCACCGATCTCACTGCGTTTCTAGAGCTCATCCGCCAGCACGGCGACATCGTCTACACGCTGATGTTCGCCTACGCGGCGTCGCACAGCCTGTTGCTCGCGCTGTTCGGCGGCTATGCGGTCTATTCCGGCGCGCTTGGTTTCGGTACGCTCGTAGCCGTCTGCTGGCTCGGCAGCTTCGCCGGCGACGTCGTGCGGTTCTGGATCGGCCGCCGTTACGGCCGCCGCCTGCTGTCCTCCTTTCCGAGCTTCGAGAAGACCGCCCAGACCGTGACGCGGCTCGCGGACCGGCACTATGTCTGGATGATCCTCGTACATCGTTATCCGCACGGCATTCGCGGCATCGCCGGTTTCGCCTACGGCATGTCGCAGCTGCGCTGGCTGCCGTTCCTCGGGCTCAACTTCGTCGCCGCCGGATTGTGGGCGGGCGCGATCGTGTCCGCGGGCTACGCATCCGGCCAGGTGTCGCAAAAGCTGATGAGCGACGCTTCGTCCGGCCTCGGCCTTGTGATGCTGGTCGTCTTCGCTGGCCTGTCGTGGATCTTGAGCAGGAAGCTCGAGCGCGTCATCGCGCAGCAGCGCTGACGAATGCACGCCGCTAGCTCTTCCTGCGCTTGCGCGCCGTCCACAAGGCGGCGATGCGCTTGCGGAAGGCCTTCGGCTTCTCGGCGAACAGCCGCCCGGCGAGGCGCGACGCGCTCTTCAGGTGCGTCTGCCGCCGCGCCGCGATCGCCGGAGTCAGCCGCGAGCGCCAGGCAGCGAGCGGCTGGTGCGGCGCGACGAAGGCCGCCAGCACGCTGAGATCCTGGCAGGCGCCTAGTCGGTTGCGCAGACGCTGCGCCTCCTCGGCCCAGGCCTTGGTGACGCGCGGCCATAACGGCTCGATCAGCTCCATCTGGTGGCGATGCTCGACGACGCGGCGGCGCAGTTCGTGCAGATGCGGGGGCTCGACAACCGCCCAGTCGTCGGGCGCCAATCCGCGCGCGCGGCGGAACGTGACGGTCAGCGCGTCCGCGAACGCCGCGAAGCCGACGTCGGCAAGCGGCCAGGCCTCGAGCGCCTGCGCGGCCTCGTCGATATAGGCGGCGATCGAGCCCCGCATCTCCGGCGTCAGCGAGGCGTTCTCGGCCGCGTCGCGCGCTGCGGTCAAACGGCCGCGGACCGTCGCCAGCGTGCGCGGCGACAGCGCCGATCCGTTCTTCGCGAGGTCGTCGATGGCGTCGAGCGCCCCCTGCGCGTCGCGCGCGCCGGACAGGCTGCGCATCAGCTCGCGCGCCCTGAGCCGCATCTCCTCGGCCGGCGGGCCGATCGAGCGGACAATGAGCCGCAGGAAGGCGCGCCAGCGCTTGAACGCCTTGCGCAGCTCGTGCACCCGCTCCGCATCGCTCAGCGCCGGGTCCGCGAGTGCGTGCCGGGCGTCCGCGAGCATGGATCGCCCGGCATCGGCGAGATGCCCGCCGAAACCAGCGCCGCTGCCGCCGTCCGCCCCCGCCATGGCCGTTTTTCTCCCGCGGTTTCATGACAGTGTCATGAAAAAGATGCCTCCGGCACCTTCCATTCCGCGCCCCTGGTTGCTAGATAGCGCCTGTGAATAGCGCGGGTCTTCCCCCGCGCTTCGCATTTTGGCGCGGGGTGGAGCAGCCCGGTAGCTCGTCAGGCTCATAACCTGAAGGTCACAGGTTCAAATCCTGTCCCCGCAACCAAAATCCGGGCCTCCGGGACGGCCCAAATCTTCCGAAAATCCGAGGAATTTCTGCCGCAGCCGCGCCATGCCGCGGCGGGCGCTCGTCTTGCGCCTGGATGACCGGCGGCCCGGCCGGCCCGGCCTGGGCCGACCGTCAGCGGTCAACGCGCCTCAATAGGCCCCGATCGCCTTCGGCAGCCACAGCGACAGCGCCGGGATGAAGGTCACCAGCATCAGCACCGCGAACATCACGCCGTAGAACGGCCAGATGCCGCGCATGACATCTTCCAGCTTCACCTTGCCGACGGCGCAGCCCACGAACAGCACCGAGCCGACCGGCGGCGTCAACAGGCCGATGCCGAGGTTGAGCAGCATGATCATGCCGAAGTGAACCGGATCGACGCCGAGCTTCATCACCACCGGCAGCAGGATCGGCGTGCAGATCAGGATCAGCGGCGCCATGTCCATCAGACAGCCGAGCACCAGCAGCATGAAGTTGATCAGCATCAGGATCACGTATTTGTTCTCGGACACCGAGAGGAAGAAGTTCGTGATCGTGGCCGGCATCTGCATCAGCGCCATCACGTAGCCGAAGCTCGAGGCCATTGCGATCAGCGTCATCACCATGGCGACGGTCTTGAGCGTGCGGTGGACGAGCTCGGGCAGGTCGCGCCAGCGATAGTCGCGGTAGACGAACATCGTTACGCAGAACGCCCACACGCAGGCGACCGCGCCGGCCTCGATGGCGGTGAACACGCCGAGCAGGATGCCGCCGACGATGATGATGATCGTGATCAGGCCCCACAGCGCCTCGATGCAGATTTTCACCGCGTCCTTGAACGGCACCGAGTCGCCTTTCGGATGGCCGTCGCGATAGCCGATGGCGATGACCAGCAGGATCAGCGAGAAGCCGAGCAGCAGGCCCGGGATCACGCCGGCCATGAACAGGCTGATGATCGAGATCGTGCCGCCGGTCGCCAGCGAATAGATGACCGCGTTGTGGCTCGGCGGCACCAAGATCGCTTGAAGCGAGCCGCTGATCGTCACGTTGGTGGCGAAGACGCGCGGATAGCCGACGCGCTCCATCTGCGGAATCAGCACCGAGCCGATCGCCGAAGTGTCGGCGACCGACGAGCCCGAAATGCCCGAGAGGAATGTTGTGGCGATGATGTTCACGGCTGAGAGGCCGCCGCGCACGCGCACCAGCCCGACGATGACGTTGGCCAGTCCGACCAGACGTCGCGCCATGCCGCCTTCGGCCATGATCGCGCCGGCGAGCACGAAGAAGGGGATGGTCAGCATCGCTACCTTCGAGACGCCGTTCGAGATCTGGAGCATCACCGCTTCCGGTGGGATGCCGATCCACAGCGCGCCGGCGAGCGCGCCGAAGCCGAGCGAATAGGAGATCGGCATGCCCAGCACGAAGCAGAGGAATAGCGTTCCGAGGAGAATGAAGAGGTCCATGACGGCCTGCGCTTATTCGAATGCGACCGGCGCGGCCGGTGCGGCGTGCGGATCGGCTTCGACGCGCGGTCGACCGATGGTGAGATGCTCGATGATGAAGAGCAGCGTGAAGAAGCCGCCGATCGGAATCGGCGAATAGGCGAGACCGACGCGCAGCCACGGAAATTCCGCGATGCTGTTGTTCCAGGTCGCTTCGCAGAGGTAATAGCCGTAGACCACCATGAAGACCGCCATGACCGCCATCGCGATCTCGACGATGAAATCGGTGACACGGCGAACGTTCGGCGGGAAGGTGTCGACGGCGACCGACACGTTCATGTGCAGGCCGAGCCGGTAGCAGGCGGCGGCGCCGTAGAAGGTCACGACGACGGTGAGCAGCACCGCTGCGGTCTCGGGCCAGGAGGCCGCGCTGTTGAGCACGTAGCGGGTGAACACCGCCCACGGCATGATGAACGAGATCACCACCAGCGCGACGCCGGCAACGAGGACGCACAGGAAGTAGGCGGCGTCCATCGCCTTTCTATAGAGCCCGGCCATCGCCCGCCCCCGCTTGCTAAAAGCCGATCCCGAGACAGTGACGGCGTCACGCCTCTCCCGTGAGGGCAGGCGTGACGCCGCGTACTTGTCTTACTTGGTGTCCTGGATGCGCTTGATCATCGCCTGGTACTTGGGACCGTACTTGTCCCACACCGGCTTGACCGCGGCCTGGAAGGCCTTCTTGTCGGCGTCCGAGACCTGGATGATCTGGATGCCGGCCTTCTTGGCCTTATCCATCGCATCGGCCTCGTACTTCTCCCAGAGCTTGCGCTCTTCCATCTGCGCTTCGCGCGCGACCTTCTTGACCTCGGCCTGCTCGTCCTTCGACATGGAGTCGAAGATCTTCTTCGACATCACCAGCATCTCCGGCACGATCAGGTGCTCGTCGATGGTGTAGGACTTGGCCACCTGATAGTGGTTGTCGAACACGAAGCTCGGCGGGTTGTTCTCCGCGCCGTCGATGACGCCGGTCTGCAGCGACGAGAACACCTGGTCGTAGCCGAGCGGCACGCCGTTGGCGCCCATCGAATTCGCCATGTCGACGAACATCGGATTGCCCATGACGCGGATCTTCTGACCCTTGAGATCGGCCATGTTATGGACGGGTTTCTTGGTCGTGTAGAAGTTGCGCGCGCCGGCATCCATCCAGCACAGGCCGACGAGGCCCTTACCGCTATTGGTCACCTTGTCGAGCAGGTCCTGGCCGATCTGGCCGTCGATCACCTTGCGCATATGCTCGGTGTTGCGGAAGACGTAGGGCAGGTTGAAGACGTTGAGATCGTCGACGACCGGACCGAGCGCGCCGACCGAGACGCGGGCGAGCGCGATTGCGCCGACCTGCGCCTGTTCGATCGCTTCCTTCTCGCCGCCGAGCTGCATCGACGGGAACATCTGGACGCTGACGCGGCCATTTGTGGCCTTCTCGAGCTTCTTGCCCATGCTCTCGACCGCGGTGACGGTCGGATAGCCTTCGGGGTGCACGTCGGAGGCCTTCAGCACCAGCTTCTGCTGGGCGCTGGCCGAACCGAGCATCAATGCCATCGTGGCGACGGCGATGCCCGCCGCTACCAAACTCTTCTTCATCGTCATGATCGTTTCCTCCTCGATCGGGATCGTTGCGTGTCCTCGCGACCTGTCGCGCGGCGGCCGGCCTTTGGGGCTGCCGCCGGGGCGCGGTTGAAAATTGGTCCGCACCGCCTTGGCGTTTCAATCGTCAGGTCATATGATGACCTGACCACCCGGATGTGTGTCAAGCCTTTGCCCAAGCGATCCGCGAAAAAACTCCAGTTGCTACAGCCGCTCGCCGCGCCGCGCGGTCTGACGGCTCAGCTCGTGGCTCGGCTCACGGCCGACATCACCAGCGGCAAACTGTCGCCGGGGTCGCGGCTGCCGACTGAGCAGGAAATGATCGCGGCGACCGGCGTTTCCCGCACCGTGATCCGGGAAGCGGTGGCCGCCTTGCGGGCGGACGGGCTGGTCATCACGCGGCAGGGCGTCGGCGCCTTCGTCGCCGACCGTGTCCGCCGGCCGTTCCGGGTCGATTTCGACGAGCATTCGCCGCTGCGCGAAGTCCTCAACGTCATGGAGTTGCGCACCGGCGCCGAGGTCGAGGCCGCCGGCCTCTGTGCGGAGCGGGCGGCGCCGGCGCAGCTCAAGAAGATCGTCGAGCATTATCAGGCGATCGAGGGAGCCATCGAGCGCGGCGACAATGCCGTGGAGGAGGATTTCGCCTTCCACTGCGCCATCGCCGACGGCACCGGCAATCCGCAATTCCGCCGGTTCCTGGAATATCTCGGCCGCTTCATCATCCCGCGCCGGACCGTCTGGGGCTCGACCAAGCCGGCGGCACGGCGCGTCGATCTGCGCACCTTCCAGCGCGAGCACAAGGACATTCTCGATGCCATCAAGGCCGGCGCCGCGGAAGACGCCCGCGCGGCCATGCAGCGGCATCTGCTCAACAGCCGCCGCCGCTACGAGGTCATCGCCGCCGAGCAGCGCGCGGCGAAAGATCCCCCCAACGCAAGCGACACACGAGTATCTTCATGAAGAAAGTTCTGCTGACCGGCGCGGCCGGCGATGTCGGCACGCGGCTGCGCAAGCTGTTGAAGAGCGTGTACACGCTGCGCATCAGCGACATCCGCCGTCCGGCCGATCTCGGCGACGACGAGGACTTCGTCCAGGCCGATCTCGCCGACTATGCCGCGGTCGAGAAGATCGTCGACGGCGTCGACGGCATCATCGCGCTCGGCGGCTTCTCGGTCGAAGGGCCGTGGCAGACCATCCTCAACGCCAACATCATTGGCTGCTACAACCTGTTCGAAGCGGCTTACCGCGCGAAGGTCAAGCGCGTGGTGTTTGCATCGTCGAACCACGCGATGGGCTTCTACCCGCGCAGCGAGAAGATCGGCGTCAACGTCACGGTGAAGCCGGACAGCCGGTACGGCATCAGCAAGGCGTTCGGCGAGGCGGTCGGTTCGTTCTACGCCGACAAGCACGGCCTCGGCGTCACCTGCCTGCGGATCGGCAACGTCAATGACAAGCCGATCGACGTGCGGCGTCTGTCGATCTGGCTCAAGCCCGAGGATCTGGTGCAGTTGATCCGCATCGGGCTGGAGCATCCCGGCATCCATTTCGAGATCTTTTACGGCTGTTCCGACAACGCCGCCGCCTGGTGGGACAACAGCAATGCCCGCCGCTACGGCTACAAGCCGACGGGCGTCGGCGAGGATTTCCGCACGGAGGCGGAGGCGGCGCAGGCCAAGATGACGCCCGATCCGGTCGGCGACCGCTACCAGGGCGGCAGCTATTGCAGCGACGAATACGACGCCGACAAGCGGCGCTAAGGCGCGCCGGACACGGCCGCAACACTATCGCTTGATCGTCGGACTGTGGCGCCACGCCAATGTTGCGTGGCGCCGTTTTGCTGCGCACAATGCCCGCGAAACAACAGCAAAAAGAGCGGTATATCCGTATGCGCAAGCGTCCCGAGGTTTCTCCCGCAATCACCACGCTGAGCCGCCGCACGATCCTCGCCGGCCTGCCGCTCTTGCTCGCCGCCTGCGGCCGGCAAGGGTTCGACGTGCTGTCCGGGGGCGATTACGGCGCCGTCAATGACGGCGACTACACGGTTCCGGCGGTCGAATCGATCGATCCCGGCCTGATGCGGGAAGAGGTCACGTGGCGCGGCAGCGAGAAGCCGGGCAGCATCGTCGTGAAGATCCCGGAGCGGAAACTTTATCTCGTCTTGAAGGACGGCCGCGCATTGCGCTATTCGGTCGGCGTCGGCCGCGCCGAGGCGCTTAATTTCCGCGGCAGCGCGATCATCGGCCGCAAGGAGAAATGGCCGCACTGGACGCCGACGGCGACCATGATGGCGGCGATGCCGCGTTATCGCGCCTATTCCGGCGGCATGAAGGGCGGCCTCGAGAACCCGCTCGGCGCCCGCGCGCTTTACCTCTATCGCGACGGCCACGACACCTTCTTCCGCCTGCACGGCACCAACGAGCCGGAGAGCATCGGGCATGCCGTGTCGAGCGGCTGCATCCGCCTGCTCAACCAGGACATCATCGATCTCTACAATCGCGTCCCGGTCGGCGCCCACGTGACCGTCATCCAGGGCTGATCGCGGCCGGTGCGGTCAACCGCGGGGCAGGCGCGCCCAGTCGATCGGCGGCAGCGCACATCCCCGCGGGGTCAACAAAGCGAGATTGATCGACGTCCACGGCTCGTCGTGCTTGAGCCTGAGCAGAACGAGGAGCCTGCGCCAGGCCCAGCGCGGCAACACCTCGGTCATGCTGAAGCCGCTCACCACCTCGCCGTCGTTGACGAAGACCGGCGGCACCCGCGCATGCGCGATGAGCGCGACCGCGGTCGGCGACATGCGACTCACCCACGGCATATAGATAACGCCCGCCTGCGCCGCGCAGCCGAACTGGCCGAACGTCAGGAGCGCTTCGCCCTGCGCGATGTCTCTGCGGCCCGTATATGTCAGTCCGGCCTCGCGCAGCACGCCGATCAGCTGCGCCTGCGGATCGTGAAGGGTTGCCCGGGCGGCGGGGGGAATGAGCGTGAGCCAGGCCGCAGCCAGCATGATGGCGGCGGCTGCGGCATGAAACGCACGTGTCATTGCGTGGCCGGCCCCCGGTGCTGTTCGCGGGTCGCCAGGAGACTGAACGCAGCGACGAGCAGCATGTAGCCTACGGCGAAGGCCGCGGTGCCGTCGCCGTCATGCCAGAAGCGATGGAGTTCGCTGCTGACCGACGTCAGGGCGAGGCGGAGGAGGTTGACCCCGAAGGTTGCGAGCAGCAAGCCGGCGAGCCATCCGGCGTCGGACCGCCGCCATCCGCGCCGCAAGGCGAGGACGACGATGACGAACGCCGCCCCGACCGGAGCGGCCACGTACGACGTCGAGCAGCCCCAGATCACATCGACGCCGAAATCGGCTGCGGGACGAAGGATGAAGGTGCCCGAGCCAGTCACGCCGAAGCCCAGCAGGTTCAGGAGATGCCGCGTCACCCATGCGTCGCCGGTCGCGACCGCATCATGCAGCCATATGAACGGGCCGGTGAGCAGCAGATATTGCGAAATGAAGGCGAAGAGCCCGATCGCGAAGATCCGGTAGGCCGGGTCGTTGCGGAAGCGCGCCAGCACGAACAGCGCCAGCACGCCCGCGGAAAAGACCGGGCGACTGGTGACGAAGAGCGTGAGAAAGGTCGCGCCGGCCAGGATCGCGGCGGCTTCGCCTGCATGGATCCGCGACGGCCGGGCGCGCAGATCGACCATGCGCACGAGCAGGACGAGCTCGACGCATTCGAGCGCCGAAACCTCGCGGTATAGCGTCGTCCATCCGCCCGCGGTTTCCAATTTGAGCCGCACCCATTCGAACAAGGTGAACGCGGTCAGCCAGCCGACGACGGCGAGGCGTGACACGTCCGGCGTGCTCAGGGAAGGCAAGCCCGCCACGGCCGGGCCCGCCCGATCTTCGATCGTCATGCGCTGTTGCTTCAGTTGCGGCGGCTGCGCCGTAGGGTATACAAATTATACTCTCAAATCGCGCGATGCCAACCGGACCGGTTCGCGGCGCATCCAGCCGGACAAGCAATGCTCGAAAGGACAATTCTAGTAGTCGTGGCCGTGTTTCTCGGCGGCCTGCTCCTGGAAGTGTCCATCCGGCGGGAGGTCCTGCCTTTCGTCATATTCTGGCGCAGCTGGATGCTCTCCGTCCGGCAGACGCTTGAGGATCCGGTCAACGTGCTCGCGGTGTTCGGGCTGTTCGCGGTTGGCTGGCTGATGCAGGATTATCTCGCCGGCCACTCGGAGGCGGATGGGACCGGTCTCGTGGTCGGCAGCGCAGTTTGGCAGGCCGCGATGTCGCTCCTGCTGGCGATTTCCGCCGCCCGCTTCCATTTGAGGATCGTGGCCGGCGTCTTCGCCGACGCCGGGCTGGAGCGGATGAAATTGCCGCATCTGCGGCAGATCGCGGCGAAGGTCGCGCTGGTCGGCGGAGCGATCTGGCTCGTCACCTATGCAATCACGGTCCTCTCGAACCTGCTCGTTCTGCACAGTCCGGCGGCATTCATCTCCGCCTCCGCCGTCGCGATGGCGCTGCTCGCCCAGATTCTCCTGGCCCCGTTTGCCCTGATACGGCCGGCGATCGCATGCGGCGCGAAGCGTCCCGTCGAGAACGGCCTTCGCCTGGCGCTGCGGAAGATGCCGTTGCTCTTGACCCTCGTCGTCCTGTTGGCGCTGCCGCCCTTCCTGCTGCAATTCGGCCTCGGACTGCTGCAGAGCGTCTCGGACTGGGCCGAGACAAGTCGCATCCTTGCAGCGGCCTGCCTTGTCACCTTCGGCGTGTTACAGTTCTTCGCCATCGAGGCGGCGACGCTGATCGTGTTGCGCGAGGCGGTGCTGCCGAAGATTGACCAGCGATAGATCAGTCGCCCGCCGCCTTGAGCGCCTTGCCGATTTCGGCGGCCAGCTCCGGATCGGGGTTGAGACCGGCGGCGGCCTTCAATTCGGCGGTGGCCCGTGCGGCGTCGTGTTGTGCCAGATAGGCCATGCCGAGGTGATAGCGCACCGCGGGCCGGTCGGCCGCCGCAGCCGCCGCGCTTTCCAGCAACTCGGTGGCGGTGTCGTACTGGCCGCGCCGGTAACTGACCCAGCCGCGCGTGTCGATGAATTGCGACACCGCCTGGTCGGTCAGCCTGGCGGCGAGCGCCGCGGCCTTCTCGAGGCTCGCCGCATCGCGCCTGTGGTCCGCCAGGAGGATCGCCAGATTGTTGACGGGGACCAGCGAGTCCGGATGTCGGCGGATCATGTCCTCGTATACGGCGATGGACTGATCGTAGCGCCCGGCCGTTTGCAGCGTGCTGGCCAATCCGAATTGCAACGCCTGATCGTCCGGCACGGCTCGGTGCCCGGACTGCAGCACGGCGATGGCGTCGTCGCCGCGGTGTTCACGCGTCTCCAGCCGGGCGAGCGCGACATAGCCGGCCGTGTTCTTCGGCTGCCGCTCGATCGCCAGTTTGAACCTGGCCCGCGCCTCGTCCGCGTGTCCGTCTTCGGCCTCGATCCAGCCGAGCAGCACCAGCGCCTGGACGTCGTTCGGCGAGCGCGCGATCAGTGATTTGAAGATATCCGATGCCTCGGCGGTCTTGTGCGCGGCGGTCAGTGCGACCGCCAGCGCCGTCGCCGCCTCGTTCGAGGTCGGGGATCGCTGCGCGAGAGTCCGGTATGCTGCGACGGCGCCCTCGAAGTCGCCGCGGCCCATCAAGGAAGCCGCCTCTATCTTGTCCGCGGTATCGCCGCCCTTATCCAGTTTTCGGATTGCTTCGGCGACCGTCTCGGCCTTGTCCCATTGACGGAGCGCCAGTTCGACCTGGGCCAATCGGGCCAGCACGGTGAGACTGTCGGGTCTCCGGTTGTGCTCGGCGATCAGGAATTGCTCCGCATCGCGTCCGTGATCGTGGCTCACCAGGAACTGCGCGTAGTTCAACGCAATGGTGGGATCGAACCCGGAAAGGTTCACCGCGGTCAGTAGCGCCTGGGCCGCCTGATCGATCTCGCCCGCGCGTTCGTAGGCGCGCGCCTTGAGCAGCCAGAACGGGGGCGAGCTGAAGGCCGACCAGATCTGAGCGCCAATGAGTAGCCCCGAGCCGGTATAGGCGAAGCCGTAAGCGGGTTTTTGCTGGCCGGATGCGCCGTTCGGCTGGATCGAGGCGGCCGCCACGCAGAAAGCGGCTACGCCCAGCGCGAGACAAGCCTGGGCGAGCAGCGTTCGCGTCAAGGCGCCGGTCCAGGCTCGGTCGATCATGCGTCCCCATCCCCCGCGTGTTTCCAGGCGATCTCAGGACGGATCGGGTGACCTTGTACAGCAGATTTGCAGGTCGTGCCGGCAACTCGCCTTTGGCGACATTTGCATAACGAATGTTTATGGGCACATCACCAAAACTCTTAGCGTTGCGGCATATTCGACTACGGCGACGGAGGTGTTTCAATTTGTTGCTGGTGGTATTGCAATAAGATATTGAATTGCTGAAATGTGGTGGAATCGAAGGGTTCCATCTGTGTCCGAGCGGGGTGGGGCGTTGTGCCTGTCGCGTGGGTGGCGTCTGGGGGGCGTGCGGATCGCGAGAAGCCGTCAGCGATCGACGCCGTCAAGCGATGCAGGGCGTTCGCGGTCTTGGTGTCCTGCACATTCGCCGCGCTGATCGGGATCGCTCCCACGCCGGCTCGGGCCGATTTTTTCCAGATCACTTACACGAGCGCGGGCTCCAGTACGTCAGGCCAATCCGTTGTCCTCGAGGTCTACGCCAATTACATTTCCGGGGATGCGGGAACGGCCAACGGTCTCTATCAGGTGACCGCGATCACCAGCGGAACGTCGACACAGCACACCGGCACCGCGACACTGATCCCGCTGGACGGCAGCGCGACCGGCGGCTCTCTCAATTTCGGAACAATCGGGCACAATGGTAAAAAGTACGCGGTCGACAATTATTTCCGCCCCTTCAACACGACGCAGCCGTTCACGACCTATCAGCTCGTCAGCGGCAACACAGGCTTTGTGTCCGGAGCCGATAACGGCGGTATCGGATTCTATTTTACCGGTGACAGCAATGCATTCCTGATCGGTGCGGACAACGCTGCCGGGACCACGGATCTTGAATTGTACTGCGCGACACGGGGGAGCAATTGCTCGAGTTCGCAGTTCAATGGCGCTCTGAGCTCAGTGTCGATCACGCCAAATCCCGGCCCGCTGCCGGGCGCGGGCCTGCTGTCATATCTGGTGCTTGGTTTCGGCGGCCTTGCGGCCTTCCGCAAGCGCGTCGCCGCGCGCGCCAGGGCGTTCATGGCAGTGGCGGTGGCGATGTTGCCGGCCCGCCGCCACGGCCGCGCCGCGGCCTGAACGCACTGCGTCCTGCCGCTCCAGGTCAGGCCGAACAAACTCTTCTTACGCTCGTCGCACGATGCCCGCGCTGCAGCGACAGTCCACGCCGGGCGGTTGGGCGCCGCACGCCGACGAACCGCAGGTTGTCCCCGCGCACTCTTTCGGTGGCGGCGTTCCGCCGCACCCCGCCGGCCCGCTTGCGCCCGGCCGCGGCGGGAGTAACAATCCAGTTAGTTAGAACAAGAACAGGCCGGGAGAACGCCCCATGCGCAAAAGCGCCGACCGCATCCTGACGACCCATGTCGGCAGCCTGCCGCGCCCGGCCGATCTTCTGGCATTGAGCGCGGCGCGCCAGCGCGGCGAGACAGTCGACGAGGCGGGTTACCGCGCGCGCGTGAAGGACGCCGTCGCGGCCATCGTGAAGAAGCAGGCCGACCTCGGCATCGACGTCGTCAGCGACGGCGAGATGAGCAAGCCAAGCTTCATCACCTACATCAACGACCGCCTCGGCGGTTTCGAGGTCGACTCAGCCGACCGCAACCAGAGCCCGTGGGCCGGCTCGCGCGAGGTCGAGGCCTTTCCCGATTTCTACGCGCCGCAGCTCAAGAACGTGCACACGCGGCACAAGCACCTGATCTGCACCGGCCCGGTCACCTACAAGGGCGGGGCGGAGCTTGCGGCCGACCTCGACAACCTCAAGGCGGCGCTCGCCCGCGTGAACGTCACCGAAGCCTTCGTGCCGGCGACGTCGGTGTCGAGCATCGAGGACTGGAACCGCAACGCCTATTACAACAGCGAAGAGGACTACCTGTTCGCGCTCGCCGACGCGATCGGCCAGGAATACAAGGCGATCGTCAATGCCGGCTTCCTGTTGCAGGTCGACGACCCGCATCTCGTCACTTATTACGTCTGCCATCCGAATAAGAGCATGGACGAGTGCCGCAAGTGGATCGGCTTGCGCGTCGAGGCGATCAATCACGCACTGCGCGGCCTTCCGAAGGACCGCGTGCGCTTCCACACCTGCTACGGCATCAATTTCGGTCCGCGCGTGCACGACATCGAGGTCAAGCACATCCTCGACATCCTCGGCCGCATCAAGGCCGGCGCGTTCTCCTTCGAAGCCGCCAATCCGCGCCACGAGCACGAATGGACGAGCTGGCGCGACGCCAGGCTGCCGGATGACGTCGTCATGATTCCGGGCATGATCACGCAGTCGAACGTGATGGTCGAACATCCGGAGCTGATCGCGCAGCGGCTGGGCTACTGGATCGGCGCCTTCGGCCGCGAGCGCGTCATCGCCGGCACCGATTGCGGCTTTGCGTCTTTCGCCGGCAATGACGAAATCCACGAGAGCATCGTCTGGGCGAAGTTCGAGGCGCTGGTCGAGGGCGCGGCGATCGCGTCGAAGCGGGCGAAGGCCGCCTGACATCATCACCATCACACGAAGCAAGAATAATTCAGGGCAATCCACCTATGGCTCATCGCATCAAGACCACGACCGTCGGCTCCTATCCGGTGCCGGACTGGCTCGTCGCGCTGCCGTCCGAGCAGGCGCTGATCGACGCCACCCGCGTCGTCATCAACACGCAGGAGATGGCGGACATCGACCTCGTCTGCGACGGCGAGCTCTACCGTTTCGACGTCAATCACCCCGAGACCAACGGCATGATCGAGTATTTCGTGCGGCCGATGTCGGGCGTGCGCAACGAGATCGGGCTCGCCGAATGGCTCGCCTTCAAGCAGTCGAAGCCGCATGCCTTCCGCTCGCGCCCGCCGGCGGTGGTGGAGGGGCCGGTCGGCCCCGGCTCGCTCGACCTGCCGACCGCCTGCGCGCGCGCCAAGGCGCTGGCGACGAAGCCTCTCAAGTTCACGCTCACCGGCCCGCACATGCTGGCCAAGATGCTGCTCGACACGCACTACAAGCACGTCTCGGAGCTGGCGCTCGCCATCGCCGACGTGCTGGCCGAGCAGGTCAAACACATCGACGCCGAAGTCGTGCAGATCGACGAGGCGAACCTGCCGGGGTCGCCGGAAGAGTGGAAGTGGGCGGCGGAGGCGATGAACCGCGTGCTCAAGGCGGTCAAGACGACGCCGGCCGTGCATCTGTGCTTCGGCAATTACGGCGGCCAGTCGATCCAGAAGGGCGGCTGGGGTGAACTCGTCGCCTATCTCAACGCGCTGCACGTCGACCACATCGTGATGGAGAACGCGCACCGGCCGGTCGAGGAACTCGAGGTGTTCAAGGGCCTCAACCCCGAGATCGGCTTCGGCCTCGGCGTCGTCGACATCAAGCAGACGGTGGTCGAAACTCCGGACCAGATCGCGCGCGCCATCGAGCGCGCCGACAAGGTGCTGGGGCCGGGCAGGGTCAAGTACATCCACCCCGACTGCGGCTTCTGGATGCTCAAGCGCGGCATCGCCGACGGCAAGATCCGCGCGCTGGCGCGTGGCCGGGACCTCTACGAAGGGCGGAACTGAGACGCCGGCATCGGCGTCATCGCATCCCAATCGGGCAGGGCGCCGGCGGCAAAGCCGACGCCGCCGAGCGAGCCGATCGACAGCCGGCCATCCCTGATCTTCAGCCGCACCGCGCCGTGGCTCCGCTCATAGAGGTCCGGATGCGCGGCGAGGAAGGCCGACTGTTCGGCCTCCGGCAGATCGGCCATGCCGTTGACGTAGTGATGGCCGTTGCGCTCGACGTGGGTCAGCCCGATCAAGTTGATCAGCGCTAGGTCCTGCTGCACGGCAAGGCCCGCCTGCGTCGTCAGGTCCTCCCCGGTCATGAAATACTGCCCGCCCGCGGCGCTCCATGACGCGCAGCGTGCCGCGTTGAGGATCGACTTGTACAGCCCCTTGCAGCATTTGCTCGACACGCCGCGATAGCCGAGCGCCCTGGCGCGGGGAAAGACGTCGAGGCCGTCGTCGGATTCGTCGACGATCACCGGCTTGATCGCCGACAACACCGAGACGTCGGCGTCGAGCGCGTGCGCGCGGGTGATCGGCTGTTCGATGAACAGGATGCTGGCGACGAGGCGCTTGAGCGCCGGCGCTTCCGTCATTTTTCGCCACAGCGCCTGAAGCGCGCCGAGATCGTCGTACTGCTCGTTGCCGTCGAGGGAGACGACGTAAGGTTTCTCGGTTCTGTCGAGCACCGCGGCGATCTCGGCGAGCCGCTTAAGATCGGCGTCCGGATCGCCGCCGACCTTGAGCTTGAAATAAGTGTGGCCGTAGGCGGCGACGACCTCCTCCAGCGATTCCGGCAGGCCGTCGTTCACCTGTTTCGGATGGCCGGCGATGACGTCGACGAGGCCGACCGTGTGCCGCGCGGCGACGCTTGCCGCCGGCGCGAGGCCCGAAAGGAAGCGCGGCATGTCGAAGCCGGCGAGGTCGCGCGTGTCGGGCAATACACTTGCATCAACGCCCGGCAGATTGCCGCGGACGGCACCATAGAAAGAACAGCCCTCCATCCGGCACAGCGCGTCGAGGACCGCGCGGTCGATCTGCGCCGGGCCGAAATTGGCGGTGAGCTTGTTGAGCCCGCGCTTCGCGCCGGCTTCGATCAGCCTGGAATAATGCGCGGCGAAATGCCCGAATGCGGTACGTGGTGTCGCGTCTTCCGTATAGGCCTCCGCGGCAAGCTGCAGCGCCAGCCGCAATTGCTCGAAATTGTCCTCGTTCGTGAGCGCGAGGTTCTTGTCGAACCATTTCGGCGCCAGCAGTTCGGCGCTCGCGCCCCAGGCGCTCCGCCCGGCCGCATCCTCGATGCGCACGTGCACGAAGCCCTGCGGCGCCTCGCGCAAGGTGACGACGCCGAAGCGGAACGGCATGCGCAGCCGCACCGGCCGCTCGTACAGGCGCACCTCGCGCACGCGGAAGCTCGGGGCGTTCGCGCCAGCCACCTGTCCCCCTTGCATATCCTTGCCCCTGCACGCCTTTTCCGCCATCCGCGGCGGGCGTCCCGGGCCCCGGTGAATTTTTCGCTTCCCCGATCTAACCAGATAGTTAAACTCGCTGGCAACCTCCCGGGCGCGTCAAGAACAGGGGGGACCAGAGGAATCGACCCCCGAGGCTCCCGGCCAATGGCCCGTATCGTCAGCGTCGAAATCGCGCGCGTCGACTATCCCCTGGTCGGCGAGTTCAAGTTCTTCAAGACGCAGGCGCGGCCGACCATCGTGCTGCGCCTCGTCGACGAGAACGGCGTCGAGGGCTTCGGCCAGTCGGTGCCGATCGAGACCTGGACCTACGAGACCATCGAATCGGTCGAGACCACGCTGCGGCATTATCTTGCGCCGGTCGTCCTCGGCGCCGATCCGAGCGACATCGCCGACATCCACGCGCGCATGGAGCGCGCGATCCGGCCGTCCTTCTCGGTCGGCCAGCCGCTCGCCAAGGCGGCGATCGATCTCGCCTGCTACGACCTCTGGGGCAAGCAGGCGAAGAAGCCGGTGACGGCGCTGCTCGGCGGCGCGAAGACCGATCGCGTCCGCCTGAGCTGGACCATCAATGCGCCGACGCTCGCCGGGGCCGAGAAGCTGCTCGAAGCAGGCCGCGCGCTCGGTTATTCCAATTTCAACGTCAAGGTCGGCTATCCGCAGAACACAACCTACGATGCCGAGCTCGTGCGGCTGGTGACGTCGTTTGCGCCGAACGGTTTCCACTGGTGCGACGCCAATACCAGCTACGATCTCGACACGGCGCGTGAGATGGCGCCCAAATTCGCCGATCTCGGCTTGAAGGCGCTGGAATCGCCGCTGCCGCCGAACCGCCTGCGCGACTATCAGGCGCTCAAGCGCCAGGGCGCGCTGCCGGTCCTGATGGACGAGGGCATCGTCGCGCCGGCCGAGGTCGCCGAATTCATCGCGCTCGACATGTTCGACGGCATCGCCATGAAGGTCGCGCGCTGCGGCGGCCTGTGGAACGCGACGCGCATCGCGACGCTGCTGCGCGACAACGATCTGCTGCTGTTCGCGTCGGGCCTCACCGATCCCGAGCTGTCGATGGCCGCGTCGGCGCATTTCTTCGGTTGGGCGGGGCTCGAACTGCCGGCGGCGCTGAACGGTCCGCAATACATCGCCGAGCGCGGCACCGGCGACGCCGCGTTCCGCGCGCGCGGCGATGTCATGCCCGTGCCGACGGGGCCGGGTCTCGGCATCGCGATCGGCGACACAATTCGCCGCAGCCTGCAGACGGTTGCGCGGCTCGAGGATGCTTTACCGGCTTAAGGGCTCTGCTACGCTGATGACAACCGCGCATTCAAGACGCTGGAGTTAAGGGAAGGACGATGGCGCTCGTGAGCGATACCGAGAAGCAAGTCACGGCCAACGGCCCGCCGAGCGGCTACCGCGCGCTGCGCAAGCTGACGCCGCTCCTCGGCATCGTCGCGTTCCTGCTCGCCTGGCAGCTCTTCGTCATCATCTGGAAGGTGCCGCCTTATCTGCTGCCGACGCCGACGGCGATCGCGCACACCTTCATCAGCGAGTTGCCGGACCTGCTGCGCCACGGCTGGGTCACGGTCTACGAGATGCTCGCCGGCTACGCGCTGGCGGTCGCGGTCGCGATCCCGCTCGCCATCGCCATCACCTCGTCGCGACGCTTCAACGAGCTCGTCATGCCGACGATGCTGTTCTTCCAGATCGTGCCGAAGGTGGCGATCGCGCCGCTGTTCCTCGTCTGGTTCGGTGTCGGCGCCACGCCGAAGATCCTGGTCGCTTTCCTGATCTCGTTCTTCCCGATCGTCATAGACGCCGCCGTCGGCCTGCGCTCCATGTCGCCGGAAATGGGCGACCTCGCCAAGTCGATGGGCGCGACGCGCTTGCAGATATTCACTCAGTTTCGCCTGCCAACGAGCCTGCCGTACCTGTTCAGCGGCCTGAAGGTCGCAGCGACCCTGGCCATCGCCGGCACGGTGGTCGGCGAGTTCGTCGGCGCCGACAAGGGGCTCGGCTATCTCCTGCTCGTCACCAATTCCAACATGCAGACGTCGCTGATGTTCGCGACCATCGTGGCGCTGACCATCATCGGCCTCGTCTTCTATTACCTCGTGGAGCGTCTCGAGAGCTTCCTGATCCCGTGGCACGTCACGCACCGGGTACAGGAGACCGGCACGATGTAATCAAGGCCGCCGCGGGCTCCGCGGCGGGGGGCGATCAATAACAAAGGCTTCGCCTTGTGCGACGCCAAGCAGGGAGGAGAAAGCGATGAAACGTAAAGGTCTGATGCTGTCGCTGATCGCGGCGGTGGCCGTGTCGGCGTTCGCGACCGGCGCCAGCGCGCAGGAGAAATTCCCGTTCCGCCTGAACTGGACGCTGTACGGCGAACACGCGCCGTTCTTCGTCGCGCTCGACAAGGGCTTCTACAAGGACGAGGGGCTCGACGTCGAAATCCTCGAGGGTTCGGGCTCGACCACGGTCGCCCAGCTCGTCGCCAACTCGACCAACCCGGTCGCTTATGTCGACGCAGCGACCATGATGCGCGGCGTCTCGGCCGGCATGCCGATCAAGGCGGCGGGCGTCACCCTGCAGCAGAGCCCGATGTCCTTCATCTACCGGGCCGACGCGGCGAAGCCGACCAAGGTCAGTGAAATCAAGGGCAGCCGCATCGCCATCACCGCCGGCGACGCCAGCCTTGCGATCTTCACCGCCTTCATGGGCAAGCTGAACATGCAGGTCAGCGACGTGCAGCTCATCACCGTCGCCAATCCGGCGGCGAAGGAGCAGGCGGTGCTCAACAAGCAGGCCGACTCGCTGCTCGGCTACTTCATGGACCAGGGCCCGCGCATGCAGCTCCAGTCCGGTGTGAAGATGGGCTGGACGCGGCTCTACGACATGGCCGGCGTGACGACGCTCTCGAGCGCCATCATCGTCAACAACGACTGGGCCAAGGACGCCAAGCACCAGGATCAGCTCAAGCGCTTCCTGCGCGCCTCGCAGCGCGGCTGGGATTACACCGACAAGCATCGCGAAGAGGCGGCCGACATCTTCATCAAGCACGCCAAGGCCTTCAACAAGGAGATCGCGCTGCTCGAGATCAACGGCACCATGACGATCATCCACACCAAGCACACCGAAGGGAAGCCGCTGTTCTGGTCGGCGAAGGAAGACTGGCAGGAAAGCCAGGATCTCCTGGAGAAGTTCGCCAAGATGCCGCCGCAGCCCGACATGGCGAAGTACTACACCAACGAGTACCTGTCGGAGCCGCCCTACATGAAGAAGTAGGAAGGCAATTGGCTTACGCCTCTCCGCGGAGCCCCGCGGAGAGGCGCCTCGTTTGAAATTGGAAAGACGATGCTCGCGACGACCGAACCCTTCATCCGCCTGACCAATGTCGGCAAGCAGTACCAGACCAAGGACGGTGTGGTCGAAGCCTGCTCGGACATCAATCTCGACATCCGGCAGTCGGAATTCGTCGCCATCGTCGGGCCTTCGGGCTGCGGCAAGACCACGATCATGAAGATGGTGGCCGGCCTGCAGCCCTACACCGAAGGTACCATCACCATCGGCGGCAAGCGCGTCGACAAGCCGCAGACCGACGTCGGCATCGTCTTCCAGGAAGCGATCATGCTCGACTGGCGAGACGTGCTCGCCAACGTCATGTTGCAGATCGACGTCCGCAAGATGGACCGCGCCAAATACGAGCCGGTCGCCCGCGATCTTTTGAAAGCGACAGGCCTTTCGGGGTTCGAGCGAAAGAAGCCGTACGAGCTCTCCGGCGGCATGCGCCAGCGCGTCTCGATCTGCCGCGCGCTCGTGCACGGGCCGAGCATGCTCCTGATGGACGAGCCGTTCGGCGCGCTCGATGCGCTCACGCGCGAGCAGATCTCGATGGACATCCAGCATCTGTGGATGGAGACGCGCAAGACGGCGCTGCACATCACACACTCGATCCCGGAAGCCGTGCTCCTCGCCGACCGCGTCGTGGTGATGGGCCCGCGTCCGGGGCGTATCGTCGAGATCATCGACATCGACCTGCCGCGGCCGCGCCGGCTCGACAAGCTGCCGGAGCGCTTCCACGAATACTCCAACCGCATTCGCAGCATCTTCAAGTCGAAGGGCGTGCTGGCGATGGATTAGGTCGCGTACGCGATCAGATCGATTGCCCGGCAGTCGGCGTGGCCATCACGGCGAGGTGGCTGGAACCTCTACGAGGTCGCCGACGCAGAAATGAGCCATGTGCGCGACAGCCTCGGCGCTGTGGAAGTCACCGAATTCGGCAGTGGCTTCCTTGCCGGCGTACATTCGGGCGATTCCGGCGCCACCGGGGTGATGGGGCGCCCACTCGGTGATGTCGTAAACCTTTCCCGAGATGATGATCCAGCAGTCGTCGCGGGTGTTGTGCCGGGCGACCTCTTCGCGCGTGACCGGGCGTGTGCCCTTGGCGGGGGACGCCGGCATCCAGAGCTCGCGGGTGATCGCGGCGTAGTTGGCCTTGGCGGCCCGGCGGAAGTCCCACGGTCCTAATCTCTTGGGGGGCAATGCGGGACCGATATTGCGGGCGTCGTACGCGTAGATCCAGGAGTCGTCCTCGCCGCCGCGCTTGTCGTGGGCAAAGGCCGGGCTGACCCGTTCGTCGAGCTTTTCGAGCAGCGCTTTCTGCGTCGCGGTGTCCTTGGCCCGCAAATGATCGAATGCGAATTTGGAGCCGAGCTGGAAGCGGGTGGCGCGGTAATGGCGCACGCGTTCGTAATGCAACATCGCGGTCGCCACATCGCGGCCGTGCATGGCGAAGGCGCTCGCGAGCGCGGCGGCGTCCTCGAAGGACTGCGCGGCGCCTTGGCCGAACGTCGGAAGCATCGGGTGCGCCGCGTCGCCGAGCAGACAGATGCGGCCCTGCACCCAGGTTTCGAGCGCGTCACGGTCGTAGAGGCCCCACTTCGTGGGACGAACGATCGCGCCTGCCAGAGCGAGCAGGTCGTCTCTGCTGGCGCTCCCCGTGAAGGCCTCGTCCACCTCGCGAAGGATCTCCTCCCGGCTGACGGGAAACCAGTCGCCTTCCTCCTGCTCGAACGCGGCAGAGTCGGGCTCATAGCGGGCGATCCACACGTTCAACAATTCGCCGCCGCGCACCCAGTACGTCGTCGCCCCGCTCCTCTCGGTCCGATGGCGGTCCATGCTGAAGGAGTGGATGGGGTTGTGGTCCAACTCGCTGCCGTCAGCCTTGCGGAGCGAGGCGACCGCCGCCCGCGGAATGAGCCCGCGAAAGCAGGTCACCTCGGTCCAGCGCTTGGGACGCGGGTTCGGCCACGCCAGCCGCAACGTGGCAGAATTGATCCCGTCGGCGCCGACGAGAACCTCTCCCGTAGCGGTGCGCCCATTCGAAAAGGTCGCCGTCACCTCGTCGGCGGTCTGACGCAACTGCGCCAGCCGGCAGTCCATGTGCACAGTGATCGGGCACGGCGCCCCGCTGTCGGGACCGAACTCGAACACCCGCTTGTTCAGGCACATCAACAGGTCGAGCCTGTGCATGTGATGAAACCCGGCGCCGTCGCCCGCGGCGGTGACATGATCGAACGGCCTCTTCGTCGTGCTCCCATCGGCGTTGAACTGCCGTGTCGACTCCAGGATTGCCGCCCGGCCGCCATCGATCGCCCCATCCGGGCCCTTGGGATCCCCGCCGTCGAGGTCGACGCCCAGCCAACGGCATATCCGCGCCCCGTTGGGCGGGACGTTCAACCCGGCGCCTGCGGTGCTGGGTACCTTCGTCTGCTCAAAAACATCGACCGATGCGAAGACGCCGGACTGCCGCAGCGCCAACGCCGTCATCAGCCCGCCCATTCCCGCACCGACAATCACTGCCCGCATCCTGTCGTCCTTCCGAAATCAGCGAGCGCGCCGAATTCGCACCTCGCGGGTGGAGTAAGATGGATGTCGCCTGAACAGATGGGTCGAGATTAGCGGCGGGCGGGCCGGCAATGAAGCGGCTTCTCGCGTGGACAGGACGTGCCGGCTCCACGATTACCAGCGAGGCCGCCATGGCCACGCATGTCTGCTCCGCTACGGTGCGAGCATGTTGTTTTGTGCGGGCCGGCGGCGCTACGCTGCTAAGATCAAGTGATCGGGCGAACCGGAGCTGGCGATGGTCAATCGGTTGGCGGCGACGAGATCCACCGGAACGATGCGGTATTGGCGGCCTGCTGCCCTCGTAGCGCTCACGGCGGCGGCCGCGCTGACGGCCTTGACCGCCGATGCCCTGGCGAAACAGGCACGTCACGCGCAACCAGCGGAGGCGACGGCGCCGCGCGCCGCAGGCGAGCCGATCATGGCGATCGTGTCCATCAAGGCCCAGCAGGTCACGTTCTACGATGCCGACGGCTGGATTCTGCGGGCGCCGGTATCGACCGGCGTCACGGAACGCGAGACGCCGGCCGGCGTCTTCGCCGTCCTGGAGAAAGAAAAAGACCACCACTCCACGATGTATGACGACGCCTGGATGCCGAACATGCAGCGCATCACCTGGAACGGCATTGCCTTGCACGGCGGGCCGCTGCCCGGCTATGCGGCCTCGCATGGCTGCATTCGGATGCCTTACGGTTTTGCCGAGAGACTGTACGACAAGACGCGGATCGGTATGCGCGTGATCATCGCGCCGGACGATGCGGCCCCGGTGGACATTTCCCATCCGGCGCTGTTGACGCCGAAGCCGGAGGCCCTCGCCGCGGCGCCGTTGCGTGCCGAGACGCTCGCCCGCGAGGCCGCCGAGGCCGCAACTTCGGCCGCCGAGGCAAAGAAAGCGGCCGCACGAGCGGCACGCGAGACGAAATCGCTCACCGCTTCGCTGCGCAGGCTGAAATCGCTCAAGAGCCGCGCCGACGCAGAGCTGGCGTCTGCCGACAAGGCGCTCGCCGCGGCAAAGACCGATCAAGCCAAGGCGCGGGCCGAGGAGCGGAGGCAGAAGGCCGCGGCCAAGGCGGCGGAGGCGGGGACGCAACTCGACGCTGCCACCGCCGATGCAGATTTGAAGCGCGACGCCGACGCGGCCGCCAAGAATGCCGCGAAGGCAGCCGAGAGCAAAAAGGCGGCCGCCGCCAAGGCGGCGAACGAAGCAAAGCTCGAACTCGAACCGGTCTCGATCTACATCAGCCGCGCGACGCAGAAGCTTTACGTCCGTCGCAACACGCATAAGCGCTGGCCTGACGGCGGCGAGGTCTTCGACTCATCCATCGAGGTTCCGATCACGATCCGCGATCCCGACAAGCCGATCGGCACGCATGTGTTCACGGCGATGGCCCGCACCGACGCTGGCCTGCGCTGGACGGTGGTAACGATCGACCACGGCGATGAAGCCAAGGACGCGCTCGACCGCATCGCCATCCCTCAGGATGTGCTCGATCGCGTTGCGCCGACCGCCTCACCGCGATCCTCAATCATCATCTCGGATGAGCCGCTGAGCAGCGAAACCAACTATCGCACGGAATTTGTCGCGGTGCTGGGCAACCAGCCTCAGGGTGGATTTATCACCCGCCAGCCGAGCACCAACGTCGACGTTGCTGGCGACGACGACTTCCGGAGCGGCGGCGGCTTCCCGTTCCGTTATGACAACTGGGGCAATACGTCTCGGCGCGGCGGCTACTATCGTCCGCGGCGGGACTGGTGGCCGTTCTGATGTCCGCCCATCATTTCGCGGCGGATTTGGAATACTGCGCGTAAAATTCGGCGACGCGCTGTCGCCACATGCCGACAAAGTCGGCCGAGGTGACTCTATTGACGTTTTTCCAGACGCGTTTGACGGCCGGAAGCGTATTGCCCCAGATCGCGCGTTTGCACCACTTCTCGCCCTTTTCCTTGCCTTCGTACGTCGCGCACATCGATCGCCAGGCAAGGCGGCGAGGCTGGCTCAGGTGTTCCACCGCGCCTTCGACGCCCTGCTGGTGAATGAGATAAATATCGTTAAAGGTCGGCGTCCTGTGCGTGAACATCTCGAACATGATGTTTTCTGTCATGAACTTCAATGCGGCGGCGATGGTGTTATCCCGCGCGTCGAGGATGTCGCCGGAGCCGTACATTTCGAATTCTTTCTTGCTCAGTTGGAATAGGCCGATATACGACCCGGTGCGCTGCTTGGGGTCGAAGCCGGACTCGATCTTTGCAACCGTCTTCATGAAAGTGAAGTCGAGTCCCAGGAGGTCGGATACCCGCTTGATTTCATCGACTGGTGTCCCTGGCGGGACGTTTTTTAGAGAATCGAGAACGGTATCCGCTGGCTTCGTCTCGGGGGGCACTTCCGAATAGGCATAATAATGCAAGTACGAAAGATCTTGCTTTGCGTCGCTTCGCTCGGCGTCCTCGATCGTAACGGTGGCGGCAGCGTCCTCTAACCGGGCTTCCTTTTGCGGACTGGGCGCTTGGGCAGGCTCCGAAACAGCGGGAGCCGGGTCGATGTCTTGCACTCGCCCCTCATCCGATCGCCCCTCATCCGACCGCCCGTCATCCATGTAAGTCAGCGGCAGCACTTGTTCTTGCGCGAGTGGAGGCCACTCGGCCTGCTCGGCTGGCGCGATCGGCCCGGGGGACAGGGACGGCTGATTGAAGTGCCGATACGCCACCGGGCATGTCAGGGCCACCGCGACTATGCAGACCCACCAGGACGTTCGCATCCCCGCTCCCCAGGTCACCGGATCAAGCGCCCGCTCATCTCGCCGGCTGGCCGCATCATAGCGTGCAATGCGTGTTGGATTGCAATCCTGAACTCTGTCCTTTGAAATTTGGGCTCAGCCGCCATCGGGTCCACGACACAGCGGCCGATCATGCGAAGCAACGGCCGCGGGCGGGCTGCGATGGATTGAGGGCGCAGTGTCCCGGCGGGAAAGCAGACATCGCGCGGTGTCCGAAAGGGGCCACATCCGGCTGGCGGACGATTCCCGAAATGCGTCTGCCTTCCCGCGGCGACTCGACGTCGGTCCCCGAACAACGCTTGTGTCAGTCGCGGAGCATCCGCACAGAACCGCAGCAAACAGCAGGGCTCAAGGCGAAGCCCGAGGCGTGCCCCCGGGCTTCGAACGCGATATTGGAAAGTTTAAAATAGTTCAGTTCAGGTGGACCGATTGAACGCCTTTGCGACACCCGTCTTGATTGGTTCGACAGCCGCGAGCGCCCCCTTCTGGACAAGTGCCGCGAGTTGCTTGGTCTGTTCAGTTAGAGTCTCGATCTGCTTGCGTGCATGTTCGGTCGAAAGTTCAACGTATGCCGAAGGCGACGGTACGCTGGACAACTTCTGCAAAAAGTCGAAGGCAGCGTTGGTATTCGCATGAGCGAATTCGATAAACTTGTTGTTGCAGTCCTGCATACCTTTAAACCCCATCGCATAGCTCTCCGCGATGAGACCGCCAGCTTCAGTCGTGGCAGCGCTCATTTTCTCGTAATTGGCTTTGGCTTGTGCGGTCCCCTTTTCCGCCATTTCGCGGAATTCGCTCGGGGCGTCGGTCTTTGGAAATCCGGCTGGTTTCGAAGCCGCTGCGGTTTTGGTGTTCGTGTTTATTTCCATGAGACAATCATCCTTTGGGCGTTTCCTGTGAAGACTTCCGGATTGCGACGCCCTAGGCGCTAGTCGGATGTCTGTGGACAGCAGACTCACTTTGGCGGCGGGCGGACGCTTTCAAAGGTTGGTTGGGTGATGCTCCCGAGGCATTCGGCTTTGCTTGAAAAGGGCCCAGTGAAGAGGTTCCCGGCATCGTCCATCGCGTACCAGCCGGGCTTGATACAGCGAACGTCGGATATGACTTCATTGACGTAGCCGGGAACGGTCATTGTGGTATTCCTCCGAGGAAGATTGGGCGATTGTCCCTAGCGCGTTGAATCAAACTCCATTCCCCTTCCTTTTCGAAAGGCGGTGCCCGCGCGCTAAAATTAAGCGCGGAGCCAGGTGCGAGCGGGTGCTTTTGTCACCACGCTGAACGCACCAATTTGGAGCTTGTTGTGCCTGCCGATGGCGCCGGTGCCGCTATTTTGAGAATGGAGACTTCGGTACGTCCCCAATTTTTATTGGCACTCTGTAATGGAGGTGGAGAGGCAAATTTTAATTACAATAGGAACTCTAAGATAAGTCGACGATGGCGCGTCAGTGGAACTCGGGTGCTGTTGGCTAAATGGCTGTTCCGGCTTAGTCGGCACGTGACATGGCACAGTTCCGCGTCTTCGGCGCGAAAAACAGGCTGAAGGACAGGACAAGACGGCCAATCATGTCGGCTCGGCGCTCGGGACCGTTCAGGTCCGCCCTGCTTCGACAATCGGACCTGGCATCACCCGACAGCTAGTCCGGGTCGGGTCAAAAGCGGTCCTGAAGGCCTACCGACTCAGGTCCGCTTCGGGCCACGGGCGAATTGGTTTTCGGGAGAAAAGGTGATGGGTCCGCGTCCCGGCCGCATCGTCGGGATCATCGGCAGCGAGCTGCCGCGGCGACGCGACAACAGACGGAGCGTGCGGCTCTGGATTCCGGGTTCGCTCGCTTGCGCTCGCGCCCCGGAACGACAGGCGGCTACTTCTCCACGAAGGCCTTCTCGATCACGTACTGGCCGGGCTCGCTCGAATTGCCTTCCTCAAAACCCATCTCGCGCACGATGGTCACGAGGTCCTTGAGCATGCTCGGGCTGCCGCACATCATCATGCGATCATGCGCCGGATCGAGCGGATCGAGCCCGGTCTCTTCGAACAGGCGGCCGGTGGTGATGTGGTCGGTGAGGCGGCCGGAATTGCGGAACGGCTCGCGCGTCACGGTCGGATGATAGATGAGCTTCTCGCTGACCAGCTCGCCGAGGAATTCGTGGCCGGGCAGGTCCTGCGTGATGAGCCTGTCATAGGCGAGCTCGGCGACGGTGCGGCAACCGTGCACCAGCACGACCTTGTCGTAGCGCTCGTAGGTCTCCGGGTCCTTGATGATCGAGAGGAACGGTGCCAGCCCCGTGCCGGTCGCCATCAGGTAGAGGTTACGGCCCGGCATCAGATTGCCGAGGATCAGCGTGCCGGTCGGCTTGCCGTTGACGAGGATGCGGTCGCCGACCTTCAGGTGCTGGAGCCGCGAGGTGAGGGGGCCGTCCTGCACCTTGATCGAGAAGAATTCGAGCTTCTCCTCGTAATTGGCGCTGGCGAGGCTGTAGGCGCGAAGCAGCGGCCGCCCGTTCACCTCCAGCCCGATCATCGCGAACTGGCCGTTCTGGAAACGGAAGCCGGCGGTGCGGGTGGTGGAGAAGCTGAAAAGCGTGTCGGTCCAGTGGTGGACCTCGGTAACTTCCTCGTTGATCAGCGCGCTCATCGTGCTCCCGAAATCCCGTCCAAACTCACGTGGCCAAGCCTGTCCCAAGCCGTGGATTACGTTGACAGTCTCGGCCGGCTGCAGATATAACTAACTAGATAATTATTCAACACCGACCTTGGTTGCAGCCATGCCGGTCGTGAATCTGCCGACGCGCGGGGGAGGGACCGAGGCCTACCGCCTCAAGGGTCCGCAGGCCTGGAACGGCCACGGCACGCCCAAATTCGACCGTATCGCCTTGGCCGCCGCGCATGTCGTGGCCGACCCGCTGGCCGATACCGATCCGTGGCTGAAGCCCGCGATCGACTGGGACGCCACCATCGCGTACCGCCGGCACCTGTGGAACCTGGGCCTCGGCGTCGCCGAGGCGATGGACACCGCGCAGCGCGGCGGCGGTCTCGACTGGCCGAACGCGCTGGAACTGATCCGCCGTTCGGTGGAAGCCGCGCGCGACATTCCCGGCGCGGCGGTGTTCTCCGGCGTCGGCACCGATCAGCTCGCGCCGTCGTCCTCAGTCACGCTCGACGACGTCATCCGCGCCTACGAGGAGCAGATTTCCGCGGTCGAGGCCGTCGGCGGCCGCATCGTGCTGATGGCCTCGCGCGCGCTCGTCGTCGCGGCGAAGTCGCCCGACGATTACGCCAGGGTGTATGACCGCATCCTCTCTCAGGTGAAGGAGCCGGTGATCATTCACTGGCTCGGCGAGATGTTCGACCCGGCGCTGAAAGGCTACTGGGGCCATGTCGACCACCGCGCGGCGATGGACGTCTGCATCGACATCATCGGCGACCACGCATCGAAGGTGGACGGCATCAAGCTGTCGCTGCTCGACAAGGACAAGGAAGTTCGTCTGCGTCGCAAGCTGCCGCAGGGCGTACGCACCTATACCGGCGACGACTTCAACTACGCCGAGTTGATCCACGGCGACGAGCAGGGCTTCTCGCACGCGCTGCTCGGCATCTTCGACGTGATCGCGCCGGCCGCGTCGGCCGCGCTCGCGGCGCATGCGCGCGGTGACCTCGATGCCTACTGGAAGATCTTCGAGCCGACCGTGCCGCTGTCGCGCCACATCTTCAAGGCGCCGACGCAGTTCTACAAGACCGGCGTCGTCTTCCTCGCCTATCTCAACGGCCACCAGAAGCATTTCGTCATGGTCGGCGGCCAGCAGAGCGCGCGCTCGCTCGTGCATCTGGTCGAGGCGTTCAGGCTTGCCGACGCGGCCGGCCTCATCCGCGATCCCGATCTCGCCGCCTCGCGTCTGAAGGACGTGATGCGCACCCACGGCGTCGCGGCCTGACATGGCCCCGCGCGTCGTCACCGCCGATGAATTCGCGAAACTGGTCGCCGACGGCGACACGCTTTTGATCGGCGGCTCCGGCGCCGGCCATTCCGTGCCGGATACGCTGATCGGCGCCATCGGCAAGCGCTTCAAGGCGGAAGGCGCCCCGCGCAACCTCACCACGGTGCATCCGGTCGGCCTGGGCGACCGCGCCAATCGCGGCATCGGCCATCTGGCGCAGCCGGGCCTTCTGAAGCGCGTCGTCTGCGGCACGCTGGTCGATTCCCCGCCGGTCGAGCGCATGGCCGCCGCCAACGAGATCGAGGCCTACACGCTGCCGCAGGGCTGTCTGTCGCAATTGACGCGCGAGATGGCCGCCGGCCGCCCCGGCCTCGTGACGCATGTCGGGCTCGGCACCTTCGTCGATCCGCGCCTCGACGGCGGGCGGCAGAGCCTGAAGGCCACGGACGATCTGGTCGAACTCATGAAGGTCGACGGCCAGGACTATCTGTTCTTCAAGCCGTTCCACATCGACATTGCGCTCATCCGCGGCACCACCGCGGACGAGGACGGCAACATCACCATGGAGCACGAAGCCGTCTTCGGCGAGATGATCTCGATGGCGCAGGCCGCGCGCCGTGCCGGCGGCCTCGTCGTCGCACAGGTCAAGCGCATGGCGCTGCGCGGCACGCTGCCGCCGAAGCAGGTCAAGGTGCCCGGCATGCTGGTCGACCTGATCGTGGTCGATCCCGCCCAGACGCAGACCTTCTTCACGGTGCACGATCCGGCCTATGCCGGCGAGATGAAGGTGCCGCTGACCTCGATCGCCGCGCTGCCCTTCTCGGTGCGCAAGGTCGTCGCGCGCCGCGCCGCGCTCGAATTGTTCTCCGGCGCGATCTGCAATCTCGGCTCCGGCATCTCCACCGGCATCGCCTCGATCGCCGCGGAGGAGCACGCGCTCGACGCGGTCGTCCTGACCAACGAGCAGGGGCTGATCGGCGGCGCGCCCGCGACCGGCAACGAGCCGGGCGCCGGGCGCAACTACCAGGCCATGGTCGACCAGCCCTACCAGTTCGATTTCTACGACGGCGGCGGACTCGATCTCGCCTTCCTGTCCTTCGCCGAGGTCGACCAGGGCTGCAATGTCAATGTCAGCCGCTTCGGCGGCCGCATCGTCGGGCCGGGCGGCTTCATCAACATCTCGCAGAATGCCAAGACGATGATCTTCTCCGGCACCTTCACCGCCGGCGGCCTCGACATCGCCTGGCCCGACGGGCGCACGCAGATCCGCAAGGAAGGCGCCGAAAAGAAATTCGTCGATGTCGTCGAGCAGATCACCTATTCGGGCCCGCTGGCCGCGAAGAACCGCCAGCGCGCGCTCTACGTCACCGAACGCGCCGTGTTCACCCGCAACGCGGCCGGCCGCCTCGAACTGATCGAGATCGCCCCCGGCATCGACGTCGACCGCGACATCGTCGCACAGATGCAGTTCAAACCCGCCATTTCGACATCGTTGAAAGAGATGGACGCCCGCATTTTCCGCCCCGAGCCCATGCGCCTCGCCGATATAATCGCGGCGAACCCCCGGCCGATTCGATCCGAACGGCTGGCGCGATTGGCCCAGACGGAGGCTCCCTGATGTCGCTCGCCGCCACGCCGAAGCCGAAACGGGCCGGCGCCGCCGCCAAACCCAAGACGCGGCTCGAGCCGGTGCGCGACGCCGAGCGCACGCAACAAGCCATTCTCGCCGCGGCCGAAGCCGAGTTCGCAGCCAAGGGGCTGGCCGGCGCGCGTGTCGACGTCATCGCCGAGCAGGCGGGCGCCAACAAGCGCATGCTCTATTACTATTTCGGCTCGAAAGACGACCTCTATCTCGCCGTGCTCGAGCGCGCCTATGGCGGCATGCGCGAGAAGGAACGCGAGCTCAATCTCGCCGACCTTGCGCCGCTCGACGCGATCAGGACGCTGGTCGAGTTCAAGTTCGACTATTACGTCGCCCACCAGAGCATCATCTCGCTGCTCGCCGGCGAGAACCTGACCGGCGCCAAATTCCTGAAAAGGTCGCGCAAGCTGCGCGACATGCAGACCTCGCTGGTCGACGTCATCCGCCGTGTGCTCGCCGCCGGCGAGGAGAAGGGCGTGATCCGCAAGGGGCTCGACCCGCTGCATCTCTACCTGTCGATCTCGGCGCTCGGCTATTTCTATTTCTCCAACGCCGCGACGCTGTCGGTCGCCTTCGGCCGTCAGCTCCTCAGCGAGGAGGAGCGCAACGAGCGCCGGCAGCACTGCGTCGACGTGATCCTGTCCTACGTCACGCCGCGCTGAAGCGGCGGATCGAAAAAGAGTTCGGAGGAACGCATGAAGTTCGGTGACTATCCCAAGGTCGGTTCGCTCGACGGCGTCACCGGGTTCCGCAATTACGTCTCCTCCCTCGGCCTCGACATGCCGTGCGACGACATCGTCGCGCACGGCCCGTCCTCGCCGCTTGCCGCGCCCGTCGAGATCGACGGCATGAAGATCGGGCACCGCCTCGCGGTCCACCCGATGGAGGGCTGGGACTGCGAGCGCGACGGCCGCCCGTCGGAGAACACCAAGCGCCGCTGGCGCCGCTTCGGCCTCTCCGGCGCGAAGCTCGTCTGGGGCGGCGAAGCCTGCGCCGTGCGCCCGGACGGCCGCGCCAATCCCAAGCAGCTCATCATGACCGAGCAGTCGATGGGCGACATCGCCGCCATGCGCGAGAGCGTCATCGCGGCGCACAAGGAAGCGACCGGCGGCGAGGACAACGTCGTCATCGGCCTCCAGCTCACGCATTCGGGGCGCTTCTGCAAGCCGAACGACAACACCAAGTTCGAGTCCATGATCGCCTACCGGCATCCGCTACTCGACCGCAAGTTCGGCGTGCCGGCCGACCGCAACCCGATGACCGACGACGAGATCAAGCGGCTGATCGAGGACTTCGTCGTCGCAGCCAAGCGCGCGCAGGCGACCGGCTTCGACTTCGTCGACATCAAGCACTGCCACGGCTATCTGGCGCACGAATTTTTGAGCGCGGTGGACCGCGACGGCGCCTACGGCGGCTCGCTCGAGAACCGCACGCGCTTCCTGCGCGAAGTGGTCGAGGGCATCCGCGCCGAGGCGCCGGGGCTCAAGATGGGCGTGCGTCTTTCCGCCTTCGACTCGGTGCCGTTCAAGCCAGATCCGGCGCGCTCGGCCCCGGGCGCGCTCGGCCCAGGCATTCCGGAAGAGCACGCGATCCCCTATCGCTACGCCTTCGGCGCCAACAAGGACAACCCGCTCGAATACGATCTCACCGAGACCAAGGCCTTCTTCGAGATTCTCCGCGGCCTCGGCATCCGCTTCGTCAACGTCACCGCGGCGAGCCCGTACTACAATCCGCACATCATCCGCCCGGCGCTCTATCCGCCGTCCGACGGCTATCATCCGCCGGAAGACCCGTTCGTCGGCGTCATGCGCCAGCTCGAAGTCGTACGCGAACTGAAGAAGGCGTTCCCCGACTTCTGCCTGATGGGCAGCGGCTACACCTACTTGCAGGACTTCTTCCCGAACGTGGCGCAGGCGGTGGTCAGCCGCGGCTGGGTCGACCTCGTCGGCCTCGGCCGCATGGTGCTCGCTTATCCCGAGCTGCCGCTCGACATCCTCCAGGGCCGCGCGCCGAACAAGAAGCGCTACTGCCGCACCTTCAGCGATTGCACCACGGCGCCGCGCAACGGCATCGTCTCGGGCTGCTATCCGCTCGACCCGCACTACAAGAAGACGCCGGAGTTCAAGCAGCTCGCCGCGGTGAAGAAGGCGGTCGCGAGCTGACCTCATGCCCCGCACCGTCGCGCTCATCGGCACCGGTATCATGGGCGCGCACATGGCCCGCCGGCTGGCGCAGGCGGGCCTCCCGACGACCGTGTGGAACCGCGACCGCGGCAAGGCGGAGACGCTGACGCAATACGGCGTGTCGACCGCCGACACGCCGTCCGCTGCCTGCGCGAGCGCCGACGTCGTCATCGTCATGCTCAGCAACGGCCCGGTGGTCGAGGAGGTCATGTTCTCGGCCGACGCCGCCGGCCGCGTGCCGGTCGAAGCGATGCGCAAGGGCGCGACGCTGATCGTCATGAGCTCGATCCCGGTCGAGACCTGTCAGGCGCAGGCGCAGCGCTGCGCGGCGCGGGGCGTCGGCTATCTCGACGCGCCGGTGTCGGGCGGCGAGCCGGGCGCGCGCGACGGCACGCTCGCGATCATGGCCGGCGGCGATGCGGCTCTGGTCGAAAGCCTCGCCGATGTCTTCGCGCCGATGGGCCGCGTCACGCGCATCGGCCCGGTCGGCACCGGCCAGATGACCAAGCTGTCCAACCAGATCATCGTCGGCGCAACGATGGCGGCGGTCGCCGAGGCCATGCACTTTGCCACGCAGGGCGGCGCCGATCCGGCCGCCTGGCGCACGGCGCTGATGGGCGGCTTCGCGGATTCGAAGATCCTCAATCTGCACGGCCAGCGCATGGTCGAGCGCAATTTCGTGCCCGGCGGTCCGGCCGAATATCAGCTCAAGGACATGCGCACGGCGCAGGCCTGGGCGGAGAAGAACGGGCTCAAGTTCACGCTGCTCGACTGCGTCGAGGACATGTTCTCGCGCCTGATCGAGCGTTTCGGCACCGGGCTCGACGTGTCGGCGATCATGCGCGAAGTCGAGCGCAGCGCCGGCGGCCAAGAGGCGGAGAAGAAGGGCAAGCCATGAGCGGACGCATCGGGCTCGACATTTCGGACGGCGTCGCGCGTATCCTCATCGACCGCCCCGACAAGATGAACGCCATCCTGCCCGAGATGGTGCGCGAGTTGCAGCGCGTCTGTCAGGCGGTGAACGACGATAGTAGCGTGCGCGTCGCGACCATCATGGGCGCGGGCGAACGCGCCTTTTCCGCCGGCAGCGATCTGAACGTGCTCGCCGACCTGACCGACGTGATGGCCTTCCGCGACCGCATCGAATACGCCGCGCTGGTGCGCGACATCAGGAAGCCGGTGGTCGCAGGGCTGAAAGGCTGGGTGCTCGGCGGCGGCATGGAGATCGCCATCGCCGCCGACATCCGCGTCGCCGGCCGCAGCGCCAAGATCGGCGGCCCGGAGGTGACGCGCGGCTGGATCGGCGGCGGCGGCGCCTCGCAGATGCTGCCGCGCCTCGTCGGCATCGGCCAGGCGATGAAGATGCTGCTCACCGGCGACCCGGTCGATGCCGAGACGGCGCTGCGCATCGGCCTGGTGGAAGAGGTGGTCGACGACGCCGCGGTCGAAGGCCGCGTGATGGAACTGGCGAAGAAGATCGCCTCCTTCAGCCCGGTGGCGACAGTCGCCGTGAAGGCCGGCGTGCGCGCGGCGATCTCGATGTCGCTCGAGCAGGGGCTGCGCTACGAGAACGAGTTGCACACGATCTGCATGTCCGACAATGCGCGCCATGAAGGCATCAAGGCCTTCCAGGAAAAGCGCGAGGGAAAGTTCTGAACCTCTCCCGTCACCCTGAGGTGCCGTCGCGAAGCGACGGGCTCGAAGGGTCTTTGACTTTCCCGTCACCCTGAGGAGGCCGCGCAGCGACGGCCTCGAAGGGTCTCTGACTCACACTGGTGCCCAGATCCTTCGAGGCTCGGCGGCTAGAGCCGCCTCGCTCCTCAGGATGACGGTTGGCGCAGTGCAGCACAAATTCTTTACATAGGACTGTTGACACATTCGCCGGAATGTGGATTATCGTCCTGTCATGCTCTTCGAGGGGCGTCGTCATGGGACGCCGTGAAGACGGAGCAGCGGTGAGGACGGGGCGGAGATGTGCCCTCGAACTTACCGGGTCGGCCAAGCGGGGAAACCCCGCCGTCGGCTGATGTGGCGCCGCGGGCCGGAGGCAAACGTAGCCTCTGGCACTCGGGCGATGGCGGGGCTCCGCTCGCAGGCATTAGGACCTGCCGCCAGGAGCTGGCTGACAGGCGTGGCTGGTCCACGTTCTCGAAAGCGCGGCC
>Ga0265342_10000638_pt1 | contig 36736 bp, 36 predicted proteins | sample 4CB327metaG_FD_203125 | JGI IMG/M metagenome (GOLD analysis project Ga0265342, IMG submission 203125) | Rhizosphere microbial communities from Carex aquatilis grown in University of Washington, Seatle, WA, United States - 4-CB3-27 metaG | ecosystem: Host-associated > Plants > Roots >... | reverse complement strand
TCGCGCATTGCGATGCGGCGGACGTGAAGGAGCACTGAATGTTCGAGACTTATGGCGGCGCCACGCGCGTCTACCCGATCCTCGGCGATCCGATCGCGCAGGCGAAATCGCCGGGCGGGCTGACGCGCGCCTTCCGGCAGGCCGGGCACGACGCGATCGTCGTGCCGCTGCAGGTTGGCGCTGCGCGCATCGCCCAGTTCCTGCGCATGCTCGACGATGTCGGCAATGTCGACGGCATCGTCGCCACCGTGCCGCACAAGTTCGCGGCCTTCGCGCATGCCGCCTCGGCCTCAGACCGGGCGCGTCTGATCGGCTCGGCCAATATCCTGCGCCGCCGCCCGGAAGGCGGCTGGCATGCCGACATGATCGACGGCCTGAGCCTGGTGCAGGCCATCGCCAAGGCCGGCGGCGTGATCGCCGGCCGCCGCGCGCTGCTCGCCGGCGCGGGCGGGGCGGGCTGCGCGATCGGGCTCGAATTGCTTCAAACGGGCGCGAACGCGCTCGCCGTGCATGATGCCGACAAGACACGGCGCGACCGCCTGGTCGCGCTCCTGAACACGGCGCATCCCGGTCGCGTCACGGCCGGCTCGGCCGACCCGACCGGCTTCGACGTCGTCGTCAACGCGACGCCGTCGGGGATGCGCGCGGACGACGCGCCGCCGGTCATGTTCGACCGGCTCACGCCGGGCATGTTCGTCGGCGACGTCATCACCGCGCCGGAGATGACGCCGCTCCTCGCCGCCGCGCGCGCACGCGGCTGCGCCATCTCGACCGGCGTCGCCATGTTCGAGGCGAGCGTGCAACTGATGTTCGACTTCTTTACCGGGCGGCGAAGCTAGCCGATCAGCGCCGGCAGCCAGGTCGCGATCATCGGCAGCGCGACGATCAGCGCCAGCAGGATCAGGCTCATGATCACGTAGGGCACGACCGCGGCGAAGATGTCGGACATTCTCACCTGCGGCGGCGCGACGCCCTTCATCGTCATCAGCAGGAGCCCATGCGGCGGCAGGAGCAGGCCTAGCTGCATGCAGATAAGATAGAGCACGCCGAACCAGACGAGGTCGATGTCGAGCCGCTGCACGATCGGCATGTAGACCGGCAGCGTGATCAGCATCATGCTGACCTGGTCGACGAAGATGCCGAGGAAGATCAGCAGGAGCAGCATGCCGGCCAAGATCGCCGCCGGTGACAGGCCCTGGCTGAAGATGGCGGTGACGATGCCGTCGGTCGCCCCGGAGAAGCTCAGGATCTGCGAGAAGGTGGTGGCGCCGAGGATGATGAACATGATCATAGCCGAGATCGTCACCGTGCCGCGCAAGGCCGAGACGAGCGCCTTTGCCGACAGCGCGCGATAGGCGGCGGCAAGCCCCATCGTGGCGATGGCGCCAAGCGCCGCCGACTCGGTCGGCGTGGCGAAGCCGCCTGACATCGCGCCGATGACGACAACGAAGATCGAGATCAGCGGGATGACGTAGAGCACGAGCAGCTCGTATTTCGCCCAGCCGGTCTTGACCTCGATCGGCGTCGCCGGCGCGAGTTTCGGATTGAGCATCACGCGCGTGACGATGTAGCCGACGAAGGCGGCGCTGAGGATGAGGCCGGGTACGACGCCGCCGATCAGAAGCTTCGAGATCGAAATGCCGGACAGGCTCCCGAGCAGCACGGTCAGCGCCGACGGCGGGATCAGCATGTCGACCGCGCCGATCGCCATGATCGGCCCCGCCGCCATTGCCGGCTGATAGCCGCGCGACAGCATCACCGGCAGCATCAACGAGCCGAGCATGGCCGTGGTCGCGATGGTGGAGCCGGAGATCGCCGAGAACACGGTGCCCGCGACGACGGCGACCACCGCGAGGCGGCCGGGCACCTGCTTGATCAGCCGCTCGATGCCGTCGATCACCTTCAGCGCGAGCCCGGTGTGGAACAAGATCTCGCCCATCAGCACGAACAGCGGGATCGGCGTCAGCGAGAAATTGGCGACGGCGACGACGCTATTGCGCACGATCTGCTCGATGCCGACGGCGCCGCCGAGATAAAGCCAGGCGCCGACGATGTTGATGGCGAGGAACGAGAACGCGACCGGGATGCCCATGAACAGGAGCACGGTCGAGCCGCCGAGCAGCAACAGCGCCGCAAGCTGCCAGGAGATCATGACCCGCGCTCCCGGCTCATGCCGCCGACGTGGCGTCGTCGCGCGGCGCGCGCTCCGACATCGCGAGCGCGCGCATGCGGAAGACGAATTCCGCGGCGAGCATCAGGAAGCAGACCGGCATCGGCGCAAAGATCCACCATTCCGGCATGACCAGCGTCTTGATCGACAGCGAGCCGCCCGCATAGCTCGCCCAGGTCACCTTGACCGCATAGACGACGAAATAGAGGCAGCAGATCAGGCCGGCAATGTCGCCGATCCATTCGAACAGCCAGCCGACGCGCAAGGGCAGCATGCGCAGCACGATGTCGATGCGAATGTGCTGGCCGCGGCGCAGGAGCGCCGGCGCCGCAAGGATCGTCATCAGATAGAGCGCGTACTCGGAGAGCTCGTTGCTCGGCGGCACGCCGCCGAGCCCGACATTGCGCAGCAGCACGTCGAGGCCGATGAGGAACGTCATCGCCAGCAGCAGCGCGCAGGCCAGCACCAGCATCGCATCGAGCAGCCGCCCATAATGCTCCGCGAGCCGCTCCATGCCGTGCTCCGCTCGAGATTCAACGCTACTTGGCGAAGAACGTGCGCAGCTTCGGCCCGTGCTCCGCGCTCTGCCGGATCACGCCGTCCCAGCCGGCCTTGTAGGCCTCGTCGACATAGCGCTTGGTGTTCGCCGCATCGAAGGTGATGGTCTGGATGCCGGCCTTCGCCTGGCGCTCGGTTTCGGCGGCGTTCTCCTTGGTGAACTCCGGCACCGCCTCGGCCTCGGCCTGCTCAGCGGCCTTCTGCAGCACCGCCTTCTGCTTGTCGTTCAGCTTGTCCCAGACGCTTTTGTTGATGAGGATCGAGACCTCAGCCGAATAGAAGCCGGGATCGACGCGATATTTCGTGCGCTCGTTCCAGCCGAGATCGAACACGCCGGTGATCGGCCAGCCATAGCCGTCGACGACGCCGCGCTCGAGCGCGGTGTAGACCTCGCCCGGCGCGGTCTGCACCACGGTGCCGCCGAGAGCCTGGAAGAAGTCGCGATAGACTGGCGTGATGCGCAGCTTGAGACCCTTGAGATCCGGGCCGTCGATCTTCTTGTTGAGATAGAGATGGAACGGATTGTTGTCGACGACGCGGGCGAGGAATACGGCGTTCAGCTTCTGCGCGTAGAGCTTGGCCATGTAGTCGAAGCCGCCATTCTTGCGCAGCTCCGCCATCGGCCGCTGCGTCAGCTTCCACGCATCCGCTTCCGGCATCAGGTTGGTGTAGAAGGCGCCGGTGACGTTGGCGATGTCGACGACGCCGTTCTTGAGCGCGTTGCCGACCTCGAAAGGCGGCATCGCCTTCGGTCCGCCGATGTAGTTGATGTGGACCACGCCCTTGCCCTCGGCATTGACCCGTTCGATGAACTTCTCGAAGCCGCGCGAATAGGTGGTTTTCTCGGCGAATGACGTGACGCCGCGTAGCGTGACCTCCTGCGCATCGGCCGCACTGGCGAGGCCGATCACGGCCAACAACGCCAATCCAAGATGTCTGAGCATCGAATCCTCCCCGCAGCCGCGTTATTCGCGTGTTCCCGAGAACTTTGGCCCTGCCCCAAGGCGAGGTCAATGGCGCATGCCACATAAGCCGCGCGCGGCCGGCGCTGTTCACAAACGTTGGGGCCCCGACTATTGTGCGGGCGAAAGCGGGGCCGCCGCCCAAGCGGCCCGGCGCGGAGTCGAGCGATGGCTGAGCGGTCATTTGCCAGAGAAGTGCGCGACCTCGAACTCGGCGAAGGCCAGGAGTTCCGGGGTGAAGGCATCCTGGCGCTGACTAAGGCGCTGCTGCAATCGGGCGTCGGCTATGTCGGCGGCTATCAGGGTGCGCCGATCTCGCACCTGATGGATGTGCTGTCGGACGCGCAAGAGCTGCTTGGCAAGCTTGGCGTGCAGTTCTCCGCCTCCGCGTCGGAAGCGGCCGCGGCGGCGTCGCTGTCGGCGTCGATGATGTATCCGATCCGCGGCGCGGTGACGTTCAAGTCGACTGTCGGCACCAACGTCGCCTCCGACGCGCTCGCCAATCTCGCGTCGAGCGGCGTCACCGGCGGCGCGCTCATCATCGTCGGCGAGGATTATGGCGAAGGCTCCTCGATCATGCAGGAGCGCTCGCACGCTTTCGCAATGAAGTCGCAGATCTGGCTGCTCGATCCGCGTCCGGACCTGCCGTCGATCGTGAAATCGGTCGAGGACGGCTTCCAGCTCTCGGAAGCGTCGAACACGCCGGTGATGCTGGAGCTGCGCATTCGCTCCTGCCACGTGCACGGCTCGTTCATCGCCCGGGACAACAAACGGCCGCCCTACACCTTGGCACAGGCGCTGGAATCTCCAGTGCGCGACGTCAACAAGATCGTGCTGCCGCCCGCCTCCTACGTGCAGGAAAAGGAGAAGATCGAGAAGCGCTGGCCGGCCGCGGTTCAATTCATAAAGGAGCGCAAGCTCAACGAAGTGTTCGACGGCGATCTGTCCGACGTCGGCATCGCGCTCCAGGGCGGCATGTACAACGGCGTCATGCGCGCGCTGCAACGGCTCGGCCTCGCCGACATCTGGGGCAAGACGCGGGTCCCACTCTATGTGATGAACGTCACCTACCCGCTGATCGACGACGAACTCGCCGAATTCTGCGCGAGCAAGCGCGCCGTGCTGATCGTCGAGGAAGGCCAGCCCGAGTTCATCGAGCAGGCGATCAACACCATCCTGCGCCGGCGCGACATCAACACCCGCCTCTACGGCAAGGACGTACTGCCGATGGCCGGGGAATACACTCCGGATGTGATGCTGAAGGGTGTGCGCGCCTTCGTCAGCGCCGCCGCGCCCGAGGCGCTCGCCGACGCCGATCGCGCGCCGAACCTGCCGGCGATCGCCGACGATCCGCGCGTCAAGGCGCTGGCCGCCGCAGTGCCGGCCCGGCCGCCGGGCTTCTGCACCGGCTGCCCGGAACGACCGATCTTCGCGGCGATGAAGCTGGTCGAGAAGGAGCTCGGGCCGCACCACATCGCCGCCGACATCGGCTGCCATCTGTTCTCGATCCTGCCGCCGTTCAACATCGGCGCCTCGACCATGGGCTACGGGCTTGGGCCCGCCTCGGCCGCGGCGTTCAACGTGCCATCGGCGAAGAAATCGATCTCCTTCATCGGCGACGGCGGCTTCTGGCACAACGGCCTGACCACGAGCATCGGCAACGCCGTCTACAACAAGCATGACGGGGTCATCGTCGTGGTCGACAATTATTACGCCTCGGCGACGGGCGGGCAGGACGTGCTGTCGTCGCGCGCCGACAATGTCAGCCGCTCGACCAAGCATCCGATCACCAAGGCGGTGGAGGGCGTCGGCGCCACCTGGGTGCGGCAGATCGACCACACTTACGACGTGGCCAAGATGCGCGACACGCTGAAGGAGGCGCTGACCACGCGCGAGCCGGGGCCGAAGATCATCGTCGCCTCCTCCGAATGCATGCTCAACCGCCAGCGGCGCGAGAAGCCGATGTTCGCCAAGGCAATCAAGGGCGGCCAGCGCATGGTGCGCGAGCGCTACGGCGTCGACGAGGACGTCTGCACCGGCGACCACGCCTGCATCCGGCTGTCCGGGTGCCCGTCGCTATCGGTCAAGCGCACGAGTGATCCGTTGAAGGACGATCCGGTCGCAGCGGTCGACAACACGTGCGTCGGCTGCGGCAATTGCGGCGAGGTCGCGGAAGCGGCCGTGCTGTGCCCGTCGTTCTATCGCGCCGACATTGTGCACAATCCGGGCGCGTTCGAGCGCTTCGTTGCGCGCCTGCGCGCCGCCATTATCGGCTGGCTCCAGGCGCGGCGCGAAAAGCGCATGCCGATCTTCTCGTAATCTCAATGAACGCCGAACCCGCCCGCGTCGCGCTCGACACTGCCAAGCCGCTCACCATCGCCGTGCTGGCGATGGGAGGCCAGGGCGGCGGCGTACTGGTCGACTGGATCGTGGCGCTGTGCGAGGCGCAGCGTTGGGTGGCGCAGTCGACGTCTGTGCCGGGCGTCGCGCAGCGCACCGGCGCCACGATTTATTACATCGAAGCCCTGCCCTTGCCAGCCGACGCGCCGGCGGGCCTGCGGCCGGTGCTGTCGCTGATGGCGGTGCCCGGCGAGGTCGACGTCGTCATCGGCGCCGAATTCATGGAGGCGGGCCGCGCCATCCAGCGCGGCCTCGTCACGCCCGACCGCACGACGCTCATCGCCTCGACGCACCGAGCCTATGCGGTCGTCGAAAAGCAGACGCCGGGCGACGGCATCGGCGACTCCAGTGCGGTCGTCGCCGCAGCGGAAGCGGCTGCGAAGCGGCTCGTCGCATTCGACATGGCCGCCGCCGCGGAGGCGAGCGGCAGCGCGATCTCGGCGGTGATGTTCGGCGCGCTCGCCGGCGCAGGCGCACTGCCGTTTGCGCGCGAGGCTTACGAGGCGACCATCCGCGAGGCCGGCATCGGCGTCGAGGCGAGCCTGCGCGGCTTTGCGCTGGGCTATGAGCGCGCGAGGGCGCCGATGGCGCTGCCGACTGCCGCGCCCGAGAAGATCGCACCGCCTGTCGCGGCGCCGGGGACGGGCTACTCCGCGCTGCTCGCGCGTGCGCAGGCGGCGTTTCCGGCCGAGACGCACGACATGCTGGCGGCGGGGTTGCAGCGCGTCGTCGATTTCCAGGATCTCGCCTACGGCGAGGAGTATCTCGCTCTGCTCGGCGGCATCCTCAAGCTGGACAATGCGGCGAAGGGCTACGCGCTGACCACCGCAGCGGCGAAGTATCTCGCCGTCGCCATGGCCTATGACGACGTCTATCGCGTCGCCGACCTGAAGACGCGCGCGACGCGCTTCGCCCGCGTGCGCGACGAGATCGGCGTACCGGAGGAGCAGATCGTCCATACCACCGAGTTCATGCATCCGCGCATGGACGAGGTCACGGGCTCACTGCCCACTTCAATTGGCCGCTTCATCGAGAACCGCCCGGCCCTCTTCCGTGCGCTCGACCGTGTCGTCAATCGCGGCCGCCGCGTGAAGACGACCACGCTGCGCTGGTTCGTGCCGCTCTATTTCATGGCCGGCATGAAGCGCTTTCGCCGTGGCACGCTGCGTCATGTCAACGAGATGGCGCATCGCGACGCCTGGCTCGCGCGCGTCAAGGAAGCTGCGCCGCGCGATTACGATCTCGCCGTCGAGCTCGTCAATACTCGGCGACTGGTGAAGGGCTATTCCGACACGCATGCGCGCGGCCTGTCGAAGTTCGACCGCGTGATGACGGCGGCCGCGAAGCTCGAAGGCCGGCCCGACGCCGCGGACTGGCTGCGGCGACTGCGCGAGGCCGCGCTCAAAGACGAGGACGGCGTCGCGCTCGACGGCGCGCTGAAGACCGTCGAGAGCTTCCTGCACTAGCGCGGCATTCCGGACGCGGTGAAGCGAGCGCCCCGGAATGACGGAGAAGTTGTCAAATCACGATCGAGCCGACGCTCGAGCCGCCGCAGACATAGAGCGTCTGCCCGGTGACGAAGCTGTTCGCCGGATCGGCGAAGAACATCACCGCGCGGGCGACGTCGTCGCTGCGGCCGAGCCGTTTGACCGGGATGGCGGCGGCAAGCGTCTGCTCGCGCGGATCACCGGGCGGGATGACGCCGCGGAACATGTCGGTGTCGCCGATCGGGCCCGGCGCAACGGCGTTGACGGTGATGCCCGCCGGCGCGAGCTCGAGCGCCCAGCTCCGCGTCAGGCCGACGACTCCGGCTTTGGTCGCGCCGTAGGCGGTGCGATTGGCCAAGCCCAGCGCGCCGCGCGTCGACATCAACACGATGCGGCCGAAGCGCCGCTCCTTCATGCCGGGCAGCACCGCCTGCGTCAGCGTCAGTGCGGCGCCGAGATGCAATTGCGCCAGCGCCTGGAGATCATCGATCTTCGTCTCCTCGATCGAGGCCGGGCGGATGGTGCCGGCATTGTGCACGAGGTGCGTAACCTTGAAGCGCGCAGCGACGCCGCCGGCCGCCTTGGCCAAAGCCGCGTTGTCGAACAGATCAACAGAGAGCGCGTGCAGCTTGGCGTGCGTTTCCTGCGGCGCCTGACGGTCGAGCACGACGACCTCGTAGCCGGCGTCGAGCAGGTGCTGCACGATCGCGGCGCCGATGCCGGAGGCGCCGCCCGTGACGATGGCGACATGGCCCTCGGTCATGAATCCTCCTCGACCAGCGCCAAGACGCGCAAGGGGCTGCCGGAGCCTTGCTTGATCTTGAGGGGCGCCGACACGATCACCGCGCCCTTCGGCGGCAGCTTGTCGAGATTGGTCAGGCACTGCAGGCCGTAGCGCCCCTTGCCGTGCATGTAGAAATGCGCCGGATAGGGCGGATTGAAGTGCTGCGCCTGGCCGTAATCGGTGCCGATGGTCTCCGTTCCGAAGCCGTGCACGTCGCGCTCCTCGACCAGCCACTTCACCGTCGCCGGCGCGGGCCCCGGCGTGTGCGCGCCGTCTTCACCCATGCCGGCGTATTCGCGGAACGGCTTCTTCGACCAGTCGGTGCGCAGGAGCACCCAGTCGCCGGCTTCGATGCGGCCGTGCTGCTTTTCCCACGCCTCGATGAACTCGACGGTGACGACGAAGTCGGGATCGGCGCTCTCCTTCGAGCAGTCGACCACCGAAGCCGGCGCGATGAAGTTGCGCGGATCGATGGTGTCGACGGCGTTGTTCGGCAGGTCCTTGCCGGAAATCCAGTGGATCGGCGCGTCGAAATGCGTGCCGCAGTGCTCGCCGACGGTGATGTTGTTCCAGTACCAGGCGGGCCCGCGCTCGTCGTAGCGCGACACTTCCTCGATGCGGAACGGCGCGCACTGGCCGAATTCCGGCGGCAGCACGATGGTCGGGAATTCCTGCGTCAGGGTCGCGGTGAGGTCGACGACGCGGATCGAGCCCTGCGTGACGCGTCGCGCAAACGAGAGAAGATCGGACGCCATGTTCTCTCCTATCCTGCGATCTCGCGCTCAAGCGCCTTGGGGTTGACCGCGAGCCGCGCGCGGATGTCCTCGGCAATGTCGCCGACGAACACGTCCTCGACGCCGCGCTGCAAGGCCTGCACCACCGCCTTCGCCAGCGCCGACGGCGCGACCTTCGGCGGCGGCACGGTCTGGAACCACTCGGTCTCGAGCGGGCCGAAGAACACATTGACGACCTTGACCCCGCCGGGCCGCAACTCGGCGCGCAGGCACTGCGCGGCCGACAGGCACCCGGCTTCGGCCGCCGAATAGGCGCCGTAGGCCGGCCAGTTCATCAACGCGTGCACCGACAAGAGATTGACGAAGGCCGCGGCCGAGTTGACCCCATCTGCGCCGCGAGCGCGCATGGCAGGGCCGAAGGCCTGCGCCAGCCGCATCAGGCCGAAGTAGCGCACGTCCATTTCCTCGCGCGCGACCGTCAGGCCGTGCCGCTGCATGACGCCGCCGGGCCGCACGTGCTCGGCGGTGTTGACGATAATGTCGATGCGGCCGCCGTTCTGCTCGGCCTGCTCGGTGCACGATTCGGAATCGGTGACGTCGAGCGGCACGATCTCGACTTTCTCGATCTTGCGCAGCGCGTCCTCGCCGGGGAACGGCTTCCACGGATCGGCGATGCCGACGAACACGATGTTGGCGCCGGCCTCGGAGAAGGCCTTCGCCATCGCCTGCCCCACGGCGGTACGGCCATCGGTGATCAGCACGCGGCGGAATTTCGGGTCGCAGGTCATCTCGCGCAGTTGCGGATCGTCGGCCATGTTGGGGGTGTCTTTCTCCGGCAACGCGATCAGCACGGGCGCGCCGCCCTTGTCGAGCTTGAGATCGAGGCGCACGCGCGCGCCTTCTTCGACGTCACCGTGCAGATGCGACAGGATGATGGGGCCGGCGTCGAGCTTGGTGAGGCCCGCGCGCCAGGGCGTGCGCTCGCGGAAGTATGGATCGGTCGAGGTGCGGATGGTGGTTTCGGCGAGCACCGTGCCGCGATTGTCGACTGGCACGAACGGCACGCGCGCCGACAGGCACTTCGGGCAGGCGTCGCGCGGCGGATAGAATATCTCCTTGCAGTCGGAGCAGCACTGCAACTCGAACCGCCCCTGCGCCGCCGCCGCGGTCAGGCCCTGCGCGGTGCGGCTGCGGATCGACTGCGGATAGAGCGGCTGCCGCGTCTTCTTGAGCGGGTCCTTCCTCTTGGGCCGGATGAGCGGTGCGGTCATGTCACGCCTTCGCGAGCACGGCGGCGCCGGACGACAGGCCGCGGTCATAGTTGATCATACCGAAGCCGGAGACGACCGCGAGCTTCGCGTCCTTGACCGGCTTTCCGATTGGCGTACCGGCGAGCTGCCGCATCGCCTCGGTGATGCCCAGATAGCCGCCGGCGGCGCCCGCCTGGCCAACCGAGAGCTGGCCGCCGGACGTATTGTGCGGGAACGAACCGTCCGTGGTGAACGTGTTGCTGCGGATGAAGTCCGGCCCCTCGCCCTTCTTGCAGAAGCCGAGGTCCTCGAACTGCATGGTCACGATCACCGGATAGTCGTCGTAGGTCTCGAGCAGATCGACGTCGGCGGGCGTCACGCCGGCCATCTGCCACAGCTCGTCCGTGTCCATCGCCCAGCCGCCGCGAACCTGAATCGGGTCGTCGGGAAATGCATTGTGCCGCTCGATGGTCGAGAGGATGCGGACCGACCTCAGGCCGAGCGATTTCGCGACGTCCTCGCGGCAGACCAGGAAGGCTTCGGCGCCGGCGCAGGGCATGACGCAGTCGAAGAGATGCAGCGGGTCCGAGATCGACCGCGCATTCATGTATTCGTCCAGCGTCAGCCTCTTCTTCATCATGGCGAAGGAGATCGACAGCGCATTGTCGCGCTGCGCCACGCACAATTTGCCGAAGTCCTCGCGCGTCGCGCCGTACTTGTTCATGTAGCTTTTCGTGATGAGCGCGAAGGAAGCGTTGGCGCCGCCGGAGCCGTAAGGGTAGACGGCGTCCTGCGCGAAGCGCGAGAAGCTGGTCAGCGTCTTGCGGAACGAATCGACGTGATTGGTGTCGGCGGCGACGCAGGCGACGAACTGCGCGTCGCCCGCCTGCACCGCGCGCGCCGCGCGCCTGAGACCGATGACGCCGGAGGCGCCGCCCATCGGTACATGATCAAGCCAGCGCGGCGTCAGGCCGAAATGCTGGGTCAGACCGACGGCGGTGTCGGGGCCGACGGTGAAGCTCGACACGATGAGACCGTCAATGTCCCGCGACCTGATCCCGGCGCCGAGCGTCAATTCGTGCAGCGCGCGGCCGATCCACCAGTGTGCGCTGTTCACCGAATAACGTCGGTACGGAATCGTGACGGGCACGCAGGCGACGACGCCGTCATAGGCAAGGCGTGCGGTCATCACATGAATAACTGGATGCTGCCGAACGCCGCCTCGCTGTTGACGAGGTCGACGCGCTTGAGCTTGATCTTCAATTGTCCGTCGACCACCTTCAGCGTATGCGTCGCCCAGGCAGCGTAGAGCTGCTGGTCGTCGTAGCGCGTCTCGACGTAATGCATGGGCGTCCAGGTGACGTATTCGTTCGCCGCCTCGTCGCGCCGGTCCACCTGCGGCGTCTGCAAGACGTGGTGACAGCGGCTCTTCGGCTTCTGCGAGAAGGTGCGGTTGCCCTTCAGCCGCTCGACGCGCACGGTGAGCAAAAGCTTGTCCTCGTGCATCAGCGAGGCGGTGAGCCGCGTATCGGTCTGCCCCCATTCCAGCGGCATCCAGTAGATGCCGTCCTCGGCGAACAGCTCGAGCCACTCGTCGAAGCGGTGCTGGTCGATGAGCCGGGCCTCGCGGATGACGAAGTCGATCAAGTCCCGGTCGGTCGGCGCGCTCATCCGGCCTGCCCTCCCATCGACATCGTCATGTATTTCGACCAGGCGGAGAATTGGTTTCGCATCTGCCATTCGGTCGTGCCGTTGGTCTCGGCGGTCACATCGGGCCTCTCGGCCGCACTGTAGAGCCGCTGCACGTTGACCCACTGGTTGGCATCGACGTGCAGGCCTTCCTGCGCGCGCTCGTACATTTCGAGATCGTCGTGCCCGACCACCGACGTGGACGCGTTGATCAGCCGGTTATACATCAGCGTCCGCTCAAGCAGCATGTCGGGCGCATCGACGAGGCGGAAGGTCCAGGATTCCACCAGCGTCTTGTTCGCCGCCAGCGGCTTGAACAGGCGGATAAGCTGGATCGGCCCCTTGATCATCAGATTGGGAAAATAGCAGGTGTTGTGTCGGTTCTCGCCGAGGATCGCCTTGGCACGCTCCTCGCCATAGGCCGCGACCATCTTGTCGAAATAGCCGGGGATCGCCGAATAGTCGGAGTGGATAGAATGATGCACGCCGGTGTGGCCGTGCCCGTTCGGCCAGACGCGGATGCCCATGTTCTCGAAGAACTCGTAAGGGCTCATGAACGGCGCGTAGATCTCGACCGCCATCGGTTTCTTCGTGCCCGGCGGCGCCTTGTTAAAGACGCTGATGGCAGTTCCCGCCGAGGATGCGTGCGCGATCATCGGATGACAGGTATCGGTCTGGTTCTCGACCAGCATCTTCCAATTGCAATTGTGCATGTATCGCAGCACGCCGCCGGCGACTTCGAGTCTGCCCGCCGGCGAGCGGTCGACCATGTTGTCGAGGCTCGACAGACTATCGCCGAAAAACTCCTCGAAGCCGGGACCAACGTCGTTGAGCTTGGCGAAGACGAAGCCGCGATAGTTGTGGACGTGGCGGACGGCGCTCATGCCTTTCGCCGCGTTGCTCTGTTCGAAGCCGGTGTTCTCGTATCCCTCGCGCAGGGGGATGGCGATCAGCGAGCCATCGGTCCGGAAGCTCCACGCATGGTAGGGACACCGGAAGAACTTGCCGGTGTTGCCGCAGGTCTCGGTGGTGATGCGCGTGCCCTTGTGCGGGCAGCGGTTGTACAGGACCTTCACCGTGTTGTCGGTGTGGCGCACCATCAGCACGGGCTGGAGACCGATCGTCGTCCCAAAATAGTCGCCCGGATTCGGTACCTGGCTGTCGTGGCCGACATAGACCCAAGTGTTGGCGAAGAGGTGCTCCATCTCGAGCTGGAACACTTCTTCGTCGATATACACGTCGCGATGCACTTCGGCAGGCCGAACGAGGTCCTTGATCGCGGCGACGTTGCCTCTGTATCTCGACATGGCCGGGCTCCTTCGCGTCCCTCTCAGAGCGAGGTATTTTAGGTCTAAAATATTTCGCAGGGCAAGGGCGCGGATGTCGGCACCCTACCATCTCCCGTCACCCTGAGGTGCTCGGACGAAGGCCGAGCCTCGAAGGGTCTCTGACTCTCGTTTGCAGGTCCTTCGAGGCCCGGCGTTCCAAGTCGGCCTTGGCCGACTTGGACATTAAGGTGCCGATGTGGGGTAAACCCGACATCGGTGGCGGGCACCTCAGGACGACGGGAGTTTCACAGCCCCTTCGGGTGCGTCATGAACTCCTGGATGATCTCCGGCGGCGGCATCATGAATTCTGCCGAGCGGCTGACGCCGAGGCCGGTGAGCTTGCGCAGCTTGACCGCCAGCTCCGCCATCTTCACCGCGATCGGGATGCCGTTGATGACCGGCGCGCCGTCGACACTGTGCTCGTGCAGCGACGAGAACAGCAGCATCGGAATGCCGCCGCCGGGAATGAGCACCTCGCAACTGTCGGCGACGAGGGGCTTGGCCTGCGCCGCGAACAGGTCGCGCACCTCGTCGGCGAGCGCCTGCGACTCGTAGGCCTTCAGAATCTGCCCCGGCTGGAACTGCATTGCGTGCACGCCGGTGACGCGGCGCTCCAGCCCGTATTTGTGAATCTGGTGGTGAAACCACGGAATGTAGCGGGTATTGATGGTGACGATGCCGGCGCGCTGGCCGAGCTGCAGGCTGTAGAGCATTGACGCTTCGCCCAGCGCCACCACCGGTATCTTGGTTACCGAACGCGCCTCGTAGAGGCCGGCGTCCTGGAAATGGCCGATGACGAAGGCATCGTAGCCCTCCCGCTCGGCGCGCACCGCGTTGCAGATCACCTCGCGGGCGCAGCGCATCTCGACGATCGGATGGGCGTAGGAATCGTGTGGCGTAATGCCGTGCACCTCGACCTCGGTGCCCGGATCGACGATCGTCTTCAGGTGCGCGCGCAGGCGGTCCCAGTAGGTCTTGCCGTTCTCGTAATCGACGTAGCTCTGATACCAGATGCGCATGTCAGCCTCCGCTCGCACCGAAACGCATTGCCGCCCCAAGATGCTTTAAGTTAGAAATAATTGCCAGATGACCCGGACGCCTCCCGACCGCACGCCCGCCGCCCGGCTCGTCGACGAGCTGGCGCGTGACTTTGCGCCCGCCGAGCGCACGGTGCCGGCCATGCTGGCGCGCCAGGCGGAGCGGTACGCCGACAAGCCGCTCGTGTCCTCGGGTGGGCAGAGCTGGACCTACTCGCAGGCGCGCGACGAGGCCGCGCGTTTCGGCGCGACCTTGCGTGCCGCCGGCATCGAGCGCGGCGACCGCGTCGCGCTGATCTGCTCCAACCGGCTCGACTTCCTGCGCGCCTTCCTCGGCTGCGCCTGGATTGGCGCCGTGTCGGTACCGATCAACACCGCCTCGCGCGGCCACCAGCTGCAGCACATTCTGTCGAATTCCGCGGCGCGGCTGTTGATCGTCGAAGGCGCCTTCGCCGGCAATCTCGATCATCTCGACATGGCCGCGTTGCCGCTCGAGACGATCTGGACCATCGACGCCGAGACTCCGTTGCGTTTTGGCAAGATCGTATCGGCGCCCGTGCCGACGTCGACGGACATTTGCGAGGCCGAGACGATGCGGCCGCGCGACATGCTGACCATCCTCTACACCTCCGGCACCACGGGGCCGTCGAAGGGCGTCTGCTGCCCGCATGCGCAATATTTCTGGTGGGGCGCCAACACCGCAGCGCTGCTCGGCCTCGGCCGTGCCGACGTGCTGCAATCGACATTGCCGCTGTTCCACACCAACGCGCTCAACACCTTCTTCCAGGCGCTGCTCATGGGCGTCAGCGTCACCTACGAGAAGCGTTTCTCGGCGTCCGACTTCTACGCCGCGCTCAAGCGCTCGGACGCGACGGCCACTTACGTGCTCGGCGCCATGGTGCCGATCCTGCTGTCGCGGCCGCGCGGACCGGAAGAGCGCGCGCACCGTGTCACGGTCGCGCTGGCGCCGGGCGTGCCGGCGCGCTTCCACACCGAGTTCACCGAGCGCACCGGCATCCACCTGATCGACGGCTGGGGCTCGACCGAGACGAATTTCGTGCTCGGCACCACCACCGACAAGACGCGGCCCGGCACGATGGGCCCGGTGTTCGACGGCTTCCAGGCGCGCGTCGTCGATGGCGACGACAACGACGTACCGGACGGCACGCCGGGCGAACTTCTGGTGCGTGCCGATCATCCCTACGCCTTCGCCACCGGCTATTTCGGCGCGCCGGAGAAAACCGTCGAAGCCTGGCAGAACCTGTGGTTTCACACCGGCGATCGTGTCATCCGCGAGGCCGACGGCTATTATCGCTTCGTCGACCGCATCAAGGACGCGATCCGCCGCCGCGGCGAGAATATCTCATCGTTCGAGGTCGAGCAGGTGCTCCTGAGCCATCCGGCGGTTGCAATCGCCGCCGCCTTCCCGGTGCGCTCGTCGCTTGCCGAGGACGAGGTGATGGTGGCGGTCGTGTTGCATCCCGGACAGAGCCTCGCTGCGCTCGACCTCATCAAATATTGCGAGCCGCTGCTGCCCTATTTCGCCGTGCCGCGCTACGTCGAATTCGTCGAGGCGCTGCCCACGACCGAGAACGGCAAGGTGCAGAAATACAAGCTCAGCGAACGCGGCGTGAGCGACGCCACCTGGGACCGCGAGGCCGCCGGCTACAAGCTGAAACGCGCGTAAAGCGCCTGCGGCGTGGGCGTTGTTGACAGCCCGAAACCGATCATTTTAAGATTGAAATAATTGGCGCTGCCGGCAAGGCAGGGGTTTGATGCGTCGCGATGCATGGGTAGCGACAATCGTCGCTCTTAGCGCGCGGTCGCGGCACGGACGGACCGGCGCGCCGACGAACCTGTCTCGACGAGGCCCGCGCACGGGCGACATCAGCTTTCAGATCCGGATGGAGAGCACCATGAAAAGAGTAGCCCTCGGCCTCGCCGCACTCGCATTGACCTTCGGCGCCACGGCGGCCAGCGCACAGGACATCACTGTCGGCTTCGTCACCTCGCTCAGCGGCCCTGCCTCGTCGATCGGCCTCAATTACGAGAAGGGCATCAACGCCGCCTACGCCTATCAGGCGGAAGTCGACGGCCACAAGATCAACCTCGTCAAGCTCGACGACGGCTCCGACCCGTCGGCGGCGACGCAGAACGCGCGCAAGCTCGTGCAGCAGAACCACGTGGATCTGATGATCGGCACGTCGAGCGCGCCGGGCACCAACGCGATGCTCACGGTCGCCAACGAACTGAAAGTGCCGTTCATCGGCGTCTCGCCGGTCAACGTGAAAATTCCGGAAGAAGGTCATCCCTGGGGCATCGCCGTGCCGCAGACGCCGAACCTGATGGTCAAGGTGATTGCCGACCGCATGAAGCGCGAAGGCGTCAAGACCGTCGGCTTTATCGGCTTCACCGACTCGTGGGGCGACCTCGTCTATAACGGCGCCAAGGCGTCGGAGGCGGCCGGCGGGCCGAAAGTGACCAGCAACGAGCGCTATACCCGCACCGATACCTCGGTGACCGCGCAGGCGCTGAAGGTGATGGCGACCAAGCCCGACGCGCTGCTCGACGGCGGCTCGGCGACGCAAGCCGCGCTGCCGCTGCTCGAGATGCGCAAGCTCGGCTTCAAGGGTAACTTCTTCGGCACGCCGGCGCTCTTGAACCGCGACTTCGTCCGCATCGGCGCCAAGGCTGCCGACGGCGTGCAGGTGTCGGCCGGCCCGGTGATCGTCACCTCGCAACTGCCCGACTCGCACTTCTCCAAGTCGATCGGCACCAAGTTCCACGAAGTGTTCAAGAAGGTGAACAACTCGGAGGCGGACGACGGCTTCTCCGGCTATTCCTTCGACGGCTGGCTCATCTTCGTCAACGCGGCGAAAGTCGCGCTGAAGACCGCCAAGCCCGGCACGCAGGAATTCCGTGAGGCGCTGATGCAGGCGATCTACTCCAACAAGGACGTCGCCGGCGTGCACGCCGTCTACAATTTCACGCCGAAGTCCTATTACGGCGTCGACGAGCGCAGCCTCGTCGTGGTCAAGCTCGCCGATGGCAAGTGGGTGTACCAGCCCTGATCTGACGACAACCCTCGCGGCGATCTGACGAAGACACCATGAACGCTCAGATCGCCGCGATATTGACCATGGATGGCGTCGCCACCGGCGCCATCTATGTCCTGATCGCGCTCGGCTTCGTCCTCATCTTCGCCGTCACGCGCATCATCTTCGTCCCGTTCGGCGACATCACCGCCTTCACCGCGCTGACCTTGGCCGATCTCGAGGCCAAGCGCCTGCCCGGCACCGCCTCGATGGTGGCGGTGCTTGCGATCGCCGCGGCGCTGATGGAGTGCGTGGCGCTCGCGCGCTCCGGCGCGGCCAGCCGCATTCCGCGCGCCCTGCTCTACTATCTGGTCCTGCCGCTGGTCCCGGCGGCGATCGTGTGGGCGACGTCCGGCACGCTGCTGCCGGCGGCCTTGCGCATCCCGCTGACGATCCTGCTTATCCTGCCGCTCGCGCCGCTGCTCGACCGCATCGTGTTCCGGCCGATCGCCGACGCCTCGGTGCTCCTGCTGCTGATCGTGTCGGTGGCGTTGCATTTCGCCCTGGTCGGCATGGGCCTTCTGTTCTTCGGCCCGGAAGGCGTGCGCACGCAGAGCCTGATCGATTTCTCGACCGACATTGCCGGCACGCCAGTGTCGGGCGAGACGCTGCTGATCGTCGGCTCCGCCGCCGTCTTCAGCTTCCTCCTGTTCCTGTTCTTCAACTACACGCTCACCGGCAAGGCGCTGCACGCGACGGCGATGAACCGCACCGGGGCGCGGCTGATGGGCATCCGCCCGCGGCAGTCCGGCACCATTGCGTTCCTGCTCGGCTCGCTGCTCGCCGCCGTCTCGGGCGTGCTGATCGCGCCGGTCAACACCATCTTCTACGACTCAGGCTTCCTCATCGGGCTCAAGGCTTTCGTCGGCGCCATCATCGGCGGCCTCGTCAGCTTCCCCGTAACCGCGATCGGCTCAGTGTTCGTCGGCATCCTCGAAAGCTTCGCCGCCTTCCAGAGCAGCCCGTTCAAGGAAGTGATCGTCTTTTCGATCCTGATCCCGGTGCTCCTGTGGCGCTCCTATTCCTTCGTCCACCACGAGGAGGAGGACGAGGAATGAGTGCGCGCACCACCATGCTGATCGTGGCGCTCGCCGTGCTGGCCCTGCTGGCAGCGCCGTTCTATCTGGCGCCGTTCACGATCACGCTGCTGAATTACATCGGTGTCTATTCGTTCGTCGCGCTCGGCCTCGTGCTCCTGACCGGCATCGCCGGCATGGTGTCCTTCGGCCAGGCTTCGTTCATGGGCATCGCCGCCTACGCCACCGCCTGGACATCGGCGCTGATGGGCTATTCGCCCTGGCTCGGCCTGATCCTCGCCATCGTCGTCACCTGCGCCGTCGCGGCCGCGGTCGGCCTGCTGACGCTGCGCCTGCAAGGCCATTTCCTGTCGCTCAGCACGATCGCCTGGGGCCTCGCGCTTTACTTCACCTTCGGCAATATCGCCTGGCTGGGGGCCTATAACGGCATTCCATCGATTCCGCCGGTGTCGCTCGGCTCCATGCCGCTCGTGGGCTCAGGCCAGATTTTCTATCTCATCTGGGGCGCGCTGCTCTTCGCGTTACTCGGCGCGCGCAACCTGCTCGGCTCGCGCTCCGGCCGCGCGATGCGCGCGCTGCGCGGCGGCAATGCACTCGTCGAGTCGCTCGGCATCAACGCGCTCTACGTCCGGCTCGTTACCTTCGTCATCGCCGCGCTGCTGGCGGCGCTGTCCGGATGGCTCTACGCGCATATGAGCCGCTTCGTCAGCCCGACGCCGTTCGACGTCACATGGAGCATCATCTTCCTGATGATGGCGATGGTCGGCGGCTCCGGCTACCTGCTCGGCGCAGTAGTCGGCGCCGCGCTGATCACGCTTCTGAAAAACTGGATCCAGGACGTGCTGCCGTTGATCGCGCCGAGTTCGTCGGGCCAGCTCGAGATCGTCGTGTTCTCGGCGCTGTTCATCGTTTTCCTGCAGCGCGCCCGCGACGGCATCGTGCCTTATGTCGCGCAGTGGCTGCCGGAGACCGAGCGCACGCGGCCGCAGGCGGCGGCGCTGCCGCGCCGGGCGCAGCCCGACAAGGGCCGGGCACTGATGCGCGTCGAGGCGGCGAGCCGCAACTTCGGCGGCCTCATCGCCGTCAACAAGGTGTCGTTCGACCTCAACGCCGGCGAGATCCTGGCGCTGATCGGCCCGAACGGGGCCGGCAAGACGACGATGTTCAACCTGATCACCGGCGCGCTGCGCGCCAGCGAAGGCCGCATCGAGTTCGCCGGCAAGGATATCACGCGCGCGTCCGCGTGCAGCATCGCTCGCGGCGGCATCGCCCGCACCTTCCAGCACGTCAAGCTGCGGCCGCGCATGTCGCTCCTCGACAACGTGCTGCTCGGCGCCTATGCGCGCACGCGTGCGGGCTTCTTCGCCGGCGCGCTGCGGCTCGACCGCGCCGAGGAGGAGCATGTGCGGAGCGAAGCGATGCGCCAGCTCGAGCGCGTCGGTCTGGGTGCGCGGCCGTTCGACCTCGCCGGCAACCTGCCGCTCGGCAACCAGCGCCTCCTGGAGATCGCCCGCGCGCTCGCCGCCGATCCGGTGCTGCTGGTGCTCGACGAGCCGGCCGCCGGCCTGCGCCGCCAGGAGAAGTTGAAGCTCGCCGAGCTCCTGCGCACGCTCCGCGCCGAAGGCTTGACCATCCTGCTGGTCGAGCACGACATGGACTTCGTCATGGGCCTGGTCGACCGCATCGTCGTGATGGAGTTCGGCTGCAAGCTGACCGAGGGCACGCCCGAGGCCGTGCGCGCCGACGCTCGCGTGCAGGAAGCCTATCTCGGAGGCGTGGCATGACCGCGCTCTTGTCGATCGACAAGGTCGGCGTCTGCTACGGCAAGGCCGAGGCGGTGCGCGACGTTTCGCTCGACGTCGCGCGCGGGCAGATCGTCACCGTGATCGGCGCCAATGGCGCCGGCAAGACGAGCCTGCTCAACACCGCGATCGGCCTGCTGCCGTGCAGCGGCCGCGTGCTGTTCGATGGCCGCGACGTCACGCGATTGGACACCGAGAGCCGTGTCGAGATGGGCTTCTGCCTCGTGCCGGAGCGGCGCGAGCTATTTGCCGGCATGTCGGTCGAGGACAACCTCCGGCTCGGCGCTTATACGCGCCGCGATGGCGCTGCGGCGGTGAAGCAGTCGATGACGGAAGTGTTCGCGCGCTTCCCGCGGCTGGCCGAACGCCGCGCGCAGAAGGCCGGCACGCTGTCGGGCGGCGAGCGGCAGATGCTGGCGCTGGGCCGCGCGCTCATGGCAAAGCCGCAGCTCCTGATGCTCGACGAGCCGAGCCTGGGTCTCGCGCCGCTCATCACCCGCGAGATATTCCGCATCATCGCCTCGCTGCGCGAGCTCGGCGTGTCGATACTGCTGATCGAGCAGAACGCGCGCGCGGCGCTCGAGACCGCCGACTTCGGCTACGTGATGGAGACCGGCGAGATCGTGCACTCGGGCCCGGCTGCGTCGCTGATCAACGACCCGCGTCTGATCGCAACCTATCTCGGCGGGCATTAGACCGGCGGCTTCGCGAGTCCGGCATCCTTGAGTGCGCGCATGAAGGCGGCGAACCGTTCGCGACGATAGGCGGGCATATCCATACTCGTGTAATCGAAGAAGCCCTTGCCGTCGCGCAGGCCGTTGCGGCCCGCCGCCATGTTGTCGTGCACGATTTTTGGCGCTTCGAAGCGCTTGTCCTTCATGGCATCGGCCATGTAGCGGCTGGCATAATAGAGGATGTCGCCGCCGCCCCAGTCGATGAATTCCAGGAGGCCGAGGATGGCGAAGCGGAAACCGAACCCGTACTTCACCGCCTTGTCGACGTCCTCGGCCGTGGCGACGCCCTCCTCCACCAGACGCGCGGCCTCGTTCATCGCCAAAGCCTGGATGCGCGGCACGATGTACCCGGGCGACGCGGCGCACACGACCGGCACCTTGCCGATGCTCTCGAGCAGCGCGTTGAACTCCGCGAGGACGGTGCGATCGGTCTCCGGCGTCGGGCTGACCTCGATCAGCGGCACGATGAAGGCCGGGTTGAGCCAGTGCGCGTTGAGGAAGCGCTTCGGGCGGCCGCTGAGCGCGGAGAGTTGCGTCGACAGGAAGGTCGAGGTGGTCGAGGCGACGATGGCGTCCACGTCGGCGAAGCGGTCGATGAAGGCGAAACCGTCGCGCTTGGCCGCCTCGGTCTCAGGGACAGCTTCGAAGACGATGTGCGCGCCGGCGAAGGCTGCCTGCGCCGCGTCGTGGCCGTGGAACGATACGCGCGCCATGATGCGGTCGATCGCGGACTTGTCGAAGCCGCCGAGATCGGCGATCTGCTCGAGTGTGCCGCGGATTTCGGCGCGCGCTTCGTCGAACAGCTTCTCACGCGCCGCGGCGGCGCGCGGCTTGGCGTCGATCAGCCGCACGTCGTGACCGGCATAGGCAAAGGCGTGCGCGATGCCGCGGCCCATCCGCCCTGCGCCGACGCAGGCAATCACCGGCGGCATCTAGAGGCCCTCGTGCAGCAGGCGCATCAACGCCTCGCGCGTCTCGCCGGCGAGGCCGAGCGTCTCCATCGTCCGGCCGGTCTTGCGGAAGTCGTTGCCGCTCGCCGCGCCGCCGATCGCCAACAGACCGCTCGCGACCGGCGTCTTCACGCCCGCCCAGTCGGCGAGCGAGACGATGAGCGCAAGACCCATGCCGATGTCCTCGCGCAGGTAGCGGTGCGTCTTCAGGTCGAGCTTCTCGTGCCAGTCGCCGGAATCGACCAGCTTGTCGTGGGCCAGCTTGCCGTACATCCAGTTCGACGTGTTGTAGTGGTCGGCGAGCGGAAAGTGCGGCGGCTTGTAGCCGAGCGCCTCGCGCAAGCGAATGCGCTCATTGTCGAGCGCGTCGTGGACGCGGCGGATCGATGGCTGCGTGCCTTCCTTGTGGATGTCCCAGCGCGGGAAATGCTCGATCGGGCCGGCGTTCATGATGATGAGCGGCGGATGGATGATCGGCCCGGCATTCATCAGCGCCGCCGACAGCGCGTCCTCGACCGGCTCGATGGCGCCGGGGAACGCGGCGGAGATGACCTTCAGTGCGTGCGCGGAATGCCGCGCCGGGAAGACGCCGGTCGGCAGGCGCGTGGCGCGCGTCGTGATCGCGACCTCGGCCGGTCCTCGCTTGCGCGTCAGCCAGGGCAGCGTGCCGGTCTCGGCGATGGCGACGTCGGCGCGGCAGCCGTGATCGCGCAGCACCCGCATCATCACGTATGACCCGAACGTCCCCGGCGGCAGATAGATCACCTGCCCGTCGGTCAGATGCGGCGCCAGCGCCACGGCGAGATCGTGCTGCGCGAAGGCCGGCATCGGCGCGAGGATGAATTCGGCACCACGCACCGCGGCGCCAATGTCGGCGGTTGGCAGTGCAATGCGCACATCGCGCACGCCCTTGAAGTCGCGCATGCGGATCGTGCCGCTCTCGAGTACCGGCTTGAAGGCGTCGGAGTCGCGCCGCCAGAAGCGCACCTCGTGACCCGCTTCGGACAGATCGGCGGCGGCCGCATAACAGCCATTGCCGCCCCCCAACACTGCGATTTTCATGACCGCGACACTCCCCCGTCCCCGCCAGATGCTTTAACCCTAAAACATCTCGGCAGGGAGCGCAAAGCCGGGCGGTGACGGCGGCGGGCGGCGCTAGACGCTGCGCAGGTTCGCCGCGTAGTCGAGACCGCGCTGGTAATAGACCTCGGCGGCATGCGCGAGCATGCGGGTTGCGGCCTCGTCGAGGCTGCGCACGTGCCGCGCCGGCGCGCCGACCACCAGCGTATTGTCCGGCACGACCGCGCCTTCCTTCACCAGCGCGCCGGCGCCGACGATGCAATTGGCGCCGATCTTCGCGCCGTTCATGACCGTCGAGTGCATGCCGATCAGGGTGCCGTCGCCGATCGTGCAGCCGTGCAGGATGACATTGTGGCCGACGGTGCAGTTGGCGCCGATGACGAGGGGGAAGCCGGGGTCCGTATGCAGCGTGCAATTGTCCTGCACGTTGCTGCGCTCGCCCACCTCGATCCATTCATTGTCGCCTCGCAGCACCGCGCCGAACCAGACGCTCGCGCCGGCCTTGAGCCTCACCTTGCCGATGAGCGTCGCGTTGTCGGCGACGTAGCAGGGTGTGCCGATCTCCGGCGTCATGCCGGCGAGGCTGTAGATCGTCATTGTCGGGCCGTCCGTGTGGCGAATGCGTTGCGCCCGGAAAAATGCCCGGTATCCACGCGCAGGGCAAGGCACTCCGGTTCCACGGGAACGAAGCGGCGCGCAATTCCGTTGACGCCGAGATGCCGCAACGGAATCGCGAGGGGTACCGCCGTGGCGAACGCTTACACCACCCAGTTCTTCCAGGATCAACGCGACGGCTCGCTCGCCTCGGCGGCGATCGTCCTGCCGCTGCTGATTGACATCTTCCAGCCGCGCTCGCTGATCGACATCGGCTGCGGCCAGGGAACCTGGTCGAAGACCGCGATGGATCTCGGCATCGAGGACCAGATCGGCGTAGACGGTGCGTGGGCGCAGCCGGTGCTTTCGATCCCGCGCGACAAGTTTCGCCCCTGCGACCTTGCCGCGCCGTTCGATCTCGGCCGTCATTTCGATCTCGCGATCTCGATGGAGGTTGGCGAGCACATCACCCCGGCGCGGGCAGACGCCTTCGTCGGCAACATCGTACGGCATGCCGACGCCGTCGTGTTCTCGGCCGCCGCGCCCTACCAGGGGGGCGTGCACCACGTGAACGAGCAGTGGCCAGCCTACTGGGCGGCGAAATTCGCCGCGCGCGATTTCCGCTGCTTCGATTTCCTGCGCTGGCGCATCTGGGACGACCGGCGGATCGCCACCTGGTACCGCCAGAACCTGCTGATCTTCGCCAACCGGCGCAACGCCGCGCTGATCCACCGGCTCGAGGTGCAGGCGGCCGAGACGCCGCCGGCGGCGATCGCGGTCATCCACCCCGACATGTGGACCAACATGATGAACTCGAAGAGCCTGCGGCTGCAGCGGCTGATCGCGCCGCTCCTGACCGGCGTCCGCGCACTCGCGCCGAAATCAAAGCGTGCGCCCAACGCGCAGTTGCCGGGCCGGCTCTAGGCCGGCGGGGCCTCATCCGGCGTGAGCGACTACGGATGATCGGCATCGCACCGACGGCGGGACTTTGCGCGTCGTGTTCAAGCGCGGCCGCCGCAAGGCGCTGCGCTACGCCACCACGGTGCGCACAATGTTCCCGGACGTCGTCGGCGCATCGCGGCCGGTGCGCTGGCTCGACGTCGGCGCCGGCTTCGGCGAGTTCGTCGAAGTGTTGCAGGAGATGCTGCCTGCCGGCAGCCAGGTCATGGGCATTGAGCCGATGGCGCCGAAAGTCGCCGAAGCGCAGGCGCGCGGCCTGCCGGTCTATCAGGCCGATCTCGCGCAGACCGGCGGCGGGTTCGACGTGATCTCGCTGGCCAACGTGTTCTCGCACGTTCCGGATTCCCTATCGCTCGCCCTTCCGGCGCCTCTTGCTGCGCACGCGAGTCCCCGAAGCACCGCTGCGGCGCGCGCCCTGACACCCGTTGCATGGCCTCGATGCCAACTAATGCCGGCGCGCCTGCGGCTCGGGGCGCATTACAGTCTCGATCACGCGCGTGAGCGTGTCGGTATCGAACGGCTTGCGCAGGACGTGCAGCCCGTCCGGCACCTTCTGCGCCGAGTCGGTGTAGCCGGTGCTGAGGACAATAGGCAGGCCCGGATAACGATCGCGGATCTCGTTGGCCAATCCAATGCCGTCGATGCTGCCCGGCATGACGATGTCGCTGAACACCAGATCGGCGGGTTTGCCCTGCTCTAGGAACTGCAAAGCAGATTCCGCGGAGTCACGCAGCGACGTGGCGTAGCCCATCTGCTCGAACAGCGACGAGGTCACCTGCGCCACGTCGGGATTGTCGTCGACGACGAGCACGCGTGGCCGGCGCGGGTCGGCCCGCGCCGCGCCGGGCGCAGTCGCAATCTCGCGCTCGGCGCAGACGGGCAGATAGACGGTGAAGCTTGTGCCCTCGCCGACCTTACTGTCGACTTTGATCGTGCCGCCGGCCTGGTGGACGAAGCCGTAGACCTGGCTGAGGCCGAGGCCGGTACCCTTGCCGACTTCCTTGGTCGTGAAGAACGGATCGAAGATCTTCGACAACAGGTTGGGCGGAATGCCCGCACCGGTGTCGCTGAAGCGGATCGCGGCGAAGGCGCCGTCGAGGTGGTTGCCCTGCGCATCGACCGGCGAGGTCACCTCCGACAGCGACAGCGTGAAGGTGCCGCCGCTCGGCATCGCGTCACGCGCATTGACGGCGATATTGACGATGGCGAGCTCGAGCTCGGCGAGGTCGGCCTTGGTGAAGATCGCGGTCGCAACGACGGCCTCCTTGTAGACGATATTGCCGCGCAGGGAGCTCTCGACCATCGGCCGGATGTTGCGGATCACCGCCGCCAGATCGATGACCGAGGGGCTGACATGCTGGGCGCGCGAGAACGTCAGGAGCTGACGCGTCAGCGTCTCGCCGCGCTTGGCCGCGGTCTGGATCGCCTCGATGGCGCGCGGCAGCTTGGGATCGAGCAGGCGCTTGAAGGCCTGCGCATTGCCGCCGATGATCATCAGGAGGTTGTTGAAGTCGTGGGCGATGCCGCCGGTGAGCTTGCCGATGGCTTCCATCTTCTGCGCCATGACGAGTTGCTCGCGGGCCTCGACCAGCTTCTCCTGTGTGTCGCGGCGCTCGGTCGTGTCGCGCATGATGCTGGAGAAGCCGATCAGGTCGCCGGACTGGCCGCGGATGACCGAGACGACGCCGGTGACGAAGAACGGCGTGCCGTCCTTGCGAATGCGCCAGCCTTCGACGTCGTGCTTGCCCTTCTGGATCGCCAGTTCGAGGGCGCGCACGGCTTCGCCGGAGCGCCGCTCGTCGGGCCGGTAGAACAGGCCGAACGGCTTGCCGATCACCTCGTCCTGCGTGTAGCCGGTGATCTTCTGCGCCGAGTTGTTCCAGCTGGCGACGCGGCCCGCGGTGTCGAGCACGAACACGGCATGGTCTGCGACGTCGTCGACCAGCGCCTGGAAATGATGGCGCGCCAGATCGAGCGCCTTCTGCGTGTCACCGAGCTCGCCGATCACGCGCTCGCGCGCGGCGCCGAGGCGGCGATACATGTCGCGCCGCAGCGCGAAGCCGGCCGTCAGGACCAGCGTTGAGAACGAAACGCTGACCGAGAGCGCGAGCAGCAGCAACAGGCGGTCGGTCAGCGGCTCGTTCAGCACCGCTATGACCTTCGTGCCCCAGGCGGCGGCGAGGACGAGCGCGAACACGGCTGTCGTCGAAACGCGCTGGTCTTCGCGCAGCGCCGCGCCGATCAACGGCATCAGGGCGACAAAAGCGATGAGCCAGCGATGCGTGTGTACGAGGTCGCTGGCGGCGAGATAGACGTCCGCGGCCGGACTGAACGCGATGAATCCGATCGCAAAGGCGAGCCCGCCAGCGACCGCCGCTTCCAGAGCCACTTCTCGCGAGGGGGTCTCCGCGCCCCAGGTAATGATGAGCGGCGCGATGAGCAGCGACGCCGCCGCATCGGCGAGCCACCAAAGCGGCCACACCGTCGCATAGGAGACAAAGTCGCCGTCGTTGAGCGCCGCTCCGGCCGCCGTTACCGCGGCGCCGATCGCGGCAGCCGCCACGAGGCCGAAGCACACGACCTTGATCACGCCGAGCGGCGTGTCGAATGCCTTGCTGCCGAGCGTCAGTGTGCGAACGAGGTGACTGCCCGCCAGCCCGGCGCCGAGCGACCCCGCGGCCACGAAAGCGCAGACAATCGGCGTCTGTCCGGTAATCGCCGCCGCAAGATAGCTGCCGAGCACGATGCTAGGCCACAATTGCGTTCCAAACACGAGCAGGAGCCCGATGGCAAATCCCGTCGGTGGGAACAGCGGCGCGGCAATCGGATCGAGCCAGGGGGCGATTTGTAAAAGCTCGGCGAACGCGGCGTAGGTCCCGACAACGGCCGCGATGCGCGCCGCGTAGAGGGCGAACTGGGCAGCCTGATGTGCGGCGGGCCGCCGCTCCGGCTCGACCGTTTCCTGTAGTCCAAGCGAACTGGATTCGATGCTTCGCAATGCCACGGCCCCCGACCAGGAAACGCGAACGGATCGTCGAGACGGATAGCACTCAAAAGATGCGGCAACTTAGTGGCGGTACGACAGTTCGTACTGCCCTAACTATGCGCAGATCCGCGCAACCCTGCATTCTGTTTCGGACAAGTGCTTGAAAAATCGAAAAGTCTCCGAAGTTCCGTCGTAACGATCTGACACCCTTCGGCGGTCAGGACATACCGGCTCGCGAAGTGTTCGCGCAAAAACGATTCGAAAACTGCGCATCCGAGCAGGTGACCTCAGCTGGCGTCGCGCAAAGGCTCTTCACCCTCGCGGAACAATCTTCTACGGAATGCCGCCGCAGGAGCCGATCATCGCGGTCTCGACGACGTCACCGGAGGCGAGTTCGACGGTGACGGAGATCATGCCCGACACGGGAAACACCGCATGGCGGATCGGCTCGCCGGGCCGGCCGAATAAATCGCCGTGCACGAAGTCGACACGCGTCAGCCGCCCGCGCGCTTCCGGGTACCGCAGTATCAGTTCGGTCAGAATTCGGTTTTGCAAACGCAAACTCCTTCCGAAAGCCCATCGCGGCGCGACTGTTATGAACCCTCCGGTCAAGGCGCTTGGGTCAAATGGTCATCCCTCGGTTGCGACCATTCGAATTCTATATCGTTTTCCAGATACATTCGATCAACAGTATTTGACGCCCGGCCGCCGACTGATCTGCGCACGAATGTCCCGTCGTGCGTTCGACGATGCGCAACAACGAAGCTCGGACCTGCTCCGCCACTCGCCGCGCTTTACGGCTTGCAACTGTGAAAAGAGGACCGAGCGGCCGCCCGCAGGCGACCCGCTCGACGCGCTTGCCTTCGGCCTCTATCCTCCACCTATGAGCCAAAAATGTCGGCTGGGTCATGGGGATAGGAAGGATCATGCGGGTCATCGCCGTTGAAGAACATTTCGTCACACCGGCCTTTGTCGAGGGGCCGGGCAAGGGCTTTCTCGACCGCTTCAAGAACTCCGGACCGCGCGGCGCCTTGATCGCCGAACGGCTGTTCGAGATGGGCGACAAGCGCGTCGCCGAGATGGACGCCGCTGGCATCGACATGATGGTGCTCTCGCTCAACTCGCCGGGCGTCGAGCAGATGGAGGCCGCCGACGCCATCCCCTGCGCCCGCGACGCCAACGATTTCCTTGCCGCCGCGATCAAGCGTCATCCCACACGCTATGCCGGCTTCGCCGCTCTGCCGATCCAGGCGCCGGACGAGGCAGCGAAAGAATTCGAGCGCTGCGTCAAGACGCTTGGCTTCAAGGGCACGAACATCAACGGGCACACGCGCGGCCGCTATCTCGACGATCCGTACTTCACGCCGATCCTGGCCTGCGCCGATGCGCTCGGCGTGCCGATCTACCTGCACCCGACCGTGCCGCACAAACCGGTCGCCGACGCCCTCTATGGCGGCTTCTCGCCGACCGTCAGCGGCGTGTTGGCGAGTTCGGCCTGGGGCTGGCACATCGAGACGGCGATCCACGTGTTGCGCCTGATCCTCGGCGGCGTGTTCGACAAATATCCAAAGCTACAGGTCGCGATCGGCCATATGGGCGAAGCGATCCCGTTCATGCTGCCGCGCATGAACCGCAATCTGCCGCCGCAAGTGACACAGCTTAAGCGCCCCTTCGGTGACTACCTGCGGCAGAACGTGCACTACACCTTCGGCGGCTTCAATTTCGCGCCGACCTTCCTCAACCTGCTGCTCGAGGTCGGCGTCGACCGCATCATGTTCTCGGTCGACTATCCGTACGGCTCGATGGAGGAAGCGCGCAGTTTCCTTCAGCACCTGCCGGTCAGCGAGGCTGACCGCGAGCGCATCGCGCACGGCAATGCCGAGCGGCTCTTGAAGGTGTAGGGACCGGGGCGTGGTCTACCAGTGATAATTGATGCCGGCGCGGACGACATCGTCCTTCGCCGGCGTCGACATCGGCGTGTTGCTGGCCGCGCCCATGAAGGTCGCGGTGCCGAGGTCGAGATGGAGCCATTCGACCTTCGCGCTCCAGGCTTTCGACAATGAGTATTCGACGCCGGCGCCGGCCGTCCATCCGAGCCGCGTCGTTGAATCGGTGCGGCCGGCTTGGTCCGTCCTGATGTCGCCATAGGCGGTGCCGCCGGTCACATATGGCAGCCACGAGCCAAAGGCATAGCCGACCCGGCCGCGCGTCGTACCGAGCCAGCTCTGCCGGGTCCGGCATTCGCCGCCGCCATTCGTGGCGCACACACCGCCGTCACTGCGGCTGCCTGAGAGGTTGGTCCAGTCGAGATCCGACTCGAGGCCGAGCACGAACGGGCCCGTCTGCCAGTTGTAGCCGAGCTGCCCGCCGACGACTCCGCCCGAGAGGCCGAATCCGCGCAGAGTCGGGTCGGTCGCCGGGTCGCGCCAGTTCGAGCGCCCCCAGCCGTAGCCGCCGTTGAGACCGACATAGAAGCCGCTCCAGGTGAACGGGACCGGAGCGGCAGCAGGCGGCACGGCTTGCGGGCGCGCCGGAGCGACATCGGCCGCACGCGCGGCGGAAAGGCTCGCGATGACGGCGCCCAAGGCAAACAAGGCTGCAATATGGTGTTTCATGCCGATCCTGAACGAGGAACGCGGGACAAGCGCGCGTCTCCATCGCCTCCTTTCGCGGCGTAAGGTTGGCGCAATAACGGCAAAGCAGCAGGTCGTGTTCCGCCGGCACCTAGGCACCGTCCGGCCCATGCGGCTTTCGGTAGGCGAATTGGGCTGTTGCGGCCGCGCCACGGACATCGCGCTCCGCTCGACGTGATCGTCGCGTTGAGTTCGAACGATGCGATTTCGCCTGCCCGCCTTCGCGAGCGCAGATCGGAGATATGGAGACGGTGTCGCTGGGGAGCGCTGGCGGTGGGAGCGCTACTGCAAACGAACTTCTCTATTCTGGAGGCAGCAACTGGCCGGAACCGGCTCAGCGCTCCTCTCAGAGGACGCCAAGACGGTCCGCCTGATCGGCTTTGAGCCAGAACCTAAAGCAAACGCGCCGCCCCGACGAGCCGATTCATCGATAGAAACGGATCTCAACTCTGCCCTCTTCCGCAGCAGTTCGCGTCCACGTCATAGCTCGGGCGTAAGCAATCTTTCGTGCTACGCCGCATCGATTATAGACCATCGGGCTTCGCCCCCTCTCTCCGCGCACTACGGCGGCTCCGGCTCCGCGTTGACCGTGGACCTCTTCTTTCTATGCTGAAACTTGGGGGAAGCGCCGCCGGATAAGCTTGATTCTCGTCAAAGGCATCCTTGCTGACGCGGCCATACTGCCGCAATGGCGGAGACTTTTGCCTTCCGACCGGCGACGACGCGTGAGATCAGCGTCGGCTCTCTCGCTTTGCCCGGTGATCTCGTCGTCCCAGAGAACGCCCAGGCGCTGGTCGTCTTCGCGCACGGCAGCGGCTCGAGCCGCATGAGCCCGCGCAACCGTGCCGTCGCTCGCGCTCTCAATGAGCGCGGCATGGCGACTTTGCTGTTCGATCTGCTCGAGCCGGCAGAGGAGCGCGACCGCACCAATGTGTTCGATATTCCGTTGCTGGCCGGACGCCTGGTCGAGGCGGTGCACTGGATCGACCAGCAGCCGGAGCTCGCGAACGTGTACGTCGGCCTGTTCGGCGCCAGCACCGGCGCCGCAGCGGCTTTGGTCGCGGCGGCCGAGCTCGACGGCCGCATCGGCGCCGTCGTTTCGCGCGGCGGCAGGCCCGATCTCGCGGCCGCCGCGCTCGACCGGGTGACCTCGCCGACGCTGTTGATCGTCGGCGGCTTCGACGACGTCGTCATCGAATTGAACCGACAGGCCTATGCGCGTCTGCGGATTGAGAGGGCGCTGGAGATTGTGCCCGGCGCGACCCATTTGTTCCCCGAGCCGGGCGCGCTCGAACGCGTAATCGAACTCGCCGGCGACTGGTTCGTCACGCATCTCAAGCCGGCGCAGGCGAAGGACTAGCGGAGCACGCCATGCCCTTCAGCGACCGCACCGACGCCGGACAGCAACTTGCCAAGGCTCTGGCCCGTTACAGGCAAGATAAGCCGGTCGTACTGGCGCTGCCGCGCGGCGGCGTGCCAGTCGCCGCCGAAATCGCCACTGCACTTGGCGCACCGCTCGATCTCGTGCTCGTACGAAAGATCGGTGTGCCCTACCAGCCGGAGCTTGCCGCCGGCGCGGTGGTCGACGGCGGAAGCCCGGTCGTCGTTCGCAACGAGGACATCATCCGTCTCGCTGGCGTGAGCGAGGCCGATTTCGCCGAGATCCGCGACCGCGAGCTCGCCGAGATCGAGCGCCGCCGCAAGCTCTATCTCGGCGACCGGGCGCATCCCGCGCTCAAGGACCGGACCGTCATCGTCGTCGATGACGGCATCGCCACCGGTGCGACCACGCGTGCGGCCTGCGTGCCATCCGCACGCGCAAGCCACGCAAGCTGGTGCTTGCGGTGCCGGTGGCCCCGACATCAACATTGGCCGAATTGCGAGACGAGGCCGACGACATTGTTTGCCTGGAGGACCATGAGAATTTCGGCGCCATCGGCCTGTTTTACGCCGATTTCAGCCAGGTCGCCGACGCCGTCGTCACCGACCTTCTTGCCCGCCATCCGGTCAGACCGGAACAGACCGCCTGAACCGATAAAGGAAATAGGGAGCGCGCAATGCCGCAGATGCAGGAAAAACAGCACGCCACGCGGGACGAGATCGTTGCACTCCTCGGGTCGCTGGACGAAGACAGGTTAATTGCCCGGTGGCAGGACCAGACATGCACGAGGGCCGGCAGGCGGCCGAAGCCGCCCGGTTAAGCTGAGCTTCCGACCCAGCGGATCTCGGCCGGTTTGCGCGTCACCGGAGGAGGGAATGAAACCGGATATCCCACGACAATTGGAGCTACCGGCAGATAAGCGGGCGGCAGGTTGATCTGCGCCTTGCCTTCCGGTGTGGCAATATAACTCTGAGCAAAGCCAATCCAGCAGGTGCCGAGATCGATTGCACGGGCGGCCAGCATCAAATTCTGCGCTGCAAGTGAGCAATCGATCGTCACCCACGGCCCTTCGATTCTGCTGGCGATCACAATGAGCAGCGGCGCGTCGTAAAAAATATTGAAACTGGGGTTGCCAAGAACCTCTTCAAAATGATGCGATACTAGACCAGCCGGCGTCGTCGCCAACATATGCGCCTTGGCCGCATCGGAGATGCGCGCCAGCAGGGCGCGATCGCGTACGACCGTGAACGACCAAGGTTGCTCATTGATTGCACTCGGTGCCTGAATGGCTGCATCGATGAGCGATTGGATGGTCGTCTCGTCTACGGCAACCGCCTCATACATGCGGACGGCGCGGCGGCTATAGAGCGCTTCTTTCAGGTCCATCGTGGCACCTCCTGCGCACAAGTCCCCGAGGCTAATACCGGCATTGCACAGGCGAGTAATTGACGAATCGCAACACGGGCGGCCTGGGAGCGCGGGCCCGATCCGCCGTCGCGGCTGCAAGCTCAAGGATGGTCACGATGACGCGACGCACTGAGCAGCCGGAAATCCAACTATCGAGCGCTGTCCGCTCTGGAGCCAACAAGAGACATGACCGGAGGCAGTCGCCTATGTCCGAGTTGGGCCAACACCGGCCCAAGCACAACGTCGACGTGCTCAAGACCGAAGATCGGTCCGGCAGCGGAGCTTATTTGCTGACTCCGATAGGCTGCGCTAGCGCATAGACGATCTGGATTTGGCCCCGTCCGTCTTACCGGCACCCGCGAGCTTGTTCACCAGTTCGGTATCGTTGGCGAGTTCGGCTGCGGCGCCGGAATAGACGACCTTGCCATCATCGAGGACATAGGCCCGGTCCGCGATCGAGAGACACAGCGGCGCGTTCTGCTCGATCAGCAGCACCGACAGGCCCTCGTCGCGCATGCGCTGGACCACCCGCATCACCTCCTTGACAATCAGCGGCGCGAGGCCCTGCGAGGGCTCGTCGAGCAGCATGATGCGCGGATTGAGCAGCAGCGGCCGGGCGATCGCCAGCATCTCCTGCTCGCCGCCTGAGAGCTGGCGGCCAAGCTGGCTGCGGCGCTCGGCGAGCCTCGGGAACAGCTCGAACACGCGGTCGAGCGTCCATGGGCCCGGCCGGGCTTGCGGCACTTTCAGATTTTCGAGCACGGTCAGGTTGCCGAATATCTTGCGTCCTTCCGGCACGTAGCCCACGCCGAGCGCGGCAACGCGGTGCGTCGGCCAGCGCGTCGTCTCGCGTCCGAAAATCTCGATCTTGCCCATGCGCGCCGGTGTCAGACCCATCAGGCTGCGGACGGTGGTGGTCTTGCCGGCGCCATTGCGGCCGAGCACGGCGACGATCTCGCCTTCCTTCACCTCGAGCGACACGCCGTGAAGGATGTGGCTCTTGCCGTAGAAGGAGTGGATCTCCTGCGCATTGAGGACGACGGTCATTCGGCGGTCCCCAGATAGGCGGCGCGCACGCGCGGGTCGGCGGAGATCTGTTCCGGCGTGCCCTCGGCGAGCACGGTGCCCTGGTCCAGTACCGTGACGTGTTGGGCGATGCCGAAGACGATATCCATGTCGTGCTCGATGAAGAGGATGGTGACGCCCTGCTCGGCGTGCAGGCGGCGCACGAGGTCGACCATGTGATCGGTCTCGTGATCGCCCATACCGGCGGTCGGCTCGTCGAGCAGGAGGAGGCGCGGCTTCAGGCTGAGCGCAAGCGCCAATTCGACGACGCGCTGATCGCCATGCGCAAGCTCGCCGACGGTGCGGTCCTCCTTGCCGGAGAGGCCAACGGTGCAGATCAGCTCCTCGGCGCGGGTGACGATATCGGCACGCGTCGCACGGCCGACCCAGGGGCGGCCGTTGACGCGGGCCTGGGTTTCGACGCCGACCCGGATGTTCTCGTAGACGCTCAAGTCCGGCATGATCTCGGTGATCTGGAACGTGCGCACGATGCCCTTTGCGACACGGTCAACGATCGTCTGCCGTGTGATCGTCTCTCCCTCGAAGATCACGTTGCCGGCGGTTGGCGCCAGGAAGCCACTGATGAGGTTGAAGAAGGTGGTCTTGCCGGCGCCGTTCGGCCCGATCACCGCACGCATTTCGCCGGCGCGCATCTCGAACGAGACGCCGTCGACGGCCCTCAGGCTCCCGAAGTGGCGCGACACGTTCTCCATCCGCAGGAACGGCATTTTCGCGGTCACGTCAGAAGCCGTCGACATATGTGATTGCATGACCGCGGTCATCATGCGGCCTCCGCGCGGCGGAAGATTCCGAGCACACCTTTCGGAAATAGGAGAACGATGCAAACGAAGATCAGGCCGATGAAAGTCATCCAGTTTTCCGTGACGCTCGAAAGGTAGTCCTGCGCGACTACAAAGATGATCACTCCGATGAGCGGTCCGAAGAAGCTGCGCATGCCGCCGAGGATGATCATGATTACGAAGTTGCCCGAGAGGATCCAGTGGAGATCCTGCGGCGATGTGAAATTGAATAGCAGCGCGTTCAACGTGCCGGCGAAGGCGGTGATCGTGCCGGCGATGGCGAAGGCCGCCCAGACATAACGCTCGACACGGATGCCGAGGAATTCCATGCGCCGGCGGTTTTCGCGGATCGCCACCCAGGTGTGGCCGAGCGGCGATTGCAGGATCGTCCACATGACGGTGACCGCGACCGTGAAGCACAGCAGAACAAGATAGTAGAAGGCGGTGCCGGACGAGGCGATCGGGATTGTCAGCGAGCCGAGATGGATGTCCTGCCGCGCGAATCCGGACAGTCCGTCCTCGCCGCCGGTCACCTCGTTCCAGCGCACCATGACGAAATAAAAGAGCTGACCGATTGCGATCGTGATCATCGCGAAATAGATGCCGCGACGGCGCATCACCAGGGGGCCCAGGATCGTAGCGGCGAGCCCACCGGCAACCGTGCCGACCAGGATCGCCAGCGGCGTCGACAGAGCGAGATATTTGAGAGTCATGCCGGCGCCGTAGGCGCCGAGGCCGAAATACGCCGCCTGCCCGAAGGACAGTCCGCCGGTAAAGCCGAGCAGGAGGTTAAGGCCCATGGTTGCTATCGCGTAGATGAGCACCTTGGAGCCAAGCGCTGTGTAGCTGCCGATCGCCGGCAGCCAGTACGGCAGAGCAACGAGCACGATCCACATCGCCGAGATCGAAAGGACGCGCATCATTCGAACAGACCCTCTTCGCCGAACAGTCCGCGCGGCCGCACGACCAGCACGATCAGCATCATCAGATAGATCACCGCTTCGCTCGCAGCCGGGTAGTAGGTGGTGACGATGCCCGCGGCGAGCCCGATGATGAGGCCGCCGAGCACGGCTCCGGCCAGGCTGCCGACGCCGCCAATGATGATGGCGACGAAGCTCGGCATCAGCAGGCTATTGCCCATCGGCGGCGTGAGCCCGAGCACGCCTGAAGCCAGCACGCCCGCGAGTCCGGCTAAGATGCAGCCAAAGGCGAAGTTGAGGGCTCGCAGTCTGTAGATGTTGACGCCCAGGGCGGCCGTCGTCTCGAGGTCGCGCGTGCCGGCGCGGATGCGAATGCCGAGTAATGTGTAGCGCAGCAGCAGGAAAAGGCCGATTGCCGCCGCCGCTGTGATGCCGATAACGAAGAGCCGGTACCCGGTGATGAAGAAATAGACGTCGCTGACCGGAGAGTTGATGATGTCCGGAACCTCGAGCGGGAGGCCCTGCGGGCCCCAGATCGTGCGCGTCAAATCCTCGATGATCAGCGCGAGGCCGAAGGTGAGAAGCAGGCTGTAGATCGGGTCGACGCGCTTGTAGACCGGACGGATCAGCACGCGTTCGACGGCGAGGCCGATGACGCCGGCGAGGACTGGCCCTGCGATCAGCGCGCCCCAGAATCCGAGATAAGGCGTGAGCGTATAGGCGAGATAGGCGCCGATGACGAGGAAGCCGCCATGCGCCATGTTTATCACTGAGTTCAGGCTCAGGATCAGCGCCAGACCGAGCGCCATGAGCGCGTAGAATACGCCCTGGATCAGCCCGTTGAAGGCATTGAAAAGCAGAAGCTCCATTGTAGGTCCGGCCGTCCGCTGAAT
>Ga0265342_10000637_pt1 | contig 36764 bp, 34 predicted proteins | sample 4CB327metaG_FD_203125 | JGI IMG/M metagenome (GOLD analysis project Ga0265342, IMG submission 203125) | Rhizosphere microbial communities from Carex aquatilis grown in University of Washington, Seatle, WA, United States - 4-CB3-27 metaG | ecosystem: Host-associated > Plants > Roots >... | reverse complement strand
GCGATTGTTAGAATAGGAAGTGATGAACACACAGCAATTCACGCCTCTGTCTGCCGCCCCGGCGCGGCTCGGGCGTATCTCCTCGCTTGCATTGGCGGTTGCGCTCTGCTCTGCCGTCGCATTTGCCCAGCAGCCCGCACCAGGCGCAGGCAGCCAGGCAACTCAACCAGCAGCGCAATCCCCAGCTCAACCAGCGCCTCAACCTCCGGCTCAGCCTGCGGCGCAGGCGGCTCCGGGCGCCGGGTCGAATTCCGACTCCGGCACGCCGACCTTTCATGTCGGCGTCAACGAGGTCAGCCTCATCTTTACGGTCTCAGATAAGCACGGCCACTATGTTGCCGACCTTGGCCAGAATGACTTCGCCTTGCTCGATGACCAGAAGGCTCCGGAACACGTCAACTCGTTTCACCAGCAGATCAACCTGCCACTCCGCGTCGGTATCGTGATTGACGCCAGCACGTCTATCCGGTCCCGCTTTCAGTTCGAGCAGCAATCGGCCACCGAATTCTTGCTCCAGGTAATCAAAGCCAAGAACGACCGCGCCTTTGTTATGGGCTTTGACGTGACGCCGACCGTGACTGCGGATTGGACCAACGATCAGGATGCCCTTGAAACCGGCGTCAACAAGCTTTCGCCCGGCGGCGGCACCGCGCTATTCGACGCCGTTTATGTCGCATGCCGCGACAAGCTCGGCACCTCGCGCGGCCCTGAGCCCGTGCGCAAGGCCATCATTCTCATCTCTGACGGCGAAGACAACCAGAGCCGCGTCTACCTCTCTGAGGCCGTCAAGGAGTGTGAGCGCGCCGAGACCATCATTTACGCCATCAGCACCAACTGGACACCCAGCCGTGGAGAAGGCGACAAGGTTCTCCAGGAACTCACCGACCAGACCGGCGGCGAAACCTTCTTCCCGCCGTCGGTGGAAGAGATGGCGACCAGCTTTAAAAACATCGAAGAGGAGCTGCGCAGCCAGTACGCACTCGTCTATACGCCCGCCAACTTTGTCGCCAACGGCGCATACCGAACGATCTACCTTTACTGTTACGACCGTAAATATACGGTGCGCGCCAAAAAGGGCTATTTCGCCACCGGGCAGTAGACCAACCCCCGCCGCCACTCAGCGCGGCTGGATTCTCGACTCCATCCGAAAGAGCGCGGCCATCGCCGCGCTCTTTCTGTTGATCCAGCCGATTTTCTTTCCGGGCGTTTTCCGAATCAGGACGACGGCGTACCTCTCCGTTCCAAATCGATACCTTCCCGCACTCCCGGACTCCCTTCCTCATCCATTTCCCCTCATCGCACGATGAACTAAACGTGGGTGATTCAGAACATCCCAACAGACATTCCCATCGAGTGAGGGATTCGAGGTGATCCGCCAGGCAATATCGTGCGACATCTGCGCTTCAGAGAAGCGGCAGACCAATCATTGGTTTGTCGCATACGAGCAAGCGGGTGAACTGCGCGTCAGCGGCTGGAGCTCGCGCCACAAATTGCGCCCCGGCTCCAAGCATCTCTGCGGACAAACCTGCCTGCACAAGCTGGTGGATGAATTCATGGCCAAGGCCATCGCCGTACGCGCGCAGCGCCCGGTCGAAGAGCCAGCTGAGGAAATTGCCCAGGATCAAGAAGCCGTCGTCGACGCCAGCCTGATCTCCGACGCGGCCTACCCCGACACAGCCCTTCCGGATGCGGCCAACATTGACTTCGAGTCCTCCGCGCGCATCATCACTCCGCCTGCACTCCCACCGCCTGCGCTTGCTCCGTCCCGGCCTGCCTATCGGCCTCAACCAGAACTGGTGCCCCCGCGCCCGCATCCCGCGGAAAGGGTTTCTCCACCTGAAGAGTTGCCGCGATACGCCTCCCGCAATTGGCGCGCCGAAGCATGGGAGCGCGAACGGGAGCGCGAATTGCGCGTCATCGGAAAGCACCCCGACGTCGCCGCTCGCCGCGCATCGAATGCCTGATTCTTCTTTCCGGATCACAGAACGGATGGCTTTATGAATTTCGATTTGCTCTCGGCGCTCTTGGCGCTGCTGCCGCAGCTCTTTACTAAGCACTCACGAGCGGCAGGACGTTCCGTCCCGCGAATGATTTCAGCGCAAGCTGTCTACTTTGCCGAAGCCTTACCGGCAAGCATCGCCAGCAGCTCCTCTTCGTCAATTACCGGAACCTTAAGCTCGCGCGCCTTTTCGAGCTTTGAGCCGGCTTCTTCTCCGGCCACCACATAGCTGGTCTTCTTGCTGAGTGAACCCGCAGTCTTTCCTCCTGCGGTCTCAATCCTTTCCTTCGCCTCGTCGCGCGTCATCTTCGGCAGCGTTCCCGTCAGCACAAACGTCAATCCGGCGAGCTGCGTTGAGCGCTGCTTTTTCTCCGCCGTCATGTCCACGCCGGCATCTTCAAGCCGTTTCACCAGATGGCGATTTTCTTTGTCGCCAAAAAACTCCAGAATCGCCTGCGAGATGCGCGGGCCGACCTCTTCCACGCGCTCGAGTTCTTCGGCTGAAGCCTCCATCAGCGCCTCGATCGAACCGAACTCCTGTGCCAGCAACTCCGCCGTGCGCTCGCCAACAAAGCGAATGCCGAGGCCCATCAGCGCGCGCGCCAGCCCTGCGGTTTTTGAACGTCCAATCTCCTCAAGAAGCGTTCCGATCGCCTTCGGGCCGAGCAACGCCTCTTTTTTCGCGACCTTCTGCTGCGACTTCTTGTCCACGCGAACGACTTCTTTTTCGAGCGACCCGAGCGCCTTCTCATCGAGCGTGTAAAGGTCGGCAACGCTTTTGACCAACCGTTTCTCCGCCAACTGCTGCACCACCGCGTCGCCCAACCCCTCAATGTTCATCACGCCACGACCGGCAAAGTGAAGCAGCGACTCACGCAACTTGGCCGGGCAGTCGGCATTTACGCAGCGCCAATCGGCTTCGCCCTCTGCGCGGACAACTTTGCTTCCGCACTCCGGACATTTCGATGGGAACTCGAACGTGTGCTTTCCGCGCGGGTGGTCAGCATCTTCGACCACTTCAACCACTTTTGGAATCACGTCGCCGCCGCGCTCCACCTTTACGTAATCCCCGATCTTGAGTCCAAGACCGAGAATAAAATCCGCATTGTGCAGCGTGGCGCGGCTGACAGTCGTTCCGCCGATGAAGACGGGCGAGAGCTCTGCCACCGGCGTCAGCTTGCCCGTGCGGCCCACCTGCACCGTAATGCTTTTCATCTGCGTGACGCCCGCTTTGGCGGTGAACTTGTAGGCGATGGCCCAGCGCGGTGCGCGGCCCGTGTAGCCCAGCCGCTGCTGCGTCGCGTGCGCATCCACCTTCAGCACTACGCCATCGATCTCGTAGCCCAGAGTCGCACGCTTGTTCTCCGCGTCGTCGATGAATTTCATCATCCCATCGACATTTTTCACGCGCTCCCGATGCGGATTCACGCGAAAGCCGAGCTTGGTCAGCGCGTCGAGCGTAGCCGTCTGCCCGGCGGCAAAGTACTCGCCATTGACGAGCAAAAAATATGCGAAGAACACAAGCCGCCGCTTGGCGACGATGGAGGAATCAAGCGTGCGCAGAGTTCCCGCGGCTGAGTTGCGCGGATTCACAAACGCCGGGAGCCCTTCACGTTCTCGCTCCTCGTTCATTTGCACAAACGCCGCTGCGGGCATCACCACTTCGCCGCGGACTTCAAATCCCTGCTGTACTCCGGCCTTTTTCAGCCGCTCCGCTGGAATGCTGAGCGGAATGCTGCGAATGGTTCGGATATTTGAGGTAACGTCTTCGCCGGTCTGACCGTCACCGCGCGTCAGGCCCATGGTGAGCCGCGCTCCGCCGCCGCTCGCATCGTAACTGAGCGCCACGCTCAAACCGTCGAGCTTCAGCTCGGCCGTGTATTCCACCGGCAGATAACCCGCCAGCTCGTGCACGCGCCGGTCCCAGTCGGCCAGCTCCTCGGCCGAATAGGCATTGTCGAGCGAGAGCATCGGCCGCGAGTGCTGCGCCTTTTTGAAGCCCTCGGCCGGTTTGCCGCCCACGCGCTGCGTCGGTGAGTCCGGAGTCACCAGATCGGGATGCGCCGCCTCGAGCTTCTTCAGCTCGTTCATCAGCGCATCGTACTCGGCGTCAGAAATCTCCGGCGCGTCGAGAACGTAATAGAGATGCTCGTGGCGCCGCAGCTCCTCGCGCAGTTTTTCAATCTTCTTCAGGGCGCCAGTCTCCGCCATAGCTACGAATTATAGTGATCCGTGGGGCCAGCTCCGCGAACTCCGTTAGCTCCGCCTACTTCAGCCCGCGGTTCTTCAGCAGCGGCTCAATGGTCGGTTCCCCGCCCAGCCACGCATCGTACATTTTCTGCAAGTCCTCTGTGTTTCCGCGAGACAGCACCATGTGCCGGAACCGATCGCCATTGGCGCGCGTCAGTCCGCCATGATCCTCAAACCACTGGTAGGCATCGTCGTCCAGCATCTCGCTCCACGTATACGCGTAGTAGCCTGCCTGGTAGCCTTCCTCCCAAATGTGCAGAAAATAGCTTGAGCGGTAGCGCGTCGGCACGGAACTGCTCCACAAGTGCTTCCTCTCGAGCGCCTCTCGCTCAAAAGTGTCGGGATTCTCAAGCGGCGCGCTGGCCGGCAGCGTGTGCCACTCCAGATCGAGCTCCGACGCTGCAAGAACCTCAGTAAAGTCATAACCCTGGTTGAAGGTTTTTGCCCTCACGATTTTTGCCGCCAACTCGGGCGGCATCGGCTCGCCGGTCTTGTAATGCCGTGCGTAATGCGCAAACACCGCAGGATAGCTGGCCCAATGCTCGTTGAATTGCGATGGAAACTCGACGAAATCGCGTGGCACCGCCGTGCCCGACAAACTTGGATAATTGGTGTCTGCAAACATGGCGTGGAGTGCGTGGCCAAACTCGTGGAACATCGTGGTCACGTCGTCAAAACTCAGCAGCGCCGGCTGCCCTGGCGCGGGCTTCTCAAAGTTGGCTACGTTGTAGACGACCGGCAGCGTACCGAGCAGTTTCGACTGACCCACCAGCGAATCTTCCCACGCGCCACCATTCTTGTTGTCGCGCTTGAAGTAGTCGCAGTACCACAGCGCCAGCGGCTTGCCGTCGGCATCATAAACCTCGAACGCGCGCACATCCGTCTGCCAAACCGGAAGGTCCTTGCGCTCCTTGAAGGTGAGCCCGTAGAGCTCGTGCGCCGCGTAAAACACGCCCTTCTCAAGCACGTTGTTCAGCTCGAAGTATGGCTTTACCTGCGACTGGTCGTAGTCGAATTTCGCTTTGCGCACCTGCTCGGCATAGAAATCCCAGTCCCACGGCTCAACAGTGAATCCTCCGCCCTGCGAATCGATCAGCGCCTGAATATCTTTGGCTTCGCTCGCAGCCCTGGCGGTCGTGGCCGGAACCATCGCATCCAGAAAGTGAATCGCCGCCGCCGGCGTCTTGGCCATCTGGTCGGTCAAATCCCATGCCGCGTAATTTGGATAGCCAAGCAGCGTGGCCTTCTGCGCCCGAAGCTGCGCCAGCCGCGCGAGCGTCGCGCGCGTATCGTTCGCGTCGCCGCGTTCCGCACGGTTCCAGGAGTTTTCGAAGATCTTGTGACGCGTTTCGCGGTTGCTCAACGAAGCCAGATCGGGCTGTTGCGTGGTGTTCTGCAACGGCAAAGTCCAGCCCTGCTCCTTGTGCGCCTTTGCTTCTTCCGCTGCCGCGGCTATCTGCCCTTCGCTCAGCCCGGCCAGCGTGTTGCGATCAGTCGTCGAATACGCGCCCGCCGCTGCTGCGGCAAGCAGCTTGGTCATGAACGTATTCTCGAGCGTCGACTCTTCCTCGTCGAGCTTCTTCAGCTTGTCCTTGTCTGCATCGGAGAGGTTCGCGCCGGCCTTCACAAACTGCTGGTAGCTGTACTCCACCAGCCGCAGCGATTCCGCATCGAGCCCGAGCGATGCGCGCCCGTCATAAATTGTCTTAATGCGCACAAAGAGTTTCGTGTTCAGGTTAATCGCGTCCTCCAGCGCGGCAGTGCGCGGTGCCTCGTAGTCTTGAATCTTCTCGAGATCCGGATCGGTATTCGCCTGCGTCACCAGGTTGAACGCAAGCCATGCGCGGTCGAATAACTGCCCCGAGCGCTCCAGCGCCACAAATGTGTTGTCAAAGGTCGGTGGTGCGGGATTGTTGGCGATGGCATCGACTTCCTTGAGCTGCTGCTCCATGCCCGCGTCAATCGCTGCCTGGTAGTCGCTGTCCTTGATGTTGTTGAAAGCCGGCGCATGAAAGTCCAGCGTGCTCGGCGCGTAAAACGGATTGCTCTGGCCGAACTTGCTTGTTGGATTCTGCGTCTGCGCGCCGCAGGCTCCCGCGGAAACAAATCCCAGCAGCACAGCGATTCCTGCGGCGGAAACTCTCGTGATCCTCGATTGCATAAAGGTGTGCAACATGACAGTATGGGCCCCTCAAAAGCCAAGCATTCATTGTAGGTGAATTGAGCCTCCGGGGCGAACGGCGAGGGACCAACGGCGCTTCTAATCGCATGAGAGTATTGCGAGATGGTGCAAAATGACGCTGGAGGAATTCAAAGCACTGAAGGCCTACGAGGGACATCTAGTTCGAATGACATTCATCGACGGCCAAGAGGTGATCGCAACCCTCAGTAGCGTTTCCACAGACTTAGATGACAGCAGACATCTGATCTACGAAAGAGTTGAATGGTCGGCCTTGCCGCACGCCCGCCGGGACTCGGAAGCATACAATTCCCCGGGAGAAGGATTGGTTAGCTGCTGGTTGGCCCGAGAGTAGCTTGCCGAGGATCAGCATTCAACACTGCGACAGACCGCCGCAGGCGGGATGGTCTCAACGCGACCCTCTAAAATAGGAGACTACAAAGCCCGCCGCACGGCCCGAAAATCTCCGGCCTTGTTCGGCGAATGAAATCCTGGAGAACCCGCAACCGATGACGCCCACTGCAACCGCCCCTCAAGTCCGCACGCACGCTGAAAGCCTCGATCAACTCGCTTCCGTCGCCGTGAACGTCGGCCTCGGCCTCAAACCTGGACAAGAGCTCGTCATGACAGCGTCCGTTGATACGCTGCCCCTGGCGCGCCGCATCACCGAGCAGGCTTATCGCGCCGGCGCTTCGCTCGTCACCACGCTCCTCACGGATGATGAGTCCACCCTGCTGCGCTATCATCACGCGCCTGACGCGAGCTTTGACCGCGCCGCCAAGTGGCTCTACGACGGAATGGCCGAGGCCTTTAAGAGCGGAGCAGCGCGTCTCGCCGTCGCCGGAGCCAATCCCAGTTTGCTTTCGAACGAAGACCCCGACAAAGTCGGCCGCGCCAATCGCGCACTCTCGCAGGCCTATCGCGGCGCGCTCGAGCTCATCACGCGTCACGAGATCAACTGGACCATCGTCGGCGCTGCAACTCCCGCATGGGCCGCCGCCGTGTTCCCCAAAGATCCGCCCGATGAAGCGATGGCCAAGCTTTGGGAGGCGATCTTTTTCACCACCCGCATCAACACAGCCGATCCCGTAAGTGCATGGAAGACGCACGACGCGGATCTGCACAAGCGCTCGGCATTCCTGAACGAGAAGCGCTACTCCGCCCTCCAATATCGCGGCCCCGGCGTCGATTTTCGTCTTGGCCTCGCCGACGATCACGAGTGGCTCGGCGGCGGCACCACCGCGGGCAACGGCAACTACTGCATTCCCAACATGCCCACGGAAGAAGTCTTCACCACTCCGCACAAGGACCGCGCCGACGGCATCGTCACCGCCTCGAAACCCTTATCTCATCTGGGCACCATGATCGAGGGCATCCAGGTTCGCTTCGAGCACGGCCGCATCGTCGAAGCTCGCGCCACCCGCGGTCAGGAGGTGCTCCAAAAGCTCATCGACACCGACGACGGCGCGCGCCGCCTGGGCGAAGTGGCGCTCGTTCCCCATTCGTCTCCCATCGCGCAAAGCGGCCTGGTCTTCTTCCACACGCTCTACGACGAAAATGCCGCGTCGCACATCGCGCTCGGCCAATCGTATTCATCGTGCCTCATCAACGGCGACAAGCTTTCGCCCGAAGAACTCGCGGCCAAGGGCGCGAACACGAGTCTCATTCACGTCGACTGGATGATCGGCTCAGCCGATCTCGACATTGACGGCATCACCGCATCGGGGGTCGCCGAACCGCTGATGCGCAAGGGCGAGTGGGCGTAGAGAGACCCACACAGTCATGGAGCCAGTCACTCATTTTCTTACCGGCGCATGTTTGGGCCGCGCCGGCCTCAACCGCAAGACGGCCTACGCCACGCTCGTGGCCGTGCTGGCAGCCGAAGCCCCAGACCTCGATATGCTCTGGGGGCTCCGCGGTCCGGTCGACGAGCTCAAGCACCATCGCGGCATCACGCACACTTTCTGGGCCGTGCCAGTGGTTGCGGGCGTCGTGGTCGGCGCAATCGCGCTGCTGCATCTCTGGCGTCAACGAAATAAACACGAGGTTGCCCCATCCTTTTCATCCGCGCCGGCGGACGAAAAGGGTGGGACCGCACAATCTCCGGACTCCCAAGTTCGGCCGCGCCAGCCCATCCACTGGGGCTGGCTCTATCTCATTGCCTGCATCGCCGCGCTCAGCCACATCCTGCTTGACTGGACCAATAACTACGGCGTGCGTCCGTTATTCCCGCTCAATCCTCACTGGTATGCCGGCAGCTTCATGTTCATCGTCGAGCCGATTCTCTATGGTCTGTTTTTCCTAGCGTTCGCAGTACCCTGGCTGCTCGGCCTTGCCGATCGCGAGATCGGCGCACGCCGCACGCAGTTCCGCGGCCAGGGCTGGGCTATCTTCGCTCTCGCCGGAATGTTGGTCCTGGGCTGCGTGCGCTGGGCTGAGCACGCACAGGCGCTTGCCATGCTCGGCAACACTAATGTTGCATCTGAGCCGGCGAGCCGCACTGCTGCCGAGCCGTACCCGGTGAATCCATTCCGCTGGCACGCGATCCTCGAGACGCCCGACTTCTACCAGACCGCCGAAATCAACACCTGGACGGACAACATCGATAGCGATTCTCACCGTGACGTGCTCTACAAGCCGGCCGACACTCCGGCTGTCGAAGCTGCCAAACACACGCCGCTCGGCCAGGTGTATCTCGACTGGGGAACGTGGGCCTTGGTCCGCGACATGGGACAGGGACCGGCGCCAGGCATAAACCCTCCGCAGTTCCTGCGCAAACACAACTGGACGACAGTCGAGTTCACCGATCTCCGTTTCGACTATGCGGCCCTCGGTATCCGTGGCGTATCAACGGGCTCGTCCGCCCGCTCGCCGCTCACCGGCTGGGTCTACCTCGTTGACGGCCTCGACACCGGGGCCCCCTACGACAGCTCCTCGGCCTTGGGGTGGGAGGAAGCCGGCGAAGCCATGAATGGCCGCGAGCAACGGTAGAAAGTTTGTTCCCATGCAAAATATTCTTCACGTCGTGGAACGCTTTGGGTTGACCGCGCCGCCCCTGGACCGCAGAATAGAAAGAGTCCCCTGATTCCTGGGATCGCCGTTTCAGGCCGAGACCCTTCGGCCCATTCCTATGAGGTGTTCATGGTTGCTTACCTGCTCCTGCTGGTTGCCGTATTGTCCCGCGTGATTCCGCACGCCGGTTGGTGGAACTTTACTGCTGTCACCGGCAGCCTTTTGTACTTCGGCGCGCGGCGGCCATGGCGCGAGATGCTTGTCCCTCTCGCCGCCCTGATGGCCACCGATTTCTTCCTCACCATCGCTGTCTATCACTACAGCTTTCGCTGGCAGGGCTATGTAACCACTTGGATTTGGTACGTGGCGGCCATGGCGCTCGGATCCATCCTGCTCCGCAAGCAGACCACCTTCGCTCGCGGCGTCGCGGCCACCCTGCTCGGGCCCACCGGCTTCTTCTTCGTTTCGAACTTCGGCGTCTGGGCCAGCGGCTTCAACGGCTATCCGCCCACACTCGCCGGGCTCGGAGCCTGCTATGTAGCCGGCTTGCCGTTCTATCGCAATGACCTCGTCTCGACCGCCATCGTTCTCGGCCTTGCTCTCGGTGTGCCCGCTTTGGTGCGCCGCATGAACCCGGCTCCCGCGCAAGAAGCACTGGCAGGTAAGTAGCGGGACAGTACGAGAAATTCGCTCGAAAAAAAGAACGGACGGTGCCCGCGGGATAACCCGTGTGCACGCCTCAATGTCTATCCTTCTTGAACCCGGCGCCAAATGCGCCGGTTCGATCGACGCAAGCTCGAACAGGGGCAAGTTCGAAGGGCGACCATGAAACCTCGTGGCTACCAAATGCCGCTGTACATCCTTCCGTTTGACCATCGCGGCTCGTTTGAAACCGGGATGTTTGGCTGGAAGGGCGCGCTCAACGCTGGCCAAACCGCGCAGATCGCCGCTGCCAAGCAAGTGATCTACGACGGTTTTCAGCAGGCCGTCGCCGGCGGGGTTCCCAAAGAGAAAGCCGGAATCCTTGTCGACGAGCAATTCGGCGCAGCCATCCTGCGCGACGCTGCGGCCAAAGGTTTCAATTTCGCGTGTCCTGCTGAAAAAAGCGGCCAGGAAGAATTCGACTTCGAATACGGTGAGCACTTCGCCGCGCACATCGAATCCATTCATCCCACGTTCTGCAAAGTGCTTGTCCGCTACAACCCCGAGGGCGATCCTGAGTTAAACCGCCGCCAAATCGCCCGCCTCAAGCGGCTTTCGGATTACTTGCAGAACGCGAATCGCAGCTTGTTCATGTTTGAGCTGCTCGTGCCGGCAGAAAAACCCCAGCTCGATAAGGTCAACAGCGATAAGAAGGCCTACGACCGCGAGATTCGCCCCGGGCTTATGATCAGGACCATCGAGGAATTGCAGAACGCCGGAATTGAGCCGGATGTCTGGAAGATTGAGGGCCTCGATCGCCGCGAAGACTGCGAGAAGGTCGTGGCGACCGCTAAAGCCGGCGGGCGAACCACGGTCGGCTGCATCATTCTCGGCCGCGGCGAAGACGACCAGAAGGTGCTCGAATGGCTCAGGACAGCGGCCAGTGTTCCGGGCTTCATTGGATTCGCGGTTGGCCGCACCGATTTCTGGCAGCCACTTGTCGACCTGCGCGACCAGAAGATCTCGCGCCAGGAATCTGTCGACGAAATGGCTCGCCGCTATCGTGAGTTCGTTGACGCCTTTGAAAGCGCTCGTGCCGCGGCCTCCGGCTCGTAGAGATCCGTGGAAGCGGCGGCCGCGTCACTCCTTTCCCGGCAAAGCCCCGAACGCGGCTCGATCCCCGATCACTTCAGTAACTTCCGACTCAATTCGTTGGATTGACAGTCCCGGCAGCGCCAGCCGACGCTGGGAGACGTGCGCTTCCCTTGCGCATCGGAGGTCGACAATGAAGATGCAATTTCCTTCGGGCAAAAGCGTTTCGATCACAGTGGTTCTGTGCGCGCTGGCCATCATTCCGATTGCGGCTCAGCAGAAGAACACCAGCACACAGAACGGTGGAACCAAGCCTGCGGCCAGCAGCGAAAAGCCCGAAGTTCGCACGGAGAAGTTCAAGGTCAAGCAGGAATTTGGCCCGCAGACCGCTGCTCGCCGTAACGAAAGTACGACCACCGCAACCCCGCCGAATCAGGGCAACAGCTCGGGCGCGGCCAGCTCAACCGTCCGCCAGGAGTTCGGCCCCGCCGTTCACGGCCCGCGCAAACAAGGCTTGAATGCAGTCGATCCCGGCGGTTCGGGCGGCAAGCCGCAGACATCGAGCGCGCAGAACACACAGGCAAGCGCTCCGAAATAAAGAAACGGTTCGAGGACGACGAAATCCCGGCTGTCTGGCGCCGTCTCAGTCCCTCATTTCCCCGCGGCAGCGCTCTACCCTTCCATCAGCTTTCCGCTGCGCTTCTTCTTGATCCACCACCACGCAAATCCGGCCACGGCCAGCGCGCCCACAACCAGAACCAGGGGCACCGCGTGCCGCGAAACGAGGTCCACCGCGCTCGGCCCCAGCTTCAGCACCAGCAGCGACAGCACAAGCCAGCGCAACATTCGGCCCACAAACACGGCCAGCAGAAAGTTCGGCACACGCATCTCAAAGACGCCCGATGCGAAGACGAACATCTTCCACGGCGCGGGTGGCGGCATCATTGACGGAATCATCACCGCCAGGAACTCCTGGCGCTGGAAGCGGTCACGCAGTCTCTCGAATCTCGCGCGGTTGATCCGCTTCAGCAGGAATAGCTCGCCGCCTGCGCGCCCCAGCCCGTAAGGCAAAAGCCCCCCGAGCGCAGATCCCGCAGCCGCCATCAGGCAGTAAAGCCAGAAATGCGGTTTGTCGTTCCACACATAGATGGCCAGAATCGCGTCCATGGGGACGGGAATGCTGGACGAATCCAGCATGGCAACAGCGCCCACGCCCAGGATTCCCCATTTCAACAGCGCCGGTAGAAGCACCAGCTTCCATTCGGCCGCCACGCGCGCAAAAAACTGCTTCAAACCCTGTCCCTTTCTGGTCCATCCTGCGTCAATTCAACAAGAACCATTGTACGGGGCATGCTCAAGAGCAAATATTTCATTGGAATGAGAGAATAGATAGGAAGGACTCGAAAGGGAGCCAAGGATTCGTGTGCGCGTCCGAAAATGGTTTTTGAAACACGTCTTCAGTCGCTCCCAAACCTAGAATGCCCACGAGCCAAACTCCAACCGAAGAGACCGAGCCCAAGGGACCAGCCGACCCGGCCCAGGAAGCGGAACGCTCCGCCCCGGAGAAGACTGCCCCGGGCGGTTTCCTCGGCCTTCCCTTGAACCCGAAAGGTCCGCTCGAGACCAATGCGTCCGCACCCAGTGCTCTTCGCGGCTCACGGTGGGTAGATTACGACACCCACGAATTGCTGGAGATGATCGGCGAGCTCGAAGACGAGCGCCGCTGGTCGCGACTGCGCGAAGGCTTCTGGCTCGCGCTTCTCGCTCACATCCTTTTCTTCTCCGCCATCACCTGGATTCCAACCTACATCTTCAAGGTGCCCAAAGTCGTCGACCCCTTCGACGCGATCAATAAGCGCAAGGATCTTTCCTACCTTGATCTGCCGCCCGATGCTCTTCGCGAGACACAGCCGAAGGTGGCGCCCAAGCCGCTCAATCGTCCGCTCATCGACAAGAAAACGCTCGAAGACCTGAATCGCGAGGCCCCGCCCACGCCGCAACCGCCCGCTCCGACTCCCGAGCAGCCCAAGCCCGAGGCTTCGCAGCCGATTCCGCCCACCCCGCAGTCGCAATCGCAGGTTGAAGCGCCGCGTCCTTCGTCGGTTCCCGCCAGGCCCAACTTCGCCGTGGCCCCGCAGAATCCCGCCGACCAGTTGCGCCAGGACATGCAGAACGCCATGCACAACCACGGCCAGCCCGGTTATGACGCGCCTTCAGGCGGCCTCTCGATGCACCCCGGCGCTGGTACCGGCGGCGTCCAAGTCCTTTCTGACACGCAGGGCGTCGACTTCAGCAACTGGCTTCAGCGCTGGCACTACATCACGCAGCAGACGTGGGACCCGCTCATTCCGGATGAGGTGAACCCGCCAATCCTCAAGCAGGGCGTGGTCGCAATTCAGTTCAAGGTTCTGCCCAACGGACAGGTCACCGATATGCAGCTGGTTGGGCGCTCCGGCGACACCGGACTGGACCGCGCGGCCTGGGGCGCAATCTCTGGCTCCAGCTATCCCAATCTGCCTCGCGAGTTCCACGGCCCCTACCTTGAGCTCCGCGCGTATTTCCTTTACAACACTGAGCCACGGTAGCCGCGCGTTTCGGCGGTCAAAAATGCGCGGCAGAGTTCCTACCAGCTTCCCTTCAATCATTCTTGATCGAAAGCCCCAAACGCGCGCTCCACACTCCGTCCTCCGTAGAGAATGCGAAGTATCGCGACGGTATCTGAACTGACTCGGAACGCAATCAATGCCCGCCGCTCGAAACCCATCACTCGCAGGCCCGGCCGAAGATCCTCGCGCAGTGTTCCTCGGTTTGGCAGCGTCTGCAAGCTCAAGCACACCTTCTCGATGCGCCCGATGTAAGTCATTGCGCGTTGCGGACCATCTTGTTCTGCAATGTAATCGAAAAGCTCATGGAGATCGTCTCGGGCTTCAGGGGCAAAGACGATCTTGAACTTCACGACTTCCGAGGCTTTCCAGCCCGATGCCGGGCACGGATTGAAGCGAACACCTCTTCCGCGGGAATCGCTCTCTTCGGATCGGCCTCAAGGGCATCGTATGCGGCCACTACTTCAGTGCGCAACCAGCGTTCCACCGCGGCGTCCCGTTCTTCAAGCGCGCGTAGGCCGGCGCGGACGACCTCGCTGGCCGACGCGTAGGTTCCAGACTTTACAAGCCTGTCGATGTAGCGGTCCTGCTCCTTCGGCAGGCTGAATGTGCGCTTTTCACAAGGGGAAGCCGGCATACGATTGCCTCCTTGAATCAACTCTAGCATAAGTATGAACCATTCATACTGGGGAGTTCCCCATTCCCTGCGTGCCTCGCGCTTCACGCCGCTCACTCCGCCTGCGGCAATTCTTCGCCCGGCCCGTCGTCCGGTACCGCGCCACCCGCGCCCGGATCGTACGGCCTGTGCTTGGGATCGAGGTAGATTCCATCCTGCTCCAGCAGGGCCTCGTAGATCGACGTGTGCCGCCAATGCCGCGCCAGCGCAAACGCGCTCATGTTGGCGATCATCAAGGGCAGCACCAGCCCATATCCGCTCGTCATCTCAAAGATGATGAGGATCGACGTCATTGGAGCGCGCACAACCCCCGCAAATACCGCGCCCATGCCCACTACGGCAAAGGCTCCGATCGAGTCCGCCGGATGATGGAAGACCGTCACATCCAGATAGCCCACCGCGCCGCCGAGCATTCCGCCCATAAAGAGCGCCGGAGCAAAAATGCCGCCCGCCCCTCCACTCGAATACGAGGTCACCGTTGCCGCCAGCTTCAGAATGCACAAAGCCACCATGGCTGTCACCGGCAAATTGCCAAGCAGCGCCTGAGTCAATGTGCTGTATGGACTTCCCGCGATGCCGTTTACGTGAAGAAACTGGATGGCCACCACGGCCAGTGCGCCCGTAGCCGCCGCGCCGATGGCTGGCTGAATCCACTTTGGAACTCGCGTGAGCCTTTTGAACCATGCGCGCAGCCAAAGCAGCGAATCGGTGAACGCCACCGACACAATCGCGGCAAGCAACCCGAGCAGCGCATACCAAACCAGCGACGATGCCTTGGTCAGGGTGTAGGTCTGCAGCCGCGGCACATGGAATATTGGATTCGAGCCCAGAATGCCATGCTCCACCACGGCCGCCAGCGCCGCCGCCACAATCACCCCCGAGAGCATGGTCTGGTCAAGCGAGCCGATCAACTCTTCAAGCGTGAAAGTCACCGCCGCAATCGGCGCATTGAACGCCGCCGCGATCCCCGCCGCCATGCCAACCGACGTCATGCGCCTGCTGTTTACCGGGCTGAGCCGTGCTATGCGCGAAAGAAAGTTGCTCACACCGGCGCAAATCTGCACCGTCGGTCCTTCCAGGCCCAGGCTCGCTCCGCTGCCCAACTGCAGCGCGCACAAAACAAACTTGCCCAGTGTTTCCTTCAGCGTGATTTCGCCAAAACGAAATGTGAAAGCCGTCTTGACCTGTGGAATCCCGCTGCCCGCCGCCGCCGGAACCCAATAAGTGAGCCCGACGCCGGCAATCAACCCTCCCAGCGCGGGCGTCAGAATCGTCCACCAGATCCACGTGTGGCCCGGAGCCGCTGTGGCTCGATCGATGAAGTTTGCGTACAACCAGAAGCACGCGAAGTGAAAGGCTACAGCCGCCAACCCGCACAGTCCGCCGGCCACGATGGTGATGGCCAGTAGCCGCTGCCGCTCGTTGGGCAGCCGGCCCCGGAGCCACGCAGAAAAACGCGCAAAGACCCCCTCAATGCCGGCCCAGGTTTTCAATGCAGGGGATACCTCATCGGGGAGAACATCGCTTTTCCAGTATAGGAGCAGGCTGAACCGCAGGGATTCGCGATCCACAACTCCGCTGCAGCACCGCTGCTACGGTCTCCGTTGAGACTGCTACATCGCCTCGCGACGGCGCTTGCATTAATGTAATCTATGGATTACGCTGACAGTCAGCGGTCAGAATCGACTAGGTAGAGTGCAAGTACGTCGCACCGAAGAATTCGCGGTCTGGTTGAGCGGCCTCAGGGACAAACAAGGTCGCGCAATGATTTTTGACCGAATTTAACGGCTGGAGCAAGGAAACCCCGGCAAGACGAGAAGCGTTGGCGCTGGCGTGGTCGAAATGAAGATTGATTTTGGCCCAGGGTACAGGGTTTATTACATTCAGCGCGGACAGTTGCTGATCGTCTTGCTGTGCGGCGGCGACAAAAGCACGCAAGTGAATGACATCAAGCGAGCGAAGGCCCTGGCGGCCCAATGGGCCGAAACGGAACAATGAGGAATACAGTCGTCGTTTAGTTAGGCGGGTTCGCCCGCAGACACTCGAAAGAGGTGAATTAGCCATGCAACGCACTCCCCGGCAAATCCAGCAGGCGCTCAAAACCAAACCGTATGATGTAGCCGAATTCCTCACCGATCCCGAGACCATCGCGGCCTACCTGACAGTCGCGCTCGAGAGCGACGATCCGCGTTATATCGCCAAGGCACTTGGCGACGTAGCGCGGGCGCGAGGCGGAATGGCCCAGCTTGCACGCGAGACCGGCGTCACTCGCGAATCGTTGTATCGCGCCCTGAGCGAAACCGGCAACCCGGAGTTGGGCACAACGCTAAAGGTAATGCGCGCCCTGGGCGTCCGCCTTACCGCCTCGATCACGGCCTGACATTCGCGCCAACGCTATCGGCGTACATCCTCTTCCCTGCGCCCCGCATTCGCGTTAGAATTTCTTTGTACCCATGTGCCGCCGTCTCAACATTGCCGGCTCGCCTCTCCTCAGGCGCTTTCGCCATGGTCGTCCTGACCGTGGACGCTGACCCCTCGCGCTGAGTAATCTATTTCCGTCGAGAGTTTGGTCCGTGTGGGCCGTGCCCCGTTCAAAGATGCCCGCCCGATCCTTGAGATTAGGAATTCGCGAACGCCGTTGACGCAGAAAGCGCCGCTCGCACTGAACCCATCCGCTTACCCAGCGGATAGAAAGGTCCCTCACCGATGAACAGCTTCCAAAGCCGCGCCGTGCTCACCTCCGGCAGCCGCTCCTACACCATCTATCGCCTCCCCGCTCTCACTGCGCGCGGATTCAATCTTGCGCGTCTTCCCTTCAGCCTCAAAATCCTGCTTGAAAATCTGCTGCGCCGCGAAGACGGCATCAACGTCTCCGCCGCCGACATTGAATTCCTCGCGCGCTGGGATGCGAAGGCCGAGCCCAGCCGCGAAATCGCCTACATGCCTGCGCGCGTCCTCATGCAGGACTTCACCGGCGTTCCCGCGGTCGTCGACCTCGCCGCCATGCGTGACGCCATCAAAACCCTGGGCGGAGATCCTGAACGCGTGAATCCGCTCGCGCCTGCCGAGCTCGTCATCGACCACTCGGTCCAGGTGGACGAGTACGGAACGCCCGCAGCCTACGAGGCGAACTCGCTCCTCGAATTCCAGCGCAACCGCGAGCGCTACGCCTTTCTCAAGTGGGGCCAGTCCGCGTTTCGTAACTTCTCCGCCGTCCCGCCCGGCATGGGCATCTGCCACCAGGTGAATCTCGAGTATCTGGCCCGGGTAGTCTTCACGACGGAGATCGACGGCCAGCTCACCGCGTATCCCGACACGCTCGTCGGCACCGACTCGCATACCACGATGATTAATGGCCTCGGCGTTCTCGGATGGGGCGTGGGCGGCATTGAGGCTGAAGCCGCCATGCTCGGCCAGCCAGTGTCGATGCTCATTCCGCAGGTTGTCGGCTACAAACTCACCGGAAAACTGCGCGAGGGCGCAACCGCCACCGATCTTGTTCTCACCGTCACGCAGGCGCTGCGCAAACTCGGCGTCGTCGGCAAATTTGTTGAATTCTACGGCCCAGGAATCGCGGAGCTTCCGCTTGCCGACCGCGCCACCATTGGCAACATGGCGCCCGAGTACGGCGCAACCTGCGGCATCTTCCCCGTTGACGCGGAAACACTCCGCTACCTGCGACTCACCGGCCGGAGCGAGGAACAAATCAAGCTGGTCGAGGCCTACTACAAAGAGCAGGGCCTCTTCCATACCACCGGCGCGCCCGAGGCCGAGTATTCGCAGACTCTCGAGCTCGATCTTGCCACCGTCGAGCCCAGCGTCGCTGGACCCAAACGTCCCCAAGACCGCGTGCTTCTCAAGGACGCCGCCGCCAGCTTCGCCGAGCAACTGCCGTCGCTCCTCGCCCCCACCGCCAAACCACTCGGTTCGCGCACAGCTGCCGCATGGCAGCGGAACACCATCACCGACATTGCCATCGCCGCTGAAGAAAACGAGGGTTCCACAACATCGTCCACGCCCGCAGGATCTCCGCTCCACGTTACGACAACGGTCAAAGAACGCTTCAATGTCGATCCCGACCAGTATCTCGATCACGGCTCGGTCGTCATCGCAGCCATCACCAGTTGCACCAACACGTCGAATCCGTCCGTGATGATCGCCGCCGGCTTGCTCGCGAAGAAAGCCGTTGAAAAGGGCCTCACTGTTCCGCCGTGGGTCAAGACTTCGCTGGCGCCGGGCTCGCGCGTCGTCACCGACTACTACCAAAAAGCCGGACTGCTTCCCTATCTCAATAAGCTGCGCTTCAACGTCGTCGGCTACGGCTGCACCACCTGCATCGGCAACTCTGGCCCGCTGCCTTCCGACGTTTCGAAATCGATTGAGGAGCACGGCCTCGTCGCCGTCAGCGTGCTCAGCGGTAATCGCAACTTCGAGGGCCGCGTCAACGTCGACGTCCGCGCAAATTACTTGATGTCTCCGCCGCTGGTCGTGGCCTACGCGCTCGCCGGCCGCATCGGCCATAACTTCGACGCCGACCCGCTCGGCGCCGACCAAGCCGGCAAGCCGGTTTACCTCAAGGACATCTGGCCCACGCAAGCCGAGGTCTCCGCAGCCATCGAACGCGCCGTTTCCAGCGAAGGCTTCCGCAAGGAGTACGCCACCGTCACCGATGGCGACGCCAGTTGGCAGGGCCTCAGCTTCCCCACCGGCGACGTTTATCAGTGGGAGCGCGACTCAACCTACATTCGTCAGGCGCCGTATTTCGACGGCATGACCATGACCCCCGCGCCCGTCACCGACATCGCCGGCGCGCGCGTTCTCGCCGTCCTGGGCGACTCGGTGACAACAGACCACATCTCGCCCGCTGGCTCCATCAAGCTCAATGGCCCCGCCGGAAAATATCTCACCGAGCACGGAGTGAAGCCCGCGGACTTCAACTCCTACGGCTCACGCCGTGGCAATCATGAAGTTATGGTGCGCGGAACGTTTGCCAACGTGCGCCTTCGCAACAAGCTCGCGCCCGGCACCGAGGGCGGCGTTACGCGCCTGCTCCCGGAAGGCGAGCCAATGTCCATCTTCGACGCCAGCGTCGAGTACGCCGAGCGCGGCACGCCATTGATCATTCTGGCGGGAAAAGAGTACGGCTCCGGCTCTTCGCGCGACTGGGCCGCCAAGGGACCCAAACTCCTCGGCGTCCGCGCGGTCATTGCTGAAAGCTTCGAGCGCATTCACCGGTCAAACCTCGTCGGCATGGGCATTTTGCCGCTCCAATTTGAAGCGGGCCAAAACGCCGAATCGCTCGGCCTCACCGGCGAAGAAGTCTACGACTTCCCGGGCCTCACCAAGCTCCTCAAAGAGCGCCTCGCCAGTGGCCGCAACCTCGCCGTGGCCGCAACCTCATCCAAAGGCAGAAAAACATTCAATGCAATCGTCCGCATCGACACGCCGCAGGAGATTGAGTATTACGAGCACGGCGGCATCCTGCAATACGTCCTGCGGCAGTTGGCGGCAAGGTAGTGCTTGTCCTGGTCGTAGTATCCTGAGACCACCTAATCGGAGGGTTTTTCAGGATTGTTCGTGGAGAGGCCGCAATGAAGAAGCTTACTCAAGCAATTGCGATTGTGCTGTTCACAGGAGTGGCTGCATGCGGCCAGCGCACGAATCCGCTTATCGGAACGTGGAAGGCAGTCCCGTCGCCCGGGGCGACCACGGTTGGATACTGCGCATCGCCCATTGTGTTTACCGCTACGACGCAGACGTTGACATGGCCCGGCCAGCAGCCATGGCCCCCCGAGAAGGTGAATTATGTCGCGGCGCAGACGTCTACTTATCCGACGACTGTGTATGTCACCGGCAACACGTCGGCAAACCATCAGACGTATGAGTTTTCGAGCAAAGACAGCATGGTGCTCGATGACGCGGGTCTATGTCACTATCAACGGCAATAAGAGCAATTCAGCCGTTTACTTGACACCACCTGGGATGACCGCTGGTGCTTTAACTTAATCGGAGGGATCGGCGGTTGCTTCCCGAGTCGCCTGCGCCGCCCTCACCGCGTAGCCCGTCTGCGCCGGATTAACACAAAAGCGGTATCGCAATTTTCCGAATCGTTGCTAAGCTCTTCGAATACGTGGGCCGGGGCGAAGGATCAATTGCGGCATTGCTAACCTCATACTGATCCCAACCCCGGACACCCGGACAGCCTGCGGCACAATCCTCGCCGCGAATTCACTCACAATCCAGCGGGGTTCCGAGATCTTGATCCTGAGATATCGGAAAGCGTGTTGGCCTTCTCTGGGTTCGCCTAGCGAATCCGAGGAATGGACAGCTCTCTCGAGCCACCTGCTTCATCGAGCGCCATCAGCCACGCGCGTATGCTCTCGCGAACGGCCTCGACTTCAATGCCCCCGTAAGAAGCAGGAAACGCATCGAGCTTGCGCAACGCTCCACGCAAAAGCGAAGCCGCACCTCGGAGATTCTTCCGATCTAAATGGTGGAACGCCGCCGTCATCTGAATCAGCGCCTGCAGAAAAGTCTTCTCCGGCTCCTCGCACTTCAGCCAGACGCTCTCCCAATGTTCGTGGGCCTCAAAGTACTTGCCGGTCCTGTAGCATTCAAGCCCCACCGCCAGCGCGCCCGAACTCCAATCCAGCGACATCGGCACCTCCGCGCAGGTCTGTGAACTAAGAACCGTGAACTGAGAACTAGTCCTTATCCAGCACTTCGTCCAGCAGCATGCGCAGGCTGTTGGCGCGGGCGTGACCCAGTTGCAAATCGGCCGAAGTCGCCTGCGAAACCTCATCGGCAAGATTCAGCGCGGCCAGAACGGCCACGCGCAATGAATCGGCCGTGCGCCCATGTGCGGCCACTGCGCGCATCTTTGCGTCAACCACCGCCGCCAGCTCACGAATGTGAACAGGATCCTGCCCTGAAAGATGGTAGAGCTGGTCGTAAATCTCCACCGTCACGTATTCGTTCGGATTCTTCCGCGCCGGATTACTTTGAGCGGGGTTATTTTGGTTTTGCTCGGCCATTCAGTGCCTCACAGTTCCAGCGCATCAAGCTGCGCGAGCAGTCTCTCTACGCGCTGTCTTACCTGGTCGCGCTCGGCGCGCAGCGCACTGATCTCGCTTTCCAGGCGCTCCACCAAGGGCGATTGCGCCTGCAACTGCGTCTCGGCATGTGCCGCGCGAGCTCCAGCTTCCGTCGCGTGCGCTTCCAGTTCAGCGAGCCGAGCCTCCACTGCCGCGCGTGCCTGCCGCTCCCGCTTTACCACATCAACGGCGCGCCGCACCCGTTCTTCGAGCGCCGAAAAATCATCCGCGCTTACTGCCAGCGCGACGGGCTCCTCGTGTCCCAACTGTTGATGTTCCTCGTTCTGTGTCTCCACAGCCGCCTCCGACTCCGAAATCAATCCGCTCTCCGATGGACCCATTTCCGTTCGAGTATACAGCGGTGACAGAGCGGCTGGCGCTCTTGACGGCCTGCGCTTAAATCCGCTTTTGTGCGCTCAAACCCGCAGCCGCGCACCCGCTTTGTTCACGGCTTCAACCACGCGCGCTTGAAAGTCCTTGAGCTCCTCTTCGCGCAGCGTGCGATCCTGCGCCTGGAAGGTCGCGCCCAACAGCAGCGCGTATTCTCCCTTGCCCAACTTGGCATCGCGGAACACTTCGCGCACGCGCCACTCCACCAACTCAGGAATCTTCAGTTCCGCCATCGCGCGGTCAACAGCCTCCCAGGCGATACTCTCATCCAGAAACAGAGAAAAGTCGCGCCGCACCGGCTGATAGCGCGAGATCTCGCGCGCCACCGGCCTGCGCAGCGGCAGCCTGTAGAGCCGGTCGAGATAGACTTCCCCGATCAGTACCGCATCCTTAATCTTCCGCGCCGCCGCCTCGCGCGGATGCAGTTGCCCGCACCAGCCCACTGTCACTCCGTCCGCGACCACGCGCGCTGCGCGATACGGATGCAGCCACTCAGGCGTGATTCCCGCATCGGCCGAAAAATTGTCGAAGTACATCGCGCGCATCTCGAACCGTTCGAGCAGCTGCTCCACCACGCCTTTCACGTCGTGAAATTCGAACGACCGCGAAGCGTGCAACGCGCTCTCCACAGGCAAACTGCCAACGGCTCCAAACGCCAGCGCAGGCCGCTCCTCAACCTTGTCCACCACTCCCTTGTCCATCGCCCCGTTGAACACCGTGCCCAGCTCGAACAGACGCACATCGCTCACATCGCGGTTCAGGTTTCCGGCAATCATCGTCAACATTCCGGGCACCAGCGACGGCCGGAGCACGCCCGCCTCTTCACTCAGTGGATTGCCCAGCGGAACCACCTGCCCCGGCTGCGCTGCGGTTATCGCCCCTTCAGCCGCCGAGCAGAATGAGCTCCCGATCGCCTCATGGAATCCAGCGGACAGCAAGGTTCCGCGCACCGCCGCTTCCTTCTCCGCCCACGGCAACGCGCGCACGCCCCCACCAAACGCCGGCAGAGTATTGGCGAACCCGTTGTATCCGTAAACCCGCGCAACCTCTTCGATCAGGTCGATCTCGCGCTCCAGATCGAGCCGCCAACTCGGCAGCGTAACGCTCCACGAAACTTCTCCAGAGCTAGGCCGCTGCGAGGAGACCAGCCCGCACCCGAGAGCCGTCAGCACGCTTTCAACCGTCGCCGCGGTAATTCCTTTTTCGGCTTCGGTCGCGCCCAGAATCCTCCACACTTCGCCAAGAGCGATCTGAATGGGTCTGCGCCGCGCCGTGCGCTCTTCCTGAGCCGCCACGCGCACATCCACCAGCTCGCCCTCGATCCATCCGCCATTCGCCAGCAAAATCGCGCTTACCAGCGCCGACGCCACCGGCCCAGCGTTGAAGTCTGCACCGCGCTCGAACCTGTGGCTCGCGTCGGTGTGCAATCCATGCCGCCGCGCCGTTTGACGAACTGCAACTGGATCGAACCATGCCGCCTCGACCAGAACGTTCTTCGTCTCTGGCGTAATCATCGTGTCCCAGCCGCCCATCACGCCGGCCAGGCCTACCGCCTTTTTGTGATCGGCCACGACGAGATCTTCTTCGAAGAGCACACGATCGACGCCGTCCAGCGTCTTCAGCCTCTCGCCCTTGCGCGCCCGCCGTACAACGATTCCTCCTTCGACCTTTTCCAGATCGAAGGCGTGCGTCGGCTGCCCCATCGCCAGCCACGCAAAGTTCGTCGCATCCACGGCATTCGAAATCATCTTCTGCTCGAGTAGCGCAAAGTACGTCGCCACCTCCGCGCCCGCGAACCAGTCACGCGACTCGCCGATGGTCACCTCGCGAAGCACGCGCGCAGTGAATCGCCCGCACGCGTCTTCGGCTTCGATCTTCACAGAAAACGGAGTCTTCGCCGGCCGCGCCGCAGGCAACGCGAAATCGAAAGTCGCCAGCTTCAACCCGTAGATCGCCGCAGCCTCGCGAGCGATGCCGTAGTGATTCATCGCGTCCACGCGATTGGTCGTGATGTCCATCTCGTAGAGCGAGCCGTTGCTCTCGCCGAGCGGATAAATCCCCTCCACCGCGATCCCGCGCAGAGTCAGGTCCTCGGCCAGTTGCGCGTCATCAGCGCTTAGACCAGGTAGATATGCCCGCAACCACTTTGTGAGTATCTTCATGAAGTCTCGTTCTTCAAACCAACTCCGCTAACTCCGCGAGCTCCGCTAGCTCCGCTTTCAAACAAACTGCCCCAGGAACCGCATATCTCCTGCGAAAAACTGCCCGATCTCGCTGATGCCGTACTTCATCATCGCGATCCGCTCCACGCCCATGCCGAACGCGAATCCTGAAATCTGCTTCGCGTCATAAGCCGGCTGCTTCTCCGCTGCGAACGCGAACACCGCCGGGTCCACCATGCCGCAGCCCAGCAGCTCGATCCAGCCCGACTGCTTGCACTTGCGGCAGCCTTTGCCACCGCAAAAAATGCAACTGATCTGCACGTCGGCGCTCGGCTCCGTGAACGGAAAGAACGAAGGAAAGAACCGCGTCTTCACTGCCGATCCAAACAGCGCCTTCATCGCGTGGTCCAGCGTGCCTTTCAGGTCGCTGAACGTGATATTCGAATCCACGCACAGCCCTTCGACCTGATGAAAGATCGGCGAGTGCGTCGCGTCGGCTGCGTCGTTGCGGTGCACCTTGCCGGGAATCACGATGCGCGCCGGCGGCGGCTGCAGCTCCATGGTTCGCATCTGCACCGGCGAGGTGTGCGTGCGCAACAGCAGACGGTCGCGCACCGGCCTGCGCTCCTGCCCCGCCACCACCAGCGTGTCCTGCGTGTCGCGCGCCGGGTGGCCCTGCGGAAAATTCATGCTCTCGAAGTTGTAGTAGTCGGTCTCGACCTCAGGCCCCACGCCCACCGAATAACCCAGCGCCGCGAACACCTGGACAATCTCATTCATCGTGCGCGTAATCGGATGCTCTGCTCCGGTTAGCCGCCGCGTTCCCGGCAGCGTAATGTCGATGGCCTCGGCCTTCAGAGCCGCATCACTCGGCCCGCCGCCCAGCGCCGCGTCCAGCAGGCCCTCCACTACTTCCTTCAGCGCGTTGAAGCGCACGCCGAGCGCCTTCTTCGCGACTGCAGGAGCGGATTTGAGCCACCGGCCAGAAACCTCGTTCAGCCGTCCCTGCTTGCGCCCCAGCCACTCCAGGCGAAACGCTTCCACAGCCGCCTCGCCGTCAAGCCCGGCCGCCGCTTCGCGCGCCTGGCGCTCAAGCGCAGCAAACGCCTTGTCCAGCGCCGCATCGTCAAACGCTGTCAGATTCGGTATTGCTTCGTTCGTCATGTGCAAAGAGAAGAATAAAGCATTGCATGCAGCAGATGCGCGCAGAAGCGCGCTTGAGGACTCGGGATTGTCAAATCGCCGCGTGGGGCAGCCGCGCGCGCATTCGCGCCCGCCCTGGAGTATTGACTCAGCTAGATCAGCGCGACGATGCGCGCATCAGTACACGCCATCATCGCCCCACACGCACCGCGGCCCGGAGTCCTTTCGAACCCCGGGCCGCTTTTCCGCCAGTCATATTTCGTTGTTACGCAACCTTGGCCTTGGCCGGCCGCGGTGCCTTGGGCTTTGCCGTCTTGGCAATCGGTGGCTTCGCCGCCTTGGCCTGTTCCACAAGCTTGGTGAACCCGGCCGCATCATGCACGGCAATGTCGGCCAGAATCTTGCGGTCCAGCTCCACACCGGCCTTCTTCAGCCCGCTGATGAACTGCGAATAGCTCGTCCCGTTCAGCTTGCAGGCCGCTGCAATGCGGACGATCCAGAGTGACCTGTATTGGCGCTTCTTCAGCCGCCGGCCGATGTAGGCAAACTTCAGGCCGCGCTCCACTGCTTCCTGGGCTGCCTGGTAGAGTTTTGATTTCGTCAGGAAATAGCCGCTCGCTCGCTTCAGAATCTTCTTGCGGCGGTCGTTCCGCTTTGTGCCACGTTTTACGCGGGGCATGTGTTTCTCCTTTTTTGGATCCCGCTCGTACTTGTCCGCTAGTTGCGGAAAGTCGGGGCACCCTGTTCAAGCACGCCGGGCTAAAAGCTAAGGGCTAATAGCTAACGGCTGCATTTACGCGGCTGGAGGCAGGAGGCCGGCGCATTGGATTGCGGCGGCTGTCAACCTCTTCACTCGCTCTCGTTAAGCCTGATCTCTCGCCGACTCGGAACAATTTCCAGAAACGGCGGGGGCCAATGCATCGGCCCGATTGCATCCGCACGCCCCTCATCCAAAGGGCTGCTCCATGCAATGGTCAGGCGTAGGGAATCATGCGCGCGACTTTCAAGTAGTCGCCGTCAGAAACCAGCACAGTCTTTCCCAGCTTGCGCTTGGTCTTTTGCTTCTTTGACGTCAGGATGTGCCGCGTCTTCGTCTGGCCCCGCTTGATTTTTCCGGTTCCAGTCTTGCTGAAGCGCTTGGCCGCGCCTGAATGGGTCTTCAACTTTGGCATTTTCTTTTTTCCTGGTTTTGGAGGAGCGTTTTGCTCCAACAACAAGGCCTCAGACAGGGATTTCCCCGCTCTTCAGGCCTCAATCAGTATACCGTAAGCGCGAATTTGACGCGAGGACGCGGTTTTCCAGGTAGTGTGCTGATTGGAACGATTCCTTGCCGGGCATGAAGGCCGGAAGCAAGCTCGTTGCCCCATTCAACCGGTCAAAGGCTATACGCCAGCGGATGCTTGGGCTCGTAAAGCATCATGTCGTCCGCGCCAGGCACCGCCATCATGATCACCAGTCCGTACCCGTGATCCTGAACTTCGCCGTGAAACTCCGCTCCTTTGCCCTTCAGCTCAGCGACCGTCTTTGAGATGTCGTCGCACATCAGGGAGATCAAATGGTGCCGCGGCGATTCGTACGTCTTGCCCTCGTACACGCTGTGGGTCGGGTGCACGCCCATCTCGCTCGGCCCGGTCTTGAAGATCAGCCAACCCTCACCTCCGCCCGCCTCGTCCTCAACATTGGGCCAGCCGAGGACGTCGCGAAGGAATGCGCGGGTTGCCGGGGCATCGTCGGAATAAATCAGAGCGTGAATGCTGGTGATCATCAGACTGAACTCCTGAAATCGCCTTGCGTCCCTAATCCCAGTTCCCTAGTCCCTCAGTCCCAAGTCCCTTGTACTCTCGTTCCCTTGGTCCCTGCCTTCTCCTACTCCGCCGGATCTTCCGCTGTGAACTCCGAGCAGCACGGCTTCTCTGTCGCATGGAAGTTCATCACCTCCACGCGCGTCCCATCAGGGTCGTACATATTGAACTGGTACTTGCCATCGGCGCCGATCTTTGGCGCCTGGTCGTGCCGACCCATCAGCCGGTCCGCGCTCACCAGCACCTTATACGAGTCCGGAACCGAAGCCACTCCAATCGAGAAGTGGTCCAGCACGCCCAGCGTCTGCTGCGACATGGTCGCCGGAATCCCCGTGCCCGGCCCCGACCCAAGCATGTACTCGACCCAGTCGTGCGCGTCAGGAACCTGCTGGCTCACCCACTCCGTTTTGCCATCGCGCCCGCCCCACCAGTACGGCTTAAAGCCCAGCAGGTCGCGATAGAACTTGTCCTCAGCCGCGCGGTCGTGCACCATGATCCCCACATGGATGATGTGGTGCCCAATCGCATTCGGCGCGTCCACAGCCTTGGAGTTCGCCGGCGGCTGCACAAATTGAATGGTATTGCCCTCAGGATCGAGCACGCTGAACCACCGGCTGCCGTCCTTGCCGCGCTCCACCTTCGCCGGCGTCTTCCATCCCTTGGCAGCCAAGTACTTGCGCATCCCCTCGGCGTTCTCCGTATTCAACGCCGCGTGGTCCAGCCGGTTGATGCCCGTGCCCGCAGGCAGCAGCATCACTTCAACAAACTGCGTCGGGCTCAGCATGTAGCGCACGCCCTGCGGATTCTCAGGATCTGTCTCCTTCACCGCGCCCACACTTACCGTATAAAAGTGGTCGGTCGCCGCCGCGTCTGACGTGTACACGGCCAGGTGCGAGATGCCAGTGATCTTTGGCCGGGCCGGCCCGTTCTGCGCGGCAGCGTTGGCGGCGACAGCGGCCACCAATGTGCCCAAAACGAGCGCAATTAGCAAGAATCGTTTTTGCATTGTAATTCCCTCACAATTTCTAGAGCCTGATAACCATAAATCGCTTGAGTGACCACGCGCAATCCTCACAGATAAATGGGGGTGCCCCGGGTATCGCTTTTGAGACCCGGGAAAGCACGAACCCCAATCCATCCTGGGTCATCGGGCAGAAATCTTCTGAAAAAGGTGGGCCGTGAGCCGCAGAGCACAGTAGCCGACCCCCGAGTCCCTTTACTATGGTGTCGAAGACAGATTCCCCTCGCTCAACGAACACGGAGTTCTCAATGTCCGAAACCGAAATCGATGCGTTAGTGGCCTACGCTGATGACCTGCTGAAGGCGACTTCGGAGGGCAAGATTGAGTGGACCTCGATCAATCCCACGACATTCATGTGGAACAGGGCTACGCCGCCTCTGGCGCGACTCGAATTGCAGCGCGTGATTCAAATCGACCAGGTAATCAAAGTCGTGAACGGGGTGAATGTGCCCACCTCCGAGAGACACAATATACAGGTCTTGATCGTCCATGACCTGTCCCGGAACGGCATGACTGTGACCATCAACGGCGCGCAGGACCCTCGCATCAATGAGAAGCTCGGATCAATCTTCGATTTCATTTCCGGGGGAATCGAAGGCAGGAGACTCGATTTTCTCAAAAGTACCTTACCGCTATAAAGTCGATGCGCATAGCAGGTTCGAGGGGCATCGTGGCGCCTGCCACAGAGTGCTCAATCCCAGTCGCCCTCACGCGGCGTGGCACGCAATCCTGATTTCCGCCGCCCCCGTCCCTCAGATAAAGTCCTTCTTCCGCGACTGAATGAAGAAAGTTCCGCCAAGCAGGAGCGCGATCAACGCAATCTCGCTGGCCACCAAAGTCGTCGCTGTAGCGTTCCAGTAGATCGCCGTCCCCCACATCTGCCGGCGAATGCCCGGGATGTGAGCCACCAGATAACCCACCAAATTCAGCGCCACGTTGCCCGTAACCATGGCGGCGATCGCCCAGCTCTTCGATTCGCTCACCAGCGCCACCGCTAGCATCAGGCAGGTGCTCACCAGGATCTCCACCGCCATAATCACGGTGAAAGCTAAAAATCCATGGATCGGCGGCGCCACCACGATCAGCGCCAGGCTGCCGCCAACCACCGCTACCCAGAACGGAACAAAGATCAGCAGATTGCCCAGAATCTTCGATGTGGTGTACTCAACATAGGAGATCGGCAAGCTCATTACGAAAGCCAGCGTCTGCTTCTCCCGCTCTTCAATCGTATTTCCCATCACCGTCATGGCGCTCAACATCACCACAATCGTGACCACCAGGATGACCCCCAGCGTAAATCCAGCGCGGCCGCCGAAGGCAATCACGCCCAGCGACACTGCGCCGCCCAAAAACGCCAGCAGAATCGCCGTCCGCTGAAAATACCAGTCCTTCCAAATCAAACGTCTCACCATCGCGTAGTTCATGCCGTCAGCCGCTCCCTTCTGCTGTGTACGTTGGCAACAAAAATCTCTTCCAGGGTCATCGTGTCCACCGCCTGCACCGCGGCGCCCAGTTCATTACAAACCGAAACCATGGCCGGCTCAAACCTGTCGGTCGTCAGCACAGGCAGCCGCCCGCTTCCGCCCACCTCCACAACACCCGGCAGCCGCGGCACTTGAACGTCCGGCGGAAGCACCAGCCGCAGCCGCCGCCACCTATCCAGAAACGCCTCTTTGTTGTCGGAATCGATGATCCGTCCCCGATCGATGAACGTAATCTGATCGGAAATCTGTTCCACATCCAGCGTGTTGTGCGAAGAAAACAGAATCGTCCGCTCCTCATCAGCCAGCGCCGCCATCAGCTCGCCGAGCACTTCAACGCGCGCCACCGGATCAAGCCCCGTCGTCGGTTCGTCCAGGACCAGCAGCCGCGGACGCCGCGCCAGCGCCAGCAGCAGTGCCGCCTTCACTCTCTGCCCGTGCGAGAGCCCTTTGATCTTCTGCTCTGGCTTCAGGTCGAAGCGCCGAGCCAGCTCCTCCGCATACTTCTGGTCCCATCGCGGGTAGATCGGCCGCATAAACTCCATGTGCCATTTGAGAGTCGCCGGCCCATAGAGCCGCATATCCTCCGACACGAATCCGATCTCGAGCTTGGCCTGCGCCTGCTCCGCCGGCATCGTGTGCCCCAGCACCCGTACCGAGCCTTCATCCTGGTGGACCAATCCCATCAGGATCCGAATCGTCGTGGACTTCCCCGCTCCGTTCGCGCCGATAAAGCCCATGATGCTGCCCGTCGGCAGTTCCAGATGGATGTTCTCAAGAGAAAAATGCGTGTATCCCTTGCTCACACCATCGAATTGCACTGCAAGTTCGTTCATACAATCTCCTTCGTCGCCCCGGCCTCTTTCATCCGGCCCTCGTTCAACCTCTTTGCCGCTTCTTTCGTCCGCCGCGCAATCTCTTCGCTTGTCAGCCCGAGCAATTCGCCCAGCCGCGCCACTTTCTCCAGATGTTCTGAGAACTCCTCGTCATAGAGCCGCGGGCTAAGCTCGGGATTGGGAGCCACAATCGAGCCCTTCCCTTGCTGCGTCACGATCACGCCTTCGCGCTCCAGCTCAAGATAGGCGCGCTTGATCGTAATCACGCTCACGCGCAAGGCCACGGCAAGCTGGCGAATCGATGGAATCTCATCTCCCGGCGCCCACTCCCCCACAGCCACGCGCTGCTTCACCTGCTCCATGATCTGCAGGTACATCGGCCGGCTGTCGGATTGGGAGATGACGATGTCACTGTGCATATCGATATACTGAGTATACACAGTTGAAGCGCGCAGTCAAGCGCTATTTGGGCTGGACTCTCCCGCGGGGCGTGCGAACTGCACCCTCAGCACAATCAAGGGTTGCCCCATCCTTCCGCGTTTTCTGCGGAAGGGTGGGAACGCACAACCCTCAATCAACGGCCCGTCGCTGCCTCTTCATCGCGAGAGTGCAGTCCACTTCGTGTTAGGGTCAACCCATGAACATTGGTCGAGTCGTTCCAGACATCAAGTCCAGGCAGATGGATGAGAGCCGCGCGTTTTACGCTGACTTTCTGGGCTTCAACGTCGCAATGGACATGGGCTTCATCACGACGTTCGTATCGCCGAGCAATCCCACATCCCAGATCAATGTCTTGCACGATGACGGCACTTCAGCATTGCTGCCCAATGTCAGCATCGAGGTTGAGGATGTCGACAAGGTCTACGCCGATGCCACGCGCCGCGGCCTTCAAATCCCCTACCCGCTCACGGACGAGCCCTGGGGCGTTCGCCGCTTTTTTGTGGTCGATCCAAGCGGAACCGTTCTCAACATCATGAGCCACCTTCCGAAATGATTGGCGTGTAGCCCAGGTTTCGTTGATCCTCACTCACCGATTAATCGGAAGGAGCAGGGGCCTTCAGGCCCCTGACTGGGTCGACGTGAAGATCCGGGCTTCAGCCCGGGACCGCGACCACCACATCGTCATCCTGCGCGCACCGCTTCAGAAGTGTCGGCTGTTCGTCGCCGCGGCGACCGCGCGCCGGGGTGGTGACGGAGTGTAGATCACGAAGTAATTGCCGAGTGTGCGGCCATCCAGGAAATACTCGAAGTATGACTCTGAGGTGCCAGCGAGGAATCATCGCCGGTTAGGTGCTCTTAGCTGGAAGGGATTGCGTCGCGGTCTCGAATTCCTGGCTGATAGAAACGAAACCCGCTGATGCGGTCCCACTTGGGCCAGTGCATCAACGGGTTTCAGACTTCGCTAAAGTTTATCCAGTTTCACATGAATCGACGGGTTTCTAATTCACCAGCTTGCTGCTCGCCGATACGACTCTCAGGGAAGGCGCTCATTTTGGAGACTTTTGAATGACCTTCTCCAGGTGCTTTGCGCAGTCCTCGGCATTCTTCTCGAGCTGGTTTGTGCCCACGTCACTCGCTGCATAGGCAAAGAGGATCCGGGAAACGCGGGGATCGAAAAGTGCGATGCTGGCGGCCACATTTTCGTTGCCGACCACTGCATTTCTGTTGTGATCCATGGCAGTGGGCTCGTCTGAGCTGAAATCCTGACGCGCAACAGTGTTGGTGATGATGTACCGGGCTTTCGCTTTGTCGTCGACCACGATCAGAGGCACATGCTGTCTCGTGAAGGCGGCTTCCAAATAGTTTTCGTATCCCCCCATGGGATCGATGTAGACGGTGGAACCACCCTGGATTTTCTGGGTTTGAGACCAGCAAACTGCCGGAAGAGCCGTAAGCAGAAGCGCAAAAACGTTGCGCAGATTCATCAGGTTGCTTCCTTTCGAGTGAAGGAATCGAAGACGTCCCCGATTGCCGCACATTTGCTGAGATCTCGCATCTCGATTGTGACCCGAATGCGGCCCGGTGGAGATGGCACGGTTGCGCCCGGAGTCTACAACTTCCATGCGATTGATTCAGCGTCGGGTCGAAAAATGAGCTGAGGGCCGCCGGTGTGCGCGGCGACGCGTGCTAATGCAAATCTGGATCTTGTTTCAGGCACCGGGGTCGATCCGGGTGCGTTTCGCTCATAAAATCGACGAAAAACGACGAAATTTGTCGACGGCACTTATGCGTATGTAATTGATAAATAATTAGTTACAAGAGAAAAACGCCTCCAAAGTGGCCAAAATCACTCCTCCTCGTCTTTCGCCGAGTTTGTCTCGGGTTTTCCGCCGGATTTGGCGCCGGTCGCTTGAGGCTTGGGCCGGATGCTGAGGGCAGCAAGAGCGATTCTGGCGTTGGCAAGGTAGTGCGTTGCTTCGTTGTGACTGACGATGCCTGCCATGGACGCGTAGTTGATGCACGCGATGAAGCCGCAGATGTTTTGGAGGCCCGAGAGCGGTGGAATTGCGTTGAGGTAGGCTTTGTTGCCGGCCTTTTCGCACTCCCATGCGGTGGGATTTTTGCCCTCGGCCCGCTTGTTGTGAGCGTAGTTCAAGGAGCGCATGCAACTGGCGATGATCTTCCCTCCGGAGCCGTCTGCGGTGTCTTTTGTTTTGCCGGAGTTGGCTGGCGCGGTCGAGTTCTCAAGTGCGCTGGCGGAGGTGGTGGTGGAAATCGCTGTGCTTGCCATGAAGATTTTCCTTTCATCTTTAAGGCTAGCGATTTGCGCGAAATAATCGGCAAACTTGGGAAGATTTTTCGTTCAGGGCGTAAGGAGTAGACGAGGAAGGGGTTAGGGTGTTGTTGGAGTCTTTCAATTGGTCGGCGGACTCTTGACAGCGGAAATGAGGGGCGGAGTCTTGGGCTGTTCTTTGTAACGGTGGGATGCTGGGGAACGTCCCGTCTGTCCCCGTGTTCCCCGTGTTCCCCCGTGTTCCCCTGTTCCCCGTGTTCCTGTTGACAGGTTCAGTTTTGGTGGTGGGGCTGCCAAGTTGCTCCACCTTCTTCCCACTGATTGTCGGTGAGCTGCTCGACATGCGATCCGTCATACCGCATGACGAAGATGTCGCCATAGGGCTGTGGCGCGTTCGTAGCGAGCGCCTCGTCTTTAAACCCCATGCGGCTGCTTGAAAACGCAAGCCGATCTCCATCGGGCGACCATGACACATGAGCATCGTTGCCATGCGTGTGGGTGAGTTGGCTCAGATCTTTGCCATCGGGGCGAATTGTGAGCACCTCAAAATCGTCGGCTATCTTGCGAACGAAGGCAATCAAATCGCCGCGCGGGGACCAGGCAGGGAAGTTGTCGTACTCGTTGGTCAGCACGGAAACGGAGTGATCTGCCAGGCTCATGATCCGGAGGCCTTGGCCATCGGGGCCATTGGTCCGGTAGACGATGCGCTTGCCGTCCGGCGAGAAAGAGGCGAAGGCGTTATTGTTTGGGCCGGAGGTGATGAGATGGAATCCCGACCCATCACGATTGATCATGCCGACCTGCGCTCCGCCATTGATTGGATCGAGCGGCCTTTCTCCCCCGGCAGCGAAGTCGAGGAACGATGTGAAGCGGCCGACGCCAAAGATGATCTGTTTTCCATCAGGAGACCATTGAGGGCCCAATACCAATGAGTTTGGTTGGAAGATTGGGTGGGGAGGATTCCCATCCTCGACAAGAAACATGGACATGGTTTGGGCTGAAGTGGGCACGGTGACCGCGAAAGTCCGGCCTGTTGGGTCGTACGAGGGCAACATCGCGGTGGTGAAAAGCTCATAGTTCGGATTGCGGCTCCAGCGCTCCTCGGCCTGAAGACCACTTAGAGGCTTATATCTGCTGTAGACCACATGACTGCCGTCCGGAGACCACGAAGGAGAATACACATCAGAACCTGCGGGACCAGATTGACCGTTTGCATAGAAGACGCCCTGCGGCTTGTCGCGGCGAACATAAGCGATTTCACCCGACGGCAAGACCGACGGAAGTATTTTGACTCCGGTACCAGCAGCCACAGGCATCGCCTGGGCGGTGCCTGTGTCGATTTTGACGAGGCGCGTATCACCTTGTGGCGCGTCTGCGCGGTATTTCCATGATTCCTGGGCGGACATGCAATACGCGATGACATTCTTACTGTCGCTGGTCCACTTCGGACCGCCGCAGAAGTTGCCATGTTCGGAAATCCGTCTCAATCCGGAGCCATCAGGACGAATGAGATAAATATCAACCAGTTGAAGACGTTCCCACCGGCCCTTCGCCAGCGGAAGGCTGCTGCCGCGGTCGGAGGAAAAGGCGATCCACTTCCCATCGGGTGACCATGCAGGACGGAAGTCACCACCCGATCCAGAAGTAAGAGGCGCGGCTTTGTGCGTAGCGAGGTCGAGAATCCAAAGGTTGGCGAAGCCCGTTGCATGTGTTGAGACGAAGACGATCTTGGAGCCGTCGGGCGAAAAGGCGGCCTGGTCATCAAAAGCGGAATCGTTTGTGAGGCGCTCAAGACCGGTTCCATCGGGATGAACGCGAAAGAGATCGGCGGGACCGGCCCGCTCCGAAGTGAAGACGATCCAATCGCCCCTGGACGACCAGGACGGGTTGTAATCGACCGAACCCGGGGGCGTGAGCGGCCGCTCCATAGAGCCATCCGCATTGGAGATGAACAACTCAGCTTGAGGCGGAGCGATCCGCGCGAATAGAATGCGATCGGTTGCCGAGGAGGATAGCGGCGTGAACGCGAGGGCACAGATGCAAAACACGGAATACAAAGAGACCCGCAAACGTAGCATTTGCCCTCGCGTGACGGAATAAGTTGGTACGCCGAACTGGCGATTTCATAGCCTATCACGGGAGGCATTTCGGGCCGCTCGATCGCATCAGACCTTGTTAAAGGTTTAGCGGGGACGACATGAGGTCCGGAACTCTGGGGCAGGTGGCCCGGTCATCGCGTCCTGAAGAATGATTCGGATTGATCCGAGTGCGTGCCCCATTCATCCACAGTTTCATCGTGGATGAGTGGGACACCTCGAACCCTGGTGAACAGGAAGGAGTGCACCTGACGGTTCGCCAGCGATCGACGTTTCCCGCCCTTTCGGCAGAGAACGCCAAAAGGATGGGGCACCCTCCATCGAGGGAGAACTTAGGATGAAAAGCTTGTCCGGGTCACCTGCCCTCGAATAAGGCGATGCGCGGATACAAGGACCTTTTGATTTGGGTTCGTGCTATCCCACCCTAGCGAAGCTAGGATGGGGCACCCATTTTTCGTACTGGGTTGAACGATGAAAGTTGACGTTGGTGCCTTCCCACCCTAAACGCATCCGCGTTTAGGATGGAGCGCCCATTTTCGTGCTGAATGAGGGACGCAAAGAACAACCGCAGGTCCTTCGATCCCGGTCGCTCTCCACCGCTCAGCGCGCCCACCGTTCACCGTCAACGGTTCACTGCTCTCTGGTGCGCCGCCAGCACCACCGCCACCAGCGCCGTGAGCAGCGAGACGACCGCCAGCGAGAGGAACGCGGTCCGCCATCCCCATGCAACCGCGATGCGCGCGATCGTATCGCCCGAGAGCCATCCGGCCATGTAGCCGAACCCGTCGATGATTCCTGCGGCTGTGGCGCTTCCCTTCTCGCCGCCGAAATCGAGCGACATGGCGCCTGCCAGATACGAGTACGGCCCGAGCAGCGTGAACCCCACCAACCCGACGAGGATCGACGGCGCCCACAGGCCGGCGGGCGAAGGAATGCGGCCCATGAGCACAAGGCAAACGGTGCACGCCGACATGCCCGCGACGACGAGAACGTTGCGGCCGTTTGGTCCCAGCTTGTCGCTCAGGAATCCGCCGAGCAGCACGGAAACTCCACCGCATAGCGGAAACAGCGCGCTGCGGCTCGCCGCCACGCTCGGCGAGAACCCGGCGAACTGCACGAAGTAGGTCGGCATCCAGAGGTTGAACGTCTCGCGCAAGAGCGTCGCTCCGAATGCCAGTGTGCAGACCATCCAGAACGGAAAACTCGTGAGCAGCGGCTTCAAGATCGCTCGGATGTTCACGCGCCCGTCGTCGCCGACCGTTCCCTCATCCGCGCCATCTTCGTCCGCACCGTTTGGAAGCACGTACACGTTTCTCGGATTCACTTCCGGCTTGGGCAGTCCGCGCTCCTCGGGCGACTCGCGCAACAGTGCCATGCACATCACCATCAGAACCGCGAGCGCGCCCGATGCGAAGAAGAACACGCCGCGCCATCCGACTCCGTGCGCCATCAGCTCGCTCATCATCCATCGGCAGCCCGCATCGCCGAACAGAAAGCTGAGGCTGACGACGGCCATCACGCTGCCGTATGTGGAGTAGGAGAACCAGCGCGA